>Ga0160495_100888_pt1 | contig 10144 bp, 10 predicted proteins | sample DID4MG_4_FD_108251 | JGI IMG/M metagenome (GOLD analysis project Ga0160495, IMG submission 108251) | Enriched soil microbial communities from UW Madison campus, WI, USA - DID2933_E24_FP4 MG | ecosystem: Environmental > Terrestrial > Soil > Unclassified | place: USA: Madison, Wisconsin | collected... | reverse complement strand
CCGCTATGCGGTCTATTTCGCACCCAGCCCGGGCAGCCTGGGCTGGCTGGCCGGCAGCCACTGGCTGGGGCGCTGCGCTGCGCTGCTGCAGCCGCTGCAGCAGCTCGCCATCGACGGCGTGGCGGCGGACGACCTGCACCGCCTGACCGCAGCGCCCCGCCGCTACGGCTGGCACGCCACACTCAAGGCGCCGTTTGCCCTAGCACCCGGCGCCGACTGGATCACGCTGCACCAGGCCGTGCAGTCCGTGGCGCGCGGGCTGCAACCCTTTGTGCTGCCGCCCCTGCAGGTGCAACGCATCGACGACTTTCTGGCGCTGGTGCCCCCGGCGCTGCACCCCGCCAATGCGCAGATCCAGGAGACCGCCGCCACCTGCGTGACGGCGCTGCAGCCCTTGGCCGCACCCTTGTCCGACGCCGACCTCGCCCGGCGCCGCTCGGCGGGGCTCACTGCCCGGCAGGACGCGCTGCTGCAGCAATGGGGCTACCCCTTTGTGCTGGACGAGTTCCGCTTTCACATGTCGCTCACCGGCAGCCTGGCGCAAGTGGACGCACCCACTCAGTCGCTGGTGTTCGAGGCCGCGCAGGAGTTCTTCTCGGACCTGCCCATCCTGAAGTTCAACAGCCTGGCCTTGTTCGCAGAGCCCGCACCCGGCGCAGACTTTGTGCTGCTGGATCACCTGGAGATGGGGGCATGACCGCGGGCCGACTGGTCTACTGCATGGGCCCCTCGGGTGCGGGCAAGGACAGCCTGCTGGACTGGTTGCGGGCACACCTGCCCACCCCGTGCCCCGTGCACTGGGCGCAGCGCACCATCAGCCGCTCCGCCGTGCTGAGTGGCGAAGCCCATGAAAGTGTGTCGCCCGAAACGTTTGTTGCTTTGCGCCACGAACTGGCCTTTGCCCTGCACTGGGAAGCCAACGGCCTGGGCTACGGCGTGCGGCATGCGCAGCTGGCACCGCTGGCGCAGGGCCACTGGGTGCTGCTCAATGGCTCGCGCGCCTACCTGCCCGAGGCCCTGGCGCGCTTCCCGGACCTGGTGGCTGTGCACATCACTGCCAGCCCGCAGGTGCTGCGCGAACGTCTGCTGGCGCGGGGCCGCGAGACGCGCGAAGAGGTGGAGGCCCGCGTGCAGCGCGCGCTGACGTACAGCCCGCCGCCGGGCGCGGCCAGCCTGGAGGTGCACAACGACGGAGCGCTGGGCGATGCGGGCCTGCGGCTGCTGAATGCTTTGGAAAATTTGCCGGGTTGGCCCCAGCGCAGTGGCAAACTTTCGCCCATCGCTCCCATCCTTTCCAGCACGCCATGACCACCATCACGATCTATCACAACCCCAAGTGCGGCACGTCCCGCAACACCCTCGCCATGATCCGCAACAGCGGCATGGAGCCCGAGGTCATCGAATACCTCAAGACCCCGCCCGACCGTGCCACGCTGGTGGCGCTGATTGCAGCGACAGGCGAGCCGGTGATCAACGCCGTGCGCACCAAGGAGGCGATCTTCACCGAGCTGCAGCTGGACGCACCGGGCGTCACCGACGCCCAGCTCATCGACGCGATGCTGCAGCACCCCATCCTCATCAACCGCCCCATCGTCGTCACGCCCCTGGGCACGCGGCTGTGCCGCCCTTCCGAGAAAGTGCTGGACATCCTGCCCGCGCCCCAACAAGGCGCCTTCACCAAGGAGGATGGCGAAGTGGTCATCAACGCGCAGGGCCAGCGTGTCTGAGGCAACCTCGCGCGCCCCCGCCATGGCCCACCGCGCGGCATGAGCGCCGCGTCACAACGCTGGACCGTGGCGCGCCTGGGCACGGCCCAGACGCTGGCCTGGGCCTCGTCCTACTACCTGCCTGCCATGCTGGCCGCGCCCATGGCGCGCGACCTGGGCGTGGCCACTCCCACGGTGTTCGCGGCGTTTTCCGTGGCGCTCATCGTGTCGGCGCTGCTCGGGCCTTTCGCGGGCCAGGCCATCGACCGCCATGGTGGCCGCCCGGTGCTCGTGGGCACCAACCTGTTGTTTGCAGCTGCTCTGGCGGGCATGGCCCTTGCGCAAGGCCCGGTGGGCCTGTTTGCTGCGTGGGTGTTGATGGGCGTGGCCATGGGCTCGGGCCTGTACGAGGCGGCGTTTGCCACGCTGGTGCGGCTGTACGGCCAGGGCGCGCGCAGCGCCATCACCGGCATCACGCTGATCGCGGGGTTTGCCAGCACCGTGGGCTGGCCGCTGTCGGCCTGGATGGAGGTGCAGTGGGGTTGGCGCGGCGCGTGTGCGGGCTGGGCGGCGCTGCACTTGCTGGTGGGCGTGCCGCTCAATGGCTGGCTACCGCGCGCCGACGCCGCAGAAAAGGCCACCGAACCATCGACGGACGCCACAGCAGCTCCCACCACGGAACCGGCCGTATCCGCACCGCCCACTCCAGCACACCCGCTGCGCACCACCGTGCTGCTGTCCTTTGTGTTTGCGGTCACCTGGTTCACCAGCACCGCCATGGCAGCCCACCTGCCCCGCCTGCTGCAGGCCAGCGGTACGTCGCTGCAGGCGGCAGTGGCAATGGCCGCGCTGGTGGGCCCTGCGCAGGTGGCGGCACGCCTGCTGGAGTTTGGTTTTCTGCGCCGCCTGCACCCACTGCTGTCGGCCCAGCTGGCTGCCGCAGCACACCCCGTGGGCGCGGGCTTGCTGATGGTGCTGGACGGGCCTGCGGCAGCGGTGTTCACCGTGCTGCACGGGGCAGGCAACGGCATCCTGACCATTGCCAAAGGCACGCTGCCACTGGTGCTGTTTGGGCCAGCAGGCTACGGCGCGCGCCAGGGCCTGATGATGGTGCCCGCCCGCGTGGCGCAGGCGTTTGCGCCGGTGCTGTTTGGCATGCTGCTGGACCGCGCCGGGGCAGCGGCCCTGTGGCTCACCACACTGCTGGGCCTCGCCGCGTTGGGAGCGCTGTGGCTGCTGCGTCCCGTGGCGCGGGTCTGAACGATCAACCGCGCGGCACCACAAACGCCTTGCGCGCAGCGAGCGCTGCGGGGCGCGAGTGGCAGCCTTCCAGGTGGTCATTGACCAGCCCCATCGCCTGCATGAAGGCGTACACCGTGGTGGGGCCCACAAAACTCCAGCCACGTTTCTTGAGGTCCTTGGACATGGCAATCGACGCGGGCGACGTGGACAGGGCGCGCGCCACCTCGCGCGTGAGGCGCTCGGGCCGGTCGGTGGCAGCGGGCTCGTAGCGCCAGGCGTAGTGCGCGAGCGAACCAAACTCGCGCCGCAGCTCCAGCACGCGCCGCGCGTTGTTGATGGTGGACTCGATCTTGCCCCGGTGGCGCACGATGGCCGTGTCCTGCACCAGGCGCTCGACCTCGGCCGGGCCGAAGGCTGCGACCTGTTCGGCCTCGAAGTTCGCGAACGCCGCGCGAAAGCCCTCGCGCTTGTTCAGGATGGTGAGCCAGCTCAGGCCCGATTGAAAACCCTCCAGGCAGATCTTCTCGAACAGCCTGCGGTCGTCGGCCACTGGAAAGCCCCACTCGGTGTCGTGGTAGTGGCGGTACAGCGGCGTGGACTGGCACCAAGTGCAGCGCGGGCAACCGGCTTCGTCAGCAAACAGGCCGTCGGCCAGTGCGGGTGGGCCAGCAGGATCGGGAGCGGTCAAAGGGATCATGCGCGGCATTCTAGAAAGCGCAACAGCCAGGCTGCTGACAGGGCGAGCGCAAAGGGTTCAATCTGCCCATAAACTGCGCTGCATGCGCCAGCCACTTTCCCGCCTGCGGGCCACTTGCAGCCTGATGTTTTGCCTGGTGCTGGTCGGCTGCGCCAGCACCACCGGTCCCTCCAACGCGCTGGGCTACTACTGGCAGTCGCTGCGCGGGCACATGCAGATCATGCATGCCGCAGAACCGATTGACGAATGGGTGGCGCGCAAGGACATCTCGCCCGCCCTGCGCGAGCGGCTGCAGCTGGCGCAACGTGCGCGGGCTTTTGCGGTGGCGGAACTCGGCCTGCCCGACAACGCCAGCTACCGCCGCTATGCCGACCTGAAGCGCCCCGCCGCCGTGTGGAATGTGGTCGCCGCGCCGCCCTATTCGCTGACGCTACACACCTGGTGCTTTCCGGTCACGGGCTGCATCGGCTACCGGGGCTATTTCACCGAGGCTGCGGCACAGGCCGAGGCCGCCGAGCTGGCCGCACAGGGCCTGGAGGTGGAGGTGTACGGCGTGCCCGCCTACTCCACGCTGGGCTACATGAACTGGGCGGGCGGCGACCCGCTGCTGTCCACCTTCATCGCCTGGCCCGAGGGCGACTTTGTGCGCCTGCTGTTCCACGAGCTGGCGCACCAGGTGGTCTATGCCGAGAACGACACCTTGTTCAACGAATCCTTTGCCACGGCGGTGGAACGCATTGGCGTGGCGCGGTGGCTGGCCACGCAGTCCACGCCCGCCGCGCGCGAGGCCTACGCCACCAGCGAAGCGCGGCGCAGCGCCTTCCGCATGCTCACCCGGGCCACGCGCACCCGCCTGGCGGCCATTTATGAGCAAAAGGAGCTTCAAGCGCTAGAAGATCATGCCTTAATTGCTATGAAAAGAGAAGCAATGCAAGCATTTCGCGACGACTATGCCGCACTGCGCGCACGCTGGCTGGACGCGCCCGGCGGGACGCCCCCCCGAGCCACCACAGCCCAGGTGGCGGGCTACGACCGCTGGGTGGCCCAGGCCAACAACGCCAGTTTTGCCGCCCAGGCCGCCTACGACGAACTGGTGCCCGCGTTCGAGGCCTTGTTTGAACGCGAGGGGCGCAACTGGCCCCGGTTTTATGATGCCGTACGACAACTGACGCAGCAGCCCCAGCCCGAGCGGCACGACACACTGCGCGCCCTTTTACCTGACCCCCAACACCTCAAGGAGACAGCCGGTGCCTGACATTCGTATACCCCGCGAAAACCACCTGGGTTTCAAGGAAGCCCGCAAGGTCGCCTTCACCTGGGCCGAGAAGGCCGAAGAAAAATTCGACATGGAATGCACCTACGAAGAGGGCGACAAGGAAGACCTGCTCACCTTCACCCGCTCGGGCGTCAAGGGCACGCTGCTGGTGGATGCGCACCAGTTCGAGATGAAGGCACAGCTCGGCTTTCTGTTCGGCGCGTTCAAGGACCGCATCGAGGCCGAGATTGGCGAACAGCTGGATGCACTGCTCAATGCACCGCACCCCAGTGCCAAGAAGCCAGCGGCCGACAAGAAGAAAGCGGCGGCAGACGCGGATGCTGACAAGCCGGCCCCCAAGGCAGCGGCCAAGCCTGCCGCCAAGGCCAAGAAGGCCTAGCCACCGCCATGACATCCACCGCGAGCGAGACCGCCGCCCACAGCCCGGCGTTTGACACCCTCTCCACGCTGCTCCACACCCGCTACAGCTGCCGCGCTTTTCTGCCCGAGCCGTTGCCGCGCAGCACCATCGAAACCATCCTGGCCACCGCGCAGCGCACAGCATCGTGGTGCAACGCGCAGCCCTGGCAGCTCACCATAGCCAGCGGCGCCACGCTGGAGCGCCTGCGCAGCGCAGTGCAGTCGCACATGACCACCGCAGCCCCCAACCCCGACCTGCCCTGGCCCCGCGAATACCGGGGCGTGTACCAGGAACGGCGGCGCGAATGCGGCTGGGGCCTGTACGAAGCCCTGGGCATTGCCAAGGGTGACCGCGAAGCCTCGGCCCGCCAGGCGGCGCAGAACTTCACGATGTTCGGCGCACCGCATGTGGCCATCGTCACCAGCGACGAGGCACTGGGCGTCTATGGTGCGGTGGACTGTGGCGCGTATGTGAGCAACTTCATGCTGGCCGCGCACAGTCTGGGCGTGGGCTCCATCGCACAGGCGGCGCTGGCGTCCTACCCCGGCGTGCTGCGCGAGGTGCTGGGCATTGGCGACGACCGCAGCATCGTCTGCGGCATCTCCTTTGGCATGGCGGACCCGGCCCACCCGGCCAACCATTTCCGCACCACACGCGCCGACTCCGCCAGCAGCGTGGTCTGGAGGGACTGAGAAGGGGTGACCGGACAGGCGTCAGGCCACAGCGCGCAGCAGGGGGTTGTGCGCGCGCAGCAGCCCAAACAGGTTCTTGGGGTCTGACAGCTGGGGGATGAGTTCGATGGGCTGGCCCATGCCCAGCTCGGCCGCCGCGTCACGCAAGAAGCGCAGCGCAGAAAAGTCCTCCAGCGCAAAGCCCACGGAGTCAAACACCGTTATTGCGGCATCGCTGGTCCGGCCGATGTGTTGGCCTGCCAGCACTTCCCACAGCTCGGTCACCCCAAAGTCGGCCGGCAGCTGCTGGACGTCGCCTTCAATGCGCGTCTGCGGCGCGTATTCCACAAACACCTGGGCCTGGCGCAGCACGTCGGCATGCAGCTCGGTCTTGCCGGGGCAGTCGCCCCCCACGGCGTTGATGTGCATGCCGATCGCCAGCATGCCGGGCGTGAGGATGGTGGCGTTGGTCTTGTCGGCCGTGACCGTGGTCACAACGTCGGCGCCGCGCACGGCCTCGGCCGTGCTGTTGCAGGCCACGGTGCGCAGGCCTGTGCCTTGCAGGTTAGCCTGCAGCTTGGCGGTGGCGGCCGGGTCGGTATCGAACAGCCGCAGCGTGGTGATGCCCAGCAGGTGGTGAAACGCCAGCGCCTGGAACTCGCTTTGGGCGCCGTTGCCGATCAGCGCCATGGTGCGGCTGTCAGGCCGCGCCAGGGCGCGGGCGGCCACGGCCGACATGGCGGCGGTGCGCAGGGCGGTGGTGAGCGTGAGTTCGCTCAGCAGCAGCGGCGCGCCGGTGGCCACATCGGCCAGCACGCCAAACGCCATCACCGTAGGCAGGCCCCAGCGCGTGTTCTTGGGATGGCCGTTGACGTACTTGAACGCATAGGTCTGGTCATCGGCAATGGGCATGAGTTCGATCACGCCGTCGCGCGAGTGGCTGGCCACACGTGCGGATTTGTCGAACGCGCCCCAGCGCAGAAAGTCGGCCAGGATGTAGTCGGCAACGCCGCGCAGGCAGGCCTCGACGCCCTTGCGCTGCACCATGTCGATGACATCGGTGGCACTGAGGTAGCGGGTGGAAAAAGGATGGTGTGAGGGCATGGCGCTTGTCTCCGAATGGGAATGGATACGGCTCCAAGCAGTGTCCCGAAGTGCCAAAACAATGGGAATCGCCCAATCTGCTGCATATTGCTGGGCTGTTTGCCGGTATGGCATCACAAATTGCCACTTTGTTCAAAACCCCCAGAGCACCTTCTGGCAGCGCCAGCGCGCTATCCTCGGCGGCATCCTCCGTCCAGCACCATGACGCAACCCCAAGTACTCATCAGCGAAGTCGGCCCGCGCGATGGCCTGCAGTCCGTCAAAGCCACCATGTCCACGGCCGACAAGTTGCGCTGGATCGACGCCCTGGTGGCGGCCGGCCTGCGCGAGATCGAAGTCGGCTCCTTCGTGCCCGCCCGCCTGCTGCCCCAGATGGCCGATGTGGCCGAAGTGGTGCAGCACGCGCTCACCCACCCTGGCATCACCGTGATGGCCCTGGCCCCCAACCTGCGCGGCGCCGAGGCGGCGCTGGCAGCAGGGGTGCACAAGGTCACCCTGCCGGTATCGGCCAGTGCTGCCCATTCGCTGGCCAATGTGCGCAAGACGCGCGAGTCCATGGTCGAGGAGGTGCGCGCCGTGGCACAGCTGCGTGATGAGTTAGCGCCCGGCGTGCTGGTGGAGGTGGGGTTGTCCACCGCCTTTGGCTGCACGCTGCAGGGCGTGGTGCCCGAGGACGATGTGATCTGGCTCGCAGTCTTGTGCGCCGAGGCCGGTTCCGACGAGGTGGGCCTGTCGGACACCACCGGCATGGCCAACCCGGCGCAGGTGCGCCGCCTGTTCACGCGCCTGCGCGCCGAGCTGGGTGCCAAGGCCGGTGCTGCCCACATGCACAACACCCGCGGGCTGGGGCTGGCCAACTGCCTAGCGGCCTACGACGTAGGCGTGCGCACCTTTGATGCGTCGCTGGGCGGCCTGGGCGGTTGCCCCTATGCACCAGGCGCATCGGGCAACGTGGTGACCGAAGACCTGGTGTTCATGTTCGAAGCCATGGGCATTGCCACGGGGGTGGACCTGGAGCGCCTGATGGCCGCCCGCGTGCCGCTGCAGGCGGGGCTGCCGGGCGAGGCGGTCTACGGCATGACGCCGGAAGCCGGGCTGCCCAAGGGGTGGGTCCAGCGTTAGGCGCCTCTGCCCCCAAAGAAAAAGGCGACCAAGGTCGCCTTTTTCTTTGGGGGGTCACCGCCGTATCAGCTCAGCGAGGTGATCAGGTCCACATACAGTTGCTTGGCCTCGTCGGCACCCGTGCCCTTGAGCTTTTCCCAGGCGTCCCACTTGGCACGGCCCACCATGTCGGAGAAGCTGGGCTTCTTCTCGGTGTTGTCGCCGGCGGTGGCTTGCTTGTACAGCGCGTAGATCTTGAGCAGCGTGGCGTTGTCGGGACGCTCGCTCAGGTTCTTGGAATTGGCCACGGCGGCTTCGAAGGTGGCATTGAGGTCGGCCATGTCGGTGTGCTCCTTGGGATGTGTGGGGGGAGGGAAAGAACGGTGTCGGCAAGGGTTTGCTGCGTTGTATCTTACGGGCTGAGCACGGCCCGGGGCCGCTCAATCCATAGAGGCAAGCCCCCAAAAATCAAACAATAGGTGTACATCTGATGGTGACCCGCATTCCAGCCCCCCGCAAAGCTGCCCCCGGCCGCAGCACGAGCCCCCTGCGCACCATGCGCGACCAGGCGCCTGAGGTGGCACGCAAGGCCGCCCAGGCCCTGCCCCCCGCAGCCCGAAAGGCCGCCACCGTGGTGCAGAAGAACGTGCGCCGCGCGGCCACCGGCATGCTGGGCCTGTCGGGCGAACGCATGAGCAAGGTCGATACCGCCTGGCTGCGCATGGATTCGCACAGCAACCTGATGATGATCAACGGCGTGTGGACCCTGTCACCCGGCATCACCTGGGAGGCCTTGTGCGAACGCGTACAGCAGCGCCTGCTGCAGTACCCGCGCTTTCGCCAGCGGGTGGTGGAAGATGCCGCAGGCGCCACCTGGGTGGAGGACCGCAACTTCGACATCGCTGCGCATGTGCTGAGCGAAAAGCTGCCCCACCGCACAGGCCACAGCATGCAGCGCGCACTACAGGACCGCGTGGGCGAGCTCGCCATGCAGCCGCTCGATACACGCCGCCCGCTGTGGCAAATGCACCTGATCGAAGACTTTGTGGGTGATGACGGCGCGAAAGGCAGCGCGCTCATCGTGCGCATCCACCACTGCATTGCCGACGGCATTGCACTCATCTCGGTGACCATGTCGCTGGTGGACGGCGGCTCGGAGCCCCCCAAGCGCAAGGCGCGGGCAGACAAGGAAGCCGCCACCGCCGAGGACTGGATCGCCGACGCACTCATCAAGCCCTTCACCGGCCTCACCGTCAAGGCCCTGGACCTGGCGGGCGACAGCGCCGCCAAGTCGTTGCAGATGCTGGGAGACCCGGAAAAGGCCATGCACCACGGGCTGACCGGCACCATGGACATGGCCCGCGTGGCCTACCAGCTCGTCAGCGATGCGGCGGCATTGGCGCTGATGCCTGACGACTCCCCCACGCGCCTGAAAGGCCAGCCCGGCAGCGCCAAGCGTGTGGCCTGGTGCCCGCCGATTCCGCTCGAAGAGGTCAAGGCCATTGGCAAAGCACTCAACTGCTCCATCAACGATGTGCTGCTGTCGTGTGTGGCGGGCGCCATCGGCGGCTACCTGCGCAGCCAGGGGGACGACCCTACGGGCCAGGAGATCCGCGCCATGATCCCGGTGAATCTGCGCCCCATGGAAGAGGCCTGGAAGCTGGGCAACCGCTTTGGCTTGGTGCCGCTGGTGCTGCCGATTGGCGTGGCCAACCCTGTCGAGCGCGTGTACGAAGTGCGCAAGCGCATGAATGCGCTCAAGGGCAGCACCCAGCCCATCCTGGCGTTTGCCATGCTCGCCGTGGCAGGCCTGATGATCAAGCCCGCACAGGACGCACTGCTCAACCTGTTTGGCCGCAAGACCACGGCGGTGATGACCAACGTGCCCGGCCCCAAGGAGCAGCTCACGCTGTGCGGTGCACGCGTCACGCAGTGCATGTTCTGGGT
>Ga0160495_100887_pt1 | contig 10161 bp, 12 predicted proteins | sample DID4MG_4_FD_108251 | JGI IMG/M metagenome (GOLD analysis project Ga0160495, IMG submission 108251) | Enriched soil microbial communities from UW Madison campus, WI, USA - DID2933_E24_FP4 MG | ecosystem: Environmental > Terrestrial > Soil > Unclassified | place: USA: Madison, Wisconsin | collected... | reverse complement strand
GGGCAGAGCGACGGTAGTGACGGTCGGGGTAAGCTTCTGGGCGGCAATATTCATCGTGAGGCTCCAAGTTCGGTTTGGAGACCCAGTCCTAGAGCCGGAATGATGGAAGAACGCAGAGACGGAATCCGGGTTCTCGGATGTCCTGCCACAGCGCTTGCACCGTCCCTACGCCAGTATGAACTGGATCAGGTTCAACGGGTCACTGCGCTGCGAAAGCCAGCAGTATCTCAGCCCCTTGTCGGGACCCCCCTGGTGAATGCCTTAAGCAAAGCCGCTGCCGGGCGATTTGTCAACATGCGTGATATAGGTAAGCTTATACTTACCCGATTTGCGCCGCACAAAAAAGAAACGGCGGAGCAAAGCCCCGCCGTTCCCTTTGAAATCATTCGCGAAAACTATTCGCGTTCGCCCGTGAAATTCAGCAGCAGCTGGAAGATGTTGACGAAGTTCAGGTAGAGCGAGAGCGCACCGAATACCGCCATCTTCTGCTGGGATTCCTGGTCGATGTTCTCGGCATATTGCGACTTGATGTTCTGCGTATCCCAGGCCGTCAGGCCGACGAAGACGAGGATACCGATCACCGAAATCGCGAACTGCAGGGCGCTGGAGCCCAGGAAGATGTTGACAATCGACGCGATCACGACGCCGATCAGACCCATGATCAGGAACGAGCCGAACTTCGAAAGGTCACGCTTCGTCACATAGCCGTAAAGGCTCGTCGCGCCGAACATGGTTGCGGCGATAAAGAAGGTGCGGGCGATGCTCATGCCGGTGAAGACGAGGAATACCGAAGCGAGCGAGAGGCCCATGACGGCGCAGAACGCCCAGAAGGTCATCTGTGCCGTGCTGGCCGACATCGTCTGGATCTTGAACGAGAAGAAGAAGACGAAAGCGAGCGGCGCCAGCATCACCACCCACTTGAGCGGCGACGAGAAGATCGGCACGTAGAGCGCCGGCGTCGAGCCGACGATGAAGGCGACGAGGCCGGTGATGACCAGACCGGCGCCCATGTAGTTGTAGACGCGCAGCATATGCTGGCGCAGGCCTTCGTCGAAGAGGGCCGCGGACTGCGCCTGTGCGCCGTAGCCAAATCGCTGTTGTACGGGTTCCATCTCATATCTCCTTATGGAAACGGTTGATCAGTAGAGCGTGCGCGAAAGTTCGCGCGCGGTTTGTGTCAGGTCGTCGGCCTTTCGGCTTTCGGAGACCAGTGCATAGGCGACGTCGCCGATCTGCCAGTAGGCTGCGCGGGCATTGTCGGCGTGGAACAGCAGGACATGCTGCACGGCAAACGAACCCGGGCGTACGGCGAAGAGCGAGAGGCGCTCGTTTGCCTCCGGCTGCAGCACCAGTTCGACGCTTGGACCGTAGGCCGAGGGGAAGACCTGCGTATCGAGGACGGTCCAGCCTTTCGGCAGGTCCGGCAGGACGATCGCGGTGGCCGAGCGGATCTCCGCACGGTCGAACGTCTCCGTCTCCGGCTGCGATGCCATCGTGTCACGCAGCAGCGTCGTTCGGTGGGCACGCACCGCCTCCTCCACGAAGGCCGGCGGCTGCACCGAGGCAATCACCTCGGTCGCGCCGAAGGGCCCGAACACGGCATGGGCGATCCAGCCGGCCGCGACGAAGAGTGTAATCGCGGCGGCCCGGCGGAACACCGAAAGCATACGGCGGCGTGACAGCGAGCGCTCCAGCTGACGCGCGGCCTCGCGGGTCTCCTGCCGGATCACGGTGCGGTGGTCGGCGAGCGCCAGGCGCAGCTCGTCGCGCACGCGCAAATCCTTCATGATCTGCGCGGCGACGGCCGGGCGCTCGGACAGGTAGGCCTCCACCTCGATGCGCCGTCCGACGGCCAGCTGGTCGTCGACATAGGCGTTGAGATCGGCTTCGAGGATGGGGTCATTGCTGGTCATCGCCAGTGCCTCCGACAATCCTGAGATGCGTGACGGTCGCGGACGGGCCGCTTTGTTCGAATGTGCGCAAGCGCTCGCGCGCCCGGGCGACCCGTGACATCAGCGTTCCCACGGGAATGCCGAGGGCGGTCGCCGCTTCCTGGTAGGAAAGCTCCTCAATGGCGACGAGGTGCAGGGCCGCACGCTGCTCTTCGGGAAGCGTGAAGAAGGCATTGCGCAGCTGCGTGAGGCGCACCGAATGATCCTGATTGGCCGGTATCGCGGTCTCGGCAACTTCGGCCGCACCGTCGTGGCGGCGCTGCATCGAGCGGCGCTGGCGCAGGCGATCGACATGCGCATTGTGCAGGATCGACATCAGCCAGTTGCGAACATTCGCACCGGTGCGGAACGTGCCCTGCCGTTCATACGCTTTCACCAGCGCATCGTGCACGAGATCCTCGGCGTCGTCCGGATTACGGACGAGCGAAAGCGCGTAGCGCCTGAGCGCCGCAAGCTGTCCGATCACGTTGAAGCCGGGTGTCTTTGCGTTCATGCCCCAATATACGAGAGCCGAATGGCTTCCATTCCATCGATTGCCGAAAAAATTCAGAACCAGTGCAGAACGACTGCGGCGAGCAGGAGGTAGCGGCCGAACTTGGCGATGGAAACGACCAGCACGAAACGAAAAAACGGCTCGCGCATGATGCCGGCCGCGACCGTCAGCGGATCGCCGATGATCGGTGCCCAGCTGAGAAGCAGGCTCCACCAGCCGTATTTGCGATACCAGTTGCCGGCACGCTCAAGGCTTTCGGCGTTGACCGGAAACCAGCGCGCATGGCGGAAGCGCTCGATGCCAAGGCCAAGCAACCAGTTGACGACGGAGCCGAGCACGTTGCCCGTTCCTGCGACGATGACCAGGAGGGTGGGTGAATAGCTGCCGGCGGCGAGCAGGCCGACGAGTACCGCTTCGGATTGCGCCGGCAGAATGGTGGCGGCGACGAAGGCGGCCAGGAAGAGGCCGCCATAGGCCGCAAGCACACTCATCCGGACATCTCGGTCATACCGCTCTCCGTTCGCGCGCCGGAATGCGCGCCCGCATCCGATAAACGGTGCGGTCGGCTTGGGAAAGGGTGTGAAAGGTCTTTATCGCCGTATAGGCGACCAGCCAGCCTGTGCCTTTCCGCTCAGCAGAGGGCGGAACGGTTCATCAACATGATGTCGTTCGCCGTCAGCGTCATGCGCGACGGTTCGTCGATCTCGTTCAGGACGGCGCGTAGCGCGGTGTCGAGGCAATATTCGACGGCCTCGACCTCGAGGCCTTTTGCGGTTTCCACCGCAAAGGCGAGCATCCTCGCGAGCGCCATCAGTTCGGTGCCGCGGTCTTCCATTTCGATCGTATCGATTTCCATATGTGCTGGCCCCCGCCGCGTCGATCTTACCCCTGCCTGCGAGTATAGGCATGGCGACCGGCTTTGGCGCGTGACTCAGGCGTGACACACGCGGAATGCGAAATTGTGTGACTAAAGCGGTTTAAGATTGATTTGCGGCCATACGCCACAGCGAGGTGGGCCGAAACGTCCAATCACTGCGTTTTTCGGGCTTTTTGCCCGACCACAAGGTCATTTCTTGCACCAACGCCAAGGCGTCCTGCCGTTTCTGGTTTACGGTCCATTCGGTCAGGAGTTGTGTCGTAACCGTCCATTCAGTCCGGTTTTGACCCGCCTTGAGGATCGCGGACCATGTGCGATCCTTGTAGAAAAGCCGCCGGGCTGCGTCGCGAAGGCCTGCCGCTTCACGCGTTTCGATAATCCGTTCGGCCTCCATCCGATCAAGCGTCGCGTCAACATTGACGAGAGGGAGAGAAAGCGCGGGATATCCGAGTTCTGCCGGGCCATGCAGAAGCGCGACATCGGCATCGTCCAACCGTCGTCCGCTCGTATAATCTTCGTAGATCTGTCCTATGCCCACCATGCCGAACATGACGCATTCGGCGGCGCGCAGGGCGCCCATGCTGGCCGCGCCGAAGACCGCAATGCCTTCCTGCAAGGCATAAAGGATTTCCTTGTGCCAGACGGGCGCGACATGTTCGAAGCCGCCGTCGATGATGCCGATCGCCGTTGCACCGGCGCGAACGGCCGCCAGAACGTCCCCATGCACGGCGGGTGGACGGACAGCCAAGACATCGCCGCAGAGCTTGGCGGCATCGGGCAGGCTCGGTCCAACAAAGAGAAGCTTCATGATGGTGCAAAGGCCATGCGGGAAAGCGCACGCATGCCGACAGTCTGGCGTCTTGCGCCTTCCGGGCTTTCGAGGCCAGGTACAACCACCTTGACGACGGAGATCGGCAGGGAGGAATCGCCAAGCGGCACGGCGACGATGGGTGCGATTTTCGCTGCGGCAAGCTTTTCCAGAACCCAGTCGAGCAGTGCTGCGGCGTTGCCGTCAGGCGCGGGGTAAAGGGTGGGTGAGCGCGGCGTGGCATCGAACAGGGCCAGCGTTTCGGCCGCCAGCGGTCGGCTGAACGTTTCTGCAAACAGGTCGTCGCGCGCGCCACTGATGTAAGTGAGGCGTGATTGCGCAACCTCGGTGAGTGCACGGATCGCGGCGCGGGCCGAAACAGGATGCGTGCCATAACCGATCGTCACATCATGAAAGAGCGGCTGCTTTTTTTTGGGGAGCCCGGCATTGCCCAGCACGGCCGCATAGGTGGGGATGGCAAGGTCGCTGGTGAGGTCGAACAGCCGCAAGGCCAGCCCGGCATTCCGAAAACGGTCAGCAAGATCATCGACAACGGAATCCGCGAAGGCAAATGGGTCTATGGCAGTCGACAGACACTTTTCCCGCGGCAACAGGCGCCATAGGCGATCGGCATCGCGTTCGACGCGTTCCAGAAGGCCGTGCAGCACCGCCTCCGTTTCCGAGTTTCCCGATGCCAGGCCGTCAGAGGATTGCCAGAAGCGGGGTATGAAGTCGGTCCGGTCCAGGCAAACCGCTTCCTTCGGCACCCAGACGCGCTCGCCGGTCGCGACATTGCGGCCCGCGAGCCAATCGAGTGTTTCGTCTTCGGTCAGGAGCGATTGTCCGGTCGCCACGAAGAGGTCTAGCGGCAGGTACGGTTCACCTGCTTGGGCAAAATCCCGGCGTGCGGCGCGTCGGCTTGGCGCGAGGGGCTCGCCTGCGATTGCCCGTTCCAGCGCCTCCATGGCGGCCGATACCTTCGCGTCGATATCGGATATGCCCTTGCCCTGGTTGATGACGATCGAGCGGGCGTTCGGGCTCACGGCATTCCACACGGGGATGCCGAGGCAATCCAGTCCCGTGAGGCGGGAGAGGCGGGTGATGCCGAACCGGGGCAGCAAGGCCTCGATTCGGCTCCAGGTCTGTTCGGGGCCGCAGATGCGGTCCGAATAATGCGGCACCGGCTTAATTGTCCAGGAAGCCGCCGGAAACATCGAGGAAGCCGCCGGAAACGGAATCGGCGGACTTCGCCAGCGCGGCGAGATTGACGCCCTTGACGACGACGGCGCCGGCCTTGCGCAGATCGTCGGCTGCCTTCAGGTCGCCGGTTGCAGGCGACGTGATCTTGGACACGGTGCCGGCGTCAAGATCCGCAATCCAGAGACCGTCTTCGCCTGCAACGCCGAGCACAACAATTTTAGCCATTCAAACTTCTCCTTTTCATTTGGTGAAATACGCTTACTTGAAACCTGCTTTTTTCAGACCTTCGCGATAGTGCTGGCGGTGCCATTCTTCCTTGATCGGCACGACCGCCATCCAGGCATTGAAATCGAAATTCGGATTGATGTCATAGGTACGCCGAACGAAGAGCCGTGCTTTCTTCATGTCGCCGAGCATTGCCCAGCAGGCAGCCGAAAGCCGGTGTACCGGATCCTTATCCTTCATCTGTGAAATATAGGCGAGCGCCTCCTCGTACCTTCCCAGCGAATAGGCGGCGCTGGCGGCCGTCCAGAAATATTCGTCTGGCGGCAGAGGGTTGAGGTCGATCGCGTGCTCGATCTTTTTCAAACCCTCATCCGGCCGCGACGCCTGGACCAGCGTGTCGGCGTAGCTTGCAATGACATTGGCATAATGCGGGCTAAGCGCCTCGGCGCGGTCCAGATAGTGCGCGCTTTCATCGAACTGGCGGGAGTAGAGCTTGACAACTCCGAGTTCGCGGTAGCCGGATGGCAGGCGCTCATCCGCTCGAATGGCGTCCTGCGCGTGGATTTCCGCCTGATGGAGAAGTGCTTCGTCGCCACGGGCCGTCACAAGCCATTCAAGGAAGTAACTGCGGGCGAGGCCGCTGAGCGCGGGCGCAAAGCTGGCCTGTAATTGCAAGGCGTCGCGGAAGCTCTTGCGGGCGCGTCGGATATCGCGCAGGTCGAGGTTTTTCAGCTGGCCCTGGCCAAAGAGGAAGTTGCGATAGGCATTTGCATCGCCCTCATAGCCGCTGCGCACCAGTTCGTTGTCCTCGATCCCCGTGGCAATTGCGCCGGCGATGCGATGGGCGATCATCTGGCGCGACCGCAGCAGGCCGTCGGATGAAAGCGGGAATCGTTCGGCCCAGATGACCTCGTCGCTGCCGAAGAAGATCAACTGAGCAAAGAGCGTATGGCCGGCACCTTCGCCCCGCAACCGGGTCTCGAGGATGTAGCTGATCTTGTGACGTTCGTAGGTCGCCGCGCGATCCGTCTGGCCGGCAATCTGGATGGCCGTGTGCGGCGCGATGATCGATATGGACCGCAATGCGCATAGCCCGATCGTCACATCCTCGATCAGGGCTTCGGAAAAACCGGCAGCAGCGCGCGAAGCGTGGTTCGTGGCGGGCGGCAGCAAGACAATACGCGGTGGGTTCTGGCGGGCGGGCACAATCTCGACGTGGTCCTGAACGGGCAGGCAAGCGGACGGCTGGACCGTCATCAGGGAAGGGCGCGGCGCGACGATGTGGCCTGTCAGGACGCTACGGACTTCATCATCGTCCGGGTTTGTCTCCAGCAGCCTCAGCGCCGCGGCGGACCGGACCTGACGCGAAGCACCGGGTGCCTGTCGGCTTCCTTCAAGCAGCGCATTCCGCAGCAGGGCCATGTGAGAAGCCCGTTGCAGGGCAATCCACTTGGTCAGAGCCTGCGTGTCCGGCCTTATGTTCTTCAGGAAGTCCTCGGTCAGCCGTTCCGCAAGCAGGGCGAGCGGGGCATTTTCGCCTATTGCATCCAGATCGCTCTCGATGCGTTCGGGGCCGAGCGCAATGGTGCTGTCGGTGAAGATGAGGAAGCTGCGCGAGAGATCGCGCTGGCGCTTTTGCACGCGCGACACGGTCTGACGCAGACTGGCATAGGCGGCAGCCGGATTGGCATCGTCCCAGAACAAAGCGGCGGCATCGGCGCGCGGTATGTCCGGCAGGCCGCGCGCCGTGAGATAGCTCAGGATCAGCAGTGCCTTTTCCGGGAAGACAATACCCTCGCCGCTCTCATCGAGCAGGCGCAGATGGCCAAGCGTCTTCAGCCGGGCCGGCATGCGGCAATCAGATCCGCTGTTCCGGTGCGGTTTCTGTGCGTTCGCTCGAGAGTTCGCTGGCCTTGGAAAGAGCGGTGGCGAGCGAAATGATCGACTTGCGCACGCCCGCATCCTCGATCTTCAGGAAGGCGCGGTTGAGATCAAGGCCTTCCTTCGACGAGACGAAGGTGGATACGTCGCCGGTATCGTGGCCGGCACCCGTGGTCGCACCCGAAGCGTCGTCGTCCTGGAAGAAGAAGCTCGGCGGCACCCGGAATACATCGGAGATGGCCTGGAGACGGCTGGCGCTGATGCGGTTCGTGCCCTTCTCGTATTTCTGCACCTGCTGGAACGTAACGCCGAGACGGTCCGCAAGCGCTTCCTGGCTCATGCCCACCATGAGGCGGCGCAGGCGTACGCGGGATCCGACGAACACATCAATCGGGTTGGGGGTTTTCTTGTTCATGAGAGCTTTCTCCACTTCGATCATGCGGGGGCATGGCGTGGTCATATTAATCGGGGCCACTCTGCTTGAATCGCCCGGCCGATGCAACTGCTACAACGCAATTTCATCGCTACCGTAACGTGAGGCGACGTGTTGCCTAGATATCGTAACTGTGTGGCGCGCTCAGGGATGCAATGAACTTTTTCGTGCGCTCCTGCTGCGGCGTCGAGAAGATGCCGCGCGGCCCGCCCTGTTCTACCACGACACCTCCATCGAGGAAAACGACCGTATCGGCGACGCGCGAGGCAAGACGCAGGTCATGGGTGGCCATCACCATCGTCGTGCCTTCGCGCGCAAGGCGGCTCAGCACCTCGACCACCTCTTCCGCCAGCTCCGGATCGAGCGCGGAGGTGGGTTCGTCGCAGAGCAGAACGCGCGGCGATGGCGCAAGCGCGCGGGCAATGGCGACACGCTGCTGCTGGCCGCCGGAAAGTGTTGCCGGCCAGGCATCGGCCTTATGCGCCATTCCAACCTTTTCCAGGAGTTCCATGGCCCGGGCCCGGGCCTTGTCGGCCGGCCATTTCAATACCGTGACGAGACCCTCCATCACATTGCCAATCGCCGTTTGGTGCGGGAAGAGCTGGAAGTTCTGGAAAACCATCCCGGTCTGGCGGCGCAGCTTCTGGATGGCATCCCAGCCCACCGGTTTGCCGGGGACGAAATCGATCTTCTCTGTACCGAGGCGGATAGACCCGGAGGTCGGAATTTCCAGCAGGTTGATGCAGCGCAGCAGCGTGCTCTTGCCGCCCCCGGACGGCCCCACCAGCGCGGTGACGCTGCCTTCGGCCAGCTGCAGGCTGATGTCGCGCAGGACATGGTTGTCGCCGAAGCGCTTTTCGATATGTTCGAGTTCGATCATGTCCTGGCCTCCAGGAAGCCGCCATAGCGGGCAAAACGCTTCTCCAGCCGCACTTGCAGCGCCGATAGAACGGAGCTCAAGGCCAGATAGATCAGGGCGGCCTCGATGTAGAGGATCAACGGCTCGTAGGTGGTGGCGACGATGCGCTGCGCCGTCTGGAAGAGTTCCGGCACCGTAACGGCTGCCGCGAGAGACGTATCCTTCACCAACGAGATGAAGGTGTTGGAAAGCGGCGGCACGGCAACGCGGCCTGCCTGGGGCAGGATCGTGCGGCGCATGGCCTGCGACCACGTCATGCCGATCGAATAGGCTGCCTCCCACTGGCCGCGCGGCACTGAGGAAATGACGGCGCGGATGATCTCGGAGGTATAGGCGCCGACATTGAGCGTGAAGCCGATGAGCGCGGCGGGGAAGGCATCAAGCAGGATGCCGACGCTGGGCAGGCCGTAGAAGATGACGAAGAGCTGCACCAGCAGCGGTGTGCCGCGAAACACCCAGACGTAGAAACGGGCGATGTCGGAGAAGGGGCGCGGCGCAAAGAGCCGAACGATGGCCGTTAGCAGGCCGAGCGCCAGGCCGAGCACGAAGGAGAGAAGAGTGAGCGGAATGGTGAAGACGAGCGCAGCCCAGAGCAGGGGCGCAAGCGAGTCCAGCATCAGTTGAAGCCACGGCGGCACGGCGAAACCTCCGGAAATGCGACTGGCCGGGGGAAATCCCCGGCCAGTCGGAACGCCTATCTATATGCGAGGAAAGGACCGCCGCGAAGCGGTCACGCTGCAATTACTTCGAGACGTCCTGACCGAAATACTTGTCGGAGATCGTCTTGTAGGTGCCGTCGGCCTTGATGTCGGCCAGCGCCTTGTTGATCGCCTCGAGCAGTTCCGGCTCGCCCTTGCGGATGAGCACGCCGGAATAATCGGCATCGGCCTGTTCGGCGACGACCTTCACATTTGCGTCGGGCTTGTGCTTCTTGAAGTCGAGGAAGGACAAGCTGTCGTTGATCGTCGCGTCGGCACGGCCGGTCAGCACGAGCTGAATGGACTGGTCGAAGCCGTCTGTGCCGACGAGTTCAGCGCCAGCGCCCTCGGCAATCTTGCCGAAGTTGCTGGTCAGCGACTGGGCGGACTTCTTGCCCTTGAGGTCGGCGAAGCCCTTGATGCTGTCGTCGTCGCCGCGGACGATCAGAACGGCCTTGGAAGCGATGTAGGGCTCGGAGAAGTCGTATTTCTGCTTGCGCGCCTCGGTGATACCGACCTGGTTGATCACGGCGTCGTAGCGGTTGGCGTCGAGACCGGCGATCAGGCCGTCCCATTTGCCTTCAAGGAACTCGGCCTTGACGCCCAGCTTCTCGGCGATGGCTTCGCCAATCTCGACGTCGAAGCCGACCAGCTTGCCGTCGGTGTCATGATAGG
>Ga0160495_100884_pt1 | contig 10172 bp, 10 predicted proteins | sample DID4MG_4_FD_108251 | JGI IMG/M metagenome (GOLD analysis project Ga0160495, IMG submission 108251) | Enriched soil microbial communities from UW Madison campus, WI, USA - DID2933_E24_FP4 MG | ecosystem: Environmental > Terrestrial > Soil > Unclassified | place: USA: Madison, Wisconsin | collected... | reverse complement strand
CGACATTGGCGAACACCGCATCGATGGATGCTTCGTCGGACACGTCGCAGTCACCGGCCAGAACGGCGCCGATTTCGGCGGCCAGCGGTTCGACGCGCTTCTTGAGCGCATCGCCCTGATAGGTGAAGGCGATCTCGCCGCCCTGTGCGTGGATGGCCTTGGCGATGCCCCAGGCGATGGAACGGTTGTTGGCAACGCCCATAATGACGCCGCGCTTGCCCTTCATCAGACCAGATGCCTGAACCATGGAATGCCCCCTGAAACTAAAGTCGAGACTGCCTATGGCATAGGCGGCAATGCGGTTCAAGCGCGCACGGGTTCAGGAACTGTTAGCATTCGTAACAATGGGTGCATGTTTCACCCCGGCGTCACAAACCGTTCTAAAGATAGAGACCTTCGCGCTGAGAGCGCATCAGGTCGATCATCCTCGCATCCGGTTTGTCCCAGAGAAGAAGGCGGATTTCGGCAACGAGATCGCCGCGTTCGCCGTTTTCCATGATCAGGCCTTCGCCGGGAATGCGGATGGCCTGGTCCGAGCCGGACCATTCCGGCACCGTCACGGGAAGGGGGCCAACCGGTCCCTCGATGGTCGTTTCGCAGCCGAGGACGGCGTTCTCGATCGTGATGGGCAGGTCGATCTTGAGGTCGAAGCCATCCACACGGAAGCGGCTTGGCGTGATGCGAACGGTGGCGACGACATCGCCGCGGCGCAGGCCCTCCATGCGGTACCCGGCCTCCTTGAGGCGGATCACCTGACCTTCCGTCGTGCCGGCGCCGATGGGGATGCGGATCGTCTGTCCTTCCGGCGTTTCGATGGTAGGGCGCACCTTGTTCAGGATGTCCTCGACGGAGACGCTGACATCCGTGACGAGATCGGGCGCCTTGTCCATCTTGGCGCGGCTGCCGCGGATGCGGCGAAGAATTGCGGAGATGAGGGTCGCACCCGGGGCTGCGACTTGTGTGGCGGCGGCCTCGTCGGTCTCGTCGGCGGCTTTGCGGGCGTCCTGCGCCGGTGCGGCATTCGGCTGGGCCTGCTGCTGCTGGGGTTGCGGACGCGGCTGTGCGCCGGCATCGGCCTGTGCGTTTCGCGAATCGACGCCGAAGATGCGGGCGATCATGTCCTCCGCGTCCTCGTTGCCGGCGCGCGGCGGCTCGCTGCGTGCCTTGCGCTCCGCCTGCTGGCGGCGCATCTGCTCCATGCGGCGCATTTCCGCCTCGCGCTGCTGGCGATCGTAGCGGCTGCGCTTGTCGGGATCGCGCAACAGGTCATAGGCGCGTCCGGCCTCGGTGAAGCGCACGGTTGCGAGCGGATCGTCGTGATTCTGGTCGGGATGCACGGCTTTCGCCAGCGAACGCCAGGCCGCCTTGATTTCCTCTTGCCCGGCGCTTCGTTTCACGCCGAGGACCGAATAGGGATCACGCATAACTCATACCCGTTTCCGTTGTGGCGGCCATGGTAGCGGCGAACGTCCTAATCGGCTCTTACGGATCAGGGTTTAGAAAGTGTTATCCCTGGCGGTCGAAGGCCAGGAGCATCCATTCGCCGGAATTGCTCATGCAGGTGCGGCCGGAGAAGTTGGCGATGCCCTGGTAGGAATGTTTCGTGGTCACGAAATCCCGGCAGGTGCGGCCGGCCCGGTCCTGATTCTCGGCGATGGAACTGATGACGCCAGCGCTGCCGGAGGCGGAATTCGCCCACGGGATGGCGTTCCCGCCGGTGCGGGCGAGATCTGCGGAAGACACGGCATTGCGCACGGTGATTTCGTCGGTCAGACGTTCCGTGTTGCCGTTGGATACGGTGCTGGTGCGCAGCGACGTGTCGACCTTGCTGTCGGAAAACAGGTCGAGACCGCTCATGCAGCCGGAAAGGACAGTGCCGGACATCATGACGGCAAGAACCCCAAGGCCACGCACCCAGTATCGCTTTGTGTACGGTCGCGTTTTTGTTATGTCTTTCACTCCAGCCTGCCTCATACAGCTAGATAGATCGGCATTGAGTTAAATATGAGTGACAATGCGTTAACAAGCGGTGACTTCACCGAGGAAAACGAACCCTACATCCTTTTTGGCCATTGGCTGGAGGACGCGGGAAAGACCGAGCCCAACGATCCCAATGCGCTCGCGCTTTCCACCGTCGACGCGACGGGCATGCCGAATGTGCGCATGGTCCTGCTCAAGGGCTTCGACGAGCGCGGCTTTGTGTTCTACACCAATTTCGAGAGCCGGAAGGGCGAGGAGCTTCTCTCTGCCCGCAAGGCCGCCATGTGCTTCCACTGGAAATCGCTACGCCGCCAGATCCGCATTCGCGGCGATATCGAGGTGGTGAGCGATGCGGAGGCCGATGAGTATTACGCCTCGCGTCCGCGCGGCAGCCGTATCGGGGCGTGGGCATCCAAGCAGTCCCGGCCGCTGGAAAGCCGCTTCGCGCTTGAGAAGGCGGTAGCGGAATACACTGCGCGCTACGCGATCGGCGAGATCCCGCGCCCGGCGCACTGGTCCGGCTTCCGCCTGAAACCCGTCTCGATCGAGTTCTGGCACGACCGCCCCTTCCGCCTGCACGACCGGGTGGAGTTCCGCCGCACGGAAGACGGCGCGGGATGGACGAAGGTTCGGATGTATCCCTGACGGTCAGCGCCGTATCAGTCGGAAGGGAATGCCCGAGGCCAGCGCGCCCACATATTTCGGCTTCTGGTACAGGCCGTTGAGCGAGATGCGCGGCAGCGATGTCGGCGTGTCGAAGGAGCGTGCCGAAAGCGTGCCGGGTTCCGTCGTCACGGCAACGCGGAAGCCAAGTTCCTTGGCCAGCCGATGCTCGCGCGGCGAGACGGACTGCCTGTCGCCATAGGGATAGGCGAGGGTGTCCGGTCGACGGCCAATAATGGCGGCGATACGTTCCGCCGAAAGGTCGATCTCCTGTCGCGCCTCGTCGTCGCTCAGGCGGGCCAGCGCGCGGTGGCTGATCGTATGCGCGCCGATGGAGGCAAGCGGGTTGAGTACGAGGCTCTTCAGCTCGGGCTCGCGCATCACGAGCCGCTCGGTGATCATGAGCGGTTCGATACCGTGCGCCTTCGCCATCGCGTCGAGCCGCTCGATCGCCGACGCCTCGTCCGTTTCGGAATGGATGAAGCGCGCGAAGCGGTCGAAGGCGGCCTGTTTGTGGAAGGGCGTTGCGAGCGGCAGCGTAACCGGGCCGGAGCCAAAATCGAATTCGACATGGGATACGGCGCGCAGCAGCTCCGTCAGCGTCTCCCACCAGATGCCGTGCGTCTTGCCCGCAAAGCCCGGGGCGACGAAAACGGTGAACGGCACCCTGTGCTGCGTGAAGACCGGCTGGGCATGCACCGCATTGTTGCGATAGCCGTCGTCGAGCGTGAAGGCGGCGAAACGCTCGCCGGCGCGCGCTATGGCTAGCCGCGCCGGCATGTCGGCGAGCGCCACGAACTGATAGCCTTCCTCCGTCAGATGCCGGATGGCCGTATCGAGGAATTCCGGCGTGATCTCCAGATGCGCATTGGGATCGAAGCTCTGCGGCGTCTTCGGCCGGACATGATGCAGCGTGAAGATCGCCCCCATGCCGCGGGCCGAGGACATCAACCCGACCCGTTCGGCCAGATGCGCGAACTCCAGCCCACCCGTGATGACGGCGCGCTTCAGTTTCTGTCGCATGGCATTTCGGATCGGCATGTCGTTTCGGTCTTTCCGCGTCATTTCGAGCGGTCGTTATCGCACCCGGCCGGTATCCGAGTGGTTAACAGGGGCTTTCCTGTCGCGCACCGGCGATGCACGTCCGGGCTGGAAGGTGAGGAGGCGAACCACCTCCATGGCAATGGCGAGGATGTTGTCGAACATGTCTTCATGCTCCATGCGTTGAACCTGCAGGGATTGTCAGCCCGCTTGCCTGTCGGGCTCAAACGAGTTTATCGTCGACTTCAAATGACTTGAGGTTATGCAATGAAGCGTGGACGGCTGCCCCTGACGGCATTGCGGAGTTTCGAGGCGGCGGGGCGGCTCGGCAGCTTCACGCTTGCGGCCGATGAGCTTTCGGTGTCGCAGGCAGCCGTGAGCCGGCAGGTCAAGGAGCTGGAGGCAGAGCTCGGCAAGCCGCTGTTCGAACGCCGCCATCGCAGCGTGCGGCTGACGGCGGCCGGCCGCAGCCTGCTCGATGTCCTCTCCCGCTCCTTCGATGCCATGGATGCGAGCCTTTCGGAAATCCGCGGCCGACGCGGCGGCGGGCTTCTGGAAATCAGCGCGGAGCCTTCGTTTGCCGCCTGCTGGCTGGTCTCGCATCTGGAGGATTTTCGCGCCGGCCATCCCGAGATCGACGTGGCCGTCGATTCCGACATGCGGCTCATCGAATTCCGCACCCACGAGGCGGAAATCGCCATCCGCCATGGCATGGATGCAAAAGTCTGGCCGCGCACGGAAGTCGATCTTGTCGCCGAGGTCGATCTGGTGCCGGTGATCGCGCCGGCGCTTCTCGCATACGGGCCGCCGTTGCGGAAACCCGCCGATCTTCTGGCCCATACCCTGTTGCATGAGGAAAACCGCAGCGTCTGGGAGCGCTGGTTTTCCGCCGCCGGCGTGGAGGGCGTGCCGCTTGGCCGCGCGCAGATATTTGCCGAGGGGAACTTGGTGCTGCAGGCGGTGCTGCGCGGCCACGGCGTCGCGCTGGTCGATCGCTTCCTGGCCGCCGAGGACATTGCCGCCGGCCGTATCGTGCAGCCGTTCGACCTGTCGATCCGCCACGGCGCCTACTGGCTGGTGGCGCGCAGCTTCAAGCGCCTCTCACCGGAAGCGCGCGCCTTCCGGCAGTGGTTGCTCCAGCGGATTGCGGTGCCGGGCGGAATGTGATGAGGGGTGGCTCGAGCAGGTCCTGAAAAATCAGGTCTTCGTCCCGCCCACCGTGATCTGGTCCATCCGAAGATGCGGCTGGCCGACGCCGACCGGCACCCACTGGCCAGCCTTGCCGCAATTGCCGATGCCGGTGTCGAGCTTGGTGTCGTTGCCGATCATTGAAACGCGGCGCATGGCGTCCGGTCCGTTGCCGATCAGCATGGCGCCCTTGACCGGTGCCGTCACCTTGCCGTTCTCGATGAGATAGGCCTCGGTGCAGCCGAAGACGAATTTGCCCGATGTGATGTCGACCTGCCCGCCGCCGAAGGAGACGGCGTAGATGCCGTTCTTGACAGAAGCGATGATCTCGTCCGGCGTCTTGTCGCCGGAGAGCATGTAGGTGTTCGTCATGCGCGGCATGGGGCGGTAGGCATAGCCCTGCCGGCGGCCGTTGCCGGTCGCCTTCATGCCCATCAGCCGGGCATTCTGACGGTCCTGCATGTAGCCCACCAGCTTACCGTCCTCGATCAGCACATTGTAGGCCGAGGGCGTGCCTTCGTCGTCAACGGTGATCGAGCCCCGGCGGTTGTCGATGGTGCCGTCGTCGACAACGGTGACACCCTTGGCTGCGACCTGTTCGCCCATCAGCCCGGCGAAGGCGGAGGTCTTCTTGCGGTTGAAGTCGCCCTCCAGCCCGTGGCCGACGGCTTCATGCAGCATCACGCCGGGCCAGCCGTTGGCAAGTACCACGTCCATGGTGCCGGCCGGGGCTTCGACGGCCTCGAGATTGACGAGCGCCTGGCGCAGCGCCTCGTCGGCGCCGGCATGCCAGCTGTCCTCGGTCAGGAAGGCATCGAAGGTGGTGCGTCCGCCGGTGCCGAAACTGCCGGTCTCCTGGCGGTCGCCGTCACCCACCACGACGGAAATGTTGATGCGCGTCATCGGGCGGACATCGCTGACGCGATGGCCGTCGGCGCGCAGGATGTTGACCACCTGCCAGCTTGCCGCAACGGAGGCCGTGACCTGCCGCACCTTCGGGTCCTTGGCGCGCAGATAGGCGTCGATTTCGGTCAGAAGAGCCACCTTCTCCTCGAAGGTCGGCGCGCCGATCGGATTGTCGGGGCTGTAAAGCTGCCGGTTGGTGCCCTGCGGCGCGGCGGCATAGTCACCGGAATAGCCGCGCGTGACGGCGCCGGCGGCATCGGCCGCGCGCTTCAGCGCCGACAGGCTCATCTCGCCGGAATGGGCGTAGCCGACGGCGTCGCCGGCAACGGCGCGCAGCCCGAAACCCTGGTCGGTGTTGAAGCTGCCGCCCTTCAGGCGACCGTTGTCGAAGGACAGTGATTCGGCCTGCGCGTGTTCGATGAAAAGCTCGCCGTCATCGGCACCCTTGAGCGTTTCCCGGAGCACGGCCTGCACGGTCGCCTCGTCGGCATCGAAGAGGGAGAGTAGGTCGGTGTTCATGGCAGGCTCCGCAAGCAATGGTGGACGGGGCTCATGTAAGTTCCCCGGCGGCGGGCGGCAAGCCCGCCGGCGACAGGCTCACGGCAGCGCGTCGTAGCCTTCGCCAAATCCCTTGAGATCGACAGGGATGCCGATGCCCTCTTCGGGAGACTGGAAGACGATGAACGTCGCCGTCGCACCGGAGCGGAATGTCTTCAGCAGTTCATCCTCCAGCACCACCTCGGCATAGCAGCCATCGGCGAAGCAGCGGACGAAATAGGCCCGGCCGATATCCTTGCCGTCGACATTGAGGCCGAGGCCGTTGGGCAGGAGCACGCCGAGCGGGGCGAGAACGCGCAGGATCTTCGCCTTGCGGTCGGCCGTCTTCAGCACGACGACGGAAAGGCCCAGTTCCGGCCGGTCCTCCGCCAGAACATTCTGCATCAGCGCGCACTGCTCACCCGATGCGCCGGCCGGCTGGTCACAGACGATGGACCAGGCGCCATGGTTGGATTTCACCGTTCCGGGCTGCTGCGCTGCGGAGAGGGAAGGAAGTGCCGTGGCGCCGAGCGCGAAGAGGGCAAGGCCGAACGCCGCCCGTGACAGCCGGGAGAGGGGAGTAAAACCCATGAAAACCTCGGAATCTCGAATCAGTCGGGCTATCTTTGAATAGCCGGCGGCGAAATGAAAAGCCCCGGCCGCTGCTTTCCGATTGATTGAAGGCGGAAATTGGACGCGATCGCGCACTTTCATGCCATCGGCCCGCACTTTATTTAATAGGCAGTGTGCCGTGGCCGCCTTTGCCACGCAAACGGGTAGCCGTTCGAAGCAGGCTCGCCGCTGCCAAACCTTTCATGCTATAGACAAATGTGAAGAAACTGTGGGGAGTGGCCACATCCGTTTGCGTTTGCGCAAAAATGCCGCACGGGGGCATCCCCATGGCGGTTGCGGCGGACATGAAACTATGATTTTAAGCACTCAGTATAGCAGGGATTCTGCGCGTCTGTTTGATCCCGATCAAACGCCTTGGGGAGATACGTTGTGAAAAACAAAGCTTTTGCAGGTCTGGCCGCTCTTGGCTGTCTGCTCTTTGCTTCGACCGCCTTCGCTGATCAGCCGTTCGACTGGCAGAAGGGCCTCCAGCCCGCCGCGACCTCGATCATGGAAGAAATTCGCTGGTTCGAGCAGTACACACTGTGGTTCATCGTTCCGATCACCCTGTTCGTTCTCCTTCTGCTCATCGTCGTGGTCGTAAAGTTCCGCGAAAGCAAGAACCCGGTGCCGTCCAAGACCAGCCACAACACGGCTATCGAGGTCGTCTGGACGCTCGGCCCGGTCGTCATCCTCCTGTTCCTTGCCGTTCCCTCCTTCCAGCTGCTGACCAAGCAGCTCGCTCCCACGGAAGAGCCGGAACTGACCATCAAGGCCACCGGTTTCCAGTGGTACTGGGGTTATGAGTATCAGGTCGGCGACAACCCGCTCTCCTTCGACAGTCTCCTTCTGCATGACAACGATCGCGCCGCCGCCGGCAAGGAAGACAAGTCCGTCTATCCGCGCCTTCTGGCCGTCGACAACGAAGTCGTGGTTCCCGTTGGCAAGCATGTCCGTCTCCTCGTCACCGCCGGTGACGTGATCCACGCTTTCGCCATGCCGTCCTTCGGTGTGAAGATCGATGCCGTGCCGGGCCGCATGAACGAGACCTGGTTCAAGGCCGAGCGCGAAGGCCTGTTCTACGGCCAGTGTTCCGAGCTCTGCGGCAAGGACCATGCGTTCATGCCGATCGCCATCCGCGTCGTTTCGCAGGAAAAGTTCGATACCTGGCTTGCTGCCGCCGCGACGAATGTCGGCGAGGCAAACAAGGCCCTGATGGCGTCTGTCGACGGTGCGGACAAGTCCGTAGACGTCGCCCAGAACGCCGCGCAGTAATACCTAGGGAGTCAGATCCATGGCCGGAACATCCGCTGCCCACGGCGATCATCACGATCACCACGAACACAAGCCGCTTACTTTCTTTCAGCGTTGGTTCCTGTCGACCAACCACAAGGATATCGGCACCCTCTACCTCATCTTCGCGATCTGTGCGGGCATCATCGGCGGCACGCTGTCGATCTTCATGCGCATGGAGCTTCAGGAGCCTGGCATTCAGATCTTCCACGGTCTGGCGCAGATGGTCTACGGCTTCGAGGGCGATGCCGCCATCGACGGCGGCAAGCACATGTTCAACGTCTTCACGACGGCGCACGCGCTCATCATGATCTTCTTCATGGTCATGCCCGCGCTGATCGGCGGCTTCGCCAACTGGATGGTTCCGATCATGATCGGCGCGCCTGACATGGCGTTCCCGCGCATGAACAACATCTCGTTCTGGCTCATCATCCCGGCCTTCCTGCTGGTCTTGCTTTCGATGTTCGTCGAAGGCCCGGCGGGTGCCTATGGCGCGGGGGGCGGCTGGACGATCTATCCGCCATTCTCGACGGCCGGCCAGCCCGGCCCGGCGATGGACCTGGTGATCCTCGGCCTGCACATTGCCGGTGCATCCTCGATCCTCGGTGCGATCAACTTCATCACCACGATCCTGAACATGCGCGCTCCGGGCATGACGCTGCACAAGATGCCGCTCTTCGCCTGGTCGGTTCTGATCACCGCCTTTCTTCTCCTGCTTTCGCTGCCGGTTCTGGCAGGTGGCATCACCATGCTGCTGACGGACCGCAACTTTGGCACGGCCTTCTTCGCGCCGGAAAACGGCGGTGACCCGATCCTCTTCCAGCACCTGTTCTGGTTCTTCGGTCACCCGGAAGTGTACATCCTGATCCTGCCCGGTTTCGGCATTATCAGCCACATCGTGTCCACCTTCTCGCGCAAGCCGATCTTCGGCTACCTCGGCATGGCCTATGCCATGGTCGCCATCGGCGCCGTCGGCTTCGTCGTGTGGGCCCACCACATGTACACGGTCGGCATGTCGCTCGACACGCAGCGCTACTTCGTGTTTGCCACGATGGTCATCGCCATCCCGACGGGCATCAAGATCTTCTCGTGGATCGCGACGATGTGGGGCGGCTCGATCCGCTTCACGACCCCGATGGTCTGGGCGATCGGCTTCATCTTCCTGTTCACAGTCGGCGGCGTCACGGGCGTCCAGCTCGCCAATGCCGGCCTCGACCGTGCACTGCACGACACCTACTACGTGGTTGCGCACTTCCACTACGTTCTGTCGCTCGGCGCCGTCTTCGCCATCTTCGCTGCCTGGTACTACTGGTTCCCGAAGATGAGCGGCTACATGTACTCCGAGTTCATCGGCAAGCTGCACTTCTGGGTCATGTTCATCGGCGTGAACCTGGTCTTCTTCCCGCAGCACTTCCTCGGCCTCGCCGGCATGCCGCGCCGTTACATCGACTACCCGGATGCCTTTGCGGGCTGGAACGCGGTGTCGTCCTACGGTTCGTACATTGCAGGCGTCGGCGTGCTGATCTTCCTCTTCGGTGTCTTCGAAGCCTTCGCAAAGAAGCGCGTCGCCGGCGACAATCCGTGGGGCGAGGGTGCAAACACCCTGGAATGGCAGCTGTCTTCGCCGCCGCCGTTCCACCAGTGGGAACAGCTCCCGCGCATCAAGTAAGATCTTGCGATCGGGGCCGCCGGCAACGGCGGCCTCAATACTGGGAAATACCGGCGGAGGCCGGGGCAAGGGCGCTGGCGATGAGCCGCAGCCTGGAACCCAACCTTCGTCATCCTCGGGCTTGGCCTGAGGATTCATCCCGCATCCTCCGGCGTGCCGTGGGTGTGGATCCTCGGGTAAAGTCCGAGGATGACGGTGGAGAGGGGAAGCCATGAGGCTGACGCTCTCGGACAAAAGAACGGAAACATCATGGCGGTCATCGAGCATCACGAAACGGTTCCGG
>Ga0160495_100883_pt1 | contig 10173 bp, 9 predicted proteins | sample DID4MG_4_FD_108251 | JGI IMG/M metagenome (GOLD analysis project Ga0160495, IMG submission 108251) | Enriched soil microbial communities from UW Madison campus, WI, USA - DID2933_E24_FP4 MG | ecosystem: Environmental > Terrestrial > Soil > Unclassified | place: USA: Madison, Wisconsin | collected... | reverse complement strand
GGCGCCTTGGATTCCTGGGCTTCCTCGACCAGCTTGATGACGCGGGCAATCGTGTTGTCGGCGGCTGCCGCCGTCACACGGATGCGCAATGCCGCATCGCCGTTCACCGTGCCGGCGAAGACCGCATCACCAGCCTCCTTGCGCACCGGCGTGCTTTCGCCTGTCACCGGCGCCTCGTCGATGGCGCTTTCGCCTTCGATGATCGTACCGTCGGCAGAAATCCGGTCGCCCGGGCGAACGAGGATGACCGCCCCGACGGGAAGCGACTCGGCCGGCACTTCCTTGGTGCGGCCGTCCTCCTCCAGCAGCGCCGTCTTCGGCACGAGGGTCGAAAGCGAACGGATGCTGTCACGCGCCTTGCCGGCGGCCACACCTTCCAGAAGCTCCCCGACGAGGAAGAGGAAGACGACCATCGCGGCCTCTTCCGTCGCATTGATGGCGACGGCGCCGATCGCGGCAATGGTCATCAGCATTTCGATGGAGAAGGGCGTGCCGGCAAGGGCCGCCATGATGGCGCGCCGCCCGATCGGCACCAGGCCGACGATCATGGCGATGAGAAAGGCGTAGGATGCGATGGCGGGGAAGAGATGGCCGATGCCGTAAGCGACCACAAGCGCGCCGCCGGCGAGAATGGTCAGCCTACCCTTCTTGCCCTTCCACCAGGGACCTTCCGAAGCGCCGTGATCATGGCCGTGCAGGCCTTCCATGGCTGCAGCCTTCACGTCATGGCTGTGTCCATGATCATGGTCGTGCGCATGCGCATGATCGCAGTTAGGCCCATGTGCGTGTTCCGGTGCGGGCTTGTCCCCCGCCAGGGCGGCACCGGGCGTCACGACATAGCCGAGGCCCGACACCTTCCTGCGGATCGCGTCCAGGTCACTCGACGGATCGTGCTGGACCCGCATCGTGCCTGCGGTGACGGACACCGACACGTCGGACACACCCGGCATGCGGCGCACCGCCGTATCGATCTTGCTGGCGCAGGACGCGCAATCCATGCCTTCGACCCGGAAACGCGTCTCTTTCACATCGGACATCATACAATCCTCTTCATTGTCGTGAGGATGGTCTACGACCTCTAGCGACTAGAGGTGCAAGAGCGAAATCAAAAAAATCGCAACCGAAGCCACATTGATATTTCCGGCCGCCCTGTGCTAGAGAGCGCCACTTGTTGCAGGTTTCATCTGCTGGTTGGGGAGGACGCCATGTCTTGGCACGCCCTCTTCCAATCGGGGATGGGCTCGGATGCCCCCCGAACGGAAGAACGCTTTTCGATCAGTGCCCATGGGGCACGGTCTGGCTTTTATGCCGTTACGCCGGCCGCATCGTTGCGCCCGGTGAAGACGTCACGCCTGCCCAATATCTTTCTCGCCAGGTATCGCGACCGGGGCAACAGCGCCAAGGCGCTGTCACATCGCCGTGTCCGCACGACGATACCGTAACAGCGGCTTTTCCCTTTCCAGAGCCACACGAAGCGGACGGTTTGCGCCTCCCTCTTCGCGTTTTCGTCGCGTTGCCGGTCTCAGCCGGCGGCCATCCACCGCACAAGACAGGTCCCGCATGTCCCTTACAACGCCGTATTATCTGATCGACAAGTCGAAGCTTCTCGCCAACATGGAAAAGATCGCGCGGGTGCGCGAACTGTCCGGCGCGAAGGCGCTGCTGGCGCTGAAGTGCTTCGCCACCTGGTCGGTCTTCGATTTCATGTGCGACTACATGGACGGCACGACCTCCTCGTCGCTGAATGAAGTGCGTCTGGGGCACGAGCGGTTCGGCAAGGAAACCCACGCCTACTCCGTGGCCTATGCCGATTACGAGATCGACGAGGTGATCAGCCACGCCGACAAGATCATCTTCAACTCGATCGGCCAGCTCGACCGGTTCTCCGACAAGGCGGCCGGCATCGTGCGGGGCCTGCGTCTCAATCCCGGCATCTCCTCGTCGAGCTTCGACCTTGCCGACCCTGCCCGCCCCTTCTCGCGCCTCGGCGAATGGGACGTGAAAAAGGTCGAACCTGTTATGGACCGCGTCTCCGGCTTCATGATCCACAACAACTGTGAAAACGGTGATTTCGACCTGTTCGACCGCATGCTGGGCACGATCGAGGAGAAGTTCGCACCGCTCCTGAAGAAGGCCGAATGGATAAGCCTCGGCGGCGGCATCCACTTTACCGGCGAGAACTATCCGCTCGAAAAATTCGCCGAGCGGCTGAAGCGATTTGCCGGCGAATATGGCGTGCAGGTCTATCTCGAGCCCGGCGAGGCCTCGATCACCAAGTCGACCTCTCTGGAAGTGACGGTGCTCGATATCCTCAACAACGGCAAGGACCTCGCCATCGTCGACTCATCGATCGAGGCGCATATGCTGGACCTGCTGATCTACCGCGAGAACGCCAAGCTTTCGCCCAACACCGGACCGCACCGCTACATGGTCTGCGGCAAGTCGTGCCTGGCCGGCGATATCTTCGGCGAGTTCAACTTCGAGAACCGCCTGAAGGTCGGCGACCGCATCTCCGTGCAGGATGCGGCCGGCTACACAATGGTCAAGAAGAACTGGTTCAACGGCGTGAAAATGCCGGCGATCGCCATCCGTGAACTGGATGGCAGCATTCGCACCGTCCGCGAATTCGACTACGCGGACTACGAAGCAAGCCTTTCCTAAATCCCCTCATCAAACCCAGAAGGAGCTATTCCGGGACATGAAGAAAAACGTGCTCATCATCGGCGCCGGCGGCGTTGCACAGGTCGTGGCGCACAAATGCGCTCAGAACAACGACGTGCTCGGCGACATCCACATCGCTTCGCGCACCAAGGCGAAGTGCGACAAGATCATCGCGTCCGTTCATGAGAAGAACGCGATGAACCAGTCGGGCGTTCTCGAAGGCCATGCGCTCGACGCGCTGGACATCGAAGCCACCAAGGCGCTGATCACCTCGACAAAGGCGCAGATCGTCATCAATGTCGGCACCGCCTTCCTCAACATGTCGGTGCTGCGCGCCTGCATGGATACCGGCGTCGCCTATATCGACACCGCGATTCACGAAGAGCCGGGCAAAATCTGCGAGACGCCGCCGTGGTACGGTAACTACGAGTGGAAGCGTGCCGCCGAATGCGAGGAAAAGGGCATCACCGCCATCCTCGGCGCGGGCTTCGACCCGGGCGTCGTCAACGCCTATGCCAAGCTTGCCAAGGACGAATATCTCGACAAGGTGACGGATGTCGACATCGTCGACATCAATGCCGGCAGCCACGGCAAGTACTTCGCCACGAACTTCGACCCGGAAATCAACTTCCGCGAATTCACCGGCGTCGTCTATTCCTGGCAGAACGGCCAGTGGCAGACCAACAAGATGTTCGAAATCGGCAAGGACTACGACCTGCCGGTCGTCGGCACGCGCCGCGCCTATCTGTGCGGCCATGACGAAGTGCATTCGCTTGCCAAGAACATGGACGGGGCCAATGTCCGCTTCTGGATGGGCTTCGGCGATCACTACATCAACGTCTTCACGGTGCTGAAGAACCTCGGCCTGCTTTCCGAGCAGCCGGTCAAGACGGCCGAAGGCCAGGAAGTCGTGCCGCTCAAGGTCGTCAAGGCCGTGCTGCCCGATCCGGCGTCGCTCGCACCCGGCTACGAAGGCAAGACCTGCATCGGCGACTATGTGAAGGGCCTGAAGGACGGCAAGGAAAAGACCGTCTTCATCTACAACGTGGCCGACCACAAGGAAGCCTATGAGGAAGTCGGCAGCCAGGGCATTTCCTACACCGCCGGCGTTCCGCCCGTCGCCGCAGCAATGCTCGTCGCAACCGGCGAGTGGGACGTGAAGAAGATGGCCAATGTGGAAGAACTGCCGCCGAAGCCGTTCATCAACCTCCTGAACCGCATCGGCCTGCCGACTCGCATCCAGGACGAAGACGGCGACCGCGCCGTCAGCTTCTAAGCCTCGAGGGGCCGGCGCAAGCCGGCCTTTTTCGTTTCAGGCGATGGTCTCGATCTCGAGCTCCTGTTCGCCCACCGTGACGACATCGCCGACCGCCTTGCCCATCAGCTTGCGCGCGACGGGCGAGACATAGGAAATCGAACCCGCCTTCGGGTCGGCCTCATCCTCGCCGACGATACGGTAGGTCTGCACGCGCCCGTCATCCCGGCTGAAAGTCACGGTACTGCCGAAGGCGACGACATCGTTTGCCGTCGGCGCCGGCACGAGCTGGGCGGTGCGCAGCCGTTCGGCAAGATACCGAAGGTCGCGCAAGGGGCCGGCTGTCTGGCGGCGGCGTTCGTTCACATCCTCGAGCGCATTGGCCGTCTCGAAAGCCTCGCGCGCCGCCTGCAACTGCGCTTCGAGCGCCTTCAGACCCGTTTCCGTGACGAGGTTCTGATGCGGTGAGATAGGCCGATCCGGCAGTTGGGTTTCCGCTGCGGTTTCCGCGCTCTCTTCCTTGACAAATGCGACGCTCACGCCTGAACTCCGTTTGACGACCAACGCCAATATGTAGGGAAGTGCAGGCTGCTTTGCAAAGCAATGCGTGCAATCCATCGCCTGTCTAGCGCCAGAAGCGCTTGGTATCGATCAGCGCCTCATGCGCTTCCGCCGCTGCGGCGAGCATATCCGCCGAGCTTTGCGGTTCCGTCTTGGTGAAGGCCGTAAGCGCTTTCTCGTCAAAGCCGAGGCGAGCGAGAACCTCCGGCATATCGGCCGTGTCATTCAGCACGCCCAGACGATCCTGCAAGGCTTCCAACGCATCGATGAAGCGGCCATAACGGCGCTTCTGGCGCTTTCGATCAAACAGGGCGGCGAAGAAACCTGCGGCATAGCGAAGCTTCTTGGCATGCTTGCGCACGGCATGACGGGCTTCGTCATCCACGTCGGCCAGATCGCGGCCGCCCTTCTTGACCCTGCGCCGCAGCCGATCGAGCGCACCGGCGGCGAAATCCGCTAGCGGCTGCGTGCGGACTTCGCGTGTACGGCGTTGCGTCTGCCAGGAACCACAGACCAGCCACTCTTCAACGTCCAGCATCAGTGCGCGGGCACGCGGTCCGGCGAGAGTGGCGGCGGCTTCACGGAACGCGGTCGCCCTCGCCTCTTCCAGCCGTGCGCGCAACGCATCATCCTTGCAGCGGGCCACCAGCACGTCGAGATCGCGCACGCTGCCGAGCACGCCCGCCAGCCATCTCACCTCATCGGCCAGGCGCGCGCCGGTCTCGCCCTCCAGCAATGGATTGAACACGGAGAACGCAGAGCGCAGCCGCCGCAGGGCGACACGCGCCTGATGCACCGCGTCTTCTCCCCCGTCCCCCATGAGGTCCTCGTTCATGCGAAACTGCCTGATGCAGGCATGCGCGATGGTGCGGAAGGCGGCGGAAACGCTCATGTCGGCAACAAGCGCGACCGGATCGGCCTTCACCGCGCGCGCCGGGGACGCCGTCAGCCGGTAGCCGCGCTCCGCCTTGCTCAGCACACCCAGCCGCAGCGGCATGACCGCGCCCAACCGTCGGGCAAAGGAGAAGAGGCCATCCGGTTTTCCGTCCTCCAGCTCCAACTTGATCTCGGCGATAGGCGCCTTCCGGTCGCCGGCCACGATACTGCCCCGGTCGAGAGCCATCTCGATGCCCGTCCCTTCCCAGAGGACGGACCAGCGGCGACGCTCGGTTGCGATTTCGAAAACAGGCTGGATTTCATCGGCGCGCCGGCCGAGAAACGCCCGGATCGGCGTGGTGTCATCGAGGACGGGTGTATCGTTCTCGACTTTTCGCTCCCATTTCGGGCGGGCAAAGACACTTGCGATGCCGGCACCGACAGCCTTGGCGATCTGGACATACCCTTCCGCATCCTTGCGGATGCGAAGCGAAAAGCCGGCGGCGCGCAGGGCGCGATCTGGCGTATCGTAATAGACAACATGCCGCGCAAGCACGACGGGCTCACCGGACACAAGACCGGCCGCCACGAGATCAACGATCTCCTCACCGGCGAGATCGAGCTTCAGTTCGACATCCTGTCCCAAAGTCTGCTCCCATCATCCCACGCCAGAGCCATCAGCAGGATCTTCCCTTCGACCCTGCAAGGCAAGCGACACATTCAACCACCGCCGGCAAGCCGGCGACTGATTCTGCAGGCAGATGTAGCGGAGTTTTTAGACGAAGCGACGACGGTGGACGCTGTAGGCCGCGACCACGCTCATGAGCGCCAGCGCATACCAGGTCAGCGCATAGACGAGATGGCTGTTGCGGAAGGTCACGACGGTCAGGCCGCCGACTGGAAGACCGCCCGGATTTGGCGTTGCATCCGCATCGATGAAATAGGGCGCGACATTCCGGAGCCCCTTGGCCGCAGCGATGGCGGCAACGTCTCGCGAGAACCAGCGGTCGCCCGCGGGATCATTGGCGCGCAGGAAACCGCCGCCCGGCTCGGTGATCCGCAGCAGGCCTGTCACCGTGACCGGACCGGCAGCCAGCGCGCTGGCGAGGCGCGCATCCTCGCTGCTGCGATCGGCGGGCACGAAGCCGCGATTGATGAGGATCGTCGGACCGCCATCGGGCTGTAGCGGCGTCACCACCCAGAAGCCGGCGCCGCGCCCCGTAACTGCCTGTACGAGCACGGTCTTGTCGTGTTCGAAAAGACCGGTGGCAGTGACATGGCGGTATTCGTCCGTGGCGGCATCCACGGCGTCGGACGGGGCCGGCACCGGATCGGCGTGCACGCGGGCATCCACTCGCGCGATCAGATCGAGCTTCCAGAACAGCCGCTGCACCTGCCAGGTCCCGAGTACCACGAACACGGCGACGAGCAGCAAGAGGAATGCCGTGAGAACCCTGCGGGCGCGGGGCGATGGCTGCCCGCTCTCCTGCTGCCCTTCCTCATCCGTCTGCATGTCGGCTCCGCCCGTCAGGGCATGTTCTTTATCATCTCGTGGGTCATGGGCATCATGTTCGTGTTGAGATGATGCATGACCCAGAGGGAACCCGCAATCGCGATGCCGACGATGACGAGCGTGAAGATCAGCGCCATCATCGTCCAGCCGCCCTCGGAGCGCGTGTTCATGTGCAGGAAATAGATCATGTGCACGAAGATCTGCACGACACCGATGCCCATGACGAGAACGGCAGTCAGGAGCTTGCTATCGAGCACGCCGCCCATGACCAGCCAGAAGGGGATGGCGGTCAGTATGACAGACAGGATGAAGCCGGTCACATAGCTCTTGAAGGACCCATGCGCCGCCTCGTGACCGTGGCTGTGGGCGTGGTGCACGTCAGAAGCGCTTTCATGATTCGAGCTCATCCGAGGACTCCCAACAGATAGACGAAGGAGAAGACGCCGATCCAGATTACGTCGAGGAAGTGCCAGAACATCGACAGGCACATCAGCCGGCGACGGTTTTCCGGGATCAGTCCACGTTTCGACACCTGCACCATCAGCGTGATCAGCCAGATGATGCCGAAGGTGACATGCAGGCCGTGCGTGCCGACGAGCGTGAAGAAGGACGACAGGAAGGCCGAGCGGGTCGGGCCCGCGCCTTCGGCGATGAGATGGTGGAACTCGTAGATTTCCACCGCCAGGAAGGCCGCGCCGAAGACGCCGGTAATGCCGAGCCAGACGAGCGTCTCCATCTTGGCGCCGCGCTCCATCTGCAGCATGGCGAAGCCATAGGTGATGGAGGAGAAGAGCAGCAGCGCCGTGTTGATGGCGACGAGGTTGAGGTCGAACAGATCGGCCGGCGACGGGCCGGCCGCATAGTTGCGGCCGAGCACGCCGTGCGTGGCAAACAGCACGGCGAAGATGAGGCAGTCGCTCATCAGGTAGAGCCAGAAACCCAGATTGGTGCTGTTTTCCGGGTGATGGTCGTCCGTCAGATAGAACTGCGGCTTTTCGGTCTCTTGGACTTGGGTCGCGCTCATGGCTCAGGTCCGTTCTGCAAGCAGTTTCGTGCGCGCATCTTCCGTCGCCGTCACGGTCTCGGCGGGGATGAAGAAGTCGCGGTCGTAGTTGAACGTATGGGCGATCGACACCGCGATGAGCGTGATGAAGGAGACAGCCGCCAGCCACCAGATGTACCAGATCAGAGCGAAGGCCAGCACAATGCTGATGCCGGATAGGATGATGCCCGTGCCGGTGTTCTTCGGCATGTGGATCGGCTTGAAGCCTTCAAGCGGGCGCTCGTAGCCGCGGTTCTTCATGTCGTACCAGCTGTCATGATCGTGCACGACCGGCGTGAAGGCGAAGTTGTAGTCCGGCGGCGGCGAGGACGTCGACCATTCCAGGGTGCGGCCGTTCCACGGATCGCCGGTGTCGCAGCGCAACTGGTCGCGCTTCAGGTAGCTGACGACGAGCTGGATGATGAAGGAGGCGATGCCGATGGCGATCAGCGCAGCACCGAAGGCGGCGATGATGAACCATATCTGCAGCGACGGGTCCTCAAACTGGCTGACGCGGCGCGTGACACCCATCAGGCCGAGCACATAGAGCGGCATGAAGGCGAAGAAGAAGCCGATCTGCCAGAACCAGAAGCTCATCTTGCCCCAGAAGGGATCGAGCTTGTAGCCGAAGGCCTTGGGGAACCAGTAGACGACGCCCGCCATCAGGCCGAACAGCACGCCGCCGATGATGACGTTGTGGAAGTGGGCGATGAGGAAGAGCGAGTTGTGCAGCACGAAATCGGCCGGCGGAATCGCGAGCATCACGCCCGTCATGCCGCCGATGACGAAGGTCACCATGAAGCCGATCGTCCACAGCATCGGCACTTCGTAGCGGATGCGCCCGCGATACATGGTGAAGAGCCAGTTGAACATCTTCGCCCCCGTCGGGATCGAGATGATCATGGTGGTGATGCCGAAGAAGGCGTTCACCGACGCGCCCGAGCCCATCGTGAAGAAGTGGTGCAGCCACACGAGATAGGACAGGATCATGATGACGCAGGTGGCGTAGACCATCGAGGCATAGCCGAAGAGGCGCTTGCCGCTGAAGGTGGCGACCACCTCGGAGAAAATGCCGAAGGCCGGCAAGACGAGGATGTAGACTTCCGGATGGCCCCAGATCCAGATGAGGTTGATATACATCATCGGATTGCCGCCGAGATCGTTCGTGAAGAAGTTCGTATCGACGTAGCGGTCGAGCGAAAGCAGCGCGAGCGTGGCGGTGAGGATCGGGAAGGTAGCGACGATCAGGATGTTGGTGCAGAGCGACGTCCAGGTGAAGATCGGCATCTTCATGAAGGTCATGCCTGGCGCACGCATCTTCACGATGGTCGCGATGAGGTTGATGCCTGAAAGCGTGGTCCCCACGCCCGCCACCTGAAGGCCCCATATGTAATAATCGACGCCGACGCCCGGACTGTAATCCGCGCCCGACAGCGGCGGATAGGCGAGCCAGCCGGTGCGGGCGAACTCGCCCACGAACAGCGACATCATGATGATGACGGCGCCGGCGGTCGTCATCCAGAAGGAGAAGTTGTTGAGAAACGGGAACGAGACGTCGCGCGCGCCGATCTGCAGCGGCACGACATAGTTCATGAAGCCGGTGACGAAGGGCATCGCCACGAAGAAGATCATGATCACGCCATGGGCGGTGAAGATCTGGTCGTAGTGGTGCGGGTTGAGATAGCCCTCGTTGCCGTTGAAGGCGATTGCCTGCTGGATGCGCATCATGATGGCGTCGGCAAAGCCGCGCAGCAGCATGATGATGGCGAGGATGATGTACATGATGCCGATCTTCTTGTGATCGACGCTCGTGAACCACTCGTTCCAGAGATATCCCCATAGCTTGAACTTCGTGATCAGGCCCAGAATGGCGAGTCCGCCGAGCGCCACGACCGCAAAGGTCACGACAAGTATCGGCTCGTGATAGGGGATCGCTTCCCAGGTAAGCCGGCCGAAGATGAATTGCGTGAGGCTGATGTCACCGAACATGGGGTGGTCCAAACTTTACAGACTGCGGCCCGGGACTGGCAGGCCATGGGTTTCTACAGATGCGCCGGAACCGCGGGAGCCGGTTCCGGCAGGCGCGGGCGCTACTGCGTCGCGCGCGGGCTGTACTTTATGAACTCCGTCGCCGGCAGCTTGCCGTCCGCATCCAGCGTTAGGGCTTCGCCCGGCTCGGTGCGGCAGATATCCTGCTCGAGAGACGCAACCAGCTGCTCGACCGGGATGTCGGCCTTCGGGCGCGCGTCACTGACGAAGCGGTCG
>Ga0160495_100881_pt1 | contig 10205 bp, 5 predicted proteins | sample DID4MG_4_FD_108251 | JGI IMG/M metagenome (GOLD analysis project Ga0160495, IMG submission 108251) | Enriched soil microbial communities from UW Madison campus, WI, USA - DID2933_E24_FP4 MG | ecosystem: Environmental > Terrestrial > Soil > Unclassified | place: USA: Madison, Wisconsin | collected... | reverse complement strand
TATCGCGCGCCCGTAGCCGACGCCATCAATATCGGCGTGATGCACACCAGTCTGGCCGGTGCCAGCCGTCATGACCCCTACGCGCCGGTCGGCATCGCTGACCTCTCCGGTCACGGTTTCGACTATTGGGCGCTCGGCCATATTCACCAGCGGCGGGTGCATGCGCAAAAGCCCTGGATCGTCATGCCCGGCAATCCGCAGGGCCGCGATATCAACGAAGCCGGTCCGAAGGGCGTCACCCTCGTCGATATAGATGACGACGGCACGATCACCTGCGAGGAGCGCGCCGTCGCCGTTGCCGTGTTCGAGCGCATCGCCGTGGATCTCTCCGATATCGATGACTGGAGCGGCATGCTCGACCGGGTGGAGGCCGCACTTGGTACGGCACGCGCGGCGGCCGGTGGTGCGCATCTCGTCGCACGCCTGCTCCTGACGGGGGCGACGCCGCTCGCATGGCGCCTGCGCCGCGACGAGGACTTGCTTCTGGCCGAAGCGCAGAACCTCGCAGCCTCGCTTGGCGAATGCTGGATAGAAACCGTCGAACTTTCCGTGACGGTGCCGGCGGCAGCGACGGGCGGTGATGCCGGGCCGGTAAGCGAGCTTTCGCGGCTGATGCATGAAAATGTCGTGGAAAGCCACGCCTACCGCGAGGACCTGCGCGAGGCGCTGAGCGATCTCCTGCGACAGCTGCCGAAGGAGGCGCGTGGTCTGCTTGCTGCGGACGAGGCGGCCGAGGAAGCACTGCTGTCCGAACTGGCGCTGACGGGCGCCGATGCCGTGCTTGCCCGCCTCGGCGGCGAGGGCGGGAGGACATAGGATGCGTCTCGACCGTCTCGATCTCGTCCGCTACGGCAAGTTCACGGACCGCAGTCTCGACTTCGGCGCTGCGCGGCCGGGCAAGCCGGATTTCCATCTCGTGCACGGGCCCAACGAGGCCGGCAAGTCGACGCTCTTTTCCGCCTATCTCGACCTGCTCTTCGGTATCGAGAAATCCAGCGCCTACGGCTTCTTGCATCCCTATTCGCTGATGCGTGTCGGCGGTCTGCTCTCAATCGGCACTTTGCAGCAGGAAGCCTATCGGCTCAAACGTAACCAGACGTCGCTCGTGACCGCCGACGACCGGCCCTTGCCGGACGTGCTCTTCGCCTCCGTGCTCGGCGGCATGGACCGCCACGCCTACCGCACGATGTTCTCGCTTGATGACGAAAGCATCGAGAAGGGTGGCGAGGACATTCTGAAAAGCGAGGGCGAGCTCGGCGCGATGCTGTTTTCCGCCAGTTCCGGCCTGTCCGACATGGCCTCCGCGCTGGCGGGGCTGAAAGCGGAGGCGGACGAGTTCTATCGTCCTTCCGGACGCAAGCACGGACTTTCCAATCTCAAGGCCGAGGTCGAGGCGCTGGCGGCCGAGCGTAAGGCGCTCGACGTCGCCGCCCGCGACTACGGCGTGCTCATGCGCGAACGCGATGCAGCGGCCGGCCGGCTCGATGCCGCGACGGCGGCCCGCACCAGGCTACGCGGCGCGCTGGTCGAGGTGGAGCGCAACCTTGGCGCGCTGCCGTCGCTGCGCCGCCTGCGGGCGCTGCGAGCCGAACTGGCTGCCTTCGACCTTGGCGATTCGCCGCCGCCGGGCTGGCGCGGCCTGCTGGGCGAACTGGCGCGGGAAGAGGCGGAGATCGCGGCTCGCATGGAGCATCTGGAGCGCGAGCGCCACAGGAGCGGCGACGAGCGCGACGCCCTGCCGGAGGATGACGCGATTCTGCATGCCGAGGCCGATATTCTCGCGCTGTCCGGGTCCGCGCTGGAAGCCCGTTTCCGCACTGCTGGAATGGACCTTGCCGCGCGCGAGGCCGATCGCGACCGACTGGAGGCGACGATGGCCGATGCGCTTGCAGCGCTTATGCTCGCGCCGAATACCGATCCGGCAGAGCTTGTTCTGCCCGTCGGCCTCGCCGACCGGCTGATGAAACGTCTCTCGCGCCGGGCGACATTGGCGGAGCGCGCCGAGATGGCGAAGCGCGAGCATGCGGATGCGCAGAAGGCGTTGGATGCCCTCGGCGCGGATGCCGGGATGGTCGAGGGCGAAGACGGTGCCGATGCGGCATTGCAGACCACGCTTTCCACCGCACTGCGTGCCGCCCGCGCCAACGACCTGTCGGGACGGCTGCGTGCTGCGCGGCGCCTTGCCGCCGTCGCCGCCCAGGAAGCGGATAATGCCATGGCGCATCTTCTGCCCTGGGACGGCACGCCGGACGCCTTGCGTCGGCTTGCCGTTCCCGCCGCCGGCGATGTCGATGCCCTTCGCAGGCGCAGCGAGGCTGCTGGCGAGGCACACCGCCGCCAGCACGAACAGATCGCCGCCGCCAGCCTTGACGTCGCCTCCGCCAAGGCGAAGCTCGATGCCCTGCTGGCGGTGACAGGCGCCGTGAGTGACGAGCAGACCGAGCGTCTGCGGATTGCCCGTGACGCTGCATGGCATGCCCATCGCGCGCGTCTCGACGCTTCGACGGCCGATGTCTTCGAGACGGCGATGCGCGATGACGACCGCGCGACGGAGCTGCGGCTGCGCAACGCCGACCGCCTGTCCGAAATCCGCCTGCAAGAGCGCGCCGGTGCGGAAGCCTCCGCGCGCCTTGCCGTTCTCATGGAGGAGGCGGGGCGGCTAGAGCAGGGGCAGCGGGATGTCGAGGCCGATATTGCCGCGCTTGCAGGTGGGCTGGGTCTTGCGGAAAGCCTGTCGCCGTCCGAGGTGCTGGCATGGCTGGAGCGTCGGACGGCAGCGCTTGCGGCAGCCGACGATCTTGCCGGCTGCAAGGTCGAGGCTGATCTTGTCGGCGCTGAGGCACAGGCCCTTGCCGAACGGCTCGCCCCGGCACTCGGCGTCGACGCGGACGAGATGCCTTTCGACGAACTGCTCGTTCTGGGCGAGGATCGGTTGGAGGCGCTTCGCGCGTCCCACGCCGCCCGACTGGCCGCCGTGGATGCTCTCACACGGGCGCAGGCGGACGTCGAGGCGCGGCGGCTCGCGGCGGACGAGGCGGCGGCCGACCTTTTGGCATGGCAGGACGCCTGGAATACGGATGTTGCGGGCACCTGGCTCGCAAGCGATACGGCCGGCGACGACCCCGACCGGCTGGCCGTGCTGCTGCCGGCCCTTCAGTCGCTTGGCCAGAATATCGAGCGCAAGGGCGAGCTCGATCACCGCATCGCCGCCATGCGCCGCGATCAGCAGGATTACGCGAACCGCGCCCGCAGCCTTGCCGACCGGCTGAACGAACCCTTCGACGAGACCGACTGCCTTTCTGTCGTCGCCGGTCTTTCCCGTCGCCTTGGCGATGCCAGGAACATGCGCGAACGGCGGGAGGCCATCGACAAGACGCTGGCGCGGCTCACGGAAGAGGAGGGGGCGCTGGAGGAACGGCGCGCCGTGCTCGCCGCCCGCCTCTCGGAAATCTTCACCTTCCTTGGCTGCGACAATCTTGCGGAGGCAGCAAGCCTTCTCGAAGCCTATCGCCAGCGGGATGATGTGCTCTCCCATGTCACGGATGCCGCGCGCAGTCTCGTGGAGCAAATGCACACGGATACCGTCGATGAGGCGGAGGCGCTGCTGGCGGCGGTGGATGGTGACCAGCTTCAGGCGGAGAAGGCCGATCTCGCCGTACAGCTCGATGCGCTCGACAGCGAGGTGCAGGAACATCATCTGGCGCGCGTACGGGCCGAGGAAGCGCTGGCAAAGGTCGCCGGCAGCGACACGGCGGCAGCGCTGGAGGAGCGGCGGCGCACCGCGCTGATCGAGCTTGCGGAGAAATCCCGCCGGTACCTGGCGACCCGCGCCGGCATCATGGCGGCCGAGCAGGCGCTGCGGCTCTACCGCGAGCGTCACAGGAGCGCAATGATGCAGCGGGCGTCCGATACGTTCCGCGACATCACCGGCGGTGAATATGCCGGGCTGTCCACGGTGCTGGAAAAGGATGGCGAGTTCCTGGTGGTGAATGCCGCCGCCGGTGGCTCGAAACTCGCCAAGGACCTCTCCAAGGGCACGCGCTTCCAGCTCTATCTGGCGCTGCGCGTCGCCGGCTATTACGAGATCGCCGCCAGCCGCGAGATCGTGCCCTTTATTGCCGACGACATCATGGAAACCTTCGACGACACCCGCGCGCTGAACACGCTCAGGGTGATGGGTGACATGGCGATGGGCGGGCAGGTGATCTATCTCACCCACCACCAGCACCTGCGCGATCTCGCGCGCGAAGCCTGCCCGGATGTCACGATCCATGAATTGTGAGGGCTGAAACGTCCAATCGTCAAGGAAGCGTTAAGGCCGCGAACTTGACTTGGCGGGCCGTAAATGGTTCTTGGCGCACCATCGGCGCCGCTGCGAAGCCTGCTTCGCGTCCGCACTGCGTGGAGAGATACGGACAGGCATGACCATCAGGAACGGGAAAGACTGGACGGCTTGGGAGCGGGGTTTTGCACCCGTCGGCTTCCTCGTGCTGTTCTTCACCCTGTTCCTCTCGCAGTTTTCCCTGCCTGACGACACGCGCGCGGCTGCGCATCCGCAACGGACCGCCGCCGAAGGCGGCGTCGCACCGTCGCCGCTATCCACCTCCGCTGACGACCTTTGGTTCCCCGCGAGCGGCCATGCCGAGCGGCGGGCCGCCAAGGCCAAGGCCGGTCTGCCCGAGGGCGATGCCGGCGGCAAGGCATTGCTCTCGGCGAGCGGTGCGTGGTTCTATCCCTTTGAAACCGCTCTCGATGTGGTTTTTCACGCTGCTGATGATGTGGCGCCGGCTCGCTCCGACCACAGCGCCTTCCGTAGTCGTGCGCCTCCGGCCCTTGTTGCCTGAGGCTCCGTGGCGCTGGCCGCGCCGCGCCATTCGATAAATACCGCTCCCACGGACGGCGCCGGCTTTCAGTCGCGCCTTTCCGGCAGTCGAACTGGAACAAACCCATGAAAACTTCCAAATGGGCACTGATCGTCTCGACCCTTCTCATCCTCTTCGGGATGCTTGCGGCCGTGCCGAATGTGCTGACGCCTGAACAGCAGGCGAAATACGGGCGCTACCTGCCCGCCAACCCCGTCACGCTCGGGCTTGACCTGAAGGGCGGCTCTCACCTCGTTCTGGAGGTGGATTCTGCGGCCCTGCGCAAGGCGCGCATGGATGCGCTGCTGAACGATACGCGCGCCATCCTGCGCACGGCCGGCGAACGCGCCTCCGCCGCGCGCCTGAACGGCACGACGCTGACCGTGACGCTGCCCGACCAGGCCGCCCTCGACAAAGTCCTGCCTGAAGTGCGCAAGCTCGCCACGCCGACATCCACGCTCGGCTTCGGCACCGGTTCCTCCGATATTGATGTGGCGACCAGCGGCCAGGTGATCAACGTCACGCTGACGGAAGCCGGTATCAACGAGCGCATGTCTGCCGCCGTTGAGCAGAGCCTGGAGATCATCCGCCGCCGCGTCGACCAGGTCGGCGTTGCTGAGCCGCTCATCCAGCGTGTCGGCGGCGACCGCATTCTCGTCCAGCTGCCCGGCCTCCAGGACCCGACGCGTCTTCGCCAGCTGCTCGGCTCGACCGCGCAGATGAGTTTCCACATGGTCGACCAGACCGTGGATCCGAACGGGGTCGCGCCGCGTGGCGTGATGATCCTGCCCGGCGCCAACGACAATAACAAATACGCCGTCGAAGAGCGTGTCGCTATTTCGGGCGACCGTCTGGCCGATGCCAAGGCCGGCTTTGACCAGCGTACGAGCGAGCCGATCGTTTCATTCAGCTTCGATTCCACCGGCGCACGCCAGTTCGCGGAAATCACGCAGGCCAATGTCGGCAAGCCTTTCGCCATCGTTCTCGATGGTAAGGTTCTGACCGCGCCCGTCATCCGCGAGCCGATCATCGGCGGCCAGGGCCAGATCTCGGGTAACTTCAACCCGCAGGAAGCTACCGTGCTGTCCGCGCTCCTGCGTTCGGGCGCGCTGCCCGCACCGCTCACCATCATCGAAGAGCGCACCGTCGGCCCGAACCTCGGTTCGGACTCGATCCGCATGGGTCTCTACACCGGCCTTGCCGGCCTTGCCGCCGTCGTGGTCATGATGCAGGTGCTCTACGGTTCGTGGGGTCTCATCGCCAATCTCGGTCTGGTGCTGCACACGATCCTGACGATCGGCCTGCTTGGCATTCTCGGCTCGACGCTCACGCTGCCGGGCATTGCCGGTATCATCCTCGGCATCGGCATGGCGGTGGACGCCAACATCCTCATCAACGCCCGTATCCGAGAAGAAACCGCGGGCGGGGCAGGCGCCATGAAGGCGCTCGATGTCGGCTTCAACAAGGCCTATGCGACCATCGTCGATGGCAACATGACGACCATGGTCGGCATGATCCTGCTCTTCATGTTCGGCTCGGGCCCGGTCCGCGGCTTCGCCATCACCATGATCATCGGTCTGGCGATCTCGATGTTCACTTCGATCACCTTCGTGCGCTTCCTGATGCGCGAGGCGGTGATCTGGCGCAAGATGAAGAAGATCGAGATTCATTCGATCTTCGGCAAAACCTGGAGCATACCGACCTTCTCCTTCATGCGCGGCCGCTATATTGCGATTGCCATGTCGGCGTTCATCTCGACGAGTTCCATCGTCCTGTTCTTCACGCCGGGCCTCAATTACGGCATCGACTTCGTCGGCGGTATCCAGGTTGAAGCAACGTCCAAGACGCCGATCGATCTGGGACCGCTGCGCTCCAAGATGGAGGGCCTCAACCTGGGCGAAGTGGCGTTGCAGGAATTCGGCCAGGGCACGTCGGTTCTCGTGCGCGTCCAGCGTCAGCCGGGCGGCGAGGAGGTGCAGACTGCAGCCTTGCAGAAGATCCGCGACGGTGTCGCCGAAGTCATTCCGGATGCCAGCTTCGAGCGGACGGAAGTGGTCGGCCCGACGGTCAGTACCGAACTTGCACGCTCCGGCTTCCTCGCCGTGGGCCTCGGCATGGTGGCGATCCTGATCTACATCTGGTGGCGCTTCGAGTGGCACTTCGCGGTGGGCGCAATTGCGACGCTGATCCTCGATATCACCAAGATGATCGGCTTCTTCGCGCTGTTCCAGATCGACTTCAACCTGACGGCCATTGCGGCCGTGCTGACGCTGATCGGCTATTCGGTCAATGACAAGGTTGTCGTGTATGACCGCATGCGAGAGAACATGCGCAAGTACAAGTCGATGCCCTTCTCGGACCTGATTGATCTGTCGATCAACCAGGTGGTCATGCGATGCATCTTCACCTCGGTTGCCGTTGCCGCCTCGCTGCTGCCTATGGCGATCTGGGGTGGCGACACGGTCAAGCCCTTCGCCTGGCCGATGCTGTTCGGCGTCATCGTGGCGACGACCTCGTCGATCTATATCGGCGGTCCGATCCTCCTCTTCCTCAACCGGTACTGGAAGGATCGCAGCGCAACCCGCACGGCCGGCACGCCCGGAACGCCGGCTGCGGAAGCCTAAGATACAGAACGGGCGCCCTTGAGGCGCCCGTTTCGTTTCAGGGGAAGCGTCGAGGGCTGAAGGTCTCGGCTCCGATACCCTCGCGGATGAGCGGTTCCGATATGGGGCGTTCCGTCAGCAGCGCTGCGGCAAGACTGCCGAGTGCCGGGGAGGTGAGGATGCCGTAGCCCCCCTGACCGGCGAGCCAGAAGAAACCGGGTTCATCCTTGGCGTAACCGACAACCGGCAGATGATCTGGCGCAAAGCTGCGCATGCCGGCCCAGCTCTTGAAGACGCGGCGCACGTCGAGCGTCGTCGCTTCCTCGATATAGTGGGCGGCATAGGCGATATCGAGTTCCTCCGGCTGCACGTCGCCCGGCTCGCAGGGCGTGGCATCGGCGGGAGAGGCGAGCAGGCGGCCGCCTTCCGGCTTGAGGTAGAACGTATCCTCGATCTCGTTGATTTCCGGCAGCGCATTCGCGTCTGTCCCTGCCGGCAGATCGACCGTGATGGCGGTGCGCCGATGGGGCACGATGCCCATGGGCGCCACGCCGGCGAGCTCGGCGACCGTATCAGCCCAGCCGCCAGCCGCATTGACCAGAACGTGGGCGCGGATCGTCTCCTCGTTCGTCTCGATCAGCCAGCTTCCGCCCGTTCGCTTGGCCGATGACAGCTGTCGCTTCTCAAGGATCCGGGCACCGTTGCGGCGTGCTTGTCTTGCATAGGCCTGCAACAGTGCATCCACCTCGATGTCCCAATAGTCAGGGTCGAAATAGGCGGCGGCGATATAGGACGGGTCGAGGAGAGGTGCGCGGGCCAGCAGGGCGGCCTCGTCGAGCCATTCGACGGTAACGCCGAGCGCTCTGGCCGCTTCGAAACGCGCTTTGACCAGAGCTTCCTTGCCTTGCGTGCCGATCAGGATGCTGCCGCGCGGGATAAGGAGTGGAACCGCCGCGAAACTCTCCGGCGGCGCCATCATGAAGGCATGGCTGGCCCGGGCCAGCGCGTTGACCAAAGGCGGGTTGTCGCGCAGCGTGAATTCCGCGGCCGAGCGCCCGGTGCTGTGATAGCCGAGCGCTTCCTCCTGCTCCAGCACGACGACAGAGCGGTGCGGGCTAACGAAATGGGCAAGCGAAAGGCCGGCAATGCCGCCGCCGATGATCGCGATGTCGAAAGTCTGCATGCCGTCCTCCAGCGTTCGTGCACGGGAAGCCGTAAGCAAGCCGCCGGCATTCTTCAAATTTATAGATGTGAAGGTGGATATCAGTCGGATTGATGTGGTTCGCCCCAGTGCCACGCGGGCACATCGGCCATATGGGCGAGAAAGGCGCGTTCCGCCGGGTTGAGTGTCGACCCGGGATTGGTGATGCGGAACGTCTCGGCCACGGGAAGCGCATCATAGGGCGGCAGTTGCCAGAGGTCGCCGGCAGCGACGGCTGGTCCCGTGAGGTGCAGCGGCAGCATGCCGATACCGGCATTGGCCACCACCAGCCGCAGCACTTCCTCGACGTTAAAGGCGAGGGCACGCACCTGCTGGCCGAAAGAGCCGATGGCACGCACGGCCGTTACCGGTCCCATATGCGGCCCGCCGAGCACATCGGCAAGGAAACTCACATAGGGTTCGCCGCGCAGATCCTCCAGCCGGACATCCGGCACACCGAACAGTCGATGGTCCCGGCCGCAAAAAAGCGCGTAGTGTTCGTAGCAGAACGGCGTCTTTTCGAGCTCCGGCGGAATGATCCCGTCTGACAGGCCCAGCGTTGCAACGCCGCGTTCAACCGAGCGGATGACATCCGTCGTCGTTTCCACGGTCACGCCCACCGTGACGCGCGGATGCAGCCGGAAAAAATCGGCGATGGCACGATCCCATCCAGGGTTCATGGCGTGGCTGACGGAATGAATCGTGATGTGCCCGGCAATGTCCTCGCCGGAGGTCTCCATCGCCTCGGGCAGGCGCACGATGGCGGTGAAGATGTCGTGGCAGAGATCGTGCAGCCGCTCTCCGGCTTCCGTCAGCTCGAAACGGCCGGGGCTGCGGTCGATGAGCCGGTGGCCGACGGACTGCTCGAGCCGCTTCAAAGCCATGCTGACGGCCGGTTGCTGCAAAAGAAGCCGGTTCGCCGCCCGCGTGATCGAGCCTTCCTCGACCACCACGACGAAGGTACGCAGCAGGTTCCAGTCGAGATTGTGGGCGAAGCGTTCGAGACGGTTGATCGGCATAGCCCTAGCTAGGACGGTGGGCTGGAGAATGGCAAGCGGCTTTTGTGCCGAGATTGCCCTCATCCCGCCGCCGCGACCTTCGCCCCGCAAGCAGGGAGAAGGTGCCGGTAGGCGGATGAGGGGCGTTAGCCTCCCTTACGTCACTTCATCGTATAGATGTCGATGGAGAAGTACTTGTCGTTGATCTTCTGATAGGTGCCGTCCTCGCGGATGGCCTTGAGTGCGGCGTTGAGCTTCTCGCGAAGATCGTTGTCGTCCTGGCGAACGGCGATGCCGACGCCTTCGCCGACGAACTTCGGATCGGTGATCGGCTTGCCGATGAGTTCGCAGCAGGCCTTGCCGTCCTCGTTCTTGGTGACCCAGTCGAGAAGCGGGATCATGTCGCCGACCTGGAGATCGAGACGGCCGTTCGCCATGTCGAGGTTCACCTCGTCCTGTGTTGGATAGAGCTTGATATCCGCATCGGGATAGACAGCCGCGGCATAGTCGGCCTGGGTCGTGCCGGACTGCGCGCCGATCG
>Ga0160495_100880_pt1 | contig 10209 bp, 9 predicted proteins | sample DID4MG_4_FD_108251 | JGI IMG/M metagenome (GOLD analysis project Ga0160495, IMG submission 108251) | Enriched soil microbial communities from UW Madison campus, WI, USA - DID2933_E24_FP4 MG | ecosystem: Environmental > Terrestrial > Soil > Unclassified | place: USA: Madison, Wisconsin | collected... | reverse complement strand
TCGTGCGCCCGGTGCTGGTCGTGCTGACCCTGCCGGTGACGGTGGTGACGCTGGGCCTGTTCATCCTGGTCATCAATGGTTTGATGTTCTGGGTGGTGGCGCAACTGGTGGGCGGTTTCCACGTGGCCGGATTCTGGTCTGCCGTGGGTGGCGCGCTGCTCTATAGCATCGTCTCCTGGGCGCTCTCGACGCTGTTGCTGAAATCGGGTCCGAATCAATGAGCACACATAATTTCAGTATCGAATTCTTCCCGCCCAAGACCGCCGAAGGCGCGGAAAAGCTGCGCGCCACCCGTGCCAGGCTGGCCACGCTGCAACCCAAGTATTTCTCGGTGACGTTTGGCGCGGGCGGTTCCACGCAACAAGGCACCCGCAACACCGTGCTGGAAATCATCGGCGAAGGCCATGAGGCTGCCCCGCATCTGTCCTGCATCGGCAGCTCGCGCGCCAGCCTGCGCGCCATCCTGGAAGACTATCGCACCCACGGCATCAAGCGCCTGGTGGCGCTGCGCGGCGACCTGCCCAGCGGCTATGGGGCGATGGATCAGGCTTCCAGCGAATTCCGCTATGCCAACGAGCTGGTCGAGTTCGTCCGCGCCGAAACCGGCGACTGGTTCCACATCGAAGTGGCCGCCTACCCGGAGATGCACCCGCAAGCGCGCTCCCCGCAGGACGATGCGCAGAATTTCGCGCGCAAGGTCAAGGCCGGCGCTAATTCGGCCATCACCCAGTATTTCTACAATGCCGACGCTTACTTCCGCTTCGTGGACGAGGCCGCCAAACTAGGCGCGAACGTGCCGGTGATCGCGGGCATCATGCCCATCACCAACTATTCGCAGCTGATGCGGTTCTCGGACATGTGCGGCACTGAGATTCCCCGCTGGATTCGCCTGAAGCTGGCCAGCTATGGCGACGATACCGAATCGATCCGCGCCTTCGGTCTGGATGTGGTCACGCAGCTGTGCGAGCGCCTGCTGGCCGGCGGCGCGCCGGGCCTGCATTTCTATTCGCTCAACCAGGCCGGCCCGACCGAGGCGATCTGGCAGCAACTGGTCAAGTAAGTAACTAAGTAACTAACTAAGTAACTAACAGGGCAGGCCTACGCTGCCCTGCGCTCCAGCAAGCCGGACTGAGGTCCGGCTTTTCTTTGCTTTTGGCTGATCAGCCGGCTTCGGTGAAGATGGCGTCCATGGGCATGTCATGCGCTTGCGCCTCAAAGGCCACCAAGCCGAAGCTGTAGCACACGCCCACCGCCAGCGGGCGGGGTGAGCCGGCTAGGGTGCGGTCGTAGAATCCCCCTCCATATCCCAGCCGGAAACCGGCCGCATTGAAGCCCACGCAGGGAATCAGCAGGGCTTGCGGCTGGATCTCAGAGGCAGAGGGCAGGGGCGTGAGGGTGCCCAGCGCATCCTTTTGCAGTGCATCTCCCGGCCGCCAGGCACGAAACACCAGCGGCGCGTCCTTGCCGAGCACCACCGGCAGGCACAGGTCCACCCCGCGCGCGGCCAGCGCGTTATACGCCTCATCGAGGTCCGGTTCCTGGCGGATCGGCTGATACACCGCCAGGCTGGTCACGCCAGCCCCGATCGTCCAGTCCAGCACCCGTTCTCCGATACGGGCGTCGGCGCGCTCGCGCTCCCGGGCGTCAAGCGCTTTGCGGCGCGCCAGCAGGGTCGTGCGCAACTGCTGCTTGCGCTGCGCAAGACCGATGTTTTCCGGCGGCGGCTCAGGGGTGTCGCGTGCTATGCTTGGGTTCATTATCTGTTTCGTCAATCTGCATGAAGAAGCTTGCATGAGTATGCGTCCGAAGAATCATCCGTTCAAGCAGCGCCTGCGCGCGCTGGCCGCCTCCCTGGCGCTTCCCCTGGCCCTGGCCGGCGTGACCACGCTCGCCGCCGCTCCCGCCGCCCAGGCCCAGAAACGCCTGGCCCCGGACGCCGCGCCGGACGACATCTTCCTGGCCCTGCGCCAGGCCGCCGCCAGCGACAATGCGGCGCTGGCGCAAGACCTGGCCTCGCGCCTGTCGGGCTATGAACTGGCCTCCTATGTCGATTACTACCGCTTGAAGCCGCGCGTGCGCGACTACAGCGCAAGCGAGCAGGAAATCCGCGATTTCCTGGCCCGCTGGGATGGCCAGGCCATCGTCGATCGTCTGCGCAATGACTGGCTGCTGGCCTTGGGCAAGACCGGCAACTGGGCCGTCTTCGATGAGCAATATCCCAAGTTCGTCCTCAACGACGATACCCAGGTCAAGTGCTTCGCCCTGAACTCGCGCGCCCTCAAGGGCGAGAACGTCGCCGAGGAGGCCCGCACCCTGCTGAACAATCCCAAGGATTACGGCCAGGGCTGCAGCGACCTCATCGCCACGCTGGCGCAGAACGGGCAGTTCAGCCAGGCTGATGTCTGGTTCCAGATCCGCCAGGCGGCCGAAAACGGCAATGCTACCGTGGCGCGCCGCGCTGCCGTGCTGGTCGATAGTGGCGACGTCAGCGTGAATCAGGTGATGGACCGCCCGGCGCTGATGCTGGCCAAGGGGCCAGGCAAGGGCGCGGCCAACCACCAGCTCTACATCATCGCACTGGGTCGTATCGCCAAGAGCAATCCGTCCCAGGCCGCCAGCTATCTCGGTGATGCCGGGCGCAGCCTGAGCGCGCAGGAAGTCGCGCAGGGCTGGGCGCAGATCGCCCTGGCCGCCTCCTACAAACTGGCGCCGGAAGCCTCCGATTACTGGCGCCGCGCCAAGGATGCGACGCTCACGCAGGACGCCATGCAATGGAAGGTCCGCATGGCCTTACGCGATGGCGACTGGAAGACCGTGCGCAAGACCATCGAAGCCATGCCCGCGCCGCTGCGCAGTGATACTGCCTGGGTCTATTGGCTGGGCCGCGCGCTCAAGGAAGAGGGCCAGCATGATGCGGCGCGCCGGCTGTTCGAATCCATTGCGCCCAACTTCAGCTTCTACGGTCAACTGGCGCTGGAAGAGCTGGGCCAGAAGATCACCATCCCGCCCGGCCCGACTCCGCCTGGTGCGGGCGAAGTGGCCCTGTATTCGCAGAATGCCGGCTTCAAGCGCTCGCTCAAGTTTTATCAGCTGAACCTGCGCTTCGAAGCCATCCGCGAATGGAACTGGGAACTGCGCAACATGACCGACCGTCAGTTGCTGGCCGCTGCCGAATTCGCCCGCCAGAGCGACGTGCTGGATCGCATGGTCAATACCTCCGACCGCACCCGCAGCGAGTTCGATTTCACCCAGCGCTTCCCCGCGCCGCACCTGCCGGAGATGAACGCCGCCACCAAGCCCCTGGGCATGGAGAACGCCTGGGTCTATGGCCTGATCCGGCAGGAATCGCGCTTCATCAAGTCGGCCCGATCGCATGTGGGTGCTTCCGGGCTGATGCAACTGATGCCCGCTACCGCCAAGTTCGTCGCCCGCAAGATCGGCATGAGCGAATTCACCGCCGACCAGGTCAATGACATCAATACCAACCTGTTGCTGGGCACCAGCTATCTCGACATGGTGCTGAACAACCTGGAAGGGTCGGAGACCCTGGCCACCGCCGGCTACAACGCCGGCCCCGGTCGCCCCCGCACCTGGCGCGCGACCCTGCCCAGGCCCGTGGAAGGAGCGATCTTTGCGGAGATGATTCCTTTCAACGAAACCCGGGGCTATGTCAAGAACGTGATGTCCAATGCGACTTACTATGCGGCCATGTTCGAGAACCGTCCGCAATCGCTGAAGCAACGTATGGGGACCGTGGCGCCCAATTCCAACGTCGCCACTGACCTGCCCTGATTCCAATGCCCGCTTGGCCGCAGGCACTTGCATGGCGGCCAAATGGAAATCGGAGAGTGACAAATGGCATTCAAGAAGATCCTCGTCATCGGCGGCTCCGGCTTCATCGGCACGCGCCTGGTGGAGCTGCTGGGCAGCAGCACCAGCTATCGCATCATGGTCCCCACGCGCCGCTACGAGCGCGCCAAGCACCTGCTGGTGTCGCCCGTGGTTACGGTGGTGCAGGCCAATATCCATGATGATGCGGCGCTGGGGCAACTGGTCGCCGAGGCCGACGTGGTCATCAACCTGGTCGGCATCCTGCAATCAGGCCCGGCGCGTGGCGGCGCAGCCTACGGCCCGGATTTCGCGCGCCAGCATGTGCTACTGCCGCGCCGTATCGTTGCTGCCTGCGTGCAGCATGGCGTCAAACGCTACCTGCACATGAGCGCCTTGTGCGCCGATGCGCAAGGACCGTCGATGTACCTGCGCTCCAAGGCCGCCGGTGAGCAGGAGGCCTTGTCTTCTCCGGCGCTGGACGTGGCGATCTTCCGCCCTTCGGTGGTGTTCGGCGAGGGTGACAACTTCCTCAACATGTTTGCCGGCCTGAACCGCATGTTCCCGCTCATCCCGCTAGGCAGCGCCGATGCGCGTTTCCAGCCGGTCTATGTGGGCGACGTGGCGCAGGCCTTCGTCAATGCCCTGTCGCTGCCGCGCCTGGACGGCAAGGTGTTCGAGCTGGGCGGTCCCAGGCAGTACACACTGCGCGAACTGGTGCGCCTGTCCGGCTGGTACAGCGGTCATCCTCGCCCCATCCTCGGCTTGCCTGATGTGCTGGGCTGGCTGCAGGCCTTCGCGCTGGAACATCTGCCGGGCAAGCTGATGAGCCGCGACAATGTCGCCTCCATGCAGGTGGACAATGTGCTGCACGCCCCCCTGGCTCCCGAACTGCGGCTCACGCCCAGGGCGGTGGAAGAGGTCGTGCCAGGCTATCTTTCCCCGCGCAGTCCGCAACAGCAGTTCGATCTCTTCCGCAGCACGGCGCGGCGCTGATGGGCATGCCTATCGCCGCGTCTTCCGATCCTCAAGAAACGAGCCCACATGCAAGACACTGAACTTGATCCGGTATTGTCCGAAACGCTGCAAAAAGCTGGCCGTCACCTGCCTACGCTGGTGATCGGCAACAAGAACTACTCGTCCTGGTCGATGCGACCCTGGGTTGTCGCCGTTGCCTTCGACATTCCCTTCAAGGAAGTGCGCGTGTTGCTGGACCAGCCCGAGACTGCCAACGAGATCGCCCGCTACACCGGCTCTGGCCGGGTGCCGGTGCTGCTCGATGGCGACATCGCGATCTGGGATTCCTTGTCCATCTGCGAATACTTGGCCGAGCAATTCCCAGACCGCCACCTGTGGCCCGCCCGCACCGATGCACGCGCCATTGCCCGCAGCATCTGCGCCGAGATGCATTCCGGCTTTGCCGGTCTGCGCAGCGCCATGAGCATGGATATCCGTGGCCGCTACCCCGGCCAGGGCCGTACCGCCGGTGCGCAGGCCGATATCGCGCGCGTCTGCGAGATCTGGGAAGAATGCCTCTCGCAATTCGGACACCATGATTTCCTCTTCGGCGATTTCTCCATTGCCGATGCCTTCTATGCCCCGGTGGTGATGCGTTTCATCAGCTACCAGGTGCCGCTGGCGCCGGCGCTGCAAGCCTATGCCGAGCGCGTGCGCGAGCACCCCGCCGTGGCGCGCTGGATCGCCGAAGCGCTGGCCGAGAAGGAAATCCTTCCGGACCACAAGTGAGGCCGCGCCGATGAAGACCTACACCGTCGGCGGCGCAGTGCGCGACGGCTTGCTGGGCCTGCCGGTGAAGGACCGCGATCACGTGGTCGTGGGCGCGACGCCACAGCAGTTGCTGGCGCTGGGTTTCCGCCCGGTGGGCAAGGATTTTCCGGTATTCCTGCATCCCGATACCCACGAGGAATACGCCCTGGCCCGTACCGAGCGCAAGACCGCGCCGGGCTACAAGGGTTTCGCCTTCCACGCCGCTGCCGATGTGACGCTGGAAGACGATCTCGCGCGCCGCGACCTCACCATCAATGCGATCGCCCAGGACGAGGACGGCACGCTGGTCGATCCCTATCACGGACGCGCCGATATCGACGCGCGCGTGTTCCGCCACGTCTCTGAGGCCTTCATCGAGGATCCGGTACGCATCCTGCGCGTGGCGCGCTTTGCTGCGCGCTTCGCCGATTTCACGGTCGCGCCCGAGACCAACGCGCTCATGCAGCGCATGGTCGCGCACGGCGAGGTCGATGCCCTGGTGCCGGAGCGTGTCTGGCAGGAGATCTCGCGTGGCCTGATGGAGCACAAGCCTTCGCGCATGTTCGAGGTCTTGCGTGCCTGCGGCGCGTTGCAGCGCATCCTGCCGGAACTGGATGCGCTATGGGGCGTACCGCAGCCGGAGCAGTGGCATCCCGAGATCGATACCGGCGTGCATGTCATGCTGGTGGTGGATTGGGCGGCGGCGCAGGGCTTTGCCTTGCCGATCCGCTTTGCCGCCCTGATGCACGACCTGGGCAAAGGAACGACCCCGCCCGAGATGTGGCCGCGTCATCACGGCCATGAAGCGCGCAGCGAGCGCCTGGCCGAACAGGTCTGTGCGCGCCTGAAGGTGCCGGGCGAATGCCGCGATCTGGCGCTGATGACGGCCCGCGAGCATGGCAATGTCGGCCGTGCTTTCGAGATGCGCCCGGATACGCTGGTCAAGTTCTTCTCGCGCTGCGATGCCTTCCGCAAGCCACAGCGCTTTATCGACATGTTGCGCGCTTCCGAGTCCGATCACCGTGGTCGTACCGGCCTGGAGCACCAGCCCTTCCCGCAGGCCGCCTACCTGGAAGGTGCATTGCAGGCCGCGCAAGCCATCGATGCCGGTGCCATCGCGCAGCAGCAGACCCAGCCGCAACGCATTCCCGAGGCCATCCTGGCCGCACGTACCGCGCAGGTCGCGGCCTATGTCGATGTGCATCGGCCGGCGCAAGGATGAGGGAGGCACTGCAATGACCAATCCCCTGGCGCGACTGATCCGGCGCCTGCGCGGCGCACCGGCCCCGCAAGATATCCACGACGGCAAACAGGACAAGCCGCACGTCTTCGTCAAGGAACTGTCGCCGCGTTCGCGCCGTCACCTGCTGCGCCACTTCCTCGCGCTGGAAGAAAAGGATCGCCTGCTGCGCTTCGGCTCCAAGCTCTCCGACGAGATGGTGACGCGCTATGTCGAAGGCATCAACTTCGAGCGTGACACCGTCTTTGGTGTCTATGACCGCCGCCTGCGCCTGCTGGGCGTGGGGCACCTGGCGTTCGCGCCCAAGGAGAGCACGCGCATCAGCGGCGCCACCATCAAGCCGGTCGTGGCCGAGTTCGGCGTGTCGGTCTCGGCGGCGGCGCGCGGACTCGGGGTCGGCACGCGCCTGTTCATGCGCGCCTCCATGCACTGCCGCAATGCCGACGTCGATACGCTGTACATGCACTGTCTCTCGTCCAACAAGGTGATGATGCACATCGCCAAGAAGGCCGGCATGGAAATCCACCGCGACTACGGCGAGGCCGATGCCTACCTCAAGATCAAGCCCGCCAATTCGGCCACGATCTTCCAGGAGGCTCTGGAAGAGCAGGTCGCCATGCTGGACTACATCGTCAAGGCCAACTTCAAGGCCTTGCTCAAATGGGGTGCGCGCGTGACTGGCATTGGCGCCAAAAAGAAGGACGACGGCACGCCACCTCCAGCCGCCTGACGCGTTTCTTGCGCAAGCGCACATGACCATCCCGGCGTGGGGGCGCATAATATGCGCCTCACTTTGGTAAGCGGTTTGCCATGAGGAACCATCCCAACACCGATGATTTCTTCGCCACCGTCGCCACCAAGTCCGATAGCGGAGCCTTGCGCGGCGACTACAGCCAGGCCGACGCCAACTATGTCGTGGCCCAGAACTGGGACGGCTATACGCCCGCCCAGCACGCGCTGTGGCGGCGTCTGTATGAGCGCCAGGCCAGGCTGATCCCCGGCCGCGCCTGCGATGTCTTCATCGAGAGCCTGAAGGCCCTCGATGTCTCGCAAGGCATCCCGCGCTTCGACCGCACCACTGATGCGCTCTACAAGGCGACTGGCTGGCAGCTGGTGGCCGTTCCAGGGCTGGTGCCGGACCAGACCTTCTTCGAACACCTGGCCAACCGCCGCTTCCCGGTCACGGTATGGTTGCGTGAAGAGCATGAGTTCGACTACATCGTCGAGCCCGACCTGTTCCACGACTTCTTCGGTCACGTGCCGCTGCTGTTCAATCCGGTCTTCGCCAATCATCTGCAGGAATACGGCAAGGGCGGTCTGAAGGCCTTGAAGCTGGATGGCCTGGCCCATCTGGCGCGCCTGTACTGGTACACCATCGAATTTGGCTTGATCCAGAGCGAGGCCGGCCTGCGCATCTATGGCGCGGGCATCCTGTCCTCGGGCGGGGAAGTCGAGTATTGCCTCTCCAGCGACAAGCCGCGCCGCGTTCCGTTCCAGGTCGAGCGCATCATGCGCACGCTCTACAAGATCGATACCTACCAGGAGACCTATTTCGTCATCCGCGATTTCGAGCAACTGTTCAACGATACCGCGCCCGACTTCACGCCCTTCTACGAGCGTCTCAAGCAGCAGGAACCCTTGCCGGCCAATACGCTGTTGTCCGGGGAAACGGATCTGCCTCCCAATCGTTGATTCTTCCTGCCACGAAGAACTCGCAAAAAACTAACAAAATGCCGGACATGTTCCGGCATTTTCATTGGGAGCGCGGCGTCCATCACGCAGTGTGAACTTAGAACTCATTTTCTAAATAGGCACTCACGCCTATTTAGAAAATGAGTTCTAGTCGAGTTGACGACGATGACGAGCGTGTGGCGAACTGCGCAAATAAAAAAAAGCGGACCTGACAGGGAAGCCAGATCCGCGAGCTAGTGGTGCTTTCAACACTAGAGGGGAGGAACCTTGCACAGTAACGGATACCACTCAATCGCTGTTCAAGTGAGGTCTATTAAACGCCACCGTCGAAGCGGGTCCAATGGCTTTTACCGGTTGTTACATTCACGTCTTGCCTGTAACACTTGAGCTGGCGGCAGCTCTTTTTTTTCAGCCGGAAATATTGTTGTTTTTGTCTTTCCGGCATTTTCTTCTCCCCTCGGCCATAAATACCGCAGGAGCTGCGGAAAGTGTTTCCCGCATGCCAAAAACGCCCGGAAACCCTGCTGCGGCGCGCGTAGCGGGGCGCTCACCCTTGTGCTAACTTGAAGTACAACTTGAAGAAGACCCAGCCCACAAGGCTGAGGTGTTTCCAAATCCCGACAGAAACATCTGCCGGGAGCATGTGCAGGCAAAAACAAGATTTTTGGCACGGAGACCACATGAACGCACCCCTACCCGCCGCACAGCGCTTGCTGCTGGACGATGTTTCCCTGGACGACAAATACGCGCTCGAACGTGGCCGCGTCTTCATGACCGGCATCCAGGCGCTGGTGCGCCTGCCGATGCTGCAGCGTCAATACGACGAGCGCGCCGGGCTCAACACTGCCGGCTTCATCACCGGCTATCGCGGCTCGCCCCTGGGGGCGGTCGATCAGACCGCCGAGAAGGCGCGCAAATACCTCGACGCCAGGCAGATCAAGTTCCACCCCGGCATGAACGAAGACCTGGCCGCCACCAGCGTGTGGGGGACGCAGCAGGTCAATCTCTTCAAGGACGCGCAATACGATGGCGTCTTTTCGCTCTGGTATGGCAAGGGGCCCGGTGTGGACCGCTGCGGTGATGTGTTCAAGCATGCCAACATGGCCGGCACCTCCAGGCATGGCGGCGTGCTGGTGATCGCCGGCGATGACCATGCCGCCAAGTCCTCCACCGCCGCGCACCAGAGCGAACACATCCTCAAGGCCTGCGGCATTCCGGTGCTCTATCCGTCTTCGGTGCAGGAGTATCTCGACTACGGCCTGCATGGCTGGGCCATGAGCCGCTACACCGGCTTGTGGGTGGCGATGAAATGCGTGACCGATCTGGTCGAATCGGGCATGTCGGTGATGATCGATCCGGAGCGCGTGCAGATCCAGCTGCCGGAAGATTTCGAGCTGCCGCCCGATGGCCTTAACATCCGCCAGCCCGACTCAGTGCTGGGCCAGGAAGCACGGATGATCAACTACAAGTGGTATGCCGCGCTGGCCTATGCCCGCGTGAACAAGTTGAACCGCATCATCTGGGACAGCCCGCACGCGCGTATCGGCATCATCACCGCCGGCAAGTCTTATCTCGATACGCGCCAGGCGCTGGAAGACCTGGGCATCGATGAACAGGCCGCACGCGACATCGGTATCCGCCTCTACAAGGTCGGCATGACCTGGCCGCTGGAAGCCGAAGGC
>Ga0160495_100878_pt1 | contig 10220 bp, 11 predicted proteins | sample DID4MG_4_FD_108251 | JGI IMG/M metagenome (GOLD analysis project Ga0160495, IMG submission 108251) | Enriched soil microbial communities from UW Madison campus, WI, USA - DID2933_E24_FP4 MG | ecosystem: Environmental > Terrestrial > Soil > Unclassified | place: USA: Madison, Wisconsin | collected... | reverse complement strand
CCCCAGGAGGGGGAAATCTACGAAATCTACCTGCGGCCGGAATATCAGGGCATCGGCCTCGGCCGGCAGCTTTTCGGCGAGGCGAAGCTGCTGCTCAAGTCGCTGGGCTGCAAGGGCCTCATCGTCTGGTGCCTGGAAGACAGCGACCACGCCTATCGGTTCTTCCGGTCGTCCGGCGGTCGAGATATTGCCGAGGGCATGGAGAATTTCGGCGAGAAGGACCTCAAGAAGGTCGGCTTCGTCTGGCCCTAGGCCTCGACTACTCCGCAGCGCCGGGCAGGTAACGCATCGGCTGTTCTGAAAACTTTCCCTGTTTGCCCCGCCACTCCGGCTGCGATGTGCCGCAGACGAAACCGCCAGCTTTCTCGTCCGCAATTTCGCGGGCCAGCGCGTTGGCGTCCTTGTTTTCGAGCGCATCGACATAGCCAACGACGCAGCTTCTCGGGTTCTTTGCCGTCGCAATCGTGGAGACGACGAGGATCTGGCCGTAGCGGGTATCCGTGCTATCGGTCTCTTCGGGGTCGGCCACGAACCAGCGCGCGATGGCGGCGATAGGGGCGCCGTCGGCACCCAGCCGCCACTCGATCTTTGCGCCCGTATGGTTGAATGGTCCGAAGGTCTCGAAGGCCTCGTCGAGATAGGGCTTGCCGATTGGCCCATAGGCCTGGCTCTGCCGCAGGTCCCCTTCCTTGAAATAGACGGAGAGGTCCTTGTAGCCGGCGCATTGCAGCGTGACGCTCGGCCCTTCATCCTCCTGCGCAATCGTCTTGCAGGCATCGAGATTGCGGTCCGTATAGGTGCTTTCGTTGGCGCTTGCGACAGCCGTGCTGCCGGCGGCGAGGGCGGCGGAAAGTAGAAAGGGCGTCAGGCGCATGGGGATCCTCCGGTCATGGGGGAGACGGGGCTTGGACCCGGTCTATTCGGCTTCGGCGAAAGTCATGTTGCGCCGCAGCGGGATTCGCATTAGGAAGCCCGCAAATCATTGCTTTTCCAATCGAGGGAGCCCCCCATGCGTATCGATGCGATTTCCGTTGGCAAGAACCCGCCTGATGACGTGAACGTGATTGTCGAGGTGCCGGTCGGCGGTCATCCGATCAAGTACGAGATGGACAAGGATGCCGGCGCGCTTGTCGTCGACCGTTTCCTTTATACGCCGATGACCTATCCGGGCAATTACGGCTTCGTACCGCACACGCTTTCGGAAGACGGCGACCCGATCGACGTTCTCATCTGCAACACGCGTCCGCTCATCCCGGGCTGCGTCATCAACGTGCGCCCGATTGGCGTCATGGTCATGGAAGACGATGGCGGCCAGGACGAGAAGATCATCGCCGTGCCGGTGCCGAAGCTGACGCGCCGCTACGACAAGGTCGAGAATTACACCGACCTGCCGGAAATCACGCTGAAGCAGATCGAGCATTTCTTCGAGCACTACAAGGATCTGGAGCCCGGCAAGTGGGTAAAGATCGGTGGCTGGCAGGACGTGACCGTCGCCAAGAAGCTGATCCTCGAAGCCGTCGAGCGCTATAACGCGCAGAAGTAAGGCGCTTAGCCCCGCACGGCGTCTTCCAGCCTCGAAATGATATCCTCCGGGTCGCCCTCGATCCGGAGGATTTTCTTTCTCTGGGTATCGCCGCTCAGAAGGCTGACGGCGGACTTCGCCACGCCTGACGTTTTGGCAATAAGCAAGATCAGCGCCTTGTTGGCCTTGCCCTTGTCGGGTGGGTCGCTCACCCTCGCCTTGAGATAACTTTCGCCGTCGGCGCCGGTTTCCCAGCCGTCGACCGCATCGCGCCCGCCGTTCGGCGTCAGCCGTACCGACAGGCGCACATGGTCGTCGTGGCGCCGGATCGCGGCGCCGGGCGCGACGGTCACGGGATCAGGACAGGAGAGCCGGGGCGAGAACCGTGCGGATCACCTGCTCCAGGAAGAACAGGATGACGAGCACGACGAGCGGCGACAGATCCACGCCGCCGAAATTGGGTAGCACACGGCGGATGGGCCGGTAGATCGGTTCGGTCAGCTGGTAGAGCGAGCGGCCGATGGTGGCGATGACCTGATTGTTCGTGTTGATCACGTTGAACGCATAGAGCCAGGAGAAGATCGCGGACGCGATCACCAGGAACCAGGCGATATTGATGATGAACAATAGGGTGTTGATGACCGCTATCATTGATGTCTCCAAATGGTTTCGTGCTGACATGTAGCCATTGCGGGCGCAGCCAGCAAGGCCAGCGCCGGACGCGGCAGCAACATGTTTAACGCAGCGCCTCAGTCCTCGTGGAAGACCCGCTCGAGAAAGGCGGTCATCCAGAGCCGCAGGGCTGCGTCATGCAGCAGGCGGCCATGGAGATGAAGGCTGCCCACCTGCGCGCCGGGCAACTCGAAACGATGCGCGCCGTGAACCACCCAGCGATGCATCATGGCCAGCGTCAGTTCGCCGTGGAACTGGATGCCCCAGGCATTGTCGGCGTAGCGGAAGGCCTGGTTCTCATAATGATGGCCGGTGGCGAGCAGGGTGGCGCCCGAGGGCAGGTCGAACCCTTCGCGGTGGAACTGGTAGACCATGTCAGGCCAGGGCATCAGCGCGGCGCCGGCTTCCGTGGCGGTGAGCGGATACCATCCGATTTCCGTCCAGCCCTCATCATGGCCGAAAACCTTGCCGCCGAGCTGGCGCACGAGCATTTGCGCGCCGAGGCAGATACCGAGGAAGGGGCGGTTCTCGCGAAGCGGAACGGCCAGCCAGTCGACCTCTTCGCGGATGTAGGGCTCGTCGTCATTGGCGCTCATCGGGCCGCCAAAGACAACCGCGCCGGCGTGTCGGGCAAGCGTTTGCGGCAGCGGATCTCCCAGCACAGGGCGGCGTATATCGAGCGCATGGCCCATGCTCTCCAGGATCTGCCCGACGCGGCCGGGGCTCGATCTCTCCTGGTGCAGCACCACGAGAACCGGGCGCTTGCGCGGCGGGAACTGGGACAGGTCGGGCATGGTTCAGGTTTCGCCGGTCTCCTCGTGCACGGCATGTGCGCCGGTGCGCTGGGCCACTTCCTGCCGCTTCATGATGCGCTCGCGGCCGGACACGCCGAGCAGATCGGCGATGCGCCAGATAGCGTGGTCCTCCATCTCATTGCGCTCGCCGTCGGCATAGACGATCTCCCACAGCAGCCCGATCAGGCCGATACGCTGGTCTTCGGAGAGCTGGCGTTTCAGTTCCGAGGTGAAGTGGAAGAAATCGATGGCTTCGCTTTCGGCGTTCGTGCCGGCTGTGAAGAGGGCGTCCAGCTCCTTCTCATCCATGCCGTAATAGTCTTTGAAGCGCGCGCGCAGGGTCTGCTTTTCGACCTCGAGCACCTTCCCGTCCGCTTCCATGACCTGAATGCAGAGCGCCATGACGGCGACCCTCGGATCGTCGGCGGCAAAGGCAGGTTTGCTCTCGCCGCCGGAAAGGCTCGCCAGGAATTGCTGCAGGCGTTCGAACATATGGTATCAGCCCCGTTGTCGCAGGGCCCTGTCCGCTTTCAGCGGCAGGCGCCCATTCTGTTGTTATGTCCTGCTGTCCGCACGGGCAGACTTTCGCCTTCTAGAACAGCCTGAAGCCGCTCGTGCCGTCACGCTTGAGCGCGCCTTCCTTGACGCCCGGATCGTCCGGCAGGCCATAGAACGGGCGTTCCTCTGGTTCGACCGGTGCCGGCTTTGCCTTTTCAGGGACGGCTTCGGACTTGGTGCTTTTCAACGCGACGGGCTCGACTGCTGTTTCGGCCACTGCGGCCGGTTTCTCCGGCTCGACCTTGGCGACGGTGACGACATTCTCGACGACCGCGACGGGTTTGGTCTCGATCGCGAGCGGAGGAAGGGTGCGGATCGCTTCCTCGACGGAGTTGGCGGCACCGTCTTCGACGGGCGCCTGCAGCTCGCTGACGGGGGTCTTCCATTCGAAGGCATCGAGGCGGCCCGTGACGGGGGAGACGGCGCGCCATTCCGGCGATGTGATGCCGTCGGCGGTCCAGGCCGGATCACGCGGTGCTTTGAGCGCCTGGTTCATCCAGTGACGGATACGGCCCTGATCGCCGGTTTCGGCATCCTCGATATCGGCCAGAAGCAGGAAGGCGCTTTCGCGTGGCGAAAGGCGGGCCGAAGCTTCGGCCTTTGCGCGGGCCAGCGCGAAATTGCGCGTCTCCAGCGCTGCCTCGGCCACGACATAGAGCGCCTCGGCATTGTTCGGCCGCAGCGCCTCCAGCTTTTCGGCCCGCTTCAGGCGGTCGGTGGCCGAATCGCCACTGCGGGCGCGGACGTAGAGCTTGGCGACATCCGCATGCGCCGTCGCCTTCCAGAGCTTTTCGAGGATGCCGGCCGCCTTGCGCAGGTTGTCTTCGCGCAGATAGGCCTTCGCCTCGATGAGCCCGGCGGGAACGAAGGTCTCGTCCAGCTTCAACGCCTGATGGGCATCGTCGCGCGCGCCCTTCGGGTCGGCGTCGAGCTTGTCGGCAGCGCGTGCGGTGAGCAGCACGGCCTTGCGGCGGGTGAAGGTCTTCTTGTCCTCCGCCGAGCCGGAGCGGCCATCGCCAAGCAATTTCAGTGCCTCGTCCCAATCGCCCGCTTCCGAGCGATATTCCAGCGCCGCCTCCGTCGCCCAGGGCAGCTGCGGCGCCTTCTCGGCGGCACGTTCGGCATATTGCCGCGCCGCCTCGTTGGCGCCAAGCCGGCGCGCTTCGAGATAGAGACCGCGCAGGCCGAGTTCACGCGTTTCCGGGTCATCGGCCATGAGTTCGAACTTCTTGCGCGCGTCGTCGTAGCGGCCCTCGATCATCGCGGCCTGCGCTTCGAGCAGGTGGATGAGCGGTTCCTGGTCGGCACTGAGCAGGCCCTTGGTGCGCGACAGCATCTTGCGGGCACCGGCGGCATCGCCGGCGCCGGCCGCGATCAGGCCGGTCGACAGCGCCTGGTAGCCGCGGTCGCGCTTGCGGGCACGGAAGTAGCGCTGGATGGAGTGCGGCGAGGTCCAGACGACCCGCACCAGCCACCAGCAGAACATCACGGCCGCGATCAAAGAGGCGACAAGCGTCGCCGCCACCATCAGGCTCATATCGGCGCGCTGGCCCTGCCAGATAATGGACAGTTCGCCCGGACGATCGGCGAGCCAGGCGAAACCGGCGGCAAGCGCGAGGACGAAGAGAGCGAAAACGAGTATGCGGATCATGAAGCTTCTCCCGTCAGCCCTGTTTCGCCGTGGCGTTAAGCGCGCCGGAGACGACGCTGCCGATCAGCTCCTCGACCGTGACACGCTCGTCCAGCTTGCGCTTGTAATCCGCGCCCGCAGCCTGGCCTTTTTCCGGCAGTGTCTGCCATTCAATCTGCGCGCCCTTGAAATCGCCGTTCTGCAGCTTGTTTTCGATGCGGGCCACGACGGCCTCTGGGCTGTCACCCTCGATGCTGCCGACCGGGCGAACGCGGATGGCCGAGGCGGCGCTCGCCATCAGGCGGCTCATGATACCCTGCTCGCCGTCCGGCTGGTGCACCGCGTCGAGAATGGCGTCGGCCGTCTTCTGGAAGTCCGCCGCGAGCTCGGCGCGCGATGCAACGCCGACGGCCGCATGGGCGCGCAGGCCCGCGATGGACGGATCGTCCGGTGCGACGCTGGCGAAGGCCTCCAGCTCGGCGAGATAGGGGCCGCCGCGATCGATGGCGGTCTTGAGCGCACTCGCCGCCACGGCCTTGGCCATTTCGATATCGCTGCGCGGCGCGTCGAGCTTCTGTTCGGCGGCGGCGATGCGTTCGGTCAGCTGGCTTTCGGTGGTGCCCACCGCCTCGCTGGTGCGGGCGATCTGGTCGCGCAGCCCGGCAAGCTCGCTGTTCAGCCGCGACACGTCGCCTTCGAGCTTCGTCACGCTTTCCGGGGCCGCGCCGGGTGCGCCGCCACCGTCAGCGGTCGATTTTTCCAGGGCCGCAAGGCGGGTTTCGAGCGGCTGGAGATCGACCGGGGCGGCTGACGGGGTTTCCGCCAATCTGGCTTTCAGCGCCTCGACCTCGTTCGCCAGGCTCGAAAGGGCGGCATCGTCGCCGGCGCGTTCGGGGCCGGGGGCGGGGAGGTAGCCGCCATATTGCAGGCTGCCGGCGCCGAGGAGGGCGATGAGGCCGCCGAGAATGCCGGCGGCCAGCGTGCCGGCATTGCCGCGCTGCGGAGGCGGCGGCGTCTCGACGCGCACGGGCTCTTCATAGGTCGGGCGGGCGGGCTCGACCGGCTCGTCCTTCGGTTCTTCCTGTTCTGCGGTCGCGTCAGAGGCCGTTTCCGTTGCCGGCGCCGCGTCTTCCGCCGCGGGTTCTTCAGCAGCCTGCCGGGTCTCGTCGCCGTTTGCGGGTACGGCTTCGAGATCGATCGTCACGGGTTCGTCGCCGCTCTTCTTGCGACGGGACGGGTTTTCCGGTTCCATGGCCGACCTCCTTGCATTCATGTGCACTGCACTAAAGGTAGACAGGGATGGCGGGGAGGGAAAGACCCTGCCGGCAAATTCATCCGCTGCGTTCTGCCGTCAGAGCAGTGCGAGCAGGCTCGCCTCATCGGGCGCGGCTGCGGTTTCCGCCTGCGCGGCAAAGCGTTCGGGCACCATGGACGCGACATTCGGGCTCATGCAGAGGACGCGTAGTGCCGCAAACCGAGCCGGCTTTTCCTCGAGCGGGGCGAGGCGGAAGAAGGCGCGCGCACTTTCCGGCGAGTAGAGAAGTACGGCATCGGGGACCGGCTCCAGCAGCGCGGTCGTGATCACGGCCGGCGGGTGGATGAGCGCCGCCATGCGGTAACTTTCTACCGCTCGGATCGGGATGCCCGCTTCGTGCAGCCTGTTTTCGAAGCCGGGCGCGCGCGGGTTGCCGGCGAGATAGAGGATGGGGTGCTCCGGCACACCGGCCGCGCGATAATGCGCGATGATGCTGTCGGCCAAGGCGGCGCCGTCACCGCCGGCTGCGTGAACCTCATGGAAGCCGACGGCCTTCATCGCATCGGCGGAGGCCTGTCCGACGGCGAAGACGCACGTCGACTGATGCGGGGTAAGGTCATGGTCGATCGTCGAAAACAGGCGTGCGATTTCGGCGCTGGTCACGGCGATGGCGGTATGCGGGGTCGCGAGTGCCGCCCTGACCGCCGCGACGTCATGTTCGGCTTTCGACAGTGGCAACATCACGGCCTCGTGACCACGCGCGGCGAGGGTTCGGGCGGTGCGGGCCGCGGCCGGCTCGGGGCGAAGCACGAGCACGTGCATGGCTCAGACCCAGCTGTCGAAGAAATCGGCTCCCGCCTTCGCGCGGATCGCCTCGCCGGCATCGGCGCCGAGCCTGCCGGCGTCGCTGGCCGGGCCGCTCGTCTCGATTTCGTGGAAACGGCTGCCATCCGGGGTCAGGATCATGCCGCGGAACCGGATGTAATCGCCCTCGACGGTCGCGTAACCGGCGATGGGCGTACGACAGGAGCCGTCGAGCGTGGCGAGAAAGCCGCGCTCACAGGCGACGGCGGCGTGGGTCGCACGGTCGTCTATGGCGGAAAGCAGACCGCTGATGCGATCGTCGCCGATGCGGCTTTCGATACAGATCGCGCCCTGCGCCGGCGCCGGCGGGAAGGAAACCGGATCGAGCAGTTCGGTCGGCACATCCGTCTTGCCAAGGCGCTTCAGCCCGGCATAGGCGAGCAGCGTCGCATCGGCCTCGCCGGCGGCGAGCTTGCCGAGGCGGGTATCGACCTGGCCACGGAAGACAATGACGTTGAGATCGGGGCGCAGGCGCCGGATCAGCGCCTGCCGGCGCAGCGAGGCCGAACCGACGGTTGCGCCCTGCGGCAGGTCGAGCAGGCGCTTTGCAGTGCGGCCGATGAAGGCGTCGCGGATGTCCTCACGTGGCAGGAAGGCCGAGAGATGCAGGCCGTCCGGCAGCTTCGTCGGCATGTCCTTGGAAGAGTGCACGGCGAAATCGAGCTCACCGGAGGCCAGTTGCGCCTCGATCTCCTCGGTAAACAGGCCCTTGCCGCCGATCAGCGCCAGCGAGCGGTCGGTGATGCGGTCGCCCTTCGTGGAGAGCACGACGATCTCGAACATGTCCTCGGCCAAGCCATGGGCCGCCATCAGGCGCGAACGGGTTTCGTGGGCCTGGGCGAGCGCCAGCGGGCTGCCGCGCGTACCGATCCGGAAAGGTTTTGTTTGCATCCGCATTGATCCATTGTTACCGGGATGTCTCGTAAACGGCTTTACCGCCCATCGCAATCAATCCAAGTGCTTCATGTCGTCCCAACTGACCATTCTCGGCATTGAAACGAGCTGCGACGAGACCGCCGCGGCTGTTGTCACGCGTGCGGCGGACGGGCATGGCGAGATCTTGGGCGAGGTGGTGCTGAGCCAGCTTGAAGAGCACAGCGCCTATGGCGGTGTGGTGCCCGAGATTGCAGCGCGCGCGCATGTCGAGGCGCTGGACAGTCTGATCTCCGAGGCGCTCCTGCGGTCTGGGCGCACGCTTGCCGATGTCGATGCCATTGCCGCGACGAGCGGTCCGGGGCTGATCGGCGGCCTGATCGTCGGGCTGATGACCGGCAAGGCCATTGCGCGGGCGACCGGCAAGCCGCTCTATGCCGTCAACCATCTCGAAGGCCATGCGTTAACGGCCCGGCTGACGGATGGCGTCGCGTTTCCCTATCTGATGCTGCTGGTGTCCGGCGGCCATACCCAGCTTGTGCTGGTGCGCGGCGTCGACGATTACGAGCGCTGGGGCACGACCATCGACGACGCGCTCGGCGAGGCCTTCGACAAGACGGCCAAGCTGCTCGGCCTGCCGTATCCCGGCGGCCCGGCGGTTGAGCGCATGGCGAAGAGCGGCAATGCTGAACGTTTCACCTTTCCACGCCCGCTCGTCGGCGAAGCGCGGCTCGATTTCTCCTTCTCCGGGTTGAAGACGGCGGTGCGGCAGGCCGCGCAGTCGATCGAGCCTGTCACCGAGCAGGATATCGCTGACATCTGCGCCTCCTTCCAGCGCGCCGTGTCGCGCACGTTGAAGGATCGCATCGGCCGCGGGCTGGAACGGTTTCGGACGCTCTACCCTGACGTCGCGACACCGGCGCTCGTCGTTGCGGGCGGTGTTGCAGCCAATGCGGAGCTGCGTGCGACGCTTCAGGCGCTGTGTGACAAGAACCGCTTCCGGTTCATCGCGCCGCCGATGGCGCTCTGCACGGACAATGCCGCAATGATCGCCTGGGCGGGGCTGGAGCGCATGGCCGTGGGGCTTTCGGCGGACGATCTTTCCGTCGCGCCCCGCTCGCGCTGGCCGCTCGACAAGGCGGCGGCGACGGTTCTGGGGTCCGGCAAGCGGGGAGCCAAGGCATGAGTGTCTCGCGCAGGATCGCCGTGGTTGGCGCGGGCGCCTTCGGGACCGCGCTTGCAAGCGTTGCTGCGGCAAGCGGAGGAGACGTTGTTCTCATCGGCCGCGCTGCCGATATTGTCGAGACGATGCGGCTTTCCCGCCGTCACGAAAAGGCGCTGCCGGGCATCGACCTGCCGCATGCGCTGACATACAGCGCCGATATCGAGGCGGTGCGTGGGGCCGGCATCGTGCTTTTTGCCATGCCCTCGCAGGCGCAGCGCGAAGCCGCGCGCGTGCTTGCGCCGCTGCTCGCGCCGGGTACGGCGGTCGTGATCTGCGCCAAGGGCATGGAAAAGGGCACGGGACGCCTCCTGACGGACGTGCTGGAAGAGGAACTGCCGGGTCGCGAGATCGCTGTGCTGTCCGGCCCCGGCTTTGCGGCTGATATCGCCAAGGGCCTGCCGACGGCGATGGTGATCGCTGCGCGGACGATCGAGATCGGTGCGACGCTGGCGCAGGCCTTGTCCGGGCCGACCTTTCGACTCTATCCGTCGACGGACCGGATCGGCGTGCAGCTCGGCGGCGCACTCAAGAACGTGCTGGCGATTGCCTGTGGCATCATCGAGGGCGCGCAGCTTGGCGATTCGGCCCGTGCGGCGCTCATTTCACGCGGGCTTGCGGAACTGTCGCGCTTTGTCGAAGGCCATGGCGGCGAGGGCGTGACGGTCATGGGCCTGTCCGGTCTGGGCGATCTCGTGCTGACCGGCACCAGCCACCAGTCGCGCAACCTGCGCTTCGGCATCGCGCTCGGGCGCGAGGGCACGGCCGCCGGCTGGTCGGGCGACCTCGTCGAAGGGGCGTTCGCCGCTTCCGTCGCATCCGGCGTTGCT
>Ga0160495_100876_pt1 | contig 10236 bp, 10 predicted proteins | sample DID4MG_4_FD_108251 | JGI IMG/M metagenome (GOLD analysis project Ga0160495, IMG submission 108251) | Enriched soil microbial communities from UW Madison campus, WI, USA - DID2933_E24_FP4 MG | ecosystem: Environmental > Terrestrial > Soil > Unclassified | place: USA: Madison, Wisconsin | collected... | reverse complement strand
GAGAAGATGCGTGTCCACTCGATCCTGTTCTGCGCCGTGAGCACGCCGATGACCATGGCCGAGAAGAACACGATCTGCCAGCCCAGCATGTTGAAGCTGGCGCGGATACCCTGATCGTCGGTGCCCATGATGAGCGCGTTCAGCGGTTCTGTGAGGAAGCGCTGCAGGCCAAGCTGCGCGGCCATCCAGACGATCAGCGAGCCCGCGAGCACATGGACCCACTTGCCGCGAAGGCAGAGCCAGACGAGCGGCGGGGCAAACAGCATGTAGACGATATATTGCGGCAGGATGTCCATGAAGGTCGGCTGGAAGAGGAAGGTGGCGATGGCCGCCAGCCGAAGCGGCTCGTCGAAATTCGTGGTACCGAGCCAGTTGTACCAGAGCCTTTGGGCATCGGGCAGGATCATCTGGACAACAAGCACCGCCATCACCGTGCCCATGGCGTAGCGGTAGAGTTCGAAGGCGCGGTCAAACAAGAGCTGCCGGCCCTTCTCATAACCGCTCTTGAGCATCTTTCGGGCATAGACCATGCCGATGAGCAGGCCGGACAGGAAGACAAATCCCTGTGCGTCCTCGACAAAGGCGAACTGACGATGGTTGACTTCCATCATCCAGTAACCGCCGACGAAGATCAGGTGATTGATGAGCATGAAGACGAGAAAATAGCCTCGCATGCCGTCGATGATCTCAAATCGCTTCAAAATCCGCGCTCCGCTGAAAACAAGATGCGCCCCTATGGGGGCCGGAACGCGCGGCGCGGATGATCGTTCCCGATAAGTTTACCGGCAGCGGGGTTTTCGGACGCCCATCGTGATCATGGATGGAGATGAGGGCCACGTTTCGTCAACGAAATCGCCCTATCGTTCACTCTTGCGATGGCACTGATGACGTCGAAAAGTGTCATGCCGCGCAACGGCACAGGAAAGCCGCAATAACCACTTAGCCAGTGCCACGGAAAAGGAGAAGCAATGACGACAGCGATCGGTTTCAAGGACACGGACCGCAAGACGAGCGAACTGCTCGAGGATATCCTGCATTCCATCAAGGGCGAGCACATCACCCTGCGCGATCTTCTCGCGATGATGGGCGAAAGCGGGCTGCTTTTGCTCTGTGCCTTCCTGTCGCTGCCCTTCCTGTTTCCCGTCTCCATTCCGGGTGTTTCCACCGTTTTCGGTGCCGGTATCGTGCTGATCAGCGCCGCGATCACGGTCAATCGCCTGCCATGGTTGCCGCAGAAGGTCGCCGACCGGCGGCTTGAGAGCGGCAAGCTGCGCCCGGTGCTTCAGCGAGGCGTGACGTTCCTGCGGCGCATCGACCGCTTCTTCAAGCCGCGGTTCTCAGGCTTGACGAGCGGTGCGGCCATGAACCGTTTCAACGGTCTCGTGCTGATGGGGGCGGGCCTGCTGCTGATGGCGCCGCTCGGCCTCATTCCCTTTTCCAACACCCTGCCGGGGGTGGCAATCCTGTTGATGGCGGCCGGCATTTCGCAGCGTGACGGGCTCGTTGTGCTGGGCGGCTATGTCATGGTCGTGCTGACCATCGTCTATTTCTCCGCCATCGCCCTCTTGGCCTACAGTGCAGGCCGCAGCTTCAACCTTTTCGGCTGACGGGCAGTCACGCCGTCCGTCGGTTCCACGGCATCCGCGCGAGCAGCAAGGCCATGCCACACCAGCCGGTGACACCGGCCAGGGCCAGCATGGCGCCTATAATGCCGGCCAGCGCGAAAGCGGCTGTCAGGCCGGAGAAACCCATGAGGATGAGACCTGCGATCAAAAGTCCGATCGTGATCTGCACCTGCCGAAACATAGGCACTGCCGGCTGCCCCGTATTGCGGACGACAGGCAAGCCGGCCGCTTTCCAGGCATCGATCCCGCCTTCGAGATTGTAGATCATGTGCCCGGTGCCGGCTTGTTCCGCTGCAAGGCAGGCGGTCTCGCCGCGGCCACCTTTCAGACATTGGAAGATCACCTTGCGGCTGGCAGGTATCTGCATGCCGGCAAACGTTGTGCCGACCGAGGCGAGGGGGACCGAGGCGGCGCAGGCGATGTGTTCTGCGCTGAACTCGTCAGGCTCGCGCACATCAAGCAGCATGGCTTCACCGGAGGCAAGCCAGCTTGCCGCCTCGCGCGGGGAAATGGTCTTGGTCATGTGCGGTCCTTTCCGCAGAAATGGGTGTAAAGCACAGCCATGATCTCCATCACGGCCGGATGGTCGATGGCGTAGAAAAGCGTGCGGTGATCGCGCCTGTAACGCACGATTCCCTCGTCCTTCAGCTTGGCGAGGTGCTGTGACATCGAGGTCTGAGCTATGCCGGTCTCTTCGATGATCTCCCCTACACTACGCTCGCCATTCGCAAGTGCGCAGAGAATGAGCAGGCGATGCGAATTGGCCAGCCCCTTCAGGAAGTCTGCGACCGACTCCGCTTTTGCCGGCATCTCCTCGGTGATTGTCATGACAGCCTCTTTACGATTCATATTTTTATGATATCAAGAAAATATGAAATGTAAAGCACAGGAGCGAACGATGACGAAGGATTACAAGGCAATCACGCGCGATATCGCGGCCTATACGGGCGAATTGCGCAAGCTGGCGCCGGAAGCGATGCAGGGCTTTCATGCGCTTGCGAAAGGGGCGGGCGCCGACGGGACGCTGGACAAGAAGACGAAGGAACTGATCGCGCTTGCGATTGGCGTGACGCAACGTTGCGACGGCTGTATCGGCTTTCACGCGAAAGCGCTGCACGAGCTCGGAGCCACACGGCAGGAGGTCGGGGAAGTTATGGCTATGTGCGTCTATATGGGCGGGGGCCCGGCTCTCATGTATGCGGCAGACGCATTGCGCGCTTACGACCAGTTTGCCGGGGCCTGAGCGGCCCCGGCTGCGTGTCCCTACTCGGCGGCCTGGCGGGCTGCCGGGTTGTTCGGATGCGTCGTCCAGTTGGCGTAGTTCGGATCCACAACCTTGCCGGTGCGCTGGTCCAGCGTGCCGGGCTCCAGCCCGACCATGGTGATGCAGTTTTCAACGGGGCAGACGTTGACGCACAGATTGCAGCCGACGCACTCGTCTTCCATCACCTCGAAATGCCTGACGCCATCCACGAACTGCGTGATCGCCTGGTGCGAGGTGTCCTCGCAGGCGATGTGGCAGCGGCCGCACTTGATGCAGGCATCCTGGTCGATATGTGCCTTGGCGATGTAGTTGAGGTTGAGATACTGCCAGTCGGTGACATTGGGCACGGCACGGCCGCAGATATCGTCGAGCGAGCGGTGGCCTTTGCTGTCCATCCAGTCCGACAGGCCGGATATCATCTCCTGCACGATCTTGAAGCCGTAGGTCATGGCCGCGGTGCATACCTGCACGTTGCCGGCACCGAGCGCCAGGAACTCAGCGGCATCGCGCCATGTCGTGATGCCGCCAATGCCGGAGATCGGCAGGCCGTAGGTCTCCGGATCGCGGGCGATCTCGGCCACCATGTTGAGCGCGATGGGCTTGACCGCCGGGCCGCAATAGCCGCCATGCGTGCCCTTGCCACCGACCGTCGGGTTCGGGGCGAAGTTGTCGAGGTCTACGGAGACGATCGAGTTGATCGTGTTGATCAGCGACACGGCATCGGTGCCGCCGGCCTTGGCCGCGCGGGCGGGCTTGCGGATGTCGGTGATATTCGGCGTGAGTTTGGTGATGACGGGCATGCGGGTGTATTGCTTGCACCAGCGCACGACCATTTCGATATATTCCGGTACCTGGCCGACGGCGGCACCCATGCCGCGCTCGGACATGCCGTGCGGACAGCCGAAGTTCAGCTCGATGCCGTCGGCGCCGGTTTCCTCCACCAGCGGCAGGATCGCCTTCCAGCTTTCCTCCTCGCAGGGCACCATGATCGAGGCGATGAGCGCGCGGTCCGGCCAGTTCATCTTCACCTGCTTCATCTCGCGCAGGTTGGTGTAAAGGTCGCGGTCGGTGATCAGTTCGATATTGTTCAGGCCGAGCAGGCGGCGGTCAGCACCCCAGATCGCGCCGTAGCGCGGGCCATTGACATTGACCACCGGCGGGCCTTCCTCGCCCAGCGTTTTCCAGACCACGCCGCCCCATCCGGCCTTGAAGGCGCGCTCGACATTGTAGGCTTTGTCGGTGGGCGGTGCGGAGGCGAGCCAGAACGGGTTTGGCGACTTGATGCCGACGAAATTGTTGCGAAGATCAGCCATGTCTCATCTCCCTCAAGCGACGGCAATCGATGGCTGCGCACCGGCAGCCAGCATGCGGTTGATCGAATCGGCGGCATCGCGGCCCTGCGCGACGGAGGTGACGGTCAGGTCTTCGCCGGCCTTCACGCAGTCCCCGCCCGCCCAGACATTGGCGACGGAGGTACGGCCCTCTGCATCGATGGCGATGCGCCCGCTGGCCATGGCGAGCGAACCGAGGCCGGCCGGCTCGAAGGTTTGGCCGATGGCCTTGAAGATCTGGTCGGCGGCAAGCACGCCGGTCTCGCCGGTGCCCGTGAGCTTGCCGTCGCGCATCTCGGTATATTCGACCTCTATGCCGGCGACATGGCCGTCGCGCGCGATGACGCGCTTTGGCTGGAGCCAGTGGCGGATCATCACGCCCTTGGATGCTGCAAGATCCTGCTCGAATTCCGAGGCGTTCATCTGTTCCTTGCCGCGGCGGTAGCAGATGGTCACCTCTTCGGCGCCGAGCAGCTTGGCCTGTACGGCTGCGTCGATGGCGGTCATGCCGCCGCCGATCACCACGACACGCCGGCCGACCGGAACGGTCGCCTTGTCCGTGGACTGGCGCAGCTCGGCGATGAAGTCGACGGCATCCACGACGCCGGGAAGGTTCTCGCCTTCCGCCCCGAGTGCGTTGACACCAGACAGACCCATGCCAAGGAAGACGGCATCGAAATTGGCTGTGAGGTCGGAGAGCGTGAAGTCCCGGCCGAGCTTCAGGCCGTTCTTCACCTCGATGCCGCCGATAGACAGCACGTAGTCCACTTCGGCCTGCGCGAAGTCATCGACCGCCTTGTAGGTGGCGATGCCGTATTCGTTGAGACCGCCCGCCTTCTCGCGCGCTTCGAAGACTACCACGTCATGGCCTGCCACGGCGAGGCGATGGGCGCAGGCGAGGCCGGCAGGGCCGGCACCGACCACGGCAATGGCCTTGCCGGTGCGTGCGGCGCGCTCATAGAAGTGCGTGTTGGTGGCGATTGCGACGTCGGTTGCATAGCGCTGCAGGCGGCCGATCTCCACGGGGCGATGCTCGGCGGTGTTGCGCACGCAAACCTGTTCGCAGAGCGTCTCTGTGGGACAGACGCGGGCGCACATGCCGCCCAGAATGTTCTGGTCGAAGATCGTCTTGGCCGAGCCGATCGGATTGCCGGTCGAGATCTGGCGGATGAACAGCGGAATGTCGATGGAGGTGGGACAGGCCGTCATGCACGGCGCGTCGTAACAGAAGTAGCAGCGATCGGCTGCGACCAGCGCCTCGTGATCGTCAAGGCGCGGGTGGAGGTCGGAAAAGTTCGTTTCGTATTCGGCAGGCGCAAGACGCCCCCGATGTATCCCAGACTGCGTCGTTCCCATTGTTATCTCCCATTCGCGTGGGCTTTTTGAATAGGAGAACGGTAACCCAGCTTTATTTTTTTATCAAACGGTAAAACTTCAAAAGAAATGTTGGTTTTTCAATGCCTGCCGCAAAAATAAACATGAGTTTTATGGTATTCTTTATGAGTCGTCAGTAACGGCGGCCATGCTTGCTTGCCGTGTCTGCGCCGGCACATGACGTTTGACAGAATGGCCGAAAAGATGCAGCAAATCGCGTGAAACGATCGGGGTGAACGATGGCAAAGCGGACGGAAACAGTCGGACGGCTGGACGATGCGGCAAGAGCCGGATGGCTCTATTATGTGGCCGGCCGCACGCAGGATGAAATCGCGTCCGCCATGGGCATCTCCCGCCAGTCGGCGCAGCGCCTCGTCTCGCTGGCGGTGGCGGAACGCCTGATCAAGGTGCGCCTCGACCATCCCATTGCCGAATGCCTGGAACTGGGTGAGGCGATGCGCAGCAAGTTCGGCCTTACGCATGTCGATATCGTGCCGAGCGATCCGGGCTCTTCCTCCACGACGATCGGCATTGCCGAGGCGGGGGCGGCCGAAATCGAGCGCTGGCTGAAGAAGACCGATCCCATCGTGCTGGCGGTTGGAACCGGGCGTACGCTCAAGGCGGCCATCGACCAGCTGCCGGCCATGGAGTGCCCCCAGCACCGTATCATGTCGCTGACCGGCAATATCGGTCCCGACGGTTCGGCCGCCTATTACAACGTCATCTTCTCGATGGCCGATGCCGTGAAGGCGCGGCATTATCCCATGCCTTTGCCGGTCCTTGTTTCTTCCAGTGAGGAGCGAGACCTGTTACATCGGCAAAGCCTTGTCCAGTCGACGCTCAAGCTCGGCCGGGAGGCGGATGTCGCCTTCGTTGGTATCGGCGAACTCGGCGTAGACGCCCCTCTGTGCCTGGATGGCTTTCTCGATCCGGACGAAATGATGCGGCTGATGGAGGAAGGGGCGACCGGCGAGATTTGCGGCTGGATGTATGACGGTGACGGTCGTCTCCTGGAAGGCAGCATCAACGAGCGCGTCGCGTCCGTTCCGCTGCCATCGCGCGAGACCACCACCGTCATCGGCCTTGCCAAGGGCAAGCGCAAATACGCCGCCCTGCTTGCAGCCCTTCGTGGCCACATGATCAACGGCGTCATCACCGATGAGGCGACGGCCCGCTATCTGCTTGCGGCCTGACCGGGCTTTTCCGCGCCCAACGCTTCATAGCTTTCATAGAAAAATCCCATGAAATTCAATGGGTGTCTGCCCGCATTGTGCGGCGCAGCAACGAATGCCCGTTGACTTTCTTCGCCAGTTTGTGAGTAATTGCCCATGAGCGAAGCAAATGCTCATAAGCTTTCTGGGAGGAAGATGATGAATTTGAGAACCCTTCTGCTGGGCGTTAGCTCGGCTGCTCTCCTGTGCGGTTTCGCCAATGCCGAAACCCTGACCATCGCCACCGTCAACAACGGCGACATGATCCGCATGCAGGGTCTGACGGACGATTTTGCCGCGAAGAATCCGGACATCCAGCTCGAGTGGGTCACGCTCGAGGAAAACGTGCTGCGTGAGCGCGTCACGACTGACATCGCGACGAAGGGCGGCCAGTACGACATCGTCACGATCGGCAACTACGAAGTTCCGATCTGGGCCAAGCAGGGTTGGCTCGTCGCGCTCGACGGCCTCGGCGACGACTACGACGTCGACGACCTGCTGCCGGCCATCCGTGGTGGTCTTTCGGTCGACGGCAAGCTCTACGCCGCGCCGTTCTACGGCGAATCCGCCATGATCATGTACCGCAAGGACTTGTTCGAAAAGGCCGGCCTCACCATGCCCGATTCCCCGACCTGGGAATTCATCGGTGAAGCAGCCCGCAAGATCACGGACCGCAGCGCCGACATCAGCGGCATGTGCCTTCGTGGCAAGGCCGGCTGGGGCGAGAACATGGCGTTCCTGACTGCACTCAACAACTCGTTCGGCGGTCGCTGGTTCGACGAGAAGTGGCAGCCGCAGTTCGATCAGCCGGAGTGGAAGACATCCCTCCAGTTCTACGTCGACCTGATGAAGGACGCCGGCCCGCAGGGCGCCTCTTCCAACGGCTTCAACGAAAACCTGACGCTCTTCCAGCAGGGCAAGTGCGGCATGTGGATCGACGCGACCGTGGCTGCGTCCTTCGTGTCCAACCCGAAGGACTCGACGGTTGCCGACAAGGTCGGCTACGCGATCTTCCCGGACACGGGCAACGGCAACCATGGTCACTGGCTGTGGTCCTGGAACCTCGCCGTTCCCGCAAGCTCGACCAAGGCGGAAGCCGCGCAGAAGTTCATCGCCTGGGCAACCAGCAAGGGTTACACCGAGCTCGTCGCCAGCAAGGAAGGCTGGGCAAACGTTCCTCCGGGCACGCGCACCTCGCTCTACAAGAACGCCGACTACGAGAAGGCAGCACCCTTCGCAGCGCCGACGCTTGCTGCCATGGACGCGGCCGATATCACCAAGCCGTCGGTCAAGCCGGTGCCCTATACGGGCGGCCAGTTTGTCGCCATTCCTGAATTCCAGGGTCTCGGTACGACGGTCGGCCAGCTCTTCTCGGCGGTGCTTGCCGGCCAGTCCTCCGTGGACGACGCGCTTGCACAGGCCCAGACGGCGGCCGTGCGCGAAATGACCCGCGCCGGCTACATCAAGTAAAATCCTCCTCCCCAAGGACAGGTTGCCCGGAATGCGTTCCGGGCAACCTCTGGAAGGGCAGTCTCTTCCGGCGCGGGACGCTTGCCGAAGCTCGCGCCGGCTCAATAAAAAACAAGTGACAAGAACATTTGGGTTCCACCCAATGCGGGGAAGCGAAACCTGTCCGGCGTTTTGGCGCGCCGGCAAACCGGGAGGTCACGATCATGGCGACGGAGAATACGCGCGGTCTTGCGCGTCTAATGTTGGCACCCTCTGTGGGCCTGCTTCTGATCTGGATGATCGTGCCGCTGGCCATGACATTGTGGTTCTCGTTCCAGAACTACAATCTTCTGAACCCGGCGAATGTCAGCTGGACAGGTCTTTTCAATTATAAGTTCTTCTACACGGATCCGGCCTTCTTCCAGTCTATCTGGAACACGCTGCTGATCGTCGGCGGCGTGCTGCTGATCACAGTCATCGGCGGCATCGGCATCGCGCTCCTGCTCGACCAGCCGATGTGGGGCCAGGGGATCGTGCGCATCATGATCATCTCACCCTTCTTCGTCATGCCACCGGTGGCCGCGCTGGTGTGGAAGAACATGATCATGCATCCCGGCTACGGGGTGCTCGCGGATATCAACCGCGCCTTGGGCTTCCAGCCGATCGACTGGTTCGCACAGTTCCCGCTGCTCTCGATCATCATCATCGTCGCCTGGCAATGGTTGCCGTTCGCCACCCTCATTCTGCTCACGGCGCTCCAGTCGCTCGATGGTGAGCAGAAGGAAGCGGCGGAAATGGATGGCGCGGGCTTCGTGAGCCGCTTCGTCTATCTGACGCTGCCGCATCTGTCGCGTGCCATCACGGTCGTCATCCTGATCCAGACGATCTTCCTGCTCGGCGTCTATGCGGAAATCCTCGTCACCACCAATGGCGGGCCGGGCTATGCCTCCACCAACCTTGCCTTCCTGATCTACCGCACCGCGCTTCTGGGCTACGACGTCGGCGGCGCATCGGCGGGCGGCATCATCGCGGTCATCCTGGCCAATATCATCGCCATCTTCCTGATGCGCGCTGTCGGCAAGAACCTGGACAAGTAGGGAGAAACGTCATGGCACGAGCAGTCTCGACCCGCCGCATGGCCGTGGCCACCGCCGCCGCCTGGATCATCGCCCTCATCATCTTCTTCCCGATCCTCTACACCATCATCACCTCGCTGAAGACGGAGACGGAAGCGATCAAGGGTTTCAACCTCATCCCGTCCTTCACGCTGGAAAGCTATGTGACGGTGCAGACGCAGAGCGGCTATCTGAAGCCGTTCATGAACTCGGTGGTCATCGCGGTCGGCTCCACGATTCTCGCGCTCTTTGTCGCCATACCGGCGGCATGGTCCATGGCGTTCTCGCCGACGCGGCGCACCAAGGACATCCTGATGTGGATGCTCTCCACCAAGATGATGCCCGCCGTCGCCGTGCTGGTGCCGATCTACCTCATCTTCCGCGATTTCGGCCTCCTCGACACGCGCATCGGCCTGACGGTCATGCTGACGCTGATCAACCTGCCGATCGTCGTGTGGATGCTCTACACCTACTTCCGCGAAATTCCGGGCGAAATCCTGGAAGCGGCGCGAATGGACGGCGCCTCGCTGTTCGACGAGATCGTGCATGTGCTGACGCCAATGGCGGTGCCGGGCATCGCCTCGACACTCCTGCTCAACATCATCCTCGCCTGGAACGAGTCGTTCTGGACGATCCGCCTGACGACGACGAACGCCGCTCCGCTGACGGCCTTCATCGCGTCGTTCTCGAGCCCGCAGGGTCTCTTCTGGGCGAAACTATCGGCGGCATCGACGCTCGCCATCGCCCCCATCCTCATCATGGGATGGTTCTCGCAGAAACAGCTCGTCCGCGGCCTGACCTTCGGCGCCGTGAAGTAAGGGAGGGAACTCATGGGCAAGATCATCCTGAAAAAGGTCAACAAGTCCT
>Ga0160495_100875_pt1 | contig 10238 bp, 11 predicted proteins | sample DID4MG_4_FD_108251 | JGI IMG/M metagenome (GOLD analysis project Ga0160495, IMG submission 108251) | Enriched soil microbial communities from UW Madison campus, WI, USA - DID2933_E24_FP4 MG | ecosystem: Environmental > Terrestrial > Soil > Unclassified | place: USA: Madison, Wisconsin | collected... | reverse complement strand
TCGGTCCCCGGCTTGCCGGTCTTTACCGCGCCCTCGGCCGCTTCTTCCGGCAAATCTGCGGTGGCAAGCGCCGCGCCCTGTTCCGGGGCCGTATCGAGCGGCCGATCGAGCAATGCCCGCAGGAAGTTCGCCTCCTCCGGGGAGAGGGTTTCCATCAGCTGAGTGACCGCCTGCATCAGAAGTGCTGATGGTATGTCGCGTGCAACGGCTTGCAGCACGCTGCGGGCGAGGACCTGCCCGACGGCGAGCTGTGTCCGCCCGGTCTGGTCTCCCCGTCGAGTGGCGGGTGCCGTCGTCTCGACTTCCTCGGCATCGCCCATATGGCGAGGGGCTGCCTCGATGGCGTCGACAGGCTGTCCGGTCGCGGCGCGGCCGGCGGAGACGGGCGGGCGGTTTTCAGCTTTCGGCACGCTGCCGGGATCGGCCGGCAGACGGGTCGCTGCCGTCGTCGGCTGGCGGCCCGCGTCCGCATCGCCTGTCTGGCTGGAGACGGCGCGGGGCTTGCCGGTGTCGAGGTCGAACACGCGCTTCAGCGCTGACTGGAGGGCGCGGACATCGCCGGCCGTAGGATCTGCGATCTGCGGCGTGCCCTGCCGCGCTACGGCCGCCAGCTGCTGGGCGGTAAGGCCCATCGGGCGCGGCTGCCTGTCGTTGGCCGGCGTGAAAAGGGCTGCCGTATTCACGTTCGCGGCGATGATGGTGGCGAGCTTCTGGGCATCGGGGCCGTTCGGATTGCGCACGATCTCCATCAGAGTGCGTGTCGGCATGGAGGACAGCACGGTGTTGATCAGCTTCTCGACGGCAGGCCGCAGTTCCGGTGGCAGCTTGGCGAGGAGATCGGCGAGCTTTCGGCCGTTCTCACCCTCGCGCCCTGGCGCCGTCTTCAATGCGGCGAGCAGCGTCTCGAGCAGGTCGCGCCCGGCATTCGGCTCCGCCGCGGGCGGCATGTGCTTCAGCATGGTCTCGATGAGGCGAAGCAGCACGTCAGCGCGAAGATTGGCAAGAGTGGCAGCGCTTGACTGCGGGCGGGCGACGGCATCGGACGACACGCCCGCCTGAAGGGCGGGAGAGGACTGGGCCGTGCCGGCTGTCGGTGCCACGCGCGGTAGCATGCCTGTCTCCTTTCGCCGATGCTCTGCGCATCGCAGCATCTTGTCGTGAATGTTCCATCGTTCGTCGGATGGCGCATCATGCGCGACGCTGCAAGGTGATGAGCTTCGACCCGGCGAACCGGGTATTCATGCGGGAGGCGACGGGTAGACCGGCAATGCACTGAACCGCTGACTGGGCCGGACGGGAAACCCCGGCACTCCGAACAACCTGTGATTCTTACATTTGACAGTTCGTGGTTAATGAAACGCTAACGAACGTCAAAACGCTTCCTCCCGTGCAGTCCGAAACGGGTCTTGCCCCTTATGCTCGGCTCGCGTAAATCTTCGCGGCACTTGCAGGCTGGAACTGCGGATGCGGCGGAGACCTTTCGATGAACCTCACCAACCTCATCCTCAATACCGACAGCTACAAGCTTAGCCACTACCTGCAATATCCGCCGGAAACGTGCGCGATCTCCTCCTATGTCGAAGCCCGCGGTCATTCGGACAACGCAGAAGTGGTGTTCTTCGGCCTGCAGATGTTCCTGAAGGAGTATCTCGCCAAACCGGTGACGATGCAGGATGTGAACGAGGCCGAGGAAATCGTCCTCGCGCACGGCCTGCCGTTCAATCGCGAGGGCTGGACCCATATCGTCAACCGCCACGGCGGCTACCTGCCGCTGCTGATCGAGGCGCTGCCGGAGGGCACCATGGTTCGCCGCGGCGTGCCCGTCGTGCAGATGGTGAATACCGATCCCGTCTGCCACTGGCTGACATCCTATATCGAGACCGCGCTGCTGCGCGCCATCTGGTATCCGAGCTCGGTCGCCTCGAACTCCCGCAAGGTGAAGCAGATCATCCGGCCAATCCTGGAAAAGACCTGCGACGATCCCGATTCCGTCCTGCCTTTCCGCCTGCACGATTTCGGTGCGCGTGGCACGACGAGCCTTGAGCAGGCCGGCATTGGCGGTGCCGCGCATCTCGTGAACTTCATGGGCACGGATACGGTGACCGGCGTTCTCTATGCGCGCCGTTATTATGGTGCCAAGATGGCGGGTTTTTCCATTCCCGCCTCGGAACATTCCACCATGACCTCCTGGGGCCAGGACCGCGAGGCGGATGCCTACGCCAACATGATCGACAAGTTCGGCGCCAAGGGCCTCTATGCCGTGGTCTCCGACAGCTACGACATCAACAATGCCGTTGCGGAGATCTGGGGCAAGCAGTTGAAGGAGAGGGTGCAGGCCGCCGGCGGCACGCTCGTCGTGCGCCCCGACAGCGGCGATCCAGTGGAAACGCCGGTGCAGGTGGTGCGCCAGCTTGCCTATGCCTTCGGCACGCATCTGAACGGCAAGGGCTACAAGGTCCTGGACAACAGCGTGCGCGTCATCCAAGGCGATGGCATCTCGTCTGCCGATATTGCTCTGATCCTCGGTCGGCTGGAGGCCTTCGGCTTCTCGGCCGAGAACATCGCGTTCGGCATGGGGGCGGGGCTGCTCCAGCGCGTGAACCGTGACACCTATTCCTTCGCCATGAAGGCCAATGCCCGGCAGGATACCGCCGGCGTCTGGCACGATGTCTACAAGCGCCCGGCAACCATGAACCTCAAGGCCTCGAAGGCGGGCCGGCAAGCGGTGGTGGAAAGCTATATCGGGCTGGAAGCCGCGCGCGTCGATCAGCTCGCCGGCCGTCCCAACATGCTTCAGCCGGTGTGGCGTGACGGCGAACTCCTGCGGGACTGGACCTTTGATGAGGTTCGCGCCCGCGCCGTCTGATCCCTTGCATCCAGGCGACAGCCGCTCCATCTTTTCCCCATGACGGGAGATACAAGATGACGGTTCGTCCGCCGCAGGCACTTGCCCCTTCCTTCACCAAGGAAACGGGCCTCAATATCCTTGAATACGAGATGATGTCGGAACGGGCGGATTCGCTTGGCCGACATGGGCTCAAAGTCGAGAAGGTGCTGGCGCTGCTTTCCGGGCGTCTCGCCGCCGGATGCCCGGCGGAAGAGCGTGAGGTTCTGCTCGACGATGCCGCCGACAAGGTCTGGGCGTTCTTCATTCAGCGGGAAATGTGCGGCCTGCGCAGCCAGAAGGATGCGATCCGTCGCTACGGTATCCCACCGGAGGTCATCGCCCGGCTGGGAATCGTGCGGAAGAAGGCTTGAGCCTCAGGCAACCAACTGGCGCGTGATCAGGTCGTAAATGCCGTTGTCGTCGACGCGTAGTGCGAAGATTTCCTTCTTGGCGTCTTCCCGTTCGGCTTTCTCATCGTTGCCGGCGGCATCAAGGTTTCGTACCGCGTCTTCCGTCGTATCGACCTGATCGCCCGTGCGCTCCGAAGAAGAGGCGTTCGAGGACGCCGCCGCCTTTTCCGCTCCGTCGTTCGCCTGCGCACCGGCGGCCAGAAGCTGGATCGTGTCGAGGGCGTCTGCCGCCGCGCCGCCCGGCTTCTTCGTCTCGGAGGTCGGTTTCGTCGCGTCCGCGTGGGCGCGACCGATGGCGTCCTGAAGGTCTCTGACATCGTCGAGCTTTTCGCCGGCTTCCAGCGAGCGGATGGTCTCTTCCCGCTCCTTGCGGACCTCCGCATCCTCGACACGGGTCGGGTCGGGCCGCACCCGTTCGAATTTCAGCTCCTCGATGGACTTTGGGTCGGCGGTGTCCTCCAGACGCGCGAGAACTTTGCGCATCTCGGGCGTAAGGGACTTCTCATCCTGCGCCTTCTGCGCAAGTGCATCCTTCACGCGCTGGGCTTCGGTGCCGTAGGGGTTACGGATGGCGGCGATGAGATCGGTGGCCTTGAGGCCAAGGTCATCGAGGCCGCTCTTCTGCTCGAGCGTCGACACGGTCTCCGGCAGCTCGACCCGCTGGCGCGTCAGAAGGTTGGAAAGGCGCTGCTCGAAATCGGCATCCGGCTCATCGTCGCCCTGCGAAACACCCGCTGCAGCCGCGAGGCGGGCGACGAGGTTTGCGGCAGCATCGTCCGCATTTCCCTTCATCGCCAGTTGCACGGCCGACAGGCTCGTGCCGAGGGCGGTGAGCGTTACATTCTGGTTGCTGCCCTTGGCCGGAAGAGAAATGTTTCCGATCAGGGCCAGCTGGTCGCTGAGGCGCTGGGCGAATTGCCGGCCCGTCTCGCTGTCGCCCTGGCTGATGCCCAGCATGGCGCTGAAGCGGGAGACGAGCTTGGCGAGCGTATCCTGGCCACGGGCATTGCTGCCGAAGAAGTGTTCGTTGATGCGCGCGTTGGCCTGCCGCGCCGTGTCGTCGGAGCCGACTTGCGCCTGCTGGCGTTTCAGGACGTCGTCATCCTTGCGCCCGCTCGCCTTCTCGGCTTCCTCGCGCCGACGCTCCTCGAGCGTCTCGGCGATCGATTGCATGGCCGATACGGCGGCGCCTGCATGCGCGCTCTGCAACGGTGTCAACATGTCAGCCTCCAGTCTCCTGGAGGATAGACCGGCCTCGTTAACCAGCCGTTAAGCCTGCAGCGCCTGATTCCGCAGGCTTTTGCCCGCCGAAAGGGCTCAGCTATGCGCGAAAATGTCGGTCTCTTCCCAGCCGAGCAGATCCAGCTTCGCGCGGGTGGGCAGGAAGGTGAAGCAGGCCTCGGCATGGGCAAGCCGCCCGTCACGCACGAGGCGGGCATTCAGCTTGTCGCGCAACGCATGGAGATGCAGCACATCCGAGGCGGCATATTCGAGCTGCGCGGGCGAGAGCGTGTCCGCAGCCCAGTCGGAAGACTGCTGCTGCTTGGAAATGTCGACATCGAGCATTTCCTTGAGATTGTCCTTCAGGCCGTGACGGTCCGTATAGGTCCGCGTCAGGCGCGAGGCGATCTTGGTGCAGAAGACAGGTGTGGTGGTTACGCCGAACGTGTGGAACAGCACCGCGATGTCGAAGCGGCCATAGTGGAAGATCTTCTGGCGGGACGGATCGGCCAGCATGGCGACGAGGTTGGGCGCATCCTTCTGGCCGGCGGCGATGCGGATGACATCGGCCGTACCGTCGCCGGGAGAAAGCTGCACGACGCAAAGACGGTCACGGCGCGGGATGAGGCCGAGCGTCTCCGTATCGATGGCGATGGCGCCGGTATAGCGCGCGGCGTCTGCCGCCGAAATGTCGCCTTCATGATACCGGATTGTACTTGCCATGAAAAATCCCATCTATGTCTTAGCTGTCGGATAATCCGCAGGCCTATAGCGCAAGTTGCCGGCCGGCGGTATTACTTTATGGATTGCGAAAGGCCGGCTTTGCCGGGAAGACGATGAAGATACGTGCCGCTCTCCTTCTTGTTTCCATCCTGGCACCCGTGCCGGCAGTTCAGGCGCAGGTTTTCAAGGACCTCCCCGGTGTCGTCGCGAGCGACGCGACGCAAGCCTATAGCGGAAAGTCTCCGGTGGTCTGCGAGCAGCAGGTCGATGTGCCGTCCAGCGGTAGCAATCGCTGGCTGCCGCGGGACGTTTATGTCTGTGAAAAGAACGGCATTTCGTCGACCAGCACGGCGCTGCCGCCATCCAGCATCCGTGCGCTGCGCGGCCTCGGCTACTAGTCGCCGCTCTCCGGTTCTCGTGCTACCACTCGGTTGGAACGATCCGGAGGAATCATGACCGACAACAGCCTGCCATTGGTGATCAGCGCGCCCGAGCCGCGCACGCTTGACCTTATCTTCACACCTGCAGCGCGCGCCGAACTGCATCGAACCTACCGTGTCGTGGAGGCCGATCCCGATCATATTGCCGGGCTCGGCGACGATGTGCTCGCACAGGCACGCTATATCGTCGGCCAGCCGCCGCTGTCGGCCGAGACGCTGGCACGCATGCCGGCACTGCGCGCGATCCTCAATGTCGAGAGCAATCTCATCAACAACATGCCCTACGAGGTTCTGTTCGCGCGCGGTATCCATGTCGTGACGACGGGGCAGGTCTTTGCCGAGCCGGTCGCCGAGCTCGGGCTTGCCATGGCGCTGAACCTTGGGCGCGGCGTAATCGATGCCGATCTGGATTTCCGTGAGGGCCGTGAACTGTGGGGCGGGGAGGGCAACGCTTCGGCCCGTCTTCTGTCGGGCTCGGAGATCGGCATCGTCGGTTTCGGCGATCTCGGGCGTGCGCTGAACCGCGTGCTTTCCGGCTTCCGCGCGAGAATCCGCGTGTTCGATCCCTGGCTCCCGCCGTCCTTGCTCAGGGAAGCAGGCACCGAGCCGGCATCGCTTTCGGACGTCCTCACCATGAGCGACTTCGTCTTCGTCGTCGCGTCGGTGACCAGTGACAACAAGGGTTTTCTGGGCGCGGACGCCTTTGCCTCGATGCGCAGGGGCGCAGCCTTCATCCTGCTCAGCCGGGCGGATGTGGTGGACTTCCCGGCGCTGATGAACGCCGTCGGTTCCGGGCATATCGTGGCGGCAAGCGATGTCTATCCCGAAGAGCCCTTGCCGCTCGACCATCCGGTACGCCGTCTCAAGGGTTTCGTGCGCTCCGCCCACCGGGCCGGCGCGCTCGACGTTGCCTTCAAGAAGATGGGCGACATGGTGCTGGAGGACATGGCGCTGATGGATCGCGGCCTGCCGCCGATGCGCTGCAAGCGTGCCGAGCGCGAAACCGTATCGCGCATGCGCTCCAAACCGGTGAGCGTCAACTGATGCAAAAGGCCGTGGCGGTCTCCCGCCACGGCCTTCCTGTCTCGGATGGCGGAATCAGGCCCGCTTGATCACCTTGATCAGCACGAGCAGCACTACCGCACCGATCGTTGCGTGGAGGATGGCGGCGAGAATGCCGCTGCCGAGGCTGACGCCGATGGCAGGAAAGAGGAAACCGGCGATGAAGGCGCCGACGATGCCGACGACGATATTACCGACTAGGCCAAAGCCGAAGCCCGATACGATAAGGCCTGCGAGCCAGCCGGCGATGGCGCCGACGATGAGAAAAACGAGAATGCTTTCGATGCCCATGATGTGCTCCCTATGACAGTTGAAGTCTGTCGGGACTGAATCTGGCAGCCTCCACAAGGAAAGCAAGGGCTCGCAGCGGAATATCGACGCTCAGAAAACCCGTACTTTCCCAGGCGCGCGCGTCGCGTCGATATCGATCAGAAGATAGACTGCCGCAAGCGTGGTTGCTGCGATCAGAGTGGCGCCTAGCCCCAGAACAATCATTGCCCGTTCCTTCTGACATCATTGCCAGTTGAGGACTTTCTGTATGCGCGCGGGCTTGTGCGGGGCTGGCGTCGCATAAAGCCATGTTAATTTTAGCAAAGCCAGAAGATGCCAATGAACTATTAACCTTCAGGCAAGGAATTAACCATAAACATGGCTCTACACGTCGGAATGGGAAAAATCGCCTTTTCTCACCCAGGCATGATGCCGAACCGTCGTACCGGGTCTGAGCCGGTATTCGAGTTTCACCGAATTTGATCATGGATCGACGAGCGGCATGCTCGTGCGCCGGATTCCGGCAGCACGACGCCGTGTGGCCAAGGCCCGCGGGCCGGCCTTCTCCCCATGTGACAGTTCAGAAGGCCGCCCGAAACGGCAGCCGGGCATTGTTGGTTTGGAGCGGATTGGTGCAGGAAATGCCGGCAGAACAGGCTCGAACGGGACAGGCAGCCAGCCTGCGCGACCGTTTGCGCTTTGCCGGGATGGAAACCGCCCATGGCGACACGCTGCGCCGCCACCGCCAGACTCTCGAGCGCCACGTCGAAACCGCGCTCCGCGACCTCTTCCAGCGTTTCCAGACATTCCCCGATGCCGCCAGGCATTTCCAGAGCGAGCGCCAGATCGATCGCCTTCACGACCTGCAGAGCGCGCACTGGAACGTGCTGACCGACGCGCGCTTCGATGGGCTCTATGCCGAGCGGGTCAAGGTTCTCTCCGACACCGAAAGCCAGATGGGTCTCGACCCGCGCTGGCGCATCGCCGGTCATGCGGTCGTCATGGAGACGGTCGTCAACGGCCTGATCGAGCAATACTGGCCGAAGTCCATCCTGCCCGGCGCCGGCAAGGCCCGCCGCAAGGAACTCTCCGAGCTCGTTTCGGCCTTCCTGCGCACCGCGATGATCGATGCCGAAATCGGTGTCTCCCTGCGCTTCAACGAATTGCGCCATTCCCACCACAAGGCACTCGCCGAGCAGCGCCGCGAAGACCGCGCCGAACTCGACCGGGTCTTCGGCGATACGATCCGTGGCCTGTCGGAACTGGATTTTTCGGGCCGTGTTACGGGTGAGATGCCCGACGCCTGGCGCGACATGGCGGAGACGCTGAACGGAGCCCTCGGCGAAATCCAAGCACATCTTTCCTCGGCCGCCGATCGCGCCGCTGAGGGTGATCGTCTTGTGGGCACGCTTGCCAGCGGCGCACATACGCTTTCCGTCCGCTCGGGCGAGCAGTCGGCCACTTTGCTGGAGACGGCAAACGCGCTTGGCAGCATCGTCGAACGTGTTCGTCAGACGCTTGCCGAAACCCGCAAGGCGCAGTCCGCGGCGCTGGCGACGCAGGATTCGGTCACCCAGAGCGGCAGCATCGTCGGCGAGGCCATGTCGGCCATGGCCGATATCGAGGCGTCTGCCGAGAAGATCGGCCAGATCATCGGCGTGATCGATGAGATCGCCTTCCAGACCAACCTTCTCGCCCTCAATGCCGGCATCGAGGCCGCGCGTGCCGGAGACAGCGGCCGCGGCTTTGCCGTGGTGGCGCAGGAAGTGCGCGCGCTCGCCCAGCGCTCCGCCGACGCCGCGCGCGAGATCAAGCACCTGGTGACGGGCACGAAGGCGCAGGTCGAGGCGGGCGTGGAGCACGTCCACCGCACCCAGGATGCCATCGGCAGCATCGTTCGCCAGGTCGAGGGCATCAATGCGGCGATTACCGGCATCGTGCGCGAAAGCGCGGTCGACGCCGAAGGGCTGGAAGGTGTGGCCGCCGGCATCGATCGTGCAGGCCGTGCGCTCGAAACCGACGCCGGTGACGCTGGCCGCGTCGGCGCCATGGGCGGCGACCTCAACACGGTCATCCTCGAACTCGGTCGCACGATCCGCGCTTTCCGTGTCGCAGCGTGCCCCGAGGAGCGCGCTGAACGTTCGGCGCCCATGGCATCGCGCCCCGTCGCGCGGGATATCCAGGCACCAGCCGCACCGCTCGACCTGCTGACGGCGCGGGCCGTCGGCCATGGAGGTTGAGATGACGAGCAGGCGTCCCCGTCACTGGTTCTCAACGGCGCGCAGCCGGTCCTCGGAGGAAAACCAGCCGCCCGCACCGCGCAACACAATCTCGGTTTCGCTCAGACGCAGACAAGGAACACCCTAATGGCGAGCAAGAAAGCCGCTCAGAAAAGTCTAAGCCTTGCCCCGGTCCTCGATCTCAACGAGGCGACGGCGCTGCATGCGCAGCTCATGGGCCTCAAGGGCGGCCCCCTCGTTATCGACGCTTCGGCGGTCGAGCGCGTCGGTGCGCTCTGCGCGCAGGTCCTCATGGCCGGCGCGAAGAGCTGGGAAGAAGACAAGCAGCCGTTCACCTTCGCCAAGGTGTCCGAGCCGTTCATGAAAACCATGCAGCTTATCGGCGTGAATATTGATCACTTGCTGGCACAGGAGGCTAGGCAATGAAGAAGAAAGTGCTGACCGTGGATGATTCCCGGACAATCCGGAACATGCTTCTCGTTACGCTCAACAATGCGGGCTTCGAGACCATCCAGGCCGAAGACGGTGTCGAGGGCCTTGAGGTTCTGGAGACCTCCAATCCCGATGTCATCGTGACCGACATCAACATGCCGCGCCTCGATGGCTTCGGCTTCATCGAGGGCGTTCGCCGCAACGAGAAGTTCCGCGCGATCCCGATCCTCGTCCTGACGACGGAAAGCGATGCGGAGAAGAAGAACCGCGCACGCCAGGCCGGCGCTACGGGCTGGATCGTCAAGCCGTTCGACCCGACCAAGCTGATCGATGCAATCGAGCGCGTAACCGCCTAATTCACGAAGTCCGGGATTCCTGCCGATGGATATGAACGAAATCAAAGAGATCTTCTTCCAGGAGTGCGAAGAGCAACTCGCGGAATTGGAATCCGGGCTTTTGAAGCTGAATGACGGTGACCGTGATCCCGAAACGGTCAACGCCGTTTTCCGCGCGGTCCATTCGATCAAGGGCGGCGCCGGCGCCTTCGGCCTCG
>Ga0160495_100868_pt1 | contig 10326 bp, 9 predicted proteins | sample DID4MG_4_FD_108251 | JGI IMG/M metagenome (GOLD analysis project Ga0160495, IMG submission 108251) | Enriched soil microbial communities from UW Madison campus, WI, USA - DID2933_E24_FP4 MG | ecosystem: Environmental > Terrestrial > Soil > Unclassified | place: USA: Madison, Wisconsin | collected... | reverse complement strand
GACCACCCGTATCGAGAACGCCTTCCTGACCGTCGAGGTCTCGTCCCTCGGCGCCGAGATGCAGTCCATAACATCTGGAGACGGCGGCAACTGGCTCTGGAACGGTGACGCCTCCTTCTGGACCGGCCGCTCGCCGGTGCTGTTTCCCATCGTCGGCAAGGCGCCGGACGATACGCTGCTGATCGACGGCAGGCCCTATCCCATGGCCCAGCACGGCTTTGCCCGGCGACGAGAGTTCACCGTCGAGACGACTTCGGCCACGGACTGCCGCTATGCGCTGGAGGCCTCCGACGAAACCCGCGCCGTCTACCCTTTCGATTTCCGTCTCACCGTCGAACACAGCCTCGATGAGCGCACGTTGACGGTGGCCAGCATGGTCGAAAACCGGGGCGAAGAGCCGATGCCCTTCGGCTTCGGCTACCATCCCGCCTTCTCCTGGCCGCTGCCGGGCGCCGCGGGAAAACCGCATATGGTGACGCTTGCAAACGGCGGCGAGCCGCTGCGCCAGCCGCTGGAAAACGGCCTTCTCTCCACGAGACGCACGCCATCACCCTTTGAGCATGGCCGCCTCGTGCTTACGCACGACCTGTTCGCCAACGACGCCCTGGTCTTCCCGCAAGGAGCCGGTGACAGCCTCGTCTACGCCGCCAAGGACGGTCCGTCCCTCGCCTTTCGTTTCGAGAACCTGCCCAACCTCGCGCTGTGGACGAAGCCCGGCGCGCCCTTCCTGTGCATCGAACCCTGGCACGGCACGGCGGCCGAATACGGCGCGTCGCGCGAACTGAAGGACCGGCCCTATACCAGCGTGCTGGGCGGCGGCGAAACGAAACGCTTCGCCTTCTCCGTGACCTTTCCGGCCTGAGGTTTTCCCGGCACAGCCCTTCCCTCCGGCGCGCACCCCGCTAGAGTCGCAGAAAAGGATTCGGGAGACCCGCCATGACCGACTTGGAACGCCTCATCGACCAGGGAACCGGCCGCGAACCGGCCGATATCGTCCTGAAGGGCGGGCAGTTCTTCGATCTGGTGACGGGCGAACTCGTGGCGTCGGACATCGCGATCTGCGGTGACCGCATCGTCGGCACCTGCGGCACCTACACGGGCAGAACGGAAATCGACATCACCGGCCGCATCGTCGTGCCAGGCTTCATAGACACGCATCTGCACATCGAATCCTCGCTGGTGACGCCGCACGAATTCGACCGCTGCGTCCTGCCCTACGGCGTCACGACGGTGATCTGCGATCCGCACGAGATCGCCAATGTGCTGGGCACGGAGGGCATCCAGTTCTTCCTCGACAGCGCCATGCAGACGATCATGGATATCCGCGTGCAGCTGTCGAGCTGCGTGCCCGCCACGCATCTGGAAACATCGGGCGCCGATCTGCCCGTCGAACGGCTCCTGCCGTTCCGCGATCATCCCAAGGTCATCGGCCTCGCCGAGTTCATGAATTTCCCTGGCGTCATCCACAAGGACCCGGTCTGCCTCGCCAAGCTGGAGGCCTTCCAGGGCGGGCATATCGACGGGCACGCGCCGCTTCTTCTGGGCAACGACCTGAACGGTTATCTTTCCGCCGGTATCCGCACCGAGCATGAATGCACCACCGCCGAGGAGGCGCTGGAGAAGATCCGCAAGGGCATGCATATCCTCATTCGCGAGGGCTCCGTTTCCAAGGACCTTCTGGCGCTTCTGCCCATCATGACGGAACGCCTGTCGCCCTTCCTTGCGCTCTGCACGGACGACCGCAACCCGCTCGATATCGCCGAGCAGGGCCATCTCGATTACATGATCCGCACCGCGATCGCCCATGGCCGGGCGCCGCTTGCCGTCTACCGTGCGGCCTCCATTTCCGCCGCAAAGGCCTTCGGCCTCAACGACCGCGGCCTCGTCGCGCCCGGCTGGCGCGCCGACCTCGTCGTCATCGACACGCTGGAAAACTGCAAGGCCGAGATGGTGTTTTCCGCCGGCCGTCCTGTGGACGACGCCCTCTTCGCCACGCGCGCCCCCGTTGAGCCCGTCGGGCTGGACAGCGTCAAGGCGCGGCCCGTGGAGGCCGCCCATTTCGCCGTGCCGGCCACCGACGCCGAGACACCTGTCATCGGCGTGCTGCCGGGCAAGATCATCACCGAACACCGGCGCTACCGCCTGCCCGCTAAAGGCAACCAGACGACAGTGGATCTCGCGCAGGACATCATCAAGGTCGCCGTCATCGAGCGCCACGGCAAGAACGGCAACCATGCCAACGGCTTCGTGCAGGGCTTCGGCCTGAAGAAGGGCGCTATTGCCTCGACGGTCGGCCATGACAGCCACAATATCTGCGTGGTCGGCGTAGATGAAGACGACATGGCGCGCGCCGCAAACCGGCTTGGCGAGATCAAGGGCGGCTTCGTCGTGGTGGAAAATGGCGAGGTCACCGGCGAGATCGCCCTGCCCGTCGCCGGCCTGATGAGCCTCGAGCCTTATGAGAGCGTGCGCGACACGCTGCACCACCTCCGCCAGGCCGCCTTCGCGCTTGGTGCCACGCTGGAAGAACCCTTCCTCCAGCTAGCCTTCCTGCCGCTCCCCGTCATCCCTCACCTGAAGATCTCCGACCGCGGCATGGTGGATGTGGACCGGTTCATGCTGATCGGGTGATGTTTGCCCTTTGGCTGGTTTTTCTCGTACAATATGTACGAAACTCGTACATTCGGTACGAAAGGAGCATGGCATGACGAAACTGGAACAGATCGAGAAGAGCGTCGCAGAGCTGAGCCCCGACGAATTCGACCGTTTCTCCGCCTGGTTCGAAGCACTTCAGGCCCAACGCTGGGATCGGGATTTGGTTGAGGACGCCGGCAAAGGCGTCCTGGACGAACTTGCCGAACGTGCCCTGTCCGATTTTCGCAACAACAGGACCCGCCCGCTTTGAAACATCATGCCACGGAGGCGTTCTGGGCATGTTACGAAGCGTTGCCGTCCCATATCCGTGAGCAGGCCGACAAGAATTTTACACTGTTGAAAGCCAACCCTGCGCACCCGTCCCTGCAGCTGAAGCCGGTGGGACGCCTGTGGTCAGTCCGCGTCGGCCTTTCCTGGCGCGCCCTTGCGGCGCGGGATCATAGGACAGACACGCTTGTCTGGTTCTGGATAGGCTCTCATGCCGACTACGACCGCCTGGTAGGGCGAAAAAGCTAAACCCGCACACACGCCATATCCAGCCCGTCCAGCTCGATCGTGCCGTCCTTCAGCTTCGCGCCGAAGCCCGGAACGGAGACCGGCTGGCCGAGCTTCAGCGATTTTGCCGGCACGAATTCGGCCTTCTCGCGCGTCAGGTTGAAGACGAAGAGCAGCTTCTCGCCCCCCTTCTCGCGCGTGAAGGCGAGAATGTCCTGGTTGGAATGCACAAAGGCCATGTCGCCGTCGTGCAGCAGGTCGTGCGCCCTGCGGAAGGCGAGCGTCGCGCGATAGTGGTTGAGAACGGAGCCGGCGATCTTTTCCTGTGTGTCAACGGCGTGGCGCGCATGGTCCTCCGGCACCGGAAGCCAGGGCTTGGCGGTGCTGAAGCCGGCATGCGCCTCGCCCTGCTGCCAGGGCATGGGCGTGCGGCATCCGTCACGCCCCTTGAACGCTGGCCAGAAGCGAATGCCGTAGGGATCGCGCAGGTCCTCGAAGGCTAGGTCGGCTTCCGTCAGCCCAAGCTCCTCGCCCTGGTAGAGGCAGATCGAACCGCGCAGCGTCGACAGCAGCGTGATCGCAAGCTTGGCCACCCGCTCGCGCTCCTCCGGCCCCTTGATGAAGCGGCTGACATGACGGTTGACGTCGTGATTGGAGAAGGCCCAGCAGACCCAGCCGTCGGTCACCGCGCGCTGGAAGGCCTGCACGCACTTACGGATATGCTCGGCGGTGAAATCCGGGCCGAGCAGGTCGAACGTGTAGCACATGTTGAGCTTGTCGCCGCCACCGGTATAGTCGGCCACCGTCTTCAGCGAGCGCGCGCCGTCGCCGACCTCGCCAACCGTCATGCGCCCGTCATACTCGTCGAGCAGCGCGCGAAAACGCTTGAGGAAATCGATGTTCTCCGGCTGCGTCTTGTCATAGCGATGCGACTGCATGCCGTAGGGGTTCACGTCGGGCGCATCCAGACCGATCTCTTCAGGGTCGGGCTCGTGCGGCGGGTTGTCGCGCAGCTTCCTGTCGTGGAAATAGAAGTTCACCGTGTCGAGCCGGAAGCCGTCGACGCCGCGGTCGAGCCAGAAGCGCACGGTCTTCAAGAGCGCATCCTGCACATCCGGATTGTGGAAGTTCAGATCCGGCTGCGAGGTCAGGAAGTTGTGCATGTAATATTGCTTGCGCACACCGTCCCATTCCCAGCCCGGCCCGCCGAAGATCGACAGCCAGTTGTTGGGCGCGGTGCCGTCGCGCTTGGGGTCGGCCCAGACATACCAGTCCGCCTTGGGGTTGTCACGGCTCGCGCGGCTTTCGATGAACCACGGATGCTGGTCAGATGTGTGCGAGATCACCTGGTCGATGATGACCTTCATGCCGAGGCGGTGCGCCTCCGCCAGCATGGCGTCGAAATCGGCGAGCGTGCCGAACATCGGATCGACATCGCAATAATCCGAGACGTCATAGCCCATGTCGGCCATTGGCGACTTGAAGAAGGGCGACAGCCAGATGGCGTCGACGCCGAGCGAAGCGATGTGCCCGAGCCGCCGGGTGATGCCGCGCAGATCCCCCATTCCGTCCCCGGTCGTGTCCTGAAACGAGCGCGGATAGACCTGATAGATCACCGCGCCGCGCCACCAATCGTCGGCCTTCTTACGGGGCTTGGTCATGCATTCTCGCTCCGGTTGGTTTGCGTTCGGCCAAGATGTAGCGCGCGCCCGGTGGAGGGTAAACGGCGGGCAGCGGGATTTTTCGCAGGTTGACGAAGCAGCGGCAGGTCTTGATGATACCCCAGATCCCAAGACGAAATTCCCAGGACAGGTTGACCGCATGACAGCTGACGTCACCCTTTTGCCAGATGAAGCCTTTGCGCTTGCGAAAACCGCGCTGATGCGTGTCGGCATGGTCGAGGCGGCGGCAGCTGCCCTTGCCCGCGCGAGCGTGGATGCGGAAGCCGCCGGCAAGGGTGCGGTCGGCTTTGCCCACCTCACCGATTATCTCCACGCCCTCGTCGATGGCCGTATCGATGGGCGCGCCGAGCCCCTCATCACGTCTCCCGTGCCCGCCATCCTGAAATGCGACGTCATGGGAGGTGTCGCGCAATATGGTTTCGACATGGCCTGCGAGGAGCTCGTCACAAAGGCGAAAGCACTCGGCGTCTCCATCTTCACCGCGCACAACAGCTACACGACGGGCGAACTCGGCTGGTATGCCGCACGCCTCGCGGCGGAGGGCCTGGTCGCCATCGCCGCGACGAACGGGCCGGCCCTGCTCGCCGGCGCCGGCGCCACCCAGCCTGTCTATTCCACCAATCCGCTGGCCTTCGCCGCACCGCTTGCCGATGGCCGGTTCGTGCTGATGGACCAGTCCTCCAGCGCCACCGCCTTCGTGAAGGTGCGCCAGGCCGCAGCGCGCGGTGAGCCGATCCCGGACGACTGGGCGCTCGATCAGGACGGCAGCCCGACGACCGATCCCTTCGCCGCCATGCAGGGCGCGCTGCTTGCCTTCGGCGGGGCACGCGGCGCCAACATCGCCCTGATGGTCGAAATCCTCGCCGCGGGAATGACCGGCGCGAACTGGTCGCTCGACGCGCCGGATTTCCAGGCGGGTGACGCTTCGCCCGGTGCCGGCCTCTTCGTGCTGGCCTTGTCGCCGCAACTTCTGGCCGATGATTTCACCGCACGGCTCGAGGCGCAGGCGGAACGGCTTTCCCGCGATTACGGTGTCCATGTGCCCGGTCTCGATCGCCTTTCGCGGCAACAGGCCGCCGAAAGTGCGGGCATCGTCTTGCCGCGCCAACTCTTTGACAGTATTTCCTCTTTCCGACGCAATTAGGCGGGAGGAACAGGGCATGACAGGGCGGCTGCTTGCAATCGGCGAATGCATGGTGGAGCTGATGCAGGCGCAAGGCGGGCTGCTGCGCAAAGGTTATGCCGGCGATACCTTCAACACCGCCTACTACGCCCGCCAGTACCTTCCATCGGACTGGAGCGTCGACTACCTCTCCGCCGTCGGAACGGACACGATTTCCGACGAAATGCTCGCCTTCATGCAGGGCCACGGCATCGGCACCGCGCATGTCGCCCAAATCGAAGGCCGCTCTCCCGGCCTCTACATGATCCATTTGAAGGATGGCGAGCGCAGCTTCTCCTACTGGCGCTCCGCTTCTGCCGCCCGGCTGCTGGCGCGTGACGGCGATCGTCTGCGCGCGGCGATGGATGCGTCTGACCTCATCATCTTCTCGGGCATCACGCTGGCGATCCTGCCGCCGGAAGATGTGGAAACGCTGCTGGCCGAGCTGCGCCGCGCGAAGGCCACCGGCAAGCGCATCGCCTTCGATCCCAACATCCGCCCCCGGCTGTGGGACGATGCCGCGCGCATGCGCGCCACGATCACCGAAGGCGCACGCGCCGCCACCCTCGTTATGCCGAGCCTCGACGACGAAACGACCCATTTCGGCGATGCCGGGCTGGAAGAGACCATCGCCCGCTATCGCGCGCTCGGCGTCACCGATCTGGTGGTGAAGGACGGCGCCGAGGGCGCGACGCTGGTCTTCGGCGACGAGCGCGGCCACGCCCCGTCCGCTAAGGTCGAGACGATCGTCGATACGACCAGCGCCGGCGACAGTTTCAACGGCGCCTTCCTCGCCCGCCTCGCCACGGGTGCGAGCCCGCAGGATGCCGCGCGGTTTGCCGCAAACGTCGCCGCCGCCGTCATCCAGCATCACGGCGCACTGGTGGCCAGGGACAAGCTGCCGCAAGGCTGATTGATCGGATCGGCGCCAAAATCGATCGGCCGCGCACCGACGCGGGTGCAGTCTGCGCCTACACTTTTCCTGTCTCCAAGGTACACAGGAAAAGACCATGACCATATCCCGCTGCATGGCGACCTTCGCCGCTGCCCTCTCCTTTTGCCCCCTTGCCGCCCATGCGGCCGATTTCACCGTAACCAGCAGGGCCTTCGCCTCCGGGCGGGTCCAGCCGGCCCAGTTCTCCGACATCATAGGCTGCACAGGGCAAAATCTCTCACCCGATATCCACTGGTCCAACGCGCCTGAGGGCACGAAGAGTTTCGTGGTGACGATCTATGACAAGGATGCCCCGACGGGCTCCGGCTGGTGGCATTGGGTCGTGGTGGACCTGCCGGCGGACGCAACCTCGCTCCCGGCCGGCGCCAGCAACGGCAAAGGCAAAGCCGAGATGCCGGAGGGTGCACGCATGACCCCGACGGATATGGGGGCACCCGGCTTCCTCGGCGCCTGCCCGCCGGAAGGACCGGAGCACGATTACACCATCACCGTGAAAGCGCTCGGGATCGACAGACTGCCGGTGCCCGACAATGCGACGCCCGCCATGGTCGGCTTCGTGAGCAATATGAATGCGCTTGCGACAGCGACCATTTCCGCCAAGGGCAAGCGCTGATGGCCGACGTCTTGCCCGGCCCGGCCGCGAAAGGCTAGGCTCGGGCAGGAACAAGGATGAACCGGATGAGCATCGCCATACGCCCTGATGTCGGCGCTTCCGCACGCATCGTGCAGTACAATCGGCTGCGCTATGCCAATATCCTGATCAATCGCCCTGTCCTTATCCTGGTCGAGCGCGGCACGAAGATACTGCGCAGCGGCGAGGAGGAATGGGTGGTGCCGGCCGGCGGGTGCATCGCGCTCGCCCAGGGCGAAACCTTCGATGTGGTGAACGCGGCCGAGGGCGAGCACGCCTATGAAGCGCGCTGGATCGCCTTCGAGCCGGATACCGTGGGCGCCTTCGCCGCCAAGGCTGGACAAGGCCGGCCTTTCCCCCGCGCTTTCCCGATCCACGGCCCTCACAAGCGGTTCCATGATGCCTTCGCCGATTGCGCGCAGGCGATCACCGAGCCGGGCGGCATCCCGGTCGAGATTGCCCGACACCGTCTCGACGAACTCCTGCTCTGGCTCGATCTGGCCGGCGGGCGTTTTGCTCCACCAAGACCGCCCGGCTTCAGCGACCGCGTACGCGACCTCATCTCGAATGAACCGAACGGGGACTGGACGAGCGTGCGGCTCTGCCGCCTCACCGGCGTCAGCGAGGCAACCTTGCGGCGCAAGCTCGCGGCGGAAAACTGGTCACTGCAGTCGCTGCTGATCGATGTGCGCATGTCGATCGCCATGCAGCTCCTGCAATCCACCGACCTTTCGATCCTGCGTATCGCGGAGGCGGTCGGCTACGAATCGCAATCCCGTTTTGCCGTGCGGTTTCGCGCGCGCTTCGGTTTTGCGCCAAGCGCGATCCGCGGGCACATCAGACCTGACCCGAAAATCAGCGCCTCTTCTTCGCCTTCGAGGCATACGGATTGTCCGTTGCCCTGAAGTGGATGCGGATCGGCACGCCCGGCATGTTGAAATCGTTGCGCAGACCATTGGTGAGGTAGCGGATATAGGATTCCGGCACGGCATCGGGACGCGTGCAGGAGATCATGAAGCCCGGCGGGCGGGCCTTCACCTGCGTCATGTATTTCAGCTTCAGGCGCCGGCCCGAGACGGCCGGCGGCGGATGCTGCGTCTGCTGCGCATCCAGCCAGCGGTTGAGCTTGGCGGTGGAGATGCGGCGGTTCCAGGTGCGGTCCGTGTCGATGACGGCCTGCATCAGCTTGTCCAGGCCACGCCCAGTCTGACCGGAGACCGGCACGGCACGAATACCGCGCGCCTGCGGCAGCAGCCGGTCCGTCTTCTCGCGCAGATCCGCCAGCACCGCCTGCGGGTCGTCGATCAGATCCCACTTGTTGAAGGCAAGCACGGCTGCGCGGCCCTCGCGCAGCACGAGGTCGACGATCTGCAGATCCTGCTTTTCGAAGGGAATGGTGGAATCGAAGACAATGACGACGGTCTCCGCAAAGCGGATGGCGCGCAGGCCGTCGGCAACCGAAAGCTTCTCCAGTTTCTCCTGCACGCGCGCCTTGCGCCGCATGCCGGCCGTGTCGAACATCTTGATCGTCCGGTCGTTCCAGCTCCAGTCGACGGAGATGGAATCGCGCGTGATGCCCGCCTCCGGGCCGGTCAGCAGCCGGTCTTCGCCGAGGAAGCGGTTGATCAGCGTCGACTTGCCGGCATTCGGCCGACCGACGATGGCCACGCGCAGCGGCTTCGTCTCGTCATATTCCGGCTCGTAGTCGTCGTCGCGCTCGATGCCCTGCTCGGCGGCTTCCGCGCGCAGGTCGATATTGGTGACGGCCTCGTCCTCTTCCGGATAGGCCCGCTCCTCGCCGATCGCGGCGACGATGGCGTCGCGCAGGTCGAGCATGCCCTGGCCGTGTTCGGCCGAAATCGGCGTCGGCTCGCCAAGCCCCAGCGTGAAGGCGTCATAGAAGCCGCCGTCAGAGCCGCGGGCTTCCGACTTGTTGGCAACGAGCACGACGGGCTTGCCCTTCTTGCGCAGCATTTCGGCGAGCGCCTGGTCGACGGGCGTCAGCCCCATCTTGGCATCCACGACGAAGAGCGACAGGTCGGCCTCGTCGATGGCGGCTTCCGTCTGGGCGCGCATGCGGCCCTGCAAGGTGTCCGGCGCGGCCTCTTCAAGGCCCGCCGTGTCGACGATGCGGAATTTCAGGTCGATGAGGCGCGCATCGCCCGGGCGGCGGTCACGCGTCACGCCGGGCGTGTCATCGACCAGCGCAAGCTTCTTGCCCACGAGCCTGTTGAACAGGGTGGACTTGCCGACATTCGGGCGTCCGACAATGGCGACGGTGAAGCTCATGGATCAATTCCGTTTCGGTGTCCGGCGAAAGCCGGATCAGGAGGACAGCTTGCCGCTTGCCGTAATCAGGTCAAGCAGCATCTGCGCACGGTTGGCGACGTTGCGCGGCGTCTCGTTGTCGTTGAGGATCGCGTCGAACCATTCCTTGGCGCGTGCGTAATCCCCATGCTTGTAGGCGGACAGGCCGAGAACCTCGCGCGCGGAGTGGCGCGTAGCGCTCTGCGGCGTGGTCAGCTGCTCGACTTCGGCGGAAACCTGCTCGTAGGTTCCGGTGTCGACCAGAAGATAGGCGGCGCGCAGGCGGGCGGCATCACGCACCGGCTGCGGCACGGACGTATCCTTGGCGATGGCGGTGAAGGCATTGACCGCGCCCTGCGCATCCGTTTCGGCGAGCAGCGAGGCCGAGCGCATGCGGGCGAGCACGGGATAGGAGCCGAAGCCTTCCTTCTCGAGCTTG
>Ga0160495_100862_pt1 | contig 10477 bp, 9 predicted proteins | sample DID4MG_4_FD_108251 | JGI IMG/M metagenome (GOLD analysis project Ga0160495, IMG submission 108251) | Enriched soil microbial communities from UW Madison campus, WI, USA - DID2933_E24_FP4 MG | ecosystem: Environmental > Terrestrial > Soil > Unclassified | place: USA: Madison, Wisconsin | collected... | reverse complement strand
CCTTCTTCCTTCGGCGCCTTGGCGTTGCTCAGGTTCAGGCGGGGCGCACTCAGCAGCTTGACGATGGCGGTGTCGCCGCAGACCGGGCACTCGACAAGGCCGCTGGCGAGCTGGCTGTCGAACGCTTCATTGGACGCGAACCAGCCCTCGAAGCCGTGGCCGTGCGTGCAGCGGAGATCGAGAACCTTCATGCGCGGATTATCCCGCGCCGCCTTGCGAGGCTGCGGCCTGCCAATCCAGTGCCCATGCGCCTGACAGGACGTTCTGCAGCCACAGGGCGCAGGTGAGCGTCTTCGCGTCGGTCACGGTGCCGTCGCGGCACCAGCCGATGAGTTCCTGCGGCGTGGCGGTGAACACGTCGAGAAACTCGCCGTGGTCGAGCTGGCGCTCGCCCAGCGAAAGGCCGCGTGCGAAGTAGATGTGGATGATCTCGGTCGAGTACGCCACCGCCAGGTGCATGGCGCCGGCATGCGCCCATTCGCGCGCGGAGTAGCCGGTTTCCTCGAGCAGTTCGCGCTGGCCGCACAGCAGCGGATCTTCACCGGCATCGAGCTTGCCCGCGGGGAACTCGACGATCACCCGGTCCACCGGATAGCGGAACTGGCGCTCCAGCACCACGCGGCCGTCGTCGAGCAGCGGAATCACCACCACCGCACCGGGGTGCACCACGTACTCGCGCGTGGCACTATGGCCGTCAGGCAGGCGGATGGTGTCGCGCTTGGCGTGCAGGAACTTGCCCTTGAAGAGCTCTTCGCTGCTGACGAGCTCTTCCTTCAGGTGCAGATCGGTGGCGGGAGAAGTCATGTCGGTCAGTGCCTGTGCTTCATCAGGTAGCGCCAGGTGAACCCCGGGAAGGCCAGCACGACGAACAGCGAGGCCGTCACCGCGTAGAACTCCCAGCCCTGCGCAGCGATCTGCCCTGCCCTGCGCTCGAACAGCAGGCCGATGCCGCCGGCGATGAAGTACAGCACCACCAGTTCGCCGAAGCGGATGGCGAGCGACTTGTGCGCGGTCGACAGCGGCACCGCCCCGAACAGGCGCTCATTCAGGAACGGCAGGTTGGCGGCCACCAGGGCCACCAGCAGCACCACCCAGACCGACGCGGTTTGCGACACCGTGTGCGGGCCGCGTCAGTGGGCCAGCGTGGCCGCGATGGCGTCGTAGCACAGCGTCATCAGACCGCCGGGCAGCACGCCAAGAATCAGGATCAGCGCGCCGTTGATCGTGAGCACGGTGCGCACGTCGAACGAGGCCGACACGGTGGTCGCCGTGACGGGCGCGTCGAAGTACATGACCTTGACCACGCGCAGGTAGTAGAACGCGCCGATCAGCGAGGTGATCACGGCGAACACGGCCAGGCCGATGTAGATGGCGGCGCCCGAGGCGATCAGCGCCTGCAGCACGGCCAGCTTGGCGTAGAAGCCAACGAGTGGCGGCAGGCCGGCCAGCGAGAACATCGCGATGGCCATCACGCCGGCGTACAGCGGGCTGCGCTGGTTCAGGCCGGCCAGGTCGGTGATCTCTTCGCTTTCGAAGCCTTCGCGCGCCAGCAGCAGGATGATGCCGAAGCTCGCCAGCGTGGTCAGCACGTAGGTCACGACGTAGAACATCGCGGCGCTGTAGGCGGCCTGCGCGTTCTGCGTGCCCTGCAGGTCGGAACCCGCCACCAGGCCCAGCAGCATGAAGCCCATCTGCGCGATGGTCGAGTAGGCCAGCATGCGCTTGAGGTTGCTCTGCGCGATGGCGGCCAGGTTGCCGATCACCAGCGACGCGACCGCCAGCACGGCGAGCATCTGCTGCCAGTCGATGGCCAGCGGCTGCAGGCCGTCGACCAGCAGGCGGATGATGATGCCGAAGGCAGCCAGCTCGGGCGCGGCGCCGATCAGCAGCGTGATCGCCGTCGGCGCGCCCTGGTAGACGTCGGGCACCCACATGTGGAACGGTGCGGCACCGACCTTGAACGCCAGGCCGGCCACGATGAAGACCAGGCCGAACACCAGCACCTGGTGGTTCACCTTGCCGGTCGAGATCGCCTTGAACACTTCGTTCAGGTCGAGCGAGCCGGTGGCGCCGTACATCATCGACAGGCCGTACAGCAGGAAGCCGCTGGCCATGGCGCCGAGCACGAAGTACTTCATGGCGGCTTCGCTGGCCACCGCGTTGTCGCGGCGCAGCGCCACGAGCGCGTAGCTCGAGAGCGTGAGCAGTTCCAGGCCGAGGTAGATCAGCAGGAAGTTGCTGCCGCCGATCATCACGAACATGCCCAGCAGGGCCAGCATGCTGATCGTGAACATCTCGCCGCCACGCAGCATCTCGCGGTCGGCCGCGTAGGGACGGCCGTAGACCAGCGTCACCATCAGGGCCAGCGAGGCGAAGCACTTGAGCCAGTTGCCCATCGTGTCGCTCACCACCATGCCGCCGAAGCCGTAGGAGGTCTTGCCGCCGACAGCGGCCAGGCCCGTGAGCACGGCCACCGCCGCCAGCGTGAGCAGCGTCAGGATGTAGGTGCGGGTGCGGCGCGGGCTCGTGTCCGACAGGTCGACCAGCGCAATGATGCAGGCCATGACCAGCAACACGATTTCGGGGTAGATCGTCACCCAGCTGAGTTTGTCAATCATCTCGTTCTCTTCTTCAGCGTGGCATCAGACGGGCAGCTTCGAAATCGCCACATGGCGCAGAAGCTCGACGACGGAGGCATCCATCGCGTCGGTGAAAGGCTTCGGATACAGGCCCATCCACAGCACGGCGATGGCCAGCAGCGAGAGCATCAGGAATTCGCGGGCGTTGATGTCCTTCAGTTCCTTGACGTGGTCGTTGCCGACCGGGCCCAGGTACACGCGCTTGTACATCCACAGGGTGTAGGCGGCGCCGAAGATCAGTGCGGTGGCGGCGCCCAGGCCGACCCAGAAGTTGGCCTTGACGGCGCCCAGGATCACCATCCATTCGCCCACGAAACCGGCGGTGCCCGGCAGGCCGCAGTTGGCCATGGCGAACAGCAGCGCGAACGCGGCGAACTTGGGCATGGTGTTGACCACGCCGCCGTAGTCGGCGATCTGGCGCGAGTGGACGCGGTCATACAGCACGCCGATGCCCAGGAACATGGCGCCCGACACGAAGCCGTGGGCAATCATCTGCACGATGCCGCCAGACACGCCGAGCTCGTTGAAGATGAAGAAGCCCAGCGTCACGAAGCCCATGTGAGCCACCGACGAGTACGCCACCAGCTTCTTCATGTCCTGCTGCACCAGCGCAACCAGGCCCACGTAGATCACGGCGATGAGCGACAACGCGATCATGAGCCACGCCCATTCGTGCGAAGCGTCAGGCGCGATGGGCATCGAGAAGCGCAGGAAACCATAGGCGCCCAGCTTCAGCATGATTGCGGCCAGCACGGCCGAGCCGCCCGTGGGGGCCTCGACGTGCACGTCGGGCAGCCAGGTGTGGACCGGCCACATCGGCACCTTGACGGCGAAGGCCGCGAAGAAGGCGAAGAACAGGAAGGTCTGCGCGGTCGAACCCAGCGGCAGCTTGTGCCAGCTCAGGATGTCGAAGCTGCCGCCCGACTTGTTGTACAGGAAGATCAGCGCGACCAGCATGAGCAGCGAGCCGAGCAGCGTGTACAGGAAGAACTTGAACGCCGCGTAGATCTTATTCGGGCCGCCCCAGATGCCGATGATCAGGTACATCGGGATCAGCGTGGCTTCGAAGAACACGTAGAACAGGATGCCGTCGAGCGCCGAGAACACGCCGATCATGAAACCCGACAGGATCAGAAACGCGCCCATGTACTGGTTCACGCGCTCGGTGATCACTTCCCAGGCCGAGATCACGACCACGACCGTGATGAACGAGGTCAGCAGCACCAGCCACAGCGACATGCCGTCGATGCCCAGGTGGTAGTTGACGTTGAAGCGCGAGATCCAGCTCGTCTTCTCGACGAACTGCATCGCGGCGGTTCCGTTCTGGAAGCGCGTGAACAGCGGCACCGTGACCAGGAAGCTCACGATGGCACCGACGAGCGCGACCCAGCGCACGCCCTTGGCGTGCTCGTCGCGGCCAAACGCCAGCAGCACGGCGCCGAATGCGATCGGCACCCAGATGGCAAGGCTCAACAAACCCATTTTTCTTTTTCTCCAGCGTTCGGGCTCAACGTTTGAACCAGACGAAGTACGTCATCAGGATGAAGATGCCCAGCAGCATCGCGAAGGCGTAGTGGTAGATGAAGCCCGACTGCAGCCAGCGCACGACGCCGGCCACGCGACCCACCACCTTCCAGGAACCGTTGACGAGCGCGCCGTCGATCAGCGCCTGGTCGCCGCCCTTCCACAGGCCCGTGCCGAGCAGGCGCGCACCGCGGGCGAGGATGTTCTCGTTGATCCAGTCGAGGTAGTACTTGTTCTCGAGCAGGTTGTAGATCGGGCTGAAGGCGCGCTTGATGGCGGCCGGCAGCGCCGGGTTCATCATGTACATGTAGTACGACAGCGCCACGCCGGCCAGTGCCAGCCAGAACGGTGCGGTCTGCAGGCCGTGGATCGCCATGGCGACCGGGCCGTGGAAGGCTTCCTTCAGCTCGCCCATCGCGTGGTGCTTGGCACCGTCGACGAAGATCGCGTCCTTGAAGAAGCTGCCGAACAGCATCGGGTCGATGGTCATGAAGCCGATCACCACCGAGGGGATCGCCAGCAGCACCAGCGGCAGCCAGACCACCATCGGCGATTCGTGCGGCTTGTGGGCGTCGTGGCCATGGCCGTGATCGTCGTGTCCGTGCGCGTCGTGCGCATGGTCGTCGTGGTGTGCGTCCGGATTCTGGTCGTAGCGTTCCTTGCCGTGGAAAACCAGGAAGTACATGCGGAACGAGTAGAACGCCGTTACGAACACGCCGGCCAGCACCGCGTAGTAGGCGAACTGCGCGCCCCACAGGTGGCTTTCGTGCACGGCCTCGATGATGCTGTCCTTCGAGTAGAAGCCCGAGAACAGCGGCGTGCCGATCAGCGCGAGCGAACCCAGCAGCGAGGTGATCCAGGTGATGGGCATGTACTTGCGCACGCCACCCATCCAGCGGATGTCCTGGTTGTGGTGCATGCCGATGATCACCGAGCCCGCGCCGAGGAACAGCAGCGCCTTGAAGAAGGCGTGCGTCATCAGGTGGAACACCGCGACCGAGTAGGCCGAGGCACCGAGCGCCACCGTCATGTAGCCCAGCTGCGAGAGCGTCGAGTACGCGACCACGCGCTTGATGTCGTTCTGGATGATGCCCAGGAAGCCCATGAACAGCGCGGTGATGGCACCGATCACGAGGATGAAGCTCAGGGCCGTGTCGCTCAGCTCGAACAGCGGCGACATGCGCGCCACCATGAAGATGCCGGCCGTCACCATGGTCGCCGCGTGGATCAGCGCCGAGATGGGGGTCGGGCCTTCCATCGAGTCGGGCAGCCACACGTGCAGCGGGAACTGCGCGCTCTTGCCCATCGCGCCGATGAACAGGCAGATGCAGATCACCGTGATGAGCATCCACTCGGTGCCCGGGAAGGTGATGCCGGCCAGCGTGTGCGCCTTGGCGAAGGCTTCGCCGTAGTTCAGCGTGCCGGCGTAGGCGGCGATCAGGCCGATGCCGAGAATGAAGCCGAAGTCACCCACGCGGTTGACCAGGAAGGCCTTCATGTTCGCGAAGATGGCCGTGGGCTTGTTGAACCAGAAGCCGATCAGCAGGTACGACACCAGGCCCACCGCTTCCCAGCCGAAGAACAGCTGGAGCATGTTGTTGCTCATGACGAGCATCAGCATCGAGAAGGTAAAGAGCGAGATGTACGAGAAGAAGCGGTTGTAGCCGTCGTCTTCTTCCATGTAGCCGATGGTGTAGATGTGGACCATCAGCGACACGAAGGTCACGACGCACATCATCATGGCCGTGAGGCCGTCGACCAGGAAGCCGACTTCCATCTTCAGGCCGCCGACCATCATCCATTCGTAGATGGTCTGGTTGAAGCGGGCGCCGTCGACGATGACCGACTTCAGCGTCATCGCCGAGATCACGAAGGCGACGAACACGCCCAGGATGGTCAGCGAATGCGTGACGTTGCGGCCGATGTGGTTGCCGCCGAACTTCGTGCCGAACAGGCCGGCAAGTGCGGCGCCGACCAGGGGTGCCAGCGGCACGGCCAGCAAGGTGGATGCGGAAAGGGTTGCGCTCATACTGCTGTCAACCCTTGAGCGAGTTGAGTTCGTCGACGTTGATGTTGGACTTGTTGCGGAACAACAGGACCAGCAGCGCCAGGCCGATGGCCGATTCGGCCGCCGCCACCGTCAGGATGAAGAACACGAAGATCTGGCCGTGCATGTCGCCCAGGTAGTGCGAGAAGGCCACGAAGTTCATGTTGACCGCCAGCAGCATCAGTTCGATGGCCATCAGCAGCACGATCAGGTTCTTGCGGTTCAGGAAGATGCCGATCACCGACAGCGCGAAGAGCATCGCGCCGAGCGAGAGAAAGTGTCCGAGCGTGAGCGTCATGCCTTGTTTTCCTTTGCAGCGGCATCCGCTGCCGGGGCCTCAACCACCGGCTCGGCCGCACGCGTGACGGGCATCTGCACGATGCGCACGCGGTCGCGCGCCTTCACGCGCACCTGGTCCGACGGGTTGACGTACTTGCTGTCCTTGCGGGTGCGCAGCGTCAGTGCAATGGCGGCAATGATGGCCACCAGCAGGATGACCGCGGCGATTTCCAGCGGATAGAGGTATTCGGAGTACAGCAGCTTGCCCAGCTCGAGCGTGTTCGAGCTGTTGGGCGAGGTCGTCGCCATGGCGCGCGGGCCTTCGCCCAGGCGGAAGCCGCCCATGAGCACGGCCGCCATTTCGAGCGCGATGAGCGCGCCGATGCCTGCGGCCAGCGGGAAGTGCTTCCAGAAGCCCTCTCGCAGGCCGTCGACGTCGATGTCCAGCATCATCACGACGAACAGGAACAGCACCATCACGGCGCCGACGTACACCAGCACGAGCGAGATCGCCAGGAACTCGGCGCGCAGCAGCAGCCAGATGGCCGAGGCCTGGAAGAAGGCCAGCACCAGGTACAGCGCGGCGTACACGGGGTTGCGGGAGGTGATGACGCGGAAGGCTGCAAACAGCAGCACCGCGGCAAACAGATAGAACAGACCGGTCTTGACGTCCATTGGAATTCGATTGGTACGGGTTTCGAGCGGAGCCGGCTCAGCGGTACTTGGCGTCGGCCGCCTTGTTCGCCGCGATTTCTTTTTCGTAGCGGTCGCCCACGGCCAGCAGCATGTCCTTGGTGAAGTACAGGTCGCCGCGCTTTTCGCCGTGGTATTCGAAGATGTGCGTCTCGACGATCGAGTCGACCGGGCAGCTCTCTTCGCAGAAGCCGCAGAAGATGCACTTGGTCAGGTCGATGTCGTAGCGCGTGGTGCGGCGCGAGCCGTCGTCACGCACGTCGGATTCGATGGTGATCGCCAGCGCGGGGCACACGGCCTCGCACAGCTTGCAGGCGATGCAGCGCTCTTCGCCGTTCTCGTAGCGACGCAGCGCGTGCAGGCCGCGAAAGCGCGGCGACAGCGGCGTCTTCTCTTCGGGGAACTGGACGGTGATCTTGCGTGCGAAGGCGTACTTACCCGTGATGGCCAGGCCCTTGAACAGTTCGAACAGCATGAAGCTGCCCAGGAAGTCCTTGAGCGAGAACGGTGCGGAGGCCAGCTTGGAGGTGCGTCCGAGCCCTCCGGCGGTGTGTGAAGCAGTCATGATGTCGTCGCTTCCTGCTTATTTCCAGATGTTGAACGGCGTCTGCATCCAGCCACCGACCACGACCAGCCACACCAGGGTGACGGGAATGAAGATCTTCCAGCCCAGACGCATGATCTGGTCGTAGCGGAAGCGCGGGAACGTCGAGCGCACCCACAGGAACATGGTGACCACGCAGAAGGTCTTCAGGCCCAGCCAGATCCAGCCCGGAATGAAGCTCAGGAACTCGAACGGCGGCAGCCATCCACCGAGGAACAGCACCACGGTCAGGATCGAGACGAGCCACATGTTGGCGTACTCGGCCAGGAAGAACATCGCGAAGCTCATGCCCGAGTACTCGATCATGTGGCCAGCCACGATTTCGGATTCGCCTTCCACCACGTCGAACGGGTGGCGGTTGGTTTCGGCCAGGCCCGAGATGAAGTACACGACGAAGATCGGCAGCAGCGGCAGCCAGTTCCACGACAGGAAGCCCAGGCCCATGTCATGGAACATGCCCTTGCCCTGCACCGTCACGATGTCGGACATGTTCAGGCTGCCCGTGACCATCAGCACCACGACGAAGCAGAAGCCCATCGCGATTTCGTAGCTCACCATCTGTGCCGAGGCACGCAGCGCGCCCAGGAAGGCGTACTTCGAGTTCGAGGCCCAGCCGGCGATGATCACGCCGTACACCTCGAGCGAGGTGATGGCCATCACGAACAGCAGGCCGGCGTTGATGTTGGCCAGCGCCACGTCGGGACCGAAGGGAATCACGGCCCATGCGGCCAGCGCCGGCATGATGGTCATGATGGGACCGAGCAGGAACAGGCCCTTGTTGGCGACCGTCGGAAGAATGATTTCCTTGGTCATCAGCTTGAGCGCGTCCGCGATCGGCTGCAGCAGGCCCAGCGGCCCGATGCGGTTCGGGCCCACGCGGATCTGCGTGAAGCCGATGGCCTTGCGTTCCCACAGCGTGAGGTACGCCACAGCCAACATCAGCGGGATCACGACGACGATGATCTTGATCAGCGTCCAGACCACGGGCCAGACGACGGACGTCCACCAGCCTGCGGCGACCAGCCCCTGGCCGAAGCCATGAATTGCGTCGATCATGCCAGGGCCTCCTCGGCACGAGCGGGTGCGGCCGATGCGCTGTGGCGCGCGTCGGCGGTCAGCTGCAGCGACGGTGCGCGGCGCACGATCGAGTCGAGCTGGTAGATGCTCGCGACCACGGGCGCGGCCACGGCGCCGCTGGCCGCGACGGCCTTGGCGGACGTGGCGTTGCTCAACGCGTTCGCCGGCACGGTGCCCTTGTCACCGACGGTGGCCAGCACCTCGGCGGTCGATTCGAAGGCGAAGCCCGGCAGGCCGAGCAGATTCGCCAGCACGCGCAGCACCTTCCACGCCGGACGCGTTTCGCCTTGCGGCTTCACGACGGCATGGAAACCCTGCACGCGGCCTTCGGCATTGACGAAGGTACCGGGCGTTTCGGTGAACGGGGCGATGGGCAGCAGCACGTCGCTGAATTCGAGGTTGGCCTTGAAGGGGCTCAGCGTGACCACCATCTGCGCATTGCCGATGACATCGGCGGCGGCAGCGCCGGCGGCCGAGTCGAACACCGGCTCGGTGTTCAGCAGCAGCACAGCCTTGAGGCCGGAGCCGGCGGCGAGCATGCGGCCGGCATCGAGGCCGCCGTTCTGCGGGAAGGCGCCCACGAGCTGTGCGCCCACGGTGTTGCCCGCTTCGGTCAGGTAGCCGACGGTGGCGCCGGTCTGTGCGCCGATCCAGTTCGCCAGGGCCAGCAGGCTGCTGGCTTGCGCGTGGTGCGCGGCGGCATTGCCGAGCAGGATCGCCTTGCGCTCGCCGCTCAGCAGCGAGGCTGCGATGGCTTGCGCGGCAGCGTCAGGTGCGCTCTTGGGTGCCAGCGGTGCGGCGGCGCCGTTGGTCTGGCCGATGGCCGCGGCCACGGCGGCCAGCGCCTCGACCCACTGGTCGGCTTCGACGATCGACGCTTGCGCCACGTCGATGGCCCAGGCACCGCGGTCGGCCATGAGGCTGGACGAGGTGATCACCGACAGCGCGGCGCCCTTGCGCACGGCCTGGCGGATGCGCTGTGCGAACAGCGGGTGTTCCTTGCGCAGGTTCGAACCGACGACCAGCGCGCGCTGCACTTGCGTGAGCGAGGCGATCGAGGTGCCGAGCCAGCGCACGCCTTCGAAAGCCGAGAACTCAGCGTTGCGCAGGCGGTAGTCGATGTTGTCGCTGCCCAGTTCACGCGTGAGCATGGCGGCGAGCTGCAGCTCTTCGAGCGTGCTGTGCGGGCTGACCAGCGTGCCGATGCTTTGCGCACCGTGGTCGGTCTTGATCTGCTTGAGGCCGTTGGCGACGTACTCGAGCGCCGTCTGCCAGTCGACCTGCTGCCATTGGCCGCCCTGCTTCAGCATGGGCTGCGTCAGGCGTTCCGTGCCGTTGAGCGCTTCGTACGAGAAGCGGTCGCGGTCGGCGATCCAGCATTCGTTGACGTCTTCGTTCTCCAGCGGCACCACGCGCATGACGCGGTTGTTCTTGACCTGAACGATCAGGTTGGCACCGGTGGAATCGTGCGGGCTCACCGACTTGCGGCGCGACAGTTCCCAGGTGCGGGCGCTGTAGCGGAAGGGCTTGCTCGTGAGCGCGCCGACCGGGCAGATGTCGATCATGTTGCCCGACAGCTCAGAGTCGACCGAGTCGCCGAGGAAGGTTTCGATT
>Ga0160495_100859_pt1 | contig 10501 bp, 11 predicted proteins | sample DID4MG_4_FD_108251 | JGI IMG/M metagenome (GOLD analysis project Ga0160495, IMG submission 108251) | Enriched soil microbial communities from UW Madison campus, WI, USA - DID2933_E24_FP4 MG | ecosystem: Environmental > Terrestrial > Soil > Unclassified | place: USA: Madison, Wisconsin | collected... | reverse complement strand
AGTCTGGAATGATTCCGGTTTCTATCTTCAGCTCGTTGAGGCTGGCGGCGTCATCCAGTCGGAATTCGCTGTCATGGCCGACCGGTTCGTTGTGCTCAACCCCGGCGACCTCAACAGCAACTTCCTGCCGCTCGTTTTCGAGGGTGGGGAACTCAAGCTTCAGATCGCAAACATTGGCCTTGTGCGCTCCGGGCGCCTGCTTTCGCAGAACAACAAGGTCGATTTTGACCTGAACAACGGACGATTGATCTTTAAATCATGACCCAGACGCTCATTGGCCTGGATTATGCGGGCGTGCCTTGCGTGAAGATCACCAAGGGCAACATCGATCCTGCAACGGAGCCCGATAGCAATGTCGGGTCCTTCCTCTACAATTCGAAGTGGTCGAAGGATTACAAGATTGCAGGTATCGACCTCATCCCGCAGGTTGGTGCCACGACGTTCTATCCAAGCGGGGCGGGACTCAGCAACTACACGAAATATGCAATCCGCAACACAAGCGCCAAGGCCGGTTCGCAGGCTACATACTTCAGGTCAGGTCACTTCCCTGATCTGAACTATGCCATCCCGCTCGTCGACATAAAGGCTCGACGCATTACCAATGACCGCTTCGTGTCCGGGCAGCTTCAGCGGCTTATATACGGTCAGCCGTTTGACGGCGCGCGGCGAAACGGCGTCTGGTACCAGCCGGCCGAAACGGTTTTCGGCTGGGGAACCGGTATGACGGTTCACTATCCGTCGTCCACCGGCTCCATAGCGTCCGGCACGGTGATCAACAGCACGTTCCGAAGCGATGACGACACGCCCGACGGGGAGTCGTTCTACTACAATCTGTCACTGTGGGATCTGCCCGGAAACAACGTGCCGCTAACCGACGGAGCGCCCGTCACACCTGTCGCGGGCGCAACGGTCATCCAGATCGACAGCGCCGGTGCGCGTGTCGCGAAGCCCGGCTTTGACCTGAACAATATAACGAGGCCATCTCAGCTTGCGTTCGACTCCGCGCGAAGCCCGACGAAAATCATCGGTTCCGGGGATATCGCATGTCCGGTCGGGGTGACGAGCTTCGATATTGGTGTGACGATCCCGCCGAACGCGCAGGCCGACGTTCACTTCTACTCCGGTTCGACGATCGCCTATCCCATGAGCCCGACTGGCACGACGGACCAGTTGTTCGGTGCGGAGTACTGGTTTCAGGGAAGCCTTATACGCTTCAACAATCCGAACTCCGCCTGTCGCGCACGCTTCGTCATCTACGCCAACAGCACGGAAGCTGTGAGCAGTGGCAATAACGACGTGCTCAGGCAATTCGAGGAGAACGGTGAAAACGTCGTGCAGTTGCTGCGGCCAGGCGCGGCCAACCCGCCAAGGTTTGCCGATATTGTCGTGGACAGCCGTTGGCCATGCATCCAGATCCTGGCGGAGGGCTATATCCCTGTCGGGACTGGCATTCTGACCCACACTGTCAACTTCAATGCCTCTGGCTGCTTCCCTATGGTGAAGTACACGACGGTTCATGGAGCCGGCAGCTTCGGGCAGAATATCGGCGCAGGCAATGTGGAGAGTTGGGGAGCCCGCGCGCGAGTGCCGTTCTTCTCGCGATGTGCTGTGAGAAATGGCGGAACGTGGCAAGGTAACATATGCGGCAACGCTACCTGGTGCACCCTGACGCAAAGCCAAGCGGTATTCAGAACCTACCGGGGGCAGCCCTTGCGGTTGGAGTATTTCAGCGCCTCTGACTACGCCAGCGGCACCCCCGATGTGCTGTACGACACAAACCCGGTGGTGGGCATCCGCTACTATATTCTCGGCATTCCGGCCTGACGGCCAATTTCAGGGAACACTCTGACATGACAGCACTCAACTACTCGGCAGGGACCGTGTCCCTGACGGCCGGTAGCGCCGTGGTGACGGGTATCGATACGGCATGGGCGACCGCGTTGCTCAAGGGTGGCGAGATCTTCGTCCAGGCGCCAGGCAACCCTCTGCCGATCGCGACCATCGACAGCGATACCCAGATCACGGCCTCTCTGGAATGGACCGGAGCGACTGGCATCTATCCTTATGTGCTGCGCGTCGCCACGACTTACGACCAGCAAATCGCCAAGAACGCTGAGGTGTTCGCGCAACTGCGCGCCGAGATCGAGGCGGGGACGATCTGGAAGTTCGATGTCTCCGGCGTCCTTGCCGACCGCGATACCTACGATACCCGGCCAAGGCATTTCAGCTTTCTGGAGTTCGATGATCCCGACGCTTGGCTTTGGGTCAAGGCATCGAACCTTGAGGGAGATTGGGCAGGCCCGTTTTCCTACGGTCGTGGTGAGCAGGGCATCCAAGGTATTCAGGGCATCCAAGGTATTCAAGGCGTTCAGGGTTATAGGGGCTGGACAATCGAGACCGAGATCGTCGCCGACGGCTTTCGCTCCGTGCTCCGGATCGCAGACTTCATAGGCGGAGAAGGCCCTAAGCCCCCAGGTGTTGGCCTCTATGTCGGTAATGGCGGGCTGGTCATCGATATTGCGGATGCGGTCAATATTCGCGGAGGCACGGGGCCACAGGGTCCGCGAGGCGTCAGCTTCCGTGGAAACTGGTCATCTTCAGGCAATTACGTCATGGGCGATATCGTCATCGATGACGACGCCGAAGGTGACCCTGCCACATACATCTCAAACACCGCCAATACGAATAAAAAGCCTCGGGACAATCCGGCGGATTGGGCATTTTTCCCGGGCTCCGTACCTCAGACGATCAATGACGGCATCTGGGGCGACACCATCAGCGAAACAGCAAACGACGGAGTATGGGGCGCATGAGCACCGAGCGCATTCTTATCCATGGCACCACGGCTCAGCGAATGGCAACGACGCCAGCGCTGGGGCAGATTGGTAGCGACGATGAAACTGGGCGTGTCGTTGTCGGAGACGGCGTTACCCCTGGCGGCATTGAAATGGCGCGACTGGACGAGATCGGCGGCGGGACCGCCGAAGAGATCAGCTACGACAACGCTGTATCCGGACTGAGTGCCGGGACGGTGCAAGGCGCGATTGATGAGATTGTGGAGCTGAAGGCAAACAACAGCGATCTGGAGTCTTTAGTGAGTGGCGCCGAAGTTCAGTCCTTCACTTCGGCGGAGAAGGGGCAGATTATAGCCAACATCGGTGGTGGCGTGCTGGCGGGGTTTCGCGACAAGCTCATCAACGGCGATGGCTCGATCTCACAGGCAAGCTATACCACCGTGGGCGACGACGCCTACTGGTGCGACCAGCATTATGTCCTGACGCAGACTGCCGCCATAACGCCGACCGTTCTGTCAGACGTGGCGAACGGTCTACCTTCGATGATGCGGCTCACCCAGTCACAGGCAACGGCGCAGCGGATGGGTAACGCGCAGATTGTCGAGGCGCAGGTCTCAAAGCGGCTTCGCGGGAAAAAGGTCACGCTCGGCGGCAAGATGCGCTGCTCTTCCGCGCAGGTGATCCGCTACGCCGTCCTTGAGTGGACTGGGGCCGCCGATGCTGTGACCTCTGACGTCGTTTTGAATTGGGCGTCAGGTTCCTACGCCGCTGGCGGCTTCTTCCTGGCGTCGAACTTGGTCGTCGCGGCGGTCGGTTCGATCACTCCTGCGGCGAACACCGTCACCGACTGTTACCTTCTCGCGGACATCAGCAGCGCGTGCAACAACCTGGTCGTCTTGTATTGGACCGAAGGCACGGCTGCGCAGAACGTCACTCTGGATATGGCGTGGGGCCTGGTTGAAGGCGACGCGTCTGCTGAGAAGTGGCCCTACTCTGCGCGTCACCCAGAGCAAGAGTTCGCGCTGTGCCAGCGGTATTACGAAGTGGGCGAGTACGGCTTAGTGACGCAAGCCGCTGGCACAAACAACATGTCGATCTATCGGCCCTTCCAGACCGTCAAGCGATCGGTTCCCACGGTTTCAGGCGCGAGCCTTATAGGCACATTCGAAGCGCAAAATATCACTCGTCAAGGAGCTTTCTTAGGACGGACCTCCGGGACTAACGCCCGAAATGAGGCTGGAACCTACATAGCGGATGCGAGGCTTTGATCATGATTGTCCACGGATACACAAAGACTGGCGAAATCGACGCCACCATCGGTGGCCTCCGAATGACCATCCCACAGGACATGGCGAACCGCCATCGCCGGATGATTGCGGAATGGGAGGCGGAGGGAAACACGATCCCTCCCTACGTCGCCCCGCCTGATCCCGTTCCGGACGAAATCTCCGACCGACAATTCTTCCAACAAATGGCGATCGAGGGTCGCATCACTCAGCAGGAAGCGCTTGATGCCGTGGGTTCCGGCGTCATCCCCAACGCCATGGACGCCCTTGTTGATCAGCTACCAGCAAACCAGCGCTTCGCGGCTCGCATGCTGATCCGCGGCGCAACGACTTTCCGGCGCATGCATCCCGTCACAGAGCTGATTGGCCAGCTTTACGGCATGAGTGCTGAGCAGATTGACGACACCTGGCGGGCAGCCGCCAGCCTCTAGGCTACCTTGCACCAAAGGAGATTCACCATGGACAGAACCGTTCCGAAAGGCGCGGCGCTTTCGCGCGCCGACAAGTATCATGTCTACCGCCCGTTGCTCGATCTCATCGGATTCACAGAGGGGACGGACAAGGGCCGCGGCTACAATGAGACCTTGGCCTACGGGAAGATGCTCGACGGCAAGGTGACGAAGGGGAAGGGGCCGACCGTCGATCTCGTCGCGATGACGCTCAAGGAACTCGACTCGCTCCAGACGAAGATGCTGTCGGACCCCGACAACAAGAAGCTGAATTCGTCGGCCGCCGGCCGTTACCAGATCGTCAGGACCACGGCACGCGCGATCCGCAAGGCTTTGCCCAATCGCTACCCGCTCACGCGCAGGTTCGATGAGGACTGCCAGGACGAAATGGCCTGCTACCTTCTCGGCGTCCGCGGGATCGACAAGTATCTCGCCGGCCGCCTGAGCGAGGATGCGCTGATCAACAATCTGGCGCACGAGTGGGCCTCGCTTCCGAAGCTCGACGGCAAGGGCGCCTATGCGGGGCAGCATGCCGCCATCAGCGTGGATCGCCTGCGAAACTGCCTTTCGGAGGTCAAGAACCGCCACGCCAAGGGGCAGCCCGTGCGAGAGGTTGTCGTTCCGGTCGAAAAGCCGGTGGTTCCCGAGAAGGTCGAGGAGAAGGTCAAGGAAAAGTCGAACTGGCTGACCTGGCTGACGGGTGGCGGCGGTCTCGGCACCATTGGCCTTGGCTGGTTGTCGGGCATGGACTGGCAGGCCATCCTTGCCGGCGGCGTGGTGCTGATCGTCGTTGTCCTCGTTCTGCTTCTCCTTCGCAGCCAGATCATTGCCGCCGTTCGCCAGATCAAGGCGGAGGTAGGCTCGTGATTGACTGGCCGAAGATCGTACTGGGCGCCGCAGCGGCCGGCGCCCTTATCTGGCTTTACGCCGAGATCCGCAACCAGGGCGCCGACGGCGTGCGCACCTCCATCGAAAGGCAGAACAATGAAGCACGCAACGCGGCTGATGATGCTCGCAGCGCTTATGACCGGTGCCTTGATGGCGGCGGGCTGTGGAACTTCGGGGCCGGTCGATGCGACGGGCCTGCGCCGCGTCGTGGGGACTGACCTGGTTGGCGCGCGCGGCGCGACCGCGTGGGATCAGCGGAAGATTGATCGAACCGTTGTCGGCCTCTGTGCCGGCGGCGTGTGGAGCGCAACAGAATGCCGGCGGCATGGCGAAGCGGGGCAGTGATGGAGGAGAAGACGATGGGCATATCCAGAGCGCCGAAGCTCGAATGGAACCTCAACACCCTCTTACAGCTCGTCAGTCTTGTGACCTTACTGGCGGGCGGCATTTATGCATGGACCAACACGACGCGCGACATCGAAGAGCTGCAGCGTTGGCGGATGGGCCATGAACAGTATCACAAGGAGCGTCTGGCTGAGGTGAAGATCACTGAGGGCCGTAATGAAGAGCGCTTCCGGTCGATCGAGGGTGAGGTTCGTAAGATCGACAACCTGACCTATCGAATTGCAGCGGCCGAGCAGACCACGGCTACAACAGCCGCGTCGATAAAGGATCTCCAGACGCTGGTCGCGGCGCAGTCGGGAGATATCAAGGTCATTCGAGAAATTTTGCAGCGACTAGAGGCCGGGCAAAAGTCGGCGTCATCGAAGTAACAAGTAGCCCCGTCTGACCGGGGCCACAAGTGCTTGTTGTCAGATACGCTTAGAAATCAATGCCCAGCGATGCACCAAATACATGCGTAGACTGCGATTTGGATAGCTTGCCGGCGTAATTGAGCGAAACGCGTCTGTTTTCGGCAGGTTTGAAGTCAAAGCCTGCACCGAGGACTAGCCGGTCGCGGGCTGTCGAGGCGCCATCAACGAGAAACTGAGTGCCGGTATTGCCCTGAAGGGCGAGCGACTGCGTGGGTGTCGTATCAGCAAGCGCTCTTTCGTAGAGAGCCCGGGCCTTCCAGATCACATTCGAACCGTTCGCAAGCTGCGTTGTGTGCTCGATTTCCAGACCGATTCCGGCATCCGCCTGCCATCTGCTTTCCGACGCAACAGAGGCGTTAAGAGATCCGGCGCCGGTCTCAGTTGCGCCGTTATGACCGCTCCATTCGAAATTGAACGTCCCGACCGGCTTCAGCTTGGTTTCGTTCGTTAGCGCGAAACCATAGCTGGCCTCCACTCCGCCGCCAAAGGTGTGCGTCCAGTAGTCCGCCGTGGCAGTTCTTGTGATCGGCCCAACCCGAATGACACGGCTGGTAGAGACATCCGTCAAGCCGTAGGCCAGCCGACCAGAAAAATCGACGGTGCCGTCAGTCCATCCAGCATGGGTGCCCACAAAGCCGCCCTTAGTGTCATACTCGGAGGAGCGGGCATCCACGTCACCGCGCGACACAAGGTAGCCAAACCCGATACCGAACTTGGTAACGCCGCCATCGGATGCGATCGAGCGATCGAATCCGAGCGCCAATCCACCCGCGGCCCAGTCTAGTTTGGCAGCGTTGCCGTTGTTCTTGATCGAGCCGAAGCCAGCGAGCGGTGTAATCCACGCCGTGTCAAATACGGTTGTGGGTCGAGCAACGGGTGTTACCGCGGCAAGCCCGGGATGCATACGCGTCTGCGGCTCTTCGGTATAACCCAAAGCCGCCGTCTGTCGTCCAGCCGCTCCGCCGCCTGACATGCCGCCGACAAGCGACGATGTGAAGAGGTTGAAGGTGTAATCGACAGACTGCTGGCCAGACGCGTGTACTTCGCCTGAAACAGAATCGTAGACCGCCCGCACCTCTTCCTCGCTCATCCCCATCATACGCTGATAGACAGGATCAGAGGTGTCGAAGCCGCTCAGTGCAGACGCCGCACCCTTCTGGTTCCCAGTGACGGCGACGTCGGTGACCTGAACATTGTTGCGTGAAAGCAGGAGCTTGATGTCGCTCGATCCTTGAAGCAGGGACGCATCGAGAAATGCAAAGTTCTCGAAGACTGAACTATCGAATTGACCGGTGATGCCCCCGGTCGATGTCAAAATTGTGTATGTTGTCTCCGGGGCATAAGTGGAGCCGTCGTCCGTACCGTTCAGCGCGGAAACGCGCACCTTGGCGGCCGCGTCGATATTCACCGCTCCTGATACGCTCGCCTTATCCGCGTGCCCTTGATCGTCGACTTTGACGTCGAAGTTTGATCCAGCGCCAAGGCTTAGGTCTCCTGCGACGGTCATCGTGCCTATGGAGCTTACTTTTTTGTGGGCGCCCGACACTGAGGCTGCATGATTACCTGGAGCGAAGATGCCACCATTGAGAACCGTCGTCTTGCCTACAGTGCCACTGCCCGTGAGCGTCGCGCCCGATAGAACCTTGGTTTGACTGGACGCGGCAATGGAGCCGTCGACAAGTAGCGTGCCTGCTTCAACGTTCGTCTGTCCAGCATAGCCATTGGTGTTGGTCAACGCGACCAGACCGTTACCCTGCTTCGTGAAACTTCCAGTACCGTTGATCTTGCCCTGATAAATGCGGTCGCTGCTTCGATTTATAATGAGGGCGCCATTGTTCGTAATTGGGCCAGCTGAAATGCTAAGCGTACTCGGCCCGATCCAGCCGGCAGCGCCGCCTGTTCCCCACTGAAGCGTTGTTCCCGCGTCGATCGTCACGGCCCCAGATGAACTGCTGCTCGAAGTTAGTATGTAGGTCGCGCCGCCCTCGAAGCTAAGGCTTCCGGGACCAGTAACTGCGCCGGCGTATGTGATTGGCCCGCCCGCTGCAGAGCGGTCGAAGATCACGCTGCCGTAGTTGAGAATATTCCCGGTAACGATGCCGGTAGTTCCACCATTGCCGATTTGAAGAACGCCGTTCGCGCCCGTGCTGGCCTGACCTGTAAATGTATTGTCGCCGGCAAGCATCAACGTACCGGAACCGACGTTGACGCCGCCGTTGCCGGAAATGATCCCATAAAAACTGCCGCTGTCGACATTGAGGGAATTGTTGCCTAGGACGACTGCCCCCCCGCCGTTAAGCTCCAAAATCGCAGCAGCGGTCGCAGCGGAGACGTCGAAAGTGGCGCCCGCACTCACCCATACGCTACTCGATTGGTTCAAGCGGCCTTGCCCTGAAAGCGCGAGGGTACCTCCGGTAATTTCGGTCCCGCCAGTGAATGTGTTTATGCCGGTTAGAGTGAGAGTGCCTTCACCCGCCTTCGTAAATGTGCCGTTCCCGCTAAGAACTGTTCCTAGCGTCGCATCACTGGGCGCCACTGAAAATCCATAGGGACTGAACGTATCGATAGTCCCTCCGCCGGCACCGATGATAATGTCGGGACCTGTGATGCTCATATTTTCTTGAATAGCAAGGGTGCCGTTATCCAGCGTGATGGTGCCAGGGGGGCTGGCATTAACCTGGAAAAATAGCTCCGTATCGCCATTTGTCACAACCTGTTGCGCGTACGCAGATGTGCTGGCAAGAAGCACAGCCATAAGCGAGAAGCCGCGTAGGCCTACGCAGCGAATCAGATCCGGCATTCAATATCCCCCCGTGATGACCTATCTTGAGGTCTAAGCCGTGCTAGCGCACCGGCAAACTACTGCAATGGCGGGGTAGACAAGTCAAACAATCGATCTGCATTTTCTATTTGAGGGAGATGGAAATGATTGAAAGCGATACCGATTTGCCGCACGACGATGAACATTCGAGCAAACTTCAATAGACGCTAAGCGAAACATCGGGAGATCTGAAGGTCGTTCGGGAAATCCTGCAACGACTCGAAGCGGCTCAGCGACGGGGGACAGAGCGTCAGTAGCCGAACTGCGTTGGATCAATGTCGCGTCCTCAACGACGCCGCCGTCTGGTTGTTCCGGGGACTGCGCACCAAGTGCGCCGTCCGATCGCGCCGGGTCAGACCTTGAAGTAGGACACAAGTATTATGAGGAACGCCGCCGCATTGATCGCCGCTGCCGCGAACATTGCCCACATGGCCTGCGTCTTCCAGGCGAGAAGAGCGACCACAATGCCTACGGCGGAAATGACGTAGATCGTCGTCACAGAAAGCTCGGCTGGTCGTTCTCGGCCGGCAGCAGGATCAAGCCATCATCGGGCAGGGGACGTTGTAAAGCCTTTGCCTCGTCCCAGGGCGCCCGCATCCAGACATCGCGCTCTTCCTCAGTAGTGAGGATGACCGGCATGGCCTTGGGATGGATCGGCTTCACGACGCTGTTTGCATCCGTCGTCAGGAAGGCGAACAGCTCATGCTGTCCCGGCCGCGGGTTCTTCTGCGAGCCGCGCTCGCCGTTCCATGTCGTCCAGATGCCGGCGAGGAACGCCAGCGGCTTTTCCTCGTTGATCGCAAACCAGCGCTTCGTCTTCCTCGGCTTGGTGTCTTCCCATTCGCAGAACGTCGTCCACGGCACGAGGCACCGATTTTCAGGACCGAGCCACCGGCGCCAGTGCGGCGAGGTCGTGTTGCGGATGTTCGTCACGCCAGTGTCGGGGTTGCCCTTTGTGACGAAAGGCGGGGAGGGCATGCCCCATGTCAAATTGACCAGTTCACGCCCGTCGCTGCCAGTCCGCACGACTGGGCCGGCTCGATCCGGGTAGACATCAAGAGATGGCTCGAGGTTCCCGAGCCGATCATGCATTACCCGCGCGACATCGCGAAGGGCTTCCTGGTTGGTGCGGACATTGTAGAGATTGCACATGGGCTACCCGATGCGGTTTGCCTACAGCCTGAGCTTCCGGATGGAGGCGGCGACTTGCTCGTTACACTGCATTGCCAGGATATGATGGTCCGCCAAGGAAGCAAGAGCCACACAGGCCTCGCCCTCATCCCATCCTGCTCGAACCGCTCGCCAAACCAGTTCCTGAAAAGCCGCTTCCAGTTCCTGCTCGCACAGCAGGAAACGGTCTTCATTGCACTCGCTTGAGATAGGTCCCCGAATGTCCATGGCCGCCTCCGATCGAGGAGATAGGGCGGCTCAGGCGCTCGGCAAGGCT
>Ga0160495_100858_pt1 | contig 10524 bp, 12 predicted proteins | sample DID4MG_4_FD_108251 | JGI IMG/M metagenome (GOLD analysis project Ga0160495, IMG submission 108251) | Enriched soil microbial communities from UW Madison campus, WI, USA - DID2933_E24_FP4 MG | ecosystem: Environmental > Terrestrial > Soil > Unclassified | place: USA: Madison, Wisconsin | collected... | reverse complement strand
CGGCCTCATGGCGTAGCCTGCGCCTTCAGCCACTTGCGCAGCCGGCCGCGGGCCTTGGCATAGGGTGAAGACGTGTTGAACTGGATCATCCGGCCCATCGTCCACTTTTCATACCAGCCGCGCCCATAAAGCGCCGCATCGTCCTTGCCTTCGATGGTCCCGACGATCCGCGCCTTCGCAGCCTCGAGGCGTGCGACGAGCGCGGGATAGGGCACATCCTCGCAGTCGCGGTAGAATTTCTGGGCGAGCCTGCCCAGTTCGTTCCACTTGAAACCCGTCTCGGGGAAATCGACCGGTACGCCCGCCGCATCACGATCCAGCCATTTCAGCACGAGTCCGTTCCAGCCTGTCAGGTAGGCGACGAGATCGAACGGGCATCATCGTGCCCTTGGCATGGCCCTCCATGGTGCGCGCGTGAACGATGCCCTCGGGAATATCATCGAGCGCCTTGCGCAGCTTGCCGAATTCCAGCGTGATCGCCGCCAGCAGCTCATCCTTTGTCTGCGGCACGGCCATGGTGGTCTACCGCTTGCGCGCCTTCATCATGAGAACCGTGAAGAAAACAAGTCCGATGCCCACGGAGAGCGGACCGGCCTTCGGGCCGCCGGCCTCCATGATCGCCCCCGTCAGGCCCGATCCGGCCCCGCTGCCGGCCGCATAGGCGAGCGCGAAGGCGGCACTTCCGGCAACCAGCATGGCGCCGCTGTGGCGTTCGCCGAGCATGGTGAGGGCGCAGGTGTAGAGCGAGAAGGTGGCCGTGCCCATCAACGCGAAGACCGAGAGAATGGCGAACTCCGACGTCATGGAAGGCAAAAGCAGGTAGCTCGCGGCGGCGACGGTGACGGCGGCGAGCGCGACGCGTTCGCGCGGGAAGCGGTCGAGCAGCACGCCGATGAAGGGCTGGGCGATGGCCGTGGGCAGCGCCAGCACGGTCACGCTCACCGCCGCGAAGGCCTCGCTGTAGCCCATCTTCACGAAATAGACCGGCATGGCGGAAATCGCCGCGATATCGGCAAAGCCGAAGACGAAGACCATGCCGGCCAGAAGTGGCGCGGCGCGGAGGAAGCGGAAGACATCGCCGGTGGAGGAAGGCTCGGGCACCGTCTTCGTCGAGAACATCAGCATGGCCGTCGCGAAGGCGACGATGGCGAGATAGATCGCCGTCATGGCAAAACCGATGCCGCTTGCGCTGCCGAGAAGCGGAATGGCGAGCGGCCCGGCGGCGAAACCCGCGCACATGCCCGCACCATAGATGCCGGAGACACGGCCGCGCAGGCGGTCCGGGCAGGCGGCGTTGAGCCACGCCTCGCCGAGCATGAAGATGAGGCTGGCGAAGAAGCCGAGCAGGAAGCGGGCGACAAGCCAGACGGCGAAGGAGCCGGAAGCGGCGAAGGTGGCGAGGCACAGCGAGCAGCCGATGAGGCTTGCGATGATCAGCCGGTCGGCGCGCCAGCGGGCGGTGAGCGTGCCGAGCATCAGCGTCGAGGCGGCAAGGCCGCCGGCGAAGGCCAGCGCGTTGACGCCGATCAGCCCCGGCGAAAAGCCGCGCGCCTCCAGCGTCAGCGAGATCAGCGGATAGGTCAGCCCCTGCGCGACGGAAAACGCGGTGACACCGAGCACGACGGCGACAATGGCCGGCCAGTCCGGCGCAAAGACGGTTGAAGACGAGGACTGCATGAGGGGCTCCCGACCGCACGCGCGGCGGCGGCTCCATCCATATCCGGCCGCCGCGCCTTTGGGAAGCAGGTCAACGAGGCGTGGTGTGCGCCTCGTCGAACGTCGATCAGGCCGCGCGGTCCCACGCCGGAGCAAGGCCCTCGGGGCTGACGATGCGGCCGTCGGTGCGGGCAAGCCCGTGGATGCGCGTCATCTCGTCCGGTGCCAGCGTAAAGTCGAACATCGCGCGGTTTTCGGCAAGCCGTGCCTGCGTCGCCGTCTTGGTGAGCGCCACCACGTCGGGCTGCTGGATCAGCCAGCGCAGCGCGACCTGTGCTGCCGACTTGCCATGGGCCGCACCGATCTCCTTCAGCACCGGCTCGGCCGGCACCTTGCTGTCCGCCATGGCGAAGTAGGCGGTGAGTGCCATGCCGTGGGTGGCGGCGGCGGCGTGCACCTTCGTCTGGTCGAGGAACGGGTGGTATTCGACCTGATTGGTGGCAAGCGGCGCGGCGCTGAGGCGCACGGCCTCGGCCATCAGCGCCGTGTTGAAGTTGCTCACGCCGATATGTCTGGTCAGGCCGCGGTCGCGCACGGCATTGAGTTCGGCGATCTGCACCGCGAGCGGCACAGCCTCGTTCGGCCAGTGCAGCAGGAGAAGATCGACATGGTCGGTCTTCAGCTTGCGCAGGCTTTCCTCGACGGAGGCGGCAAACGCATCCGTTCCGTAATTCGCGACCCAGACCTTGGTGGTGAGGAAGATGTTTTCGCGCGCAACGCCGGAGTTGCGGATCGCGTCGCCGACAGCCGCCTCGTTCTCGTAGATCTGGGCGGTATCGACATGGGTGAAACCGGCCTGCAGAGCCTTCGGCAGGATGGCGAGAACTTCGGTTTCCGGCATGCGGAAGGTGCCGAAGCCGAGCTGGGGAATGTGGGCGCCATTGGCGTTGACGGTTTTCATAAGGTCTCCTTTTGAGGTTGGTGGACCGCCGGACCGAGAAGGATCGTCCGGCGGGAGAGGGGTTTCAGGCAAGCTCGGCGGCGGCGGCGTCCGGCTGGCTGCGTTCGCGCCGGTCGAGCGCACCGCTCAGCATCGTGAGGCCAAGCGCGCCGGCCACCAGGGTCGCGCCGACCCAGGGCGTTGCGCCGAGCCCGAGCGGCGAGGCGACGACGAGCCCGCCAATCCATGCGCCGGCCGCGATGCCGAGGTTGAAGGCGGCGATGTTGAGCGCGGAGGCGACATCGATGGCGGCAGGGCGGTGACGCCGGGCCATGTCGACCACGTAGAGCTGAAGGCCGGGCACGGTGGCGAAGGACAGGAAGCCGATGGCGGAAAGCGTGACCAGCGCCAGAACCGGCGAGGGTGCGGTCAGAGTCAGCACGGCGAGCGCCGCCGCCTGGAGCGCAAACATCACGGCAAGCGCCTTCACCGGATCGCGGTCCGCGATCCTGCCGCCGACAAGATTGCCGATGGCGATCGCGACGCCATAGAGCACCAGCACGAGGCTGACCATGTTGGCGGAAAAGCCGGTAATGGTCTGCAGCAGCGGCGACAAGTAGGTGAAGGTGACGAAGGTGCCGCCATAGCCAAGCGCCGTCATGGCGAAGACGATGAGCAGGCGGCCCGAGCCGAGTACACGCACCTGCTGCATGAGGCCGGCCGGCGTCTCGCGCTTGAGATCGGACGGCAGAAGCAGCGCGATGGCGGCGAGCGCGACGAGGCCAAGCCCGGCCACGGCCCAGAAGGTGGCGCGCCAGCCGAAGGTCTGGCCGATGAACGTGCCGAGCGGCACGCCGGTGACGATGGCGACGGTCAGCCCCATGAACATCATGGCGATGGCCGAGGCCCGCCGGTCCGGGGCGACGAGATCGGCCGCGATGGTGGCGCCGACGGAGAAGAAGACGCCATGCGCGAAGGCCGAAAGCACGCGGCCGACAAGCAGCATTTCATAGCTTGGCGAGAGCGCGGCAAGCGCATTGCCGGCGATGAACAGCGCCATGAGGCCGACGAGCAGCGGTTTGCGGCCGAGCCTGCCGGTGAGCGCGGTCAGCACGGGCGCGCCGAAGGTGACGCCGAGCGCATAGACGGAAACGATGAGGCCGGCGAGCGGCAGCGTGATGTCGAGGTCGGAGGCGACGGTCGGCAACAGGCCGACGATCACGAACTCCGTGGTCCCGATCGCGTAGGCCGCGACGGTCAGGGCAAAGAGGGCAAGGGGCATGGAACACCTTCACGGGGTTACGGGCGCGGGCCTGGGAAACGGCCCGGTCGCCGCGCGGAACGGATGGTGCGAATATGCGACCTCACCACTTGAATGATAATCGGCAGCAATGGATAAATGGCTGTGAAACAAATTCACAGGATGAGCCATGGACAACCGCACCGGTGAAATGGAGGTCTTCGTCTCTGCGGCGGAGACCGGCAGCTTCTCTGCCACGGCGCGCCGGCTGAAGCTCACGCCCTCGGCGGTCAGCAAGCTGGTGACGCGCATCGAGGACCGACTCGGCACGCGCCTTCTGGTGCGCACCACCCGTTCGCTGCTGCTGACGCCGGAAGGCGAGACCTATCTGGCGCGCGCCCGGCGTGTGCTGGCGGAAATCGACGAGATGGAGCGGCTGGTCGCACAGGGGGCGCAGGCCAAGCCGCGCGGGCTGCTGCGCGTCAATGCGACGATCGGCTTTGGCGAATGCTACATCATCCCGCTCGTCGGCGAATTCCTCTCGCTCTACCCGGATGTGCGGCTGGAACTGTCGCTCAGCGACGGGTTGATCGATCTCGTGGAGGAGCGCACGGACATCGCGTTCCGCACCGCGCCCATGGCTGATTCATCGCTCAAGGCGCGCAAGCTTCTGGTCAGCCATCGCATCACGGTGGCCACGCCGGATTATCTCGCCGCGCGCGGCACGCCGCAGGTGCCGGCCGATCTCGCGAACCACAACTGCATCACCTTCACCTTCGGGCGCGCGCCGGGCGAATGGCCGTTCCGCGATCCCGGCACGAGCACCGTCTATCCCGTGCCGGCGCCGGGGAATGTCATGGCGGCAAGCGGCTCGGTCGCGCGGCTGCTCTGCCTGGAGGGCGTGGGCATTGCCCGCATCGGCAAGTTCCATGTCGACGGCGATATCGCCGACGGCCGCCTTGTGGAGGTGCTGGCCGAATACAATCCCGTGCAGGAGGAGCAGGTACACGCCGTCTATGTCGGCCATGAGCACCTGGCCGCCCGCATCCGCGCCTTCATCGATTTCCTGGCCGAAAAGATCTGACGCCGCTTACGCCTTGACCGCGATGATGAACAGCCGCGGGAACCGCAGCAACAGCCGTCCGTCCGCAAGCGGCGGGTAGGCGGCGGCGATGCGCCGCTCGTAATCGGCGACGAAATCCGCATGATGTTCGGCAAGGATGTGGTCGAGATAGCGCCTGAGGCCGGTGCCCTTGACCCATTCCACGATCGCGCCGGCATTGGCCATCGGGTGATTGTAGGCGGTATGCCACACATCGACGCGTGCAGCCTTGGGCGCAAGCGCGTCGAAATAGGCAGCGGGTGGGGGAAGGCGCTTGCGGCGTGGCGCTCCTTCCGCAAACACGCTCTGCCAGGGACCGGCGAGCGCGCTTTCCTCCATCAGCCTGTGTGAGGGCTCGTCGAAATTGTCCGGCATCTGCACGGCAAGCACGCCACCGGGGCGCAGCCCGTCCATCAGTTCGGCCAGCAGTCCCAGATGGTCCGGCAGCCATTGGAACACGGCGTTGGCATAGAGCAGGGCAGCGGGTGCCGGCGGGCGCCATGTCGCAAGATCGCATTCGACGAAATCCACGCCCGGCAGGCGTTGGCGCGCCGCCTTCAGCATGTCGGCCGCATTGTCCACGCCCTTCACGCCGCGGCCGGGAAAGCGTTGCACCAGGAGTTCAGTGGAATTGCCCGGACCGCAACCGAGGTCGTAGACCGTACCGGCCGGCAGATCGGCGGGCACCTGGGCCAAGAGGTCGCGCGCGGGCCGAGTGCGTTCATCTTCGAATTTCAGATACTGTGCGGCGGACCATGCCATGTCAGAGGCTTTCGAGCGAGGGAAGGATGAGCGCGGGGCCGAGATCGAAATATTCATCCGGCATGTCGCCGCGGTTGATCCAGACGGTGCGGAAGCCGAATTTCGCAGCACCTGCAATGTCCCAGCGGTTGGAGGACTGGAAGGAAACGGCATCGGGATAGAGCCGGTAACTGGTCGTGACGAGATCGTAGACCGCGGGTGCGGTCTTGTAGGTCTTCAGCGCATCCACGGAAAAGATGTCGTCGATGACGGTGTCGAGCGCGGCGTTCTTCACCGCCGAGGCGAGCATGGCCGGCGAGCCGTTGGAGAGAATGGCGATATGCGCGCCCCGGCTCTTCAGCGCCTTCAGCACGGCCGGCACTTCCGGATAGCAGTCGAGCGTCCAGTAGGCGTCGAGCAGCTTCGACCGCAGCGCCGGGTCGACGCCGCTGACGCGCTGGAACGTGTAGTCCAGCGCCTGCTCCGTCAACTGCCAGAAATCGGCGTAAGCGCCCATCAGCGCGCGCGTCCAAGAATATTCCAGCTGCTTGGCGCGCCACATCTCCGAAAACAATCGGTAATCCGGCCCCACATCCCCCGCATGCCGCCGCACCGCCGCATGCACGTCGAACAGCGTGCCATAGGCATCGAACACATAGGCGGCATGGGACATGGTGGGCGATTCCTCGGGTTTCCTCGCTCGCGATTGGCGGTGATTGGCGTAGGAATGTCAATTGTGCGTCGAAAGTACGGTTCTCCGTATCTTGGGCGCCATGGCCGTCAGGGTGAAGCGGAGGTGATCGCTTTCATCACGTCTATGAAGGCGCTGGTGCGAACACCGGACGCGTTCTGTTTGAGATCGACGGTCTGCACCACCACGAGCCGCTTCGATGGCACGACAGCGATGATCTGCCCGCCATAGCCGGAAGCGTAAAAGACATGCGGCCCCCAGGGATCTTCGGGAAGTGTCCACCACATATAGCCGTAGCCCTGCCGTATCCGTTTCGCCTGCGAATAGGGGGTCGTCGATTCCTCGACCCACGCTTCTGGAATGATCTGCCTGCCGCCCCACTTGCCTGCATTCAGAAAAAGCTGACCAAAACGGGCGGCGTCCCGCGCACTGAGTTGAAGCGGATAGGCTGGGTGCTCGGATACCTTTTCGAGGGCATAACGGCCGTCTTGAAGCGAGAAATCCTCCATGCCCACAGGGCGGGCAATCCGGTTTTGAAAGCTCGCGAAGATGTCTTCCCCGGTCTGCTGCCGATAGATCGTACCAAGAGTGTTGAAGTCCCAGTTGTTGTAGAACCAGAACGACCCCGGTGGATGGCTCCCGCGGGCCGGCCGCTTGCGCTTGATATCGGCTGTCTCGTGCGCGGCTGGATGGTAGATACCTGATCGTGACATGAGCAGATCGCGCACTGTCGCCGTTTTTTCCTCTTGCGTCAGACGGGGCGCCGTGTCGTCGATGCCGAGTTCGGCAAGAGTGCTCGACAGGTCGATCCGGCCGTCGGCGACAGCGATGCCATAGAGTGCGCTGAGCAGGCTCTTGCGAACGGATGCCATTTTGACCTTGCGCGACGTGTCGCCCCATCGGGCAATGACCCGCCCGTCTTGAACGATCATCAGCGCGGTCGGCTTGAGTTTTTTCGATTGCAGGCGGGCGGCCTCGAGCCGCTCCACGGACCAGCCGGCGACAGCCGGATCCACGTCCTCCCAGGCTTGGGCATGGGCTTGCCCTGACATGAGAACGGTCACGAAAAGCAGAAATGCGAAATGTCGAGCGAACATGGCCCCTCCCGTTTTGAACAGGCTGAACATCCAATCGTGGTAGCTTTCCGGTGCACGCCTCGACTGTCGACACATGAGGGATTTTTCGCTCGGCAGCGCGCGGGCTCGCCCGTCATTCATCCTCAAGCCCGCCGGAGGGCGGCCATGTCGCCGCTGCTGAGAGCCGGCAGGTTGGCCTCGATCTTGTCTATCGGCCAGTCCCACCAGGCTAGGTCAAGCAGTTCGTCGATGACGTCGCTCGAATAGCGCATTCGGATGATGGATGCCGGGTTTCCGCCGACAACGGCGTAGGGCGGAACATTCCGGGTAACGACCGAGGCGGCGGCGACGATCGCGCCCGAACCGATATGGACGCCGGGCATGATGGCCGCGTTCTGGCCGATCCAGACATCGTGATCCACGATCGTGTCTTTGACAGGCAGGTCCTTGTAGCCGAAGGTCTCCGGCTTGAAGATGCGAAACGGATAGGTGGTGAAGCCGTCCATCGGATGGTTGGCGGAACTCGTGATGAAATAGCTTCCGCGCGCGATCTGGGCGAACTTGCCGATTACCAGCCTTTCGCGACATGCGTGGCCGAGGTAGGGGGCCAGAATCAAGGCCGTGTCCTCGAGCGTGCCGGAATGCGTGTAATAGCTGAAGTCGCCGATCTCCATGCGCGGATGATCGATGACGTTCTTCAGGTAAACCGTGTCCCGATAGATAGTCCCGTCGGGCAGGGTGATGGGATGAATGGCCTTTGCATCAAGAAGAGCCATGGAGCACCTTTCAGGCATTCGGCCAGCCAATCACGACGAAGCGGCATCCCGGTGAGATCTGGCGGCCAATGTTCGTGCGACAACGCTATTGTCGCCGGGCCGGGAAATCCACCGCGGCCCGGATATCGCTCCGATGAATAATTTTGATACGGAAATCGGGGACGCGCGCGGCCCCCGTCAAAACCGCGTGATCACGCTGATGCCGAGGTCGGTGGCCTTGTCCATGGCCATCAGCGCCGGCACGGCCTCGTCGAGGCTGATGTGGCGGCCGATCAGGTTTTGCGGGGCGAGCTTGCCGCTTTCGATCATGGCGAGCATGGCGTCGTAGCGCCAGGCCTGCATGCCGTGGCTGCCGTAGATTTCCAACTCGTGGCCGATGACCTGCGCCATCGGGATCTGCGGCGTGGCATGGTCTGCCAGCATCAGCCCGACCTGCACATGGCGCCCGCGGCGGCGCAGGTTCTTGATGGAGTTGAAGCAGGTGACGGGCGAGCCGAGCGCATCGACGGAGGCATGCACGCCGCCGCCGGTGATATCGCGCACGGCTTCCGCGACATCAGCCACGTCCCTGGCGTTGATGGTGGCGACGGCGCCCATCTTGCGCGCGAAGTCGAGCTTCTCGTCGGAAATGTCGATGGCGACGGGGTTTGCGCCGAGGGCCGCCGCGATCATGATCGCAGAAAGGCCGACGCCGCCGCAGCCATGCACCGCCACCCATTCGCCGCCCGTCACGCGCGCCTGGTCCACCACGGCGCGGAAGGACGTGGCGAAGCGGCAGCCGAGGCTGGCAGCGGTCGCATAGTCGATAGCCTCGGGCAGGTGCACGAGGTTCTGGTCGGCGTAGTCGATCGCGACATATTCGGCAAACGAGCCCCAGTGGGTGAAGCCCGGCTGGAACTGTTCTTCGCAAACCTGCTGGTTGCCGGCGCGGCACTCACCGCAATGGCCGCAGCCGGAGACGAATGGCACCGTCACGCGCTGGCCTTCGCGGAAGCGGCGCACGCCCTTGCCGACGGCCATGACCGTGCCGGCAAGCTCATGGCCCGGCACATGCGGCAGCCTGATATCGGGGTCATGCCCCATCCAGCCATGCCAGTCGCTGCGGCACAGGCCCGTCGCCTCCACCTTGATCACCACGCCGCCTTCCGTGGGCGTCGGGTCCGGCAGGTTGCGGACATCGGGCGTGGCTTCGAAGGCTTCGAAATACATGGCGCGCATGGCTGTCTCCTTTTGGTCCTCTATCGCATGCGGTCCGCGGCCTCTCAATCGCGTCACCCATGATAAGACCTGATGCACCTATTCAACATCTTGAATGGACAAGCGGCCCGCTCTGTCCGAAGTCAGGCGGGCCGAAGTCAGGCGGGCTTGACCGGCCCGGCCGGCAAGGCCTTGATGGGCGAAAAGGAGTTTTTGAAAATGCCAGTCGATACCTCACCGCGCTCGATGACCTGGACCTTCGTGGACGGCGAATGGATTTCGGGCAACCCGCCACTTATCGGCCCCACCTCGCATGCCATGTGGCTCGGCTCGACCGTATTCGACGGTGCACGCTGGTTCGACGGCATCGCGCCCGACCTCGACCTGCATTGCCAGCGCGTCAACCGCTCTGCCGAGGCGTTGGGCCTCAAGGCGACAGTGCCGGCCGAGGAGATCGAGGCGCTGTCGTGGGAAGGCGTGAAGCGGTTCGACGGCAAGACGGCTGTTTACATCAAGCCGATGTACTGGGCCGAGCACGGCTCGTTCAGCGTCGTGGCGCCCGATGCGGAATCGACCCGCTTCGCGCTTTGCCTGTTCGAGGCGCCGATGGGCGATCCGAAGGCGGCCTCGTCGCTCACCGTTTCGCCCTTCCGCCGCCCGACGCTGGAATGCATGCCGACGGATGCCAAGGCCGGCTGCCTCTACCCGAACAATGCCCGCATGCTGGTGGAGGCCCGCAAGCGCGGCTTCGACAATGCGCTGGTGCGCGACATGCTGGGCAATGTCGCCGAAACCGCATCGTCCAACATTTTCATGGTGCGCGACGGCGTCGTCTTCACGCCGGCCTCCAACCGTACTTTCCTTGCCGGCATCACACGGTCGCGGGTGATCAACCTGCTGCGGGAGGCAGGCTTCGACGTCGTGGAGACCGCGCTCACGCTTGCCGACTTCCAGGCCGCCGACGAGATCTTCACCTCCGGCAACTATTCCAAGGTCGTGCCTGTCACCCGCCTTGATGACCGCGACCTCCAGCCCGGCCCCCTCACCGCCAAGGCCCGCGATCTCTATTTCGACTGGGCGCATTCCAACGGCGATGCCTGAAATG
>Ga0160495_100856_pt1 | contig 10552 bp, 11 predicted proteins | sample DID4MG_4_FD_108251 | JGI IMG/M metagenome (GOLD analysis project Ga0160495, IMG submission 108251) | Enriched soil microbial communities from UW Madison campus, WI, USA - DID2933_E24_FP4 MG | ecosystem: Environmental > Terrestrial > Soil > Unclassified | place: USA: Madison, Wisconsin | collected... | reverse complement strand
GGGCAGCCACGATTGGCTGTGCATAGACGGCTACGGAGAGCGATTGCGCTTCGTTACAGAGCTGAAGTGTATTTTTCCGGACACCTCTTGCGGATGGGCACGCGGCATAGGAAAAAGACCCTGCGCTTCAGGCTGTTGGGCGCATCACAGTTTTCTTGTCGCGGGAGGTAACAAACTCGTGTTGCCTCGCGTAGGGTATGAAACGGTGAAACAATCGACGCGTGAAGAGCAATGGGCAGCCTGGCTGCGCCTCGCCATCAAGGGCGATGCGCAGGCCTACAACCGTTTCCTTGTTGACGTGACGCCGCAATTGCGCCGCATGGCGCGTCGGCGTTGCGATCAGTTCGGTGCGCCGGCAAGCGAAGCCGAGGATGTGGTGCAGGAAGTGCTGCTCGCCATCCACCTGAAGCGCGGCACCTGGGACCCGTCCCGACCGCTCGGACCGTGGCTGGCGACCATCGTGCGCAACAAGCTGGTCGATAGCCTGAGGCGTCGCGGCCGGCATGTGAATGTGCCGATCGAGGACGTTGCCGATTTCCTGAAGGCGGTCGATGAAACGCATGAAGCCGCCGACCGAATCGACACCGAAACAATATTGGCGCGATTGAAAGATCCGCAACGCGATATCGTCCGTTCGATCTCGATTGAAGGGCAAGGCATCCGCGAAACGGCGGCGCGGCTGAAAATGACGGAGGTGGCGGTGCGCGTCGCCCTCCACCGGGCGCTGAAATCGTTGGCGGCCCTGTATCGGAGCGAATGAAATGAAAACGGACGATCTGATCACCCTGATGACGCACGACGCTCCCGTAAGCATGCGCTACAGTCGGGTTCTTGCGCTCGCGTTCGGCGCCAGCGTCGTTTTCTCTGCCGTGCTGCTCGTCGGCACCGTCGGGCTGCGGCACAATATGGCGAGCGTCTTCGAGACCTGGCGCGTGCTGTTCAAGATCGTCATCACACTCGTGCTCGCCGTTCTCGCCGCCCGTCTTGCTGTACGTATCGGCCGGCCAGGTGCGGAAATCCGCCTGACTGCTCTGTCGCTCGGCGTGCCGCTCGTCACGGTCGTCGCCGCTGTTGTCGTAGAGCTTTCTGTTTTGCCTGAGCATGCGTGGCGGGCGCGCCTCGTCGGGCAAAACGCGCTGTTTTGCTTGTTTTTCGTCCCGGTCCTTTCGCTTGCGCCGTTCGCCGGCTTGTTCTGGGCCTTGAAGAAAGGGGCGCCAGAGAACCCGGCGGCTGCGGGCGCCGCGGCCGGGCTAGCTGCGGGTGCCATCGCCGCCGCTATCTATGCCTGGCACTGCCCGGATGACAGTCCGCTGTTCCTGGCTACCTGGTATGTGATAGCCATTGCCAGCGTGAGCGCCGTGGGCGCATTGCTTGGCCGGCGCTGGTTGCGCTGGTAGCGGATATCACTCCCGCGCCCAGATGGCATGCTCGATCTTGCCTTTGAGTTCCGGATAGGCCTCCGGATCAAAACGCGGTTCCCGTGTCTTCTTCTGCTCGAAATAATCTTTCGTGAGTTTGGCGACCGTTCCTGAAAGCAGCAGGATTGCAATTAGGTTGACAGAGGCCATGAGGCCCATCGCAGCGTCGGCCAGATTGAAAACGACGGCGACCGTCGTATAGGCGCCCCATATCACCATCAACAATACGGCAACGCGAAGTGTGCCGACCGCGCCCTTGTTGTCGAGCTTCAAAAACACCATGGCGTTTTCCGAATACGCGTAGTTGCCGATAATCGAGGTAAAGGCGAAGAAAAAGATAGCAATGGCGATGAAGTAGCGCCCAGCCTCTCCGATATGTGAGACCATCGCTTCCTGTGTCAGCGGCGTGCCGGTGAGCTCGGATCCGGGTGTCATAACACCCGACAGCAGAATCATGATGCCTGTTGCCGTGCAAATCAGGATCGTGTCGATGAAGACGCCCAGCGCCTGCACGAGACCCTGGCTGGACGGATGATGTGGAGACGGCGTCGCGACGGCTGCAATATTCGGCGCGGAGCCCATGCCGGCCTCATTGGAGAAGAGGCCGCGCTTGACGCCGTTGAGCATAGCCCCCGCTACACCGCCTGCCGCCTGCTCGATGCCGAAGGCACTTTTGACAATCAGGGCGATGACGCCCGGAACCTCGGTGATGTTGGCGATAACGACATAGAAGGCCATACCGAGATACGCAACGGCCATGAACGGGACAACATACTCAGCCACCTGTGCGATTTGACGGATGCCTCCGAAGATCACGACACCCGTCAGCACCGCCAGGGCGACGCCGACCCAGATCTTTTCGAGCCCGAAGGCGCCCTGCATGGCGTCCGCGATCGAGTTTGCCTGTACGGCATTGAAGACGAGACCAAACGCGATGATCAGGCAGACCGAGAATATCATGCCGGCCCACGGCGCGTTCAGGCCGCGAGCGATGTAGAATGCCGGGCCGCCGCGATACTGCCCGTTATGGTCCGTGACCTTGTAGAGCTGAGCCAACGCACTTTCTGAGTAGGCCGTTGCCATGCCGACTGCAGCGACGACCCACATCCAGAATAGCGCACCAGGGCCGCCGAGGAACAGGGCAACGGCGACACCGGCGAGATTACCGGTGCCCACACGTGAGGCGAGGCTCGTGCATAACGCCTGAAATGGTGTGATCCCGCTCGTATCGCTGGCTGGTGCGCGCATGACCGAGCGGAACAACTCCGGGAAGTGCCGGAACTGGATGAAGCCCAGCCGCAGCGTGAAGTAGATGCCGACGGCAATCAGTCCGTAAATGAGGACATAGCCCCAAAAGATCATGTTCAGAAAATCGACGATTGCATTCAAAACGGTCACGGCGGCACTCTTTCGATAAGAACGCTGGATCATCATGACAACCCCCGCACGATTTGGCACGGTGGTTGTCATTGCAGTCAGATCGTTGCACGATAGTTGTGAGCCCGCAACGCTTGAATGCGTCGCCGTTAGGCTTCTTCCTCGCGCCCAGCGAACCAATTGGCCAGCAGCGCGCCGGAAATGTTGTGCCAGACGCTGAAAATGGCGCTGGGAACGGCTGAAAGGGGCGAGAAGTAAGCGGTCGCGAGCGCAGCGCCCAGTCCAGAGTTTTGCATGCCGACCTCAATGGCGATCGCTTTGCGTTTTGCAAGCGAGAGCCCCGTGGCTTTCGCTGCAAAGAAACCGAGCAGGTAGCCGAGACCGTTGTGAAGCACCACGACTGCGAAGATCATCAGGCCTGACTGGACGATGGAAGCCTTCGATGCACCGACGACGGCCGAGACGATGAGAACGATGCCGACGACGCTGACAAGGGGAAGTGCAGGAACCGCCGCCTTAACGGCGCCGGGCAGCAGTTTCTGGAGGAGCGCGCCGAGGGCGAGTGGAACGAGCACGACCTTGACGATGCTGAGGAACATAGACCAGCCATCGACAGGCAGATATTGACTGGCAAACAGCCAGACGAGGAAAGGTGTTACGAGCGGTGCAGCCAGCGTTGTGACGGATGTGCAGGCGACCGACAGCGCGACGTCACCTTTCGACAGATAGGTCATCACATTGGACGAGGTCCCGCCTGGGCAGCAGCCGACAAGAATTACGCCCGCCGCGACCTCTGGTGGCATGGGGATGATGCGCGTCAGCAGGACAGCGAGAAGGGGCATGATGAGGAACTGGCCGAGGACGCCGATTGCGACGTCGAATGGCCGCCTCACCACTTCGCGGAAATCGTCGATCGACAGGGTTAGGCCCATACCGAACATGATGATTGCCAGCAGCGTCACGATCCACGGGCCAAACTGCTTAAAGGTATCGGGGAAGAAGAAGCCGAGGACTGCGAAGAGGATGACCCAGGCAGCAAACGTCTTGCCAACGAAGGTCGAAATGGATGTCAGTGCTTTCACGTCTTTGCTCCAACAGGAAAAATATGGTGCCGATCTATACGCGATGAGCCCTCTGTCAAGCCGTGAAACGTTTGCCAATCCTGGCGGCCTCTGACCTGCCACTCGGCAGCAGCATGGGCAGAATTACCCGTCTCAACCGTCGTTCTGTGCAGCTCAACTAGACCCCGAGACAGTCGGCTCACGCGATCGGCCGTGTGGGTGAAGGTGATCGAAAGATCAATCTGACGCTTCCAGATCGATAGCATCAAGCATTCCTTGGGTGAGCATGCGCTCTAGCGCGCGCTCGACGGCGGCAGTCCATATGGCATGCTCTGCAAGTGCCGGCGGAATCAATCCTGGCAGGGCGGAAAGCGCTGCCACGATCGCCGGAGCCTCCTGTGGAGTATCGCTGAGTGCGGCGGCGATCTCTGCTTCGCGCGGATCGCGGATCGGATAGACTTCTCCCGCATCATTTCGGCCAAGGGTGTAGCGCATCCACGCGGCCGTCGCGAAAGCGAAAGCCTGGATCGGCAAGTTCCGTTCGAGCGCCAGAAGAGCCGGCTGGAAAATACGCTGCGGCAATTTCTGGCTGCCATCCATCGCGATCTGGCGCGTCTCATGTGCGATGGCAGGGTTTCGGAAGCGAATTTCGAGGGATCTGGCGTAATCTGCAAGATCTATCGAAGGTAGTCTTGGAAGGACGGCGGCGGCGGCCGCCAGATGCCTTTTCACCAGCCGTGCCAGCGCCCGGTCCTCCATTACATCGCGCACATACTGCCGTCCGGACAGGAACCCAGCATAGGCCAGCATCGAGTGGCTGCCATTCAGCATGGTGAGTTTCATCTGCTCATAGGGTGCTACGTCCGTGACAAAAAGAGCGCCACCTGCTTCCCACGCCGGGCGGCCAGTTGGAAACAGATCCTCAATCACCCACTGCACAAAGGGTTCGGTTTCTACCGCAGCGAGGTCGATGCAGCCCGTCTGACGTTCCGCTTCCGACAGCGTTTTCGGTGTCGCTGCAGGTGTGATGCGGTCGACCATGCAGGACGGAAAGGCGACTTCTGCCTCGATCCAGTCGGCGAGCCCAGGATCGGTCATCCGTGCAAAACCGACAACCCCGCTACGAACCATGCGGCCGTTTTCCGGCAGGTTATCGCAGGAAAGCACGGTGAATGGTTTGTGCCCGGACAACCGCCGCTGGGCAAGGGCGCGCACGAGTAGTCCCAAGACGCCTGCGGGCGTGTCCGGTGAGGCGAGATCGGCGCCAACAGCAGGATGGGTGAGATCCGGCCCGCCGCTTAAGCGGTCGATGCCATATCCTTTTTCAGTCACCGTCAGGGTGACAATGCGGACCTCAGGCGCGCAAAGCGCGGCAAGCGTGGCGGTCGAATCCGCGGCGATCACATCACGGATCGACCCGATAACGCGCGCGCTGGTACCTTGCGACCCACGCTCTATCAAGGTGTAGAATCCGTGTTGCGCGTTGAGCGCCTCGGCAACCTCGACCGAACGAAGGCTGACGCCGGTGATCCGCCAATCGCCACCTGACGCTGCCAGCGCGTCATCGGTCATGACGGCCTGGTGGGCGCGATGAAAGGCGCCAATGCCGAGATGGACAATGCCCCGCCCATGCGCATCGGGATCGTAGCCCGGCACCTTTGCGGGGCCGGTGACGAAATCAGGAGACGTAAGCCGTTTCACCGTAATCCCTCCGCGGGATGATCGAGGGCAGTCATGATGCCGCGTAGTTCCGCAAGCCCCTTCAACCGGCCGATCGACGGATAACCCGGTTGCGCCTTGCGTCCGAGATCGTCGAGGATGTCTTGCCCGTGATCGGGGCGGAATGGGATGGAGATGTCCGAACGTCCCGCTGCCTTGCGGCGGCGTTCCTCGCGCAGGACGGCAGCCATCAGCGCGACCATATCGGTGTTCCCGCCAAGATGCTCGGCCTCGTGGAAGCTGCCTTTCAGATCGGCGCTCTCGCGCAGGACATTTCGAAGATGCAGGAAATGCACCCGACTTCCCAGCCGATCCATCATGCCGGGCAGATCATTGTCAGGACGAACGCCGAGAGACCCCGAGCAAAGCGTGATCCCATTGGCCGGACTGTCGACCGCCCGCATGATCGTGGCGTAGTCGTCTTCCGTCGACATCACCCGTGGCAGGCCAAGGAGCGGGAACGGTGGGTCGTCCGGGTGGCAGCAAAGGCGCAGGCCAAGCTCTTCCGCCAATGGACAGACCTCGGAGAGGAAATCAATGAGGTGACGACGCAAGTGCTCGGCCGGCAAGCCATCATACTCCGCGATGTGGCGGCGCACGTCGTCAAGGCTGAAACTTTCCGCCGAACCCGGTAAGCCAAAGACAACATTGCGGGCAAGTTCGCCGCGCCGGTCATCCGTCATATCGATGAACCGGCGCCTGGCTTCCTCTACCACTTCGCTGGAAAAGTCATCAGCGGCACCATCGCGCGCCAGGATATGAATATCGAAGGCGGCGAAGTCGATGATATCGAAGCGCATGCAGGTACCACCTGTGGGCAGGCGCCAGGCAAGATCGGTTCGTGTCCAATCCAGGACGGGCATGAAATTGTAACAGATGACCTCGATCCCAGCATCGCGAAGATGGTGAAGCGAGATCTTCCAGTTCTCGATATGCGCGCGCCAGTCGCCCTTCTGCTTCTTGATGTCCTCTGAAACCGGAAGGCTTTCGACAACCTCCCAGGCCAAGCCAGAAGGACTGCCATCGCGCATTCGCGCGATGACGCTCTGGCGTTCGGCAATCGCGGCAGGCGACCAGACATTTCCGGTCGGCACATGGTGCAGCGCAGAAACGACCCCCTCAACGCCAGCCTGCCGCATATCGTCGACTGAACACAAATCTTTTGGACCGAACCAACGCCAGGTTTGCCGCATCGCGCGCTTTCTCCTCTCTCCAAACGTTTCCTCCATCTAGCACACGGCATTTTTGTTGACTAGTATGGAAGTATGGAGGTAAGTTCAGTCAGGGAGGAAATGAATGGAAGCAAAGCTCGCGACAGTTCTGGAGTTGGGTGCTGCGGTTGGGCCGCAGCTTCATCGCATATTGCGTGATCGCATTATTCGCGGCGAGCTAGCTCCCGGTGCGCGGATCTCCGAAACCGAGATTGCCAGCGCATACTCCGTATCGCGCCAGCCTGTGCGCGAAGCCTTCATCAAGCTTGCGGAGGAGGGGCTGGTTGAAGTTCGGCCCCAGCGTGGCACCTTTGTCTCCCTGATATCGCTTCCCGTCGTCATGACAGCGCGCTTCATGCGCGAGGCGATCGAGGCCGATATCGTCCGCAGGCTGGCCGAAAAGGCTGACGCTATGATGATCGCCCGCCTCGATGCCAACATGGCCGAACAGCGCAGTCTTGCTCCCGATGCATCCGGAGAGACGTTCATGCGTCTGGATGAGGAGTTTCACCGCTGCCTTGCCGAATTGCTTGGCCATGCGGCAGTGGCGGATCACCTGGAGGAGCTCAAAACCCAGATGAACCGCGTTCGGCACATCAGTGCGCGCAACTTCTCCCGTGATCGGTTGATCGCCCAGCATGGAGAGGTCGTGGAGGCCATTCGCTTCCATGATCCCGGTCGGGCAGAAACGGCAATGCGCCGTCATCTGATGGAAATCGTCAGCGATTTGCCCGGTATCGTCCAGCAGCAGCCTGAATGCTTCTTGGGCGCCGATTTGCTGGAGATGCCGACGTGAGTGGGCAGCTTCAGAGTTCTGCGAGCGATGGGAATGTGCCGGAGCGGGTCGCGCGGGCATGGGCCTTGTTGCTTTCAGATTGGTTGAGCCGGGCCGCAGATACCGAGCATTTCGGATTTTTCGATACGCTGGATGCGGCGGGCAGGCCCCAACTTCGGGCCGATAAGACCATTCTCGTGCAGGCCCGGATGCTATTCACCCTTTCCCACCTCGCACTAATCACGGGTGGCGAAACGCAACTCGTCGAACTGGCAAAGCGTCAGGCGGGTGCGCTTGCTGCGTTTCGGAAGGCAGCGGGGTTGTACTGCCGGGCGGTGCGGCGTGATGGCACCCCGACTGGTCGTCGGGAGGACGGCATCGCCCGCAGTTACGACCAGAGCTTTGTGCTGTTGGGTCTTGTGACATGGAACCGGATTGCGCCTTCGGTCGACACGGAAACCGAAATCGAGGCCTGCTGGAGCGCAATTGGCTCACAGTTGACGGATGCGACGACCGGCCTGCTTTTGGAGCACGATGGCGTCATGGATCCGGCTGCTCCGCACGCACCACCGCGCGCGCAAAATCCACATATGCACCTCTATGAGGCATGTCTGCAGGCGTTTGAGATGACCGGTGCCGCGGTTTGGCTCGACCGGGCATCAATGCTTCGCAATGTTGCCCTGCGCTATTTTTTCGATGAGGAAACCGGAAGCATTCGAGAATGGATTGCACCCGATCTTGCTGACCTGCCCGGGGCTGCGGGCTTGCGTCGCGAGCCCGGTCATCAATGTGAATGGGCCTGGCTTTTGCGCCGTGAAGCCTCCTTCAGCGGAAATGCCTCCCTGGATGATCTTGCCGTGCGCCTGATGAATTTTGCCGACCGTCATGGTTTTGCGCAATCCGGAAGAATGCGGGGTGCTGCCCTCGATGCCGTTTCCGCAACCGGTCAGATTCAGGAAGAAGCCTTTCTTCTCTGGCCGCAGACCGAAGCAATAAAGGTCTTTGCGCAGCGCCACGCCTATGGCGATATCGCGGCCGGCCCCCGCGCGCTGGACCTCGTGGCGCTGGTATTCGATCGCTGGTTCAGCGCCACGCCCTTCTGGATCAATCGCGTGGACAGTGCAGGCCTCGTTCTATGGCCCGAAACTCTGACGCGCCTCTTCTACCATCTCGCGCTTGCACTGACGGAGGGTGCGCGCGCGGGCCTGTGGGCAGTGCCCCGGGGGAACTGACTTTAACAAAGGAGGAAAGACATGTTCCACATTAAGACAATCGGTATTGCGGCCGCACTGCTTGCCGCAACCGCAACCGGCGCGATCGCCGAAATCAAGTTCGCGCTTTCGACTTCGCAGAACGCAACGGACCCTCTGGCCATTGCGATGGAGGCGGCAGCGACGCGTATCGAAGAGCGGACCAAGGGGGAGATCGACGTTACCGTTTACCCATCCTCGCAGCTGGGCTCGGACAACGACGTTCTGGAGCAGATCCGCAACGGCGCAGCCGTCGCCGTACTTGTCGACGCGGGTCGCCTTGCGCCATTCAAGAAAGAGCTCGGCATCCTTTCGGCACCTTACCTCGTGGATGACTGGTCCCAATACGCTGCCATCACGAAATCCGAACCCTACAAGGCGTGGGTCGAAGAACTGGCGGCCTCTTCCGGCCTGCGGCTTTTGAACTACAACTGGTTCCAGGGCACCCGTCAGATGTTTTCCAAGAACCCGGTGACGAAGCCCGAGGATCTGAAGGGCGTACGCGTTCGCACAATCGACGCCGCCGGCTGGCTAGCCACCGTAAATGCCATGGGTGCGACCGCCGTGCCGATGGCGTGGTCCGAGGTCTATTCGGCTCTTCAGCTGGGTGCGCTTGATGGCGCCGAGGCCCAATTGACAGGCGCCTACGGGATCAAGCTGCACGAGGTGACGGGAAATCTTGCCTTCACCAACCATGTACAACTCGTCACCGGCCTCACGACGTCGGAAGAGTGGTTCAAGTCGCTGTCCCCGGAACATCAGGCGATTCTGGTCGAGGAACTGGAGCGTGCGGGCGATGAGGCTTCGGCGGCAACCGTTGCAAAGGGCAAGGAAGTGCTTGCTGAGATGAAAGCGGGCGGAATGGTGGTGAACGACGTCAATCCCGAGGACTTCAAGTCGCTGACCGCCGGTGTCTACGCCGAACTCGGGCTTGAGGAAGCACGCGCCGCGCTACAGCCCGCGATCGACGCGGCCAAACCCTGACGTGAGCGGCTGGCGCGGGCGGCACGGCCGCCCGCTGCCCTGCAGCCGACATGCCAAGCCCAGGAGAAGATCATGTTGAAAATTCTCGACCGGACAGAGGAAATTGCCGCGGTCGCTTTGCTTGCTGGAACGGTCGTTGCCGTCTTGGCGGGGGCGATCGGGCGCTCAATTGGTCATCCGGTACCGGCAGGTCCCGAGATTGCCCAGCTTCTTCTCATCTGGACCTGTATGTTGGGTGCGGACCTGATGATTAAGAGCGGTGGGCATATCCGCATTTCGGCCTTGCCGGATGCACTGCCACCTATAGGTCGCCGCGTCCTGCACCTGGTCTGTGTCATATGCATGCTCGGCTTCTTGGGCTATTGCGGATGGCTGGGCTGGATGCTGGCAATGTCGAACTGGGCCCGTGAGATGGGCGCCTCCGGCCTGTCCTACGGCTGGGTGACCCTGGCGTTCCCGGTAGGTTGCGCCCTGATGATCCTGTCGCTGCTGCGCCGGATTCTTGGCCATGGCCTGCTGTACTCGATTGAGCCCGAAACCCGTGACGGGGAACAACTCCTGTGATTTCCTTTCTTCTTCTGTGCCTTGCACTTGGCTTTATGGTCATCGGAATGCCGGTTGCTTTCGCCATCGGTGTGGCGAGCCTTGTCTATTTCCTGCTGCCTTCAACCTTCATGCCCGATGCGACGGCGGTGCAGCGGATAATAGCGTCCAGCCAGTCTTTTCCCCTTTTGGCCGTGCCGTTGTTCATCCTTGT
>Ga0160495_100853_pt1 | contig 10585 bp, 8 predicted proteins | sample DID4MG_4_FD_108251 | JGI IMG/M metagenome (GOLD analysis project Ga0160495, IMG submission 108251) | Enriched soil microbial communities from UW Madison campus, WI, USA - DID2933_E24_FP4 MG | ecosystem: Environmental > Terrestrial > Soil > Unclassified | place: USA: Madison, Wisconsin | collected... | reverse complement strand
TCTCCAGCACCTCGGCCTCGGCCTCGGTCAGGATGCCCTTCTTCTCGTCCGGGATCAGCATGTCGTCGATGCCGATCGACACGCCGGCGCGGGTCGCGTAGGCGAAGCCGGTGTACATCAGCTGGTCGGCGAACACGACCGTGTCCTTCAGGCCCAGCTGGCGGTAGCACGAGTTGATCAGGCGCGAGATGTTCTTCTTGCTCAGCTCGGTGTTGGCCAGCGCGAACGGCAGGCCGTCCGGCAGGATCTCGGCCAGCAGCGCACGGCCGACCGTGGTGTCCACGATGGTCGGCTTGCGGGTCTTGTTGCCTTCCTCGTCGATCGTGGTCTCGTTGATGCGGACCTTGACCTTGGCGTGCAGCTCGACGGTGCGGTTGTCGTAGGCGCGCTTGACCTCGGCGACGTTGGCGAACGCCATGCCCTCGCCCTTCTTGTTCTCCAGGGCGCGGGTCATGTAGTACAGGCCGAGCACGACGTCCTGCGACGGCACGATGATCGGCTCGCCGTTGGCCGGCGACAGGATGTTGTTGGTCGACATCATCAGCGCACGCGCTTCCAGCTGGGCTTCCAGCGAGAGCGGCACGTGGACGGCCATCTAGTCGCCGTCGAAGTCGGCGTTGAACGCGGTGCAGACCAGCGGGTGCAGCTGGATGGCCTTGCCTTCGATCAGGACCGGCTCGAACGCCTGGATGCCCAGACGGTGCAGGGTCGGCGCACGGTTCAGCAGCACCGGATGCTCGCGGATGACCTCTTCCAGGATGTCCCAGACTTCGGCTTCTTCGCGCTCGACCAGCTTCTTGGCCGCCTTGATCGTGGTGGCCAGGCCGCGACGCTGCAGCTTGGCGAACACGAACGGCTTGAACAGCTCCAGCGCCATCTTCTTCGGCAGGCCGCACTGGTGCAGGCGCAGGTACGGGCCGACCACGATGACCGAACGGCCCGAGTAGTCGACGCGCTTGCCGAGCAGGTTCTGGCGGAAGCGGCCCTGCTTGCCCTTGATCATGTCGGCCAGCGACTTCAGCGGGCGCTTGTTGGTGCCGGTGATGGCGCGGCCGCGACGGCCGTTGTCCATCAGGGCATCGACCGACTCCTGCAGCATGCGCTTTTCATTGCGCACGATGATGTCGGGCGCATTGAGCTCCAGCAGGCGGCGCAGGCGGTTGTTGCGATTGATGACGCGGCGGTACAGGTCGTTCAGGTCGGAGGTCGCGAAGCGGCCGCCGTCCAGCGGGACCAGCGGACGCAGGTCCGGCGGCAGCACCGGCAGCACGGTCATGACCATCCACTCCGGGCGGTTGCCGGACTCGATGAACGCCTCGATCAGCTTGATGCGCTTGGTGAGGCGCTTGAGCTTGGTCTCCGAACCGGTGGCGGCGATCTCCTCGCGCAGGCGGACCATCTCCGACTGCAGGTCGATCGTGCGCAGCAGGTCGTAGACGGCCTCGGCGCCCATGGCGGCGTCGAAGTCGTCGCCGTGTTCCTGGCGCGCCTGCAGGTACTGCTCTTCGTTCAGCAGCTGGCGGCGCTCGAGCGGGGTCAGGCCCGGCTCGGTCACCACGAAGGCTTCGAAGTACAGCACGCGCTCGATGTCGCGCAGGGTCATGTCCAGCATCAGGCCGATGCGCGACGGCAGCGACTTCAGGAACCAGATGTGCGCGACCGGCGAGGCCAGGTCGATGTGGCCCATGCGCTCGCGACGGACCTTGGCCAGGGTGACCTCGGTGCCGCACTTCTCGCAGACCACGCCGCGGTGCTTCATGCGCTTGTACTTGCCGCACAGGCACTCGTAGTCCTTGATCGGGCCGAAGATGGCCGCGCAGAACAGGCCGTCACGCTCCGGCTTGAAGGTGCGGTAGTTGATGGTTTCCGGCTTCTTCACTTCGCCGAAGGACCACGAACGGATCAGGTCCGGCGAAGCCAGGGCGATCTTGATCGCGTCGAAATCCAGCGTCTGGCGCTGCTGGTTGAAGAGGTTGAGCAGGTCTTTCATTTCTGATCTCCGTCAGGAGTTGAAGGCGATGTGGGGCTCAAGCGGGTTCCGTGTGGACGGCGGGCCTTGCGGCCGCGCCGTCCCGCATGGCGCCTTACTCGTCCTCCAACTCCATGTTGATGGCCAGCGAGCGGATTTCCTTCACGAGCACGTTGAAGGATTCCGGCATGCCCGCGACCATCTCGTGGTTGCCGTCGACGATGTTCTTGTACATCTGGTTGCGGCCCTGCACGTCATCGGACTTCACCGTCAGCATTTCCTGCAGGGTGTAGGCCGCGCCGTAGGCTTCCAGCGCCCAGACTTCCATTTCACCGAAGCGCTGGCCGCCGAACTGCGCCTTGCCGCCCAGCGGCTGCTGGGTGACGAGCGAGTACGGGCCGGTCGAACGGGCGTGCATCTTGTCGTCGACCAGGTGGTTCAGCTTCAGGTAGTGCATGTAGCCGACCGTGGTCTTGCGATCGAACGCCTCGCCGGTGCGGCCATCGTGCAGCTGCATCTGCGTCTTGCTGACGTTGAAGCCCAGGCGCTCGGTGTCGGCATCGCCGTCCGGGTAGGCCAGGTTCAGCATTTCGCGGATCTCGTCCTCGAACGCACCGTCGAACACCGGCGTCGCCATCGGCACGCCGTCGGTCAGGTTGCGCGCCAGGGTCAGCAGCTCCTCGTCGCTGAACTGGCTCAGGTCGACGCGATCGCCGGCCAGGGCCGTGTCGTGGTTGTAGACCTTGCCCAGGAACTCGCGCAGCTCGGTCACCGCACGCTGCTCGTCCAGCATCTTCTGGATGCGCTTGCCCAGGCCCTTCGCGGCCCAGCCAAGGTGCACTTCCAGGATCTGGCCGATGTTCATGCGCGACGGCACGCCCAGCGGGTTGAGGCAGATGTCGACCGAGTTGCCGTCGGCCATGTACGGCATGTCCTCGACCGGCACCACGTTGGACACGACGCCCTTGTTGCCGTGACGGCCGGCCATCTTGTCGCCCGGCTGGATGCGGCGCTTCACGGCCAGGAACACCTTGACCATCTTCAGCACGCCCGGCGCGAGGTCGTCGCCCTGGGTGATCTTGCCGCGCTTGTCGGCGAAGCGTGCCTCGAACTCCTTCTCGTGCGCCTGGATCTGCTTCTGCGCGCGCTCGATGGCGTCCGAAGCGTCCTCGTCCTTCATCCGCAGCAGGAACCAGTCGGACTTCTTCAGCCCGTCCAGGTACGCGTCGGTGACGGTGTCGCCCTTCTTCAGGCCGGTGCCGCCGTTGGCGACCTTGCCGATGATCTGGCCACGCAGACGCGCGTAGATCGCCGCTTCCAGGATCCGGAACTGGTCGTCGAAGTCCTTCTTGACGCGCTTGATCTCATTTTCTTCGATCTGGCGGGCGCGCTTGTCCTTCTCGATGCCGTCGCGGGTGAAGACCTGCACGTCGATAACGGTGCCGTCCATGCCCGGCGGCACGCGCAGCGAGCTGTCCTTCACGTCCGAGGCCTTCTCGCCGAAGATCGCGCGCAGCAGCTTCTCTTCCGGGGTCAGCTGGCTCTCGCCCTTCGGCGTGACCTTGCCGACCATGATGTCGCCGGCACGCACTTCGGCGCCGATGTACACCACGCCCGACTCGTCCAGACGGTTCAGCGCCTGCTCGGACACGTTCGGGATGTCGGCGGTGATTTCCTCCGGCCCCAGCTTGGTGTCGCGCGCGACGCAGGTCAGCTCCTCGATGTGGATCGTGGTGTAGCGGTCTTCCTGGACCACACGCTCGGAGAGCAGGATGGAGTCCTCGAAGTTGTAGCCGTTCCACGGCATGAACGCGATCAGCATGTTCTGGCCCAGGGCCAGCTCGCCGATGTCGGTGGACGGGCCGTCGGCCAGCACGTCGCCGCGCGCGACCACGTCACCGACATGCACCAGCGGGCGCTGGTTGATGCAGGTGTTCTGGTTCGAACGGGTGTACTTGGTCAGCGTGTAGATGTCGACGCCGGCATCGTGCTCGCCGGAGATCTCCACTTCATGCACCTTGACCACGATGCGGCCGGCGTCGACCTGCTCGATCACGCCGCCACGGCGGGCGTTCACGGTCACGCCCGAGTCGCGCGCAACGGCGCGCTCGATGCCGGTACCGACCAGCGGCTTCTGCGCACGCAGCGTCGGCACGGCCTGGCGCTGCATGTTGGCGCCCATCAGTGCGCGGTTCGCGTCATCGTGCTCCAGGAACGGCACCAGCGCCGCGGCGACCGACACGGTCTGCATCGGCGAGACGTCCATGTAGTGGATCTCGGCCGGCGGCTTGAGCAGCGACTCGCCCTGGTAACGGCAGGGAACGAACAGCTCGGTCAGCTTGCCGTTGCCATCGTGCGCGGCGTTGACCTGCGCGATGACGTACTCGTTCTCCTCGATCGCCGACAGGTAGTCGACGGCGTCGGTGATCTGGCCGTCCACGACCCGGCGGTACGGCGTCTCGAGGAAGCCGTACTGGTTGGTGCGTGCGAACACGGCCAGCGAGTTGATCAGGCCGATGTTCGGGCCTTCCGGGGTTTCGATGGTGCAGACGCGGCCGTAGTGGGTCGGGTGCACGTCGCGCACTTCGAAGCCGGCGCGCTCGCGGGTCAGGCCGCCCGGGCCAAGGGCCGACACGCGGCGCTTGTGGGTGACTTCCGACAGCGGGTTGTTCTGGTCCATGAACTGCGACAGCTGCGAGGAGCCGAAGAACTCCTTGATCGCGGCGGCCACCGGCTTGGCGTTGATCAGCTCCTGCGGGGTCAGGCCTTCCGACTCCGCCATCGACAGGCGCTCCTTGACCGCGCGCTCGACGCGGACCAGGCCCACGCGGAACACGTTCTCGGCCATTTCGCCGACCGAACGCACGCGACGGTTGCCCAGGTGGTCGATGTCGTCGACCACGCCGCGGCCGTTGCGGATCTCGGTCAGCACGTTCAGCACGTCGAGGATGTCCGAGGTCTGGCCGCGCTCGGCGACCAGGCGCTTGGACTCTTCGTCGTTGCGCTCGCCGTAGTACTTGGAGTCGTACAGCACCGCTTCGCCGGTGGTTTCCTTGCGGCCCACGCGACGGTTGAACTTCATCCGGCCCACGGCCGACAGGTCGTAGCGCTCGAAGGTGAAGAACAGGTTGTGGAACAGGTTCTGCGCGGCTTCCTTGGTCGGCGGCTCGCCCGGACGCATCATCCGGTAGATCTCGACCAGCGCCTCGAGCTGGGTGCGGCTCGGGTCGATGCGCAGGGTGTTGGACAGGTACGGACCACGATCCAGGTCGTTGACCCACAGCGTGCCGACGCTGGCCACGCCAGCCTTGCGGAACGCGGCCAGCTGGTCGTCGTTGATCTCGTCGTTGGCGCTGGCCAGCAGCTCGCCGGTGGCGGCGTCGACGACGTCATGGGCCAGGATGCGGCCGACCAGGTGCTCGTCCGGCACGGCCAGGGCGGTGATGCCCGACTGCTCCAGCTGGCGCACGTGGCGCGCGGTGATGCGCTTGCCGGCTTCCACGATGACCTTCTCGCCATCGGCCAGGTCGAAGTTCAGCGTCTCGCCGCGCAGGCGCTCGGGCACCAGCTCCAGCTGCACGCCTTCGCTCGGGTCGATGTGGAAGGTGTTGATTTCGAAGAACGCGCGCAGCATTTCCTCGTTCGAGTAGCCCAGCGCACGCAGCAGCACCGAGACCGGCAGCTTGCGGCGACGGTCGATACGGGTGTACAGCGCATCCTTCGGGTCGAACTCGAAGTCCAGCCAGGAGCCGCGGTAGGGAATGATGCGGGCGCTGTACAGCAGCTTGCCCGAGCTGTGGGTCTTGCCGCGGTCGTGATCGAAGAACACGCCCGGCGAACGGTGCAGCTGCGACACGATGACGCGCTCGGTGCCGTTCACGATGAAGGTGCCGTGTTCGGTCATCAGCGGGATCTCGCCGAGGTAGACCTCCTGCTCCTTCACGTACTTGATCGCCTTGGTCGACGACTCGCGGTCGTAGATCACCAGGCGCACGGTCACGCGCAGCGGCGCACCGTAGGAGAGGCCACGGTTGCGGCACTCGCGCTCGTCGAACACCGGCTCGCCCAGCTTGTAGCCGACGTATTCCAGCGCGGCGTTGCCGCTGTAGCTGCTGATCGGGAACACCGACTTCAGGGCGGCATGCAGGCCCTGGTCGCGGCGCTTGGCCGAGTCGCTGTCGGCCTGCAGGAAGTCGCGGTAGGAATCGACCTGGATGGCGAGCAGGAAGGGCACTTCAAGGATCGAGCTCTGCTTGCCGAAATCCTTGCGGATGCGCTTCTTCTCGGTGAACGAATAAGACGTCATGGGTCTACCACCTTTGTCATTGCGGGTCGCGCGTCCGCGGCCCGAGGGGAACATGAAACTGTCAGTAGGAAGTCGCTGGTATTGCCGGCACCAGCACGCCATCTCCCGCTACTTCCGACTACCAGCTCCGCGCGTGCGTGGCACTGGGTTTTCGAGGGTCCTGCAGGCCGCACAGGAAGCCGAGCTTCCGGAACGACCAAAGGCCGGGGGCTTTCGCCCCCAGCCTTCGCGCATCGCCAGTGGATCCCGGCGACACAAGGTGCTGCTTACTTGAGCTCGACGGTCGCGCCGGCAGCCTCAAGGTCCTTCTTGTACTTGGCGGCGTCGTCCTTCGACACGCCTTCCTTGACGTCCTTCGGAGCGCCTTCGACCAGGTCCTTGGCTTCCTTCAGGCCCAGGCCGGTGATGGCACGGACGGCCTTGATGACCTCGACCTTCTTCTCGCCGGCGGCCTTCAGCACGACGGTGAACTCGGTCTGCTCCTCGACCGGGGCAGCGGCAGCGGCCGGACCGGCAGCCACGGCGACCGGGGCAGCGGCGGAGACGCCGAACTTCTCTTCGATGGCCTTGACCAGCTCCATCACTTCCATCAGGGTCTTGCCGGCAATGGCTTCGACGATCTGCTCGTTGGAAAGGGACATTGTGATTACCTTCTGAAATGTTTTCTGGAAAGGGAATTTAGGAAATCGTCGAAGCGATTACGCTTCGGTCGCGGCTTCTTCGGCAGCGGCGTCGGTCTCGGCCGGCGCGGCATCGCCACCACCCTGCTGATCGGCGACGGCCTTGACCGCGCGAGCAAACATGGTGGCCGGCTCGACCAGGGCACGGGCGACCATCGCCAGGGCCTGCTCGAGCGTCGGCAGCGAAGCCAGAACCTCGACATGGCTGGCCGGATACAGCTGGCCACCCACTGCAACCACCTGCGGCTTCAGCTTGTCGTTGGTCTTGGCGAACTCCTTGATCAGGCGACCGGCAGCGCCGGGCTCCTCGGTCGAGAACGCATACAGCAGCGGACCCACGAGCGCATCCTTTGCGCACTCGTATTCCGTGCCTTCGACGGCGCGCGCGGCCAGCGTGTTCTTGACGACTTTCAAGTACACGCCGTTCTCGCGAGCCTTCTTGCGCATCGCGGTCATCTGGGAGACCGTGGTGCCTGCGTACTCGGCGGCGATCAGGGAGTGCGCCTTGGCGGCGACGTCGGCCAGTTCGGCGACGACTTCCTTCTTCTGGGACAGATTAAGAGCCATAACACTCCTCCGTATGAACTCCGCTCGCGGCTCCTGCCGGTTGCGGTCCTGGGCGACGCCCTTCCGTGGGTGTCGGGGACGCCTCATGGCGCCCCGGTGCTGGCCTATCTGAGCCGGTCGTGCCCGGGGGGCATGACCGGAAAAACGATCCAGAAGGCGGCACCATCTACGCAGGTTCGGACCTTGCAGCCCGGATTAAGCAGCCCCGCTGCATCGACGGCGATTCCCTGCCAGTACGAGCCTCCATGCCCGTCGTCGATGTGCGCCGACCGCGCCTGCGGTCTTTGACGGCTGACGCCGGCACGTGGCCGGCGACTGCCCTCAAACTCTTGCGACCCTGCCGCCGGAAGACCGGCGACAGGGGTGGAGCGATTACTTCAGGGACAGCGAAGCCTGGTCGACGGTCACGCCCGGGCCCATGGTCGAGCTCAGGGAGATCTTCTGCAGGTACTGACCCTTCGAGGTCGCCGGCTTGGCCTTGATCAGGTCCAGCAGCAGCGCCTGCAGGTTCGACTTCAGCGCGTCATCGCCGAAATCGGCCTTGCCGATCGTGGCGTGGATGATGCCGGCCTTGTCGGTGCGGTAGCGGACCTGGCCCGACTTGGCGTTCTTGACCGCCTCGGCCGGGTTCGGCGACACGGTGCCGACCTTCGGGTTCGGCATCAGGCCGCGCGGACCCAGCAGGGTGCCCAGCTTGCCGACGACGCGCATCGCGTCCGGGGTGGCGATGACCACGTCGTAGTTCAGGTCGCCGGCCTGCATCTTCTCGGCCAGGTCGTCCATGCCGACGGCTTCGGCGCCGGCAGCCAGGGCCTCGTCAGCCTTGGCACCCGCCGGGGCGAACACGGCCACGCGCACGCTCTTGCCGGTACCGGCCGGCAGCACGGTCGAACCGCGCACCTGCTGGTCGGACTTCTTCGCGTCCACGCCCAGACGGACCGACACGTCGACGGCCTCGACGAACTTGGCCTTGGTGAAACCCTTGATGATCTTCAGGGCCTCGTCGATCGCGTAGGTCTTGCCCGGCTCGACGGCCGCCTTGATTGCCTTCTGTCGCTTGTTCAGTGCCATGATCTCAGCCCTCCACCACCAGACCCATCGAACGGGCGGAGCCCGCGATGGTACGCACCGCCGCATCCAGGTCGGCTGCGGTCAGATCGGGTTCCTTCGCCTTGGCGATGTCCTCGAGCTGCTTGCGGGTGACCTTGCCCACCTTCTCGGTGTTCGGGCGCTTGGAGCCGGAGGTGATGCCCACGGCCTTCTTCAGCAGCACCGTGGCCGGCGTGCTCTTGGTCACGAAGGTGAAGGTACGGTCCGAGTAGGCCGTGATGATGACCGGGGTCGGCAGACCCGGCTCGAGCTTGGAGGTCGCTGCGTTGAACGCCTTGCAGAACTCCATGATGTTCAGGCCGCGCTGACCCAGCGCAGGACCGACCGGCGGCGAGGGGTTGGCCTGACCGGCCTTCACCTGCAGCTTGATGTAACCGACAACTTTCTTTGCCATCTGAGTGCTCTCCGGGTGCTAGCGCCTGGATTCAGGCTCCCCATCGTTCCGGGAAAATCACGCGTCCCGGCCTCGCGTTGACGCTCTTGATCCTTCTCGCGCGAACGGCCGCCCTGGGGGCGGCCGATGCGGTAGCCCGGCATTCCGGGCAGGAAGCCGCGCAGTATAGCAGGTGTCCGGCGCGCCTGCAGCGGCGCCCCGGCGACCGGGTCAGGCCTTCTCGACCTGCCCGAATTCGAGCTCGACCGGGGTCGAGCGACCGAAGATGAGCACCGCGACGCGCAGGCGGCTCTTCTCGTAGTTGACTTCCTCGACCACGCCGTTGAAGTCGTTGAACGGGCCGTCGGTGACGCGGACCATCTGGCCCGGCTCGAACAGCACCTTCGGACGCGGCTTCTCGACGCCTTCCTGCACGCGATCGAGGATCGCGGCGGCTTCATGGTCCTGGATCGGCAGCGGACGATCGGCGGTGCCGCCGATGAAGCCCATCACCTTCGAGGTTTCCTTGACCAGATGCCAGCACTCGCTGTCGATGCGCGGGATGCCGTTCTCGTCCTGGGTGTTGATCTGGACCAGCACGTAACCCGGGAAGAACTTGCGCTCGGAACGGCGCTTCTGGCCGGAGCGCATCTCGATCACTTCCTCGGTCGGCACCAGGACTTCGCCGAAGCGCTCTTCCATGCCGTTGCGCACGATCCGGTCACGCAGCGCCTGCGCGACGGACTTCTCGAAACCGGAATAGGCGTGGACCACATACCAACGCTTCACTGCGACATTCTCCTCAGCGGCCGTAGTTCAGGAACAGCTCGATCGCCCACTTGACGAAGAAATCGAAACCGGCGAGCAGAAGGCTCAGGATGATCACCACGACGATCACCACCCACGTCATGCGGGTCGCTTCCTGGCGCGTCGGCCAGACGACCTTGCGCAGCTCGAAGCGGGATTCGGCGAGGAAGTCGCGGGTGTCGCGGCCCTTGCTGCTGACCAGGAACACACCAAGACCAGCCAGCAGGCCGGCAGTGACGGCCAGGGCGCGGAGCTGGCCGCTCCATGCACCGAGCTGGGCGGCGCGGTCGGGGGCCGAGAACCAGAACCAGACGAACAGACCGCCGAGCACCAGCAACGCGGCAATGACGTACTTGGCGATATCGCCGCCGTTGGCGGAATGTGCCGGATCGATCTTGCTGTTCAAGTTGCTGTCGCTCTCAATCTGTACGGCCCGATGCGATCGGACCGGAATACTGCATGGAAGCCCTGAAGGTGGCACGCCAGGAGGGACTCGAACCCCCAACCTGCGGTTTTGGAGACCGCTGCTCTGCCAATTGAGCTACTGGCGTACAGGTTTGAAACGGACTTCCTGAGACGGCGAAGGCGGACCGAAGCTCGGCCCGCCCTTCGCGCTTTCCCGGCGACCCGTCGCCGGGACCCGCGGGGGCTTACTTGGTGATCTTGGCCACCACGCCGGCGCCGACGGTACGGCCGCCTTCGCGGATCGCGAAACGCAGGCCTTCGTCCATCGCCACCGGGTTGATCAGGGTGACCGCCATCTTGACGTTGTC
>Ga0160495_100852_pt1 | contig 10585 bp, 11 predicted proteins | sample DID4MG_4_FD_108251 | JGI IMG/M metagenome (GOLD analysis project Ga0160495, IMG submission 108251) | Enriched soil microbial communities from UW Madison campus, WI, USA - DID2933_E24_FP4 MG | ecosystem: Environmental > Terrestrial > Soil > Unclassified | place: USA: Madison, Wisconsin | collected... | reverse complement strand
GCTTGTAGCTCGTATAGGTGGTCGTCACGATGGCCCGCCGATCAAGGTTCACGAGGGCGCGAAGGCCCGTTCTGAACCATGATCCTGCGGGGTTTTGCTTGTGCGAACCTGATCCACGAACCCGCCGCCCGGTACAGCTTCACGCAAGGCTGGAACCGTATTCCCGGAAGGGTCAGAATTGTGTCGGGACACCTGCGCTTATGAACATTGTAATCGGCCTCATCGTCACCATCGGCTGTATCCTGGGCGGCTTCATGGCCATGGGCGGCCATGTCGAAGTGCTCAACCAGCCATTCGAGCTCCTGATCATCGGCGGCGCCGGGGTCGGCGGCTTCATCGTCGCCAACACGATGAAGGTGATCAAGGAAACCGGCAAGGCGCTCGGAGAAGCCTTCAAGCACAAGGTTCCGAAGGAACGCCACTATCTCGATACGCTGGGCGTGCTCTACAGCCTCATGCGGGATCTGCGCACCAAGTCGCGCAACGAGATTGAAGCCCATATCGACAACCCGGCGGAGTCGCCCATCTTCCAGTCCGCGCCGACGGTTCTCGCCAACAAGGAACTGACGGCCTTCATCTGCGATTATGTCCGCCTCATCATCATCGGCAATGCCCGCAGCCACGAGATCGAGGCGCTGATGGACGAGGAAATCCAAACGATCACGCGCGACAAGATGAAGCCCTACCAGGCGCTCTCCACCATGGGCGACGCCTTTCCGGCCATCGGCATCATCGCCGCCGTTCTCGGGGTTATCAAGGCGATGGGCAAGATCAACGAATCCCCTGAAGTGCTCGGCGGCCTCATCGGCTCGGCGCTCGTGGGCACCATGCTCGGCATCTTCCTGTCCTATTCCATCGTCACGCCCATCACCACCAACATCAAGGTGGTGCGCGAAAAGCAGAACCGTCTCTACGTGATCGTCAAGCAGACCCTTCTCGCCTACATGAACGGTTCGGTCCCGCAGGTTGCCCTGGAATATGGCCGCAAGACCATCTCCTCCTACGAGCGCCCGTCCATCGACGCTGTGGAGCAGGAAATGATGAATCCGGGTGGCGGCGGCGATACGAAGGCGGCCTGATCGATGAGCACAGCAACCGTAGCCGCAGCCCCGTCCATGGATCCGATCGTCCTTGCCCGCCTCACCGGCAAGCTCGGCGACCAGGAGACGATCTCCAAGCTTTGCGCCACGCTCGGCGATGTCTTCTCCGAATTCCTGCCGGACATGCTGGAAAGCGAGCTGGGTTTCGAGGTGGCCGTGTCCTATGCCGGCTTCGCGACGGGCAAGTACGGCGAGCTGACCGAAGGTCTCGGCGGCGCCATGGCCTTCTGCGACGCATCGCTGCGTGACTGGTGCGAGCATTTCACGCTGATATGCGACAGCCCGCTGGTAATCACTCTTGTCGAGAACATGCTCGGCGCTGTCAGCGATTCCATCGAGGACCCGCAGCCCCGGCCGCTTTCCAAGATCGAGCTCGACGTTGCAGCCATGATGTTCGACCGGATTTCCGGCGTCCTGAAAACAGCAGTGTCCAGCGCGACCAGCTTCGAACCCCTGCTCGGCGCCGCGCACAATGCGGAACTTCGCAAGCCCGTCGAGGACGGCACGCAGAACGAGCATGTCGCCATGGTCAACATGGCGGTCGGCATCGGACCGGTACTCTCGACCTTCCATGTCGTCATTCCGCAGCGCACGCTGCTGAAATCCGTCATCACCGCACCAAAGCCGGCGAATGCCGCAAAGACCCGCGCCGAATGGAGCGAGCAGCTCAGCGAGCAGGTTCGCCGTTCGAAGGTGACGCTGGAGGCGCGCATTCACCTGGAACCCCAGACCCTCGACACAATCAGTCGCCTGCAGCCCGGCGACATCATCCCCTTCAACGAAGCGGGCGACGTGCGCGTCGATGTGAACGCCAACGGGCGCAACCTCTATGTCTGCGAATTCGGGCGATCGGGCGCCCGCTACACGGTTCGCGTCAAGGATACGTACGGCTCGGAGGACGACATCCTCCAGCACATCATCGGATAGTTCGCACCCGGCAATCAGCCGGCGGCTAGCCTCAGGCAAGTTTCGAATGGAATAGTGATCTTATGGCACCGAAGAATACACCCATCGCTGACGACATCACGCCTTCCATCAATGCGGGCGACCATGAGCTGGAACAGGCGATCGACGATCTGCGCGGCGTTCTCCAGCAGGACGCTACGTTCGACGGCGGCGTTCCTGCCACCATCGACGACGATCCGCTGGCGGCCTTCGGCGGTGATTTCGGCGGCGGTGCGTCAAGCACCGATTTCGGCGGCACCGATTTCGGTGGCTCGGATTTCGGCGCCGGCAGCGATTTCTCCGCCGAGGTGAAGGAAGCGCCCCGTCCGGGTAGCGCCATGCAGTCCAACCTCGACCTTATCATGGATATCCCGATCGATCTTCAGATCGTTCTCGGCTCCTCGCAGATGCAGGTCTCCGGTCTCATGAACCTCAGCGAGGGCGCGACGATCGCGCTCGACCGCAGGATCGGCGAGCCCGTCGAGGTGATGGTCAACGGCCGTGTCATCGGCCGCGGCGAAATCACGGTTCTGGAAAACGACGACACCCGTTTCGGGGTGAAGCTTATCGAAGTGAAGAGTACACGCAAAGTCTGATACCCGCTGAAGGGATCAGGGGGACAATCCATGATGGATTTCGAAAATTTCGGCACGTCAACGGCACTTGGTTCGCCGCTGTCGCCGGTGGAAAAAGCGGCAGCGGTGCTGCTTGCCATGGGCAAGGGTGTCGCCGGCAAGCTCCTGAAGTATTTCACCCAGAGTGAACTCCAGGCAATCATTGCCGCCGCACAGAACCTGCGCGCCATTCCCCCGCACGAACTGATCGATCTCGTCAACGAGTTCGAGGACCTGTTCACCGAAGGCGCGGGCCTTATGGACAACGCCAAGATGATGGAAGGCATTCTCGAGGAAGGCCTGACGCCGGACGAGGTGGATGGCCTGCTTGGACGCCGCGCCGCCTTCCAGGCTTTCGAAACGACGATCTGGGATCGCCTTCAGGATGCCGACCCGGTTTTCGTGGCACGTTTCCTGCTCAACGAGCACCCCCAGACCATCGCCTATATCCTGTCGATGATGCCGTCCTCGTTCGGCGCCAAGGTGCTGCTGGAGATCCCGGAAGACCATCGCGCCGACATCATCAACCGTACCGTCAATCTCAAGGACGCAAGCCCCAAGGCGACGGCGATCGTCGAAGCGCGCGTCATCGAGATGATTTCAGCGCTGGATGCGGAACGCAACTCGGTCGGCTCGAACAAGGTCGCCGACCTCATGAACGAACTGGAGAAATCCCAGGTCGACGAGATGCTCGCGTCGCTCGAAACGGTCTCGACCGAATCGGTCAAGAAGGTTCGCCCGAAGATCTTCCTCTTCGAGGACGTGCTCTACATGCCGCAACGCAGCCGCGTGTCGCTGTTCAACGACGTATCCGGCGACATCATCACCGCTGCCCTGCGCGGCGCATCGATGGAGCTTCGCGAATCCGTCCTTTCCGCCATCGGCGCACGCCAGCGCCGCATGATCGAATCGGACCTGGCCGCTGGCGATCTGGGCAATCCGCGCGAGGTGGCCATCGCCCGCCGCTCGATCACCCAGGAAGCCATCCGCCTTGCCGCAGCCGGACAAATCCAGTTGAAGGAAAAGGAACAGGAAGCCCAGGCCGCCTGATCCGCCTTGACAGGCTGACCCCGCAAGCCGAGCGTATTTCCGGCCCGAATCTCCCATGGGGGTTCGGGCCGTCTGCTTTTCTGGCAGGCGGATCAAGCCGGAGCGCGCAACGTGGCTGACGACGACGACAAGGACAGCAAAACAGAGCTTCCGACCGAGAAGAAGATTCGCGATGCCATGGAGAAGGGCAATACGCCTTTCTCCCGCGAGGTCACGATCTTCGCTTCGACGCTCGCCATCTACGTCTATCTGGTCTTCTTCCTGCCGGGCGGCGTGGCGCGGATGAACGAGACGCTGCGGGACTTCTTCGAACAGCCGGAAGCCTGGAATCTCAAGTCCGGCACCGATGTCATCGCCATTTTCCGCCATCTCGGCTGGGAAGCGGCGGGCCTTCTGATGCCCATCCTCATCATGATGATGTTCTTCGGCGTTGCGTCCTCGGTCTTCCAGAACCTGCCGAGCCCCGTTCTCGAGCGGGTGCGGCCGCAGATGAACCGGCTGAGCCCGATCAAGGGGCTTACCCGCCTCTTCGGCAAGCAGGGACTTGTCGAATTCGCCAAGTCGCTGATCAAGATCCTGCTCGTGTCGCTGGTCGTCGGCATCATGATGCAGACCAACTACTTCTCTTCTCTCGACACGATGTTCTCCGAGCCGGCCACCCTGCTCTACATGATGGGCACGGACGTCAACAAGGTTCTCCTGATCATCCTCTTTGCGACCGCCATTATTGCCGGCATCGACTTTGCCTGGACGCGCCATCACTGGTTCACCGAGCTGATGATGACGAAACAGGAAGTGAAGGAGGAAATGAAGCAGGCGCAGGGCGACCCGATCGTCAAGGCCCGCATGCGATCCATCCAGCGCGACCGCATCCGCCGGCGCATGATCACCGCTGTCCCGCGCGCCACACTCGTCATCGCCAACCCGACTCACTTCGCCGTTGCGCTGCGATATGTGAGGGAAGAAGGCGAGGCGCCGGTCGTTGTGGCCAAGGGTCAGGACCTCATCGCCCTCAAGATCCGCGAGATTGCGGAGGAGAATGGCATACCCGTTTTCGAAGATCCGCCGCTCGCACGCTCAATGTTTGCGCAAGTCTCGGTGGATAGTGTCATTCCGCCGGTGTTCTACAAAGCAGTGGCGGAGCTGATTCACCGGGTTTATGCAGCTTCGCCCCAGACCAGACGGGTAAATTAAATCCGATGAGAAAATGCACCTATTCCGCAGAACGCGAGAAGATTGTTGCCGAAGCAATCTGCCCGGTCGCCACTGAGCTCAGACTGCTCGATGCTGCCGATCTCGTGTCATTGTTGCGTTTCGAGTGCTACGGGAACCTGGCCGATCTGGTCTCTTCGGCCGCCGAACTCTACTTCCTGCCCGGCACGATCAATTTCGGCGCGGGCGGCGACTATCGTCTTGACTGGGATACGGAGCCGGAAGTGACGCTGGACATGGAAATCCGCCCTCAGGGCGTGACGGTCTATGCGCGCCTGATGCTTCAGAAGGATGTCGCCGGCGTCGAGGTCACGCATGTCGCGTTCACCGATCCGGCCGCCGACCCTGATGACAACACGGCGTTCCTGCGCAGGAGCCTGCAGGAAGCGCGCTACGTGAAGGGCGAAGCGGCGTCTCATCACGCCCACTAAACACCACGGCACTGCCGAGACCATGCGGATGCATGGTCACCTTGGCATCATCAGGTGATGTAGCCGAGCCGAATGGCCTTCGCGATGGCCTGGATGCGGTTGACCGCGTCCAGCTTCGTCGTCGCCGTGCCCAGATAGGCGTTCACCGTATGCACTGAAAGGCCCATCTTCTCGGCGATCACTTCGGAAATGCAGCCATCACCCGCCATCTGGAGGCAGGCGATCTCGCGTTCGCTCAAGGCTTCCGCGGGCGTGAGCTTCTTCTCGTCAGCCGCCAGCATGTCGATCAGGATCTGGCAGCTCTGCATGTGCAGGTCCACCGTCAGGTCTCCGGACGGTGCGATGAAGTTGCCGATGAACACGACATATCCATTCCCCTGCGCACCGAGCCTGACGGGAAAGGCTATGCCCGACCACGGCAGCACGCCGGCAGGCAGGCGCGTGGTAAAGATTTCGGCCCCCGCCACAGCGAACTGGTTACCGCCGGCGCCCTCCCAGATGAGGGGCAGCATGGAGGCCTCGAGATGCGCCAGCATCGCCGCATCGTAGGCGCCCAGCAGCTGGTCTGCCTTGCGGTCCACGTCCTGGGCCCAGTTGTGCAGCGCCAGCGTGAACTTGCGTGCGGTGGGCAGGCCCTGGCCCGACAGGCGCAGCACGGCGAAATGCTCTGCGCCCAGCACCGTCTGCATCACCTGAAGGCGGGACACGAAATCGGCTGCGCGCACGGCTTTCGGCGGCCGGGCCAGCCGGATTTCGGCTTCGGAGATAAGCGGGGCGGAAAGCTGGATTTCCATGACGCTCCTCCTCACACCAGGCTGTGACGAACGGCCCAGGCAATTGCCTCCGACCGTGTCTTCGTCGCCGTCTTGCGCATGACGCTGGTGATGTAGTTGTTGATCGTGTTGCGCGAGATGCCGAGAATCACGGCGATCTCACCGCTCGTCTTGCCCTCCGCGATCCAGTAGAGGCACTCGATCTCCCGATCTGTCAGCTCCATCTCCCGATCCTGCCGGAGGATAGCGCCCTCGCAGCAGACGCTCGCGAAATAGCCGGTCATGATGCCGACGTCGCGCAACTTGCTCTGGGAAAGAATGAAATGCTCGGGAAAGAGGAGAAGGAGCGACATGCGCACCCGGCCGACATGGAACGCGATGACGCAATATTCACGGCTGACGCCCATTGGCACCGCCACGTTGTCCGCCAGATGATGGAAGCATGGCTTGATGAGGGAAAAGCACTTCTCCAGCTCGCTCATCCGGGACTGGGAGGCACCCACCGTCCGGGCGATGCCACGCACCATGTCGAAAGGCCAGTCGGACGCAACGACGACATCGAGGCCTGCTTCGGGCGAGGCGTCGTGCCGAACGAGAAGATAATGCGACGCGCTGACGTAATCGGTTAATGCCTTCAGGCCGGGCGAAAGGCCGGCGGGATCCGCACAGCGCCCAAGTTCCTGAAGAAGAATTTCACGCGCACTCTTACGCTCACCTGATTCGGCGGAGAATCCATAAGATTCCCAGGCCGCTGCATCCGACCGCATCGTTTCCATGATAGCCCCCTGTTCCGATTCAGATTGGAGGGCCCCCGCCTCCGGATCGTCACAGGTTCGGAACCGTCCGAATCTGTTTTTCGACCAGGCCGCATCGACGGGAATCACCAAGCGAATCAGTAACTAAAGTGTACATCGACCTCCTTCAAAGACCATGGCCCTCTTCTCGGGATTTACTTTTGCCGCCTTCTGTGAATCGCCAGTGCGCAGGTGATTTGTTTTTATCGAATCCGCATCAAATGTAATGAACTATCCTGTTAACCATTTGTTAACCATTCACTATTTCCAGCGTGCCGCCTTCGTATCTAATTCAGTATCCTCTAATTTAATAATCGACGGCAACGACGAGACGGCGACAGCCGTAGCGTCAGCGGAAAACTTTTTTACGCATTCACGCGTCCGTGAATGATGTCGTCGCAAAAAGGGCGCATTCAGGTAGGAAATCCTGCCGAATAGACGCCAAAGATGTTGCCGTGAAGCAACAGTCAGACGTCAAAAATCACACAAATGCCGGTACGGAAACGCAGAACGCGACCCGCTTGGGGCCGCGCTCTCATTGGCGTTTTCAGGTGGTGGGCGGTCAGGCGGCTTCTTTTTCTGCGGACCACTTGCGCAGGATTTTCGCGGCGCGCTCTTCGCTGATCTCGACCATGCGGCTGAGGCGACGTTCCGGGCCTTCCTTGACGCGGCGGTTGAAGGTGCCCTCGCTGTCGTCCCCCGCATTGAGCAGGTCGTCAGTGCTGTCGAAGCCGAAGTCTGCGCCGAAGCCATCCATGAGGGTGGCGCCGGGGCCACCGATACCGGAAGCGGGAGAGAAGTCCGGCAGTTCGAGACCGGCCGCGTCGCTTTCCAGCGCATTGGCTCCAGCACCGCCCCCCGTTACGGAGCGGACCGCCGGGCGCAGGCCGAACCATACGACCAGGAAGGCCACGCCGACGAAGGCAAGTGCATTGATGATGCCGCCGAGATTGCGCGTCAGAACTTCCATGACGCCGGGGCCCGGCACCGCATCGTTCAGCAACTGGTGATCGAGGAATTCCATCGCCGTGATGGTCACGACGTCGCCACGCTCGGTATTGAGGCCGGCCGCCGAAGAGACGATCTTCTGCATGTCTGCGAGATAGGCGTCGATCTTCGCCTGGTCTGCGGGCTCGCCGACCATCGCGGCGATGCGGGCGCGGTTGACGACCACGGCGACGGACAGCTTCTCGACCGCCACGCCATTGCGCACGGTGGCGACCGTCTTGCTGTTGATCTCGTAGTTGGTCTGCTCTTCCTTCTTGTCGGCCTCGTCGCTTGATTGCGGACCGTCGCCATTGCCCTGCGGGCCGCCCTGCGGAATGTTCTGCTCGACGGTCGCGGCCTTGTTGGTGGCCTGCTGGCTGGACTTCTGGCTTTCACGTGTCACGCGGATGGAGCGCTCGACGCGCGATTCCGGATCGTAGACCGTTTCCTGGATCTGCTGGGTATCTGTATTGAGTGCGGCGGTGACACTGGCGCGGAAATTGTCCATGCCGAGGAAGGGCGCGAGCGCCTTCTCGATATTGCGCTCCATCTCGCTCTGTACCGTCTGGACGGCCGTCAGCGAGCGATTGAGCATGCCTTTTTCCGGGTCGTCGCCGGACGCGAGGAGCTGGCCGGCAGAATCGAGAATCGTCACACCGTCCACTTCGAGGCCCGGAACGGAGGCTGCAACAAGATGACGGATCGCGGCCGCCGATTCACGGCCGGCCTGCGCGCTGGCGCGGATCATGACGGAAGCGGTGGGAACCTGGTCGGCTTTGCGGAAGTTGCCGCGCTCCGGCATAACGATATGGACGCGGGCTGCGGCGATGCCGCTGATCTGCTGGATGGTGCGGGCGATTTCGCCCTCAAGGGCACGAACGCGTGTCACCTCCTGCATGAAGGAGGTGAGGCCGAGAGAACCGACCTTGTCGAAGAGTTCGTAACCGGAATTGGCACTGCTCGGCAGGCCGCGTTCGGCGAGATAGAGCCGGGCCTTGCCGGTCTGGCCGACGGGAACCGCGATGCTGGCGCCGTCCGTTCCCGTATTGAAGTCGATGCTTGCCTCGGCGAGAGCCATGCTGATCTGGTTCACATCGGACTTTTCCAGACCGACATAAAGCGTCTCGTAAGCGGGCTTGTTCACAAGGATACCGGCGGCGAGCACAAGGCCGATCGAGACCACCGCGGCTCCTGCGAGCATCGCGAGTTTCGCCTGCCCCAGCGACGCCAGGTTCTTGTAGACTTTCGTCAACTGTTCCAACAGATTCATTCTGTTCCCGCACGGACTAGTCGCCTGCCTGCCGGACAACATTCCGGCGCGTTCAGACGCATTTTCAATCTCGTGGAACGGGACCGGCATTTCCGCACGCCGGTCTGCCCCATGGAATACGCGGACCTGACTGATCCGAGGTGGAGACTAGACGGCGAAACTTGCGCGAACATGGCGGTGCTGCGCATGCGAAGTGTTTGGACAAATGAAAAACGGCGCCTTTCGGCGCCGTTGCTGTTCGAAAATTCCCGTGTCAGATCAATCAGAAGGCTTCGAAATCCCCGACAGCCTTGCCGAGCGGCTGAGAGTGTCCGTGCCGGTTTCCATTGCTCAGCGCCTTCTGCATATCCGCAAGCTTCACGAGATTGAGAGCCGTCGTGACGTCGACGATCCAGCCACCGGGTATGCTGCCGGTGATCGTATCGATGAATTCCGCCAGCCCCCGCGTCTTCTGGACCGCAAGGTCGAGGCCCTGCAAAACCATCATACGCTCCGCATTGTCACCGGAGGCCTCGCCATGCACCGCGGCGAGCTGCGGCTCAATGCGCTCGATCAGGTAGGCGACATCGTGCAGCTCGGAAACGATGCGCATGAGGACATCAGGAAGGGCTTCCTCCATGGCGCTCGCTGTCGTCAAATACTCGGCATTCATGAGGGACCCTTCTCCCGTACGACGCCCGGCGGCGCTGTTGCCCCTGCCGGTACGCAATTCACGTAACACTTGCATTTCCTTGCGGCTTCCCTGCCGCTCAGAAGAATTCGATCGAGCTTTCCGCCGGCTTGGCCACGGGCACGGGCCGCTGTTCCAGCGCCACCGTCTTCTGCGTCTCCACACCCGTCAGCGCATATTGCCGGGCACGGCCCGTCGAAGGCCAGTATTCCAATTTTCGGCCGTATTCGCCACCCGTACTTTCGCCGACGATCTTGATGCCTTCATCCGTCAGGAACTGCCGCGCGAAGAGGGCGTTCTGTTCCCCGACATTCGAGAAGCGCGCGATCGTCCTCGCCCCGCCGAATATCTTCGCTTCCAGCCGATCACGTCTTGCGCCCTGCTTGAGCAAGCCGTTGATCAGCAGCTCCATCAGGTGGACGCCGTAGCGTGTCGCATCGCCGCCCGAGGCGAGCGCCCCGGCGGAGCCCGGCAGCAGGAAGTGGTTCATGCCGCCGACACCAATGACCGGGTCACGCATGCAGGCGGCCACGCACGAACCGAGGATGGTGGTCAACACCACATTCGGATCGTTGACGACCTTGTATTCGCCCTGGATAACGTGGACGCGGCGGGCCGCGGCATCTGATATCATTTCAATGCCCCGAACACGGCTTCGATCGCCGCCTTCATCTTTTCGATGGTGAACGGCTTGGCCAGAACGTTGTTCGCACCGAGCGCGGCCGCCTTCTGCACCAGC
>Ga0160495_100849_pt1 | contig 10603 bp, 9 predicted proteins | sample DID4MG_4_FD_108251 | JGI IMG/M metagenome (GOLD analysis project Ga0160495, IMG submission 108251) | Enriched soil microbial communities from UW Madison campus, WI, USA - DID2933_E24_FP4 MG | ecosystem: Environmental > Terrestrial > Soil > Unclassified | place: USA: Madison, Wisconsin | collected... | reverse complement strand
GGATTTCCTGGCGGAGTCGCTGGAGAGCTTGCAGGCCCAGACGGTGACCGACTGGCGCGTGCTGGTGCTGGACCACGGGTCCACCGATGGCAGCGCCGAGATGGTGGCGCGCTATCACGAGCGCGATGCGCGCATCGAACTGCATCGCTTCCCCGAGGCCGATGGCCTGTCGGGGCTGCTCAACAAGGGGCTGGAGATCAGCGACTGCCGCTACGTGATGCGGCATGATGCCGATGACGTCTGCTATCCCGAGCGCATGGCCATTTCCCTGGCTGCCTTCGAGGCCCATCCGCAGTGCGTGGCCATTGGCGGGCAGGCCGATGTGATCGACGCCAGGGGCGGTCCGATTCACGAGATGAAGATGCCGGTGGGCGTGCAGCGCGTGGCGGCGGCCAGCCTGTTCCGCAATCCCATTGCCCATCCCACGGCCATGCTGGATTTTGCCGAGGTGCAGCGTCAGGGGATTCGCTATGGCGTCGATTTCATGGACGTGTTCCCGCAGGAGCAGCAGATGATGGTCAAGAACCTGGCTGAGGATTACTTCCTCTTCGGACAGCTCGGCATCCAGGGCAAGTGCAACAATGTGCCGCAGAAACTGATCAAGTATCGCTGGCATGGCAATAACGTCAGCGCCACCCGTTTCGATGAGCAGATGAAGGTGTCGCTGCAAGTGTCGCGCTATCTGGTGCGGGCCTTTGCGCGGATGAAGCAGCAGTCATACTTCGACCCTGCGCCGTTTTGCAATCATGGCGGCCTGCTGTTTGAAATCGATGGCCGCAGTGATTTTTCGCCTGAGTTTGAGCGCATGGCGGCGGCGGTGCGCGAGGGACTGGTGCATTCGCCGGAGGTGGAGCGCGAGCTGCGCTTCCGCAAGCTCGCAACCACGCGCAATGAATTGCTGCTGCTGTGGCGCTATTTCCTGTTCCAGGCTGGCAACGAGCCCGAGACTGGCGAATGGAACGCGGTGCGTTCCTGGCTGATCCGCCGCATTCCCGGCAAGCGCCGCATGAGCACCTTGCTGGAGACTGCGCGGGCCTGAATCGGGCAGGCCTGACGCAAGGCGAGCAGAAAAAGAAAAATTATTTATATCAATGACTTAAGGGAATCTTCCCGGGCTTGTCCACAGGCTTGCCCCCATTTTTTGGGGATAAGTGCGACCGTGCGGTGACAAGTCCGGTCGCAGCCTCTTCGATGGGCACTTTGGCGGCGCTTTGCATGTCTGCGCGCCGTTCTGATAAATTCTTTTGTATTCAATGGCTTGCCTGGCTTTTCCCAGGATTCTCCACAGGCCTGTCCCCGATTTTTGTGAACAACTTGGCAGCGGCAATGCGCCGCTGCATCAAGGGATCAGCGCATCGCGGCAGCGCTCTGCCACAGCCGGGCGATCTGTTCGGCGCTGGCCTGCAACAGTTGCGGCGCCTGGGCGATGGCATCCTGCAGCGAACCGGGGCCGAAGACGATGGAGAAGCAGCCCGCGAAACTGCCCTGCAGCTGCGCCAGCGAATGACGGTCGATGCCGCCCGAGAGCAGGGTGGTCGGCACGCCCAACAGGCGTGCGCGCTGGCTGGCGATGAAGGGAGCTTTGCCGTGCAGGGTCTGGGCATCGCTGCGACCTTCGCCGGTGATGAGCCAGTCTGCGCCGGTGAGGGCTTGATCCAGGCCGATGTGGTCGGCCACGGTCTGCGCGCCCGAACGGAACTGCGCACCCAGCATTAGCAGGGCGTAGCCCAGTCCACCGGCCGCGCCAGCGCCGGGCAGGGTGGCCGCCTGGCGGCCCAGGGCCTGTTCCAGCACCTGGGCAAAGTGCGCCAGGGTCTGGTCCAGCGCTGCGACTTGCTCAGGCGTAACGCCTTTTTGCGGCCCGAACACGGCGGTTGCGCCTTCTTCGCCGCAGAGCGGATTATCGACATCGGACATGGCCACGAAATGCGCATCCTTCACGCGTGCATCCAGTCCCGAGGCATCTACCCGCACCACCCGGTGCAGTTCAGCCGGCACCGGTGCGACCACAGCGCCGGTGGCGTCGTGGAACACCACCCCCAGCGCCGCCAGGAGGCCCGCGCCGCCGTCGTTGGTGCTGCTGCCGCCCAGTGCCACCAGGAAGCTGCGCGCGCCACGGTCGAGCAGCGCCTTGATGGCATCGCCCACGCCCAGCGTACTGCGATGCTGCACGGCCACGGCCGTGCCAGCTGCATCGGTGAGACCGACGATGGCTGCCGATTCGACCACTGCGCTGCCGTCCTTGAGGATGCCCACTGGGGCCTCGGCCAACTGGCCGGCGGCATTGCGGCAGGCGATGGTGAAGCGCTCGCCGCCGGCATGCATGAGCGCATCGAGCGTGCCTTCACCGCCGTCGGCGATGGGCCGCAGCCGGATTTCGGCTTCCGGGATGGCGGCCTGGATGCCAGCACCGATGGCGCTGGCCACTTCCTCGGCCGACAAGGAGCCCTTGAAGGAATCCGGGGCGATGACAACGACGGGAGGGCGGGGGGCAGGGCGGGAAGATGTCATGGTGAATATCGCTTTTGCGCTGGGTAGTCTCGATGGTCGCGTCATTATATAAGCGCAGCCCCGGCCAGTTGGCGGCAGGACGGGGCGAAGAGACCCAACTGCTGATGAAGTTTTTTCACCCAGGCATGACATCGCCGCCAGCAGGGGCTCACAGGCGCGGGTAACAAATGGTAAGCGCGGTGGCAGTGGCTGCCCTGCTGGTAGATAGTTTCACATTAGCCGGCGTTCGGCTGAGGAGTCGATCCCATGAAATCGCTTGCCTGCCTGGTCATCCTGCCTGCCGCGCTGATGCTCGGCGGCTGTGTGGCCGTGCCTGTCGATCCGTATAACGGGGCGGCGGTCTATCCGGCCCAGCCGGTGTATTCGCCTTACTATGCCTACCCGGCGTATCCGGCCTATCCCACTTATCCTGCCTACAGCTATCCGTCTTCGTCCTTCTATTTCGGCTACAGCAGCGGCTGGGGGCGGCATGGCCGCTGGCGTTGAGTGCGCCGCGCCTGATGGTGCATGCTGCGCGCAGGGCAAAAACAGCTAGAATGTCGCCTTTACTGATCGGCTTCGGGACCGGGCTATACGCTTGATCGTCGGGTCGATTCCCAGGAGCCGCCGCCGCAAGGTATGAGTTTGTTCGTTTCAGCTTCCCGTCCTCAGAGCCTGTCCCGCTCCCGGCGCAGAACCGCGCTGGGGCTGGGTGCGTCCGTGCTTGTGCATGCACTGCTGTTCCTGTTCGTTCGCGCCAAGCTCAACGAGACACCGCCGCCCCTGAACAATCCAGGCCGGCCGGATGCGCCGCTGCAAGTGACTTTCGTCCGGCCACCCGCGCCAGCGCCAGTGGCCCAGCCTGAACCGCCCAAGCCGGCACCGGAGCCGCCTAAGAAGCTTGAGACCAAGAAGCCGGCCGCCAAGCCTGCGCCCCGGCGCCACGCTGCGCCAGTAGCGCGCCAGACCCCGGTGCAGCGCACGCCCGCGCCCAGTGCGACGGTGAGCAATGCCGCGCCGATGGCCCAGGCCGCGCCGCAAGAAGACTTCATGACGTCGATGAATCGCCGTCGCGAGCAGCGCCAGGCTGCCGAGCAGGCCGCTGCGCAGGAGAACGCCGCCGCCCGCGCTGCCGAAAACCCTTCCGCCAACGACATCGCCCGTGCCAATATCGCCTTCCAGGACCAGCGCGGACGCGGCACCAACGGCGTATTCCAGATCATCAGCATGGGGCCGCGCGTGGCCCAGTACAGTTTCCGTGGCTGGACCACGGACCAGCGCCGCAGCCAGAAACAAATGATCGAAGTGGATGCCGGCTTTGGCGGCAATGTGCAACTGGCCGTGGTCAACAGCATGATTGCGCTGATCCGCAAATACTATAGCGGTGACTTCAGCTTCGATTCGCAGCGGCTGGGCAGGGTGGTGACGCTATCGGCGCGTCAGGAAGACACCAAGGGTTTGCAGAATTTCCTGCTCAACGAGTTCTTCGGTGGTCATTGAGCCTGGAGCGTGGTACGCAGCGTCATTGGTCTCGACCTGGGCCCGGGCATTCAAGATCTGGGTGGGGCGTTCAATCTGACCTTGGCCGGTCGCCAGGGGAGGGCTGTACGGCTTTTCTTCTGGATGAACCCTTCAGGCCTGAGGTTGGTCGAGTGCCTATCGTGCGCAATATGCACCCCGGCCGGGTTGCCGGATGAGGTATAAAAATATTAAAAATGTTTTGCAGAAACAGTTGAATTAAAAACATATGCTGCTATAATCTTTGTCTTCAGTCGGGGCGTAGCGCAGCCTGGTAGCGTACTTGCATGGGGTGCAAGGGGTCGTGTGTTCGAATCACACCGTCCCGACCAATAGAATCAAGCACTTACAGCGAAAGCTGTATAGAGAAACAGCACTGTATATTAGGCGCCTGTCTAATATCAGTGCTGTTTTGCTTTGTGGGTCAGGGTGGCGGGAGGTCAATCTCAGAGACCTGGGCAATCAATTCCCTGATATAGATTTCAGATGTCTGCGGTGACGTGTGCGCCAGGCGGGCCTGAATCTGTTCCATCGGCAGCTTCGTTGTGGCTCCCTTCAAATTTCAAGGGCGCTTTTTGGGCAATATTCACCGTGACACTTTTGTGTTGATTGCGGTATCAGTAGGGTATTGCTCAATGAAATCGAATCATGTTGGTGTCACGCAGTGACGCTAAGTCGTTTCGCTAACTGCTTCAACATCAGCGGGGGAATGAGCTGCTTCCCCGTGTCAGTTGCGGTCATTTCTTCACTTATTCCATTCTTTGCCCAACGCTCTTGCAGACCTCGGTCGAGTTTGCATCAATGATCTTGCCTACGCCATATGCGTGCATCTTCTTGACTTCGGTACGGGAAAAAGAATATATTTGGAATCAATCAATTCCAAATTAATTTTTTCGTGCCGACCTCTGCCGCCCGTTCCAATGACTTGCCACGTTCACGCAGCCCTGGCCGGCCGCGTGAGTTTGATGCCGACCAGGCTTTGGATGATGCAGTGCGCGTGTTCAGCGAGCGCGGCTATGCCGGCACCTCGATCAGCGATCTGACGAAGGCCATGCAGCTGGCCCAGGGCAGTCTCTACAAGGCGTTCCGGGACAAACAGTCGCTTTTCCTGGCCGCCTTGGAGCGCTATCGGACGCAGCGTTCCGAAAAGCTCCGGCACGCCATCGACGCGGGTGCGACAGGGCGCGAGCGCTTGCGCAATATGCTGCTGTTTTATGCTGAGTCCGCCCAGGGCGCGACAGGGCGGCAGGGTTGCCTGGTCGTCAGCAGCGTCGTGGAAATGACCAGCTTCGAGCAAGGCGTGGCCGATCAGATTGCCGCTGCGTTGGCGCGCAACGAGGCTTTGCTGGCTGACCTGGTTCGCCAGGGGCAAGACGATGGTTCTATCGGCGCCGATGTCGATCCTTTCGCGACGGCGCGCCTGCTCTTGTGCCTGACCCAGGGTATGCGGGTGGTCGGCAAGGCTGGGCGCACCCGCAAGGAAATGCTGGCGCTGGTGGAGGTGGCGTTAAAAGTGCTGTCCTGATTTTTTTGTTTATTTTGGAATTGATCGATTTCTATTTGAATGTTTTATTTCATCCAGAACCCATTTCATCAATAGGCGTGAGTGGGAGCGAGTCCCGTCTGGGATGAAGTGCAAGGCGCGAATGTGGGTCAAGACTGGGCGTCTTGCCCTGCATTCGTCGCGCAGAAATTCGCCCAACCGGGCAGCGCTCTTCCTGGGCAGAACGCATCTCACGCCTATTGATGAAATGGCTGCTAATTGATTTTTGTTGAATTGAATCTAACTTAGCTTGGCTTAACTTTACTGATTGTCAAAGGAGGCAGGTCTCATGAAAATCGCTTTTCTTGGTCTGGGTACGATGGGCTTGCCGATGGCAGCCAATCTGCTGCGCGCTGGCTATGTGGTGAGCGGCTGGAACCGCTCGCCGGCGCCGGTGCAGCGGCTCGCCGCGCTGGGTGCGCAGGCGGCAGTCACGCCGGCTGCGGCGGTCGCCGATGCCGACGTGCTCATCTCCATGCTGGCCGATGATGCCGCCACGCTGGCCACCGTGCTGGACGCGGGAGTGCTGGCGGCGCTCAAGCCCGGCGCCATTCATGTGAACATGGCGACGATATCGGTTGCGCTGGCAGCGCGCCTGGAGGCGCTGCATCTGGCCCGTGGCGTGGCTTATGTGGCTGCTCCGGTGTTGGGACGGGTCAATGTGGCTGAGGCGGGGCAGCTCAATATCCTGGTGGCCGGTCCTGAGCAGGCGTTGATTGCAGTCCAGCCCTTGCTGGACGTGCTGGGGCAAAGGACCTGGCGCATGGGCGAGCGGCCAGAGCAGGCCAATGCCGCCAAGCTGGCCATGAACTTCATGATTGCCAGCGCCATCGGCACCCTCAGCGAGGCCGTTGCCCTGGTGCAGGGGCATGGTCTGGAGAAGGCCGGTTTCATCGAGCTGGCGACCTCGACGGCCTTTGCGACCCCGGTCTACAAGGGTTACGGACAGGCGATTGCCGATGATCAATTCGAGCCAGCCGGGTTCAAGCTGGCGCTCGGGCTAAAGGATGTGCGCCTGGCGCTGGAGGCGGGTGAGCAGGGCAATGTGCCGTTGTCGCTGGCCAGTGCCTTGCGGGATTTGCATCTTGATAGCCTGGCCCATGGCGAAGGCCATCTCGATTGGGCAGCCTTGTCGCGTGCTTGCGCGCGGCGAGCGGGTCAGTTGTAAAGCGCTGGTCACCCGCCCAGGGTTACACAAATATACAATTTCGCGTCTGCTTGCGCCTGAGCCCAGCCGTTACCCGTACACCACGGCCACACGTGGCGTCCGGAGACCCGCTCCGGAACATTCCGCCAAACACATCCAGGAGCGCAAGCATGAAATCCCTTTTACTGATTCCGGCATTGGCTGCCGCCCTCGCCCTCGGCGGGTGCGTGGTGACGCCGCCAGCGGTCCATCCCGCCTATGTCGCGCCGCCAGGCGTGGTGTATGTCCAGCCTACCTATGCCTCGCCTGGTCCGGGTTGGGTCTGGGAATATCACTCCTACTATGGCTGGGGCTGGCATCATCCCCACTACGGCTGGCACCGTGGCTGGCGTTGAGGGCGATCATTGAAGCCAAATGAAAAAAAGCAGCAGGCCGCGTGCCTGCTGCTTTTTTTGTCAGCGCGATTGAACGCGACAGTGGAGGGCGTACAACCGATGTTCAGTGCGAGAGCCGCCGGTATTCGAGGCTCAGGTGCTGCAACTGCTCCAGGGCGGCCAGCTTTTGCCGCAAGCAGGTGTCTTCCTGCTCTGCCGGGCCAGACAGGCTGACGATGGCCGCGCGCGCCGTCGGACCAATGCGCCAGACGTGCAGGTCATCGATCTGCACCGGCTCGCCAGCCAGCGCCTGGCGGATGCGGGCTGCCACTTGTTCATCGGTGACGTCCAGCAAGACGGTGGCGCTGGCGCGCAGCAGGCTGTACGACCAGCGCGCGATCACGACCGCGCCGACCACGCCCATGGCCGGGTCCAGCCAGGTCCAGCCGAGGTAAAGGCCGGCCAGCAGGGCGGCGATGGCCAGCACCGAGGTCAGCGCGTCGGCCACCACATGCAGGTAGGCTGAGCGCAGGTTGTTGTCATGGGCATGATGCTGATGGTGCTCGCGGTGTTCATGCTGTCCATGGTGCGCGTGATGACCGTGGTGGTCGTGGTGTACATGAGCATCATGGCTTGCGTGGTCGTGATGATGGCCCTCCATCAGCAGCAGTGCGCTGGCAATGTTGACGATCAGTCCAATCACGGCAATCACGATGGCTTCGCCGAACTCCACCGGGCTGGGGCTGGCCAGGCGCCATAGCGATTCGCCGCCGATGCCAATGGCGATCACGGCCAGCACCAGTGCCGAAGCAAAGCCGGCCAGGTCGCCCACCTTGCCCGTGCCGAAGCTGAAGCGCTGGTCGTGCGCATGGCGGCGCGCAAACACATAGGCGCCGGCCGCGACGGCCAGTGCGCCGGTATGTGTGGCCATGTGGAAGCCATCGGCCAGCAGGGCCATGGAGCCGGTCATGTAGCCGGCTGCGATTTCGGCGACCATCATCACCGCCGTCAGCGCGACCACCCAGAGGGTGCGGCGGGTGTTGCGGTCGTGATTGGCGCCCAGGTACACATGCTCATGGCGGAAGGGGGAGGTGCTTTGCATGGGAGTTCCTTTCATTTGGCGTAGCGGCGGATGGCTTCCAGGACGTCTTCCAGTCCCTGGCTGCGTTCGGCGTCGCTCAGGCCGGGGCGCGCCACATGTTCTCGTGCGTGGGCCTCGATCAGTTCATCCATCAGGCCGTGGACTGCCCCCCGGATGGCGGCGGCCAGGTGCAGGGTCTTGCTGCAGTCGGCTTCACCCTCCAAGGCACGTTCTAGCGCCTGGACCTGTCCACCGATGCGGCGAATGCGCTTGAGCAGGGCGTCCTTGTCTTGTGTCAGGTGTGACATACCATACCCCCCTATCCTATAAAGCAGGGAATTATATGTCAGGCGGAGTCAGTGGGGTAGTCAGAGGCAGGTGAAAGTGCTGACCAATTCAGTTACGCGTAAGCTAGGCGCTATAGCCTCGGGACAATGCGGCGTTTCTCGTCCGCAACCATGCCGGCCTGGGGGCCGGCAACAACAAGCGGAAAATCCGCAGGGAGACAGCGATGGCAGCAAATAGGGCAGCCGGTGCCAGCGGCAGGCTGATGCAGGGCGTCCGTACCATAGGGCCTTGGCTGGCCGGTCTGGTCGTGGGCGGTGCCGCAGGTTTGGCGCTGGACGCGGCAGGCGCGGGGCAGTGGTTGCCCGGGGCCGTGGGGCAGGGCGTGGGCGTGCTGCTGGGGATGGTGACTCTGGCCTTGCTGCGCCGGCGTGGCCATGCCCAGGATAATCAATTGGTGGACCGGATCGGCGGTGAAATCGACCACATCATGATCGGCGCGGCCGAAACCTCTTTCTTCGTCGATACCATCAAGAACAAGATCAGCAAGGACGTGGATGCCGCCAATCGCATTGCGGCCAGCGCCGAGCAGAATGCGGCAACCACCGAGCAGATCGCGGCCAATGCCGAACGCGCCTCGTCCATCGCATCGGAGGTGCGGGCCGAAAGCGTCAGCGGGCGTTCCGAGGTGGATCGCGGCCTGCAGCAGATCGGCCAGGCACGCACCGACGCACTGTCGGCCTCATCGATGATGGCGCAGCTGCAGGAAAAATCGCGCCGCATCCACGGCATCACCGAAGTGATCAGCGAGATCGCTGCGCGCACCAATCTGCTGGCGCTCAATGCTGCCATCGAGGCTGCGCGCGCTGGCGAGCAGGGGCGCGGGTTTGCTGTGGTGGCGGGTGAGGTGCGCCAACTGGCCCAGCGCACCAAGGAGGCCACCGACGATATTGGCGTGATGGTGCGCGCCATTACCGAAGAGGCTGAACGTGCCGCCACGGGCATGAATTCCCTCAGCAGCCGGGTGCTGGAAGCGGCCCAGAACGTGGAAAAGGTGCATGTTCTGTTGAACAGTATCGAGCGTTCGGCCAGCCAGTCGCAGGAGCAGATCGAGGAAATCGCAGTGGCTTCGCGCGAGCATGTGCTGACGACCCAGGAAATCGCTGACGCCATCACTGATATTCGCAACGGCATGCTGCAGACCGATACCGAGCTGCCGCGCGTGGCGGCCTCGGCCATGCAGCTCTCGGAGCGTGCTGAAGCGGTCTTCGAGGCCATCGTCGAGGGCGGCGCGCGCGGCGGCCATGATGATATCCGCGCCGTTGCGGCTGAGGCTGCGGCTGCCGTGGGCAAGCTGTTCGAGGAATCGATCAGGGCCGGGCGCATCAACGAGGCGGCGCTGTTCGACCGCCACTACAAGCCCATTCCCAATACCTCGCCGCAAAAGCACGCCAGCCAGTTCGACAGCTTCACCGACCGGGTGCTGCCGGCCATCCAGGAGGCACTGCTGGAGCGCATGCCGCAACTGGCCTATGCCGGCGCGGTGGACAACAACGGCTATTTTCCCACCCACAACAAGAAATTCTCCCAGCCGCTCACCGGCAATTATGATGTCGATCTGATCAACAACCGCACCAAGCGCATCTTCAGCGATCGCACGGGCAAGCGTTGCGGGTCCAATACCAAGCCCTTCCTGTTGCAAACTTATAAACGTGATACGGGCGAGGTGATGCACGATCTGTCGGTGCCGATTCACGTGCATGGCAAGCACTGGGGCGGCTTCCGTGTCGGTTACCGTTCCAGTCACGCTGCCGCGCCAGCGGTGGCGACGGTGGTATCCCCGATCTCGCCGCCAGCGCAAGGATCGGTGAGGATTTCCAGGGGATGAGAGCCACATGCACGGCCCAGGGAAATTGACTTGCCGCAATAGCGGGAGAAAACCATTTCATTTCCGGGGTTGATTTGCTTGACCCGGCCAGACGCCTGATAGATTATTCGACAAGGGGAGACCTGCCCGCACGGGGCGGGCGAGTAACAGCAAGCGGCGCGCCTTTCGAGCGCGTTGCGCCAGGGAAGGAAAGACAGTGAAGCCTACGGTGCCAAGCAAGGGCGAATCATCCGGCAAGGAATTCGATTTCAACAGCCGTGATTTCGAGCGCGTGCGT
>Ga0160495_100848_pt1 | contig 10611 bp, 11 predicted proteins | sample DID4MG_4_FD_108251 | JGI IMG/M metagenome (GOLD analysis project Ga0160495, IMG submission 108251) | Enriched soil microbial communities from UW Madison campus, WI, USA - DID2933_E24_FP4 MG | ecosystem: Environmental > Terrestrial > Soil > Unclassified | place: USA: Madison, Wisconsin | collected... | reverse complement strand
TGCCGCCTTCCGCACCACGCTGCCGATGGCCCGCATCTACGTCTACGACAACAATTCCACCGATTCGACCGCGCTGCGGGCCGCCCTTGCCGGCGCGACCGTCGTGCGCGAACGCCGCCAGGGCAAGGGCAATGTGGTGCGCCGCATGTTCTCCGATATCGAGTCCGACATCTACATCATGGCCGACGGCGACGGCACCTATGCGGCCTCCGATGCGCCCGAGCTCATCCGCACGCTGATCACCGAGGGCGCCGACATGGTGGTTGGCACGCGCCGCGGCGTGCGTGCAGATGCCGGCCGGCAGGGCCATGCCTTCGGCAACCGCATCTTCAACACGCTCTACCGGTCGCTGTTCGGCAACGATTTCTCCGACATCTTCTCCGGCTACCGCGCCTTCTCGCGCCGCTTCGCCAAGAGCTTCCCGGCCGTCTCCGGCGGCTTCGAGATCGAGACGGAAATGTCGGTGCATGCCTCACGGCTGCGCCTGCCCGTCGCCGAGCTGGAACTCGATTACGGCCGGCGCCCGGATGGCTCGCATTCCAAGCTCTCCACTTTCCGCGATGGCGGCAAGATCCTGTGGATGTTTGCCATGCTGATGAAGGAAACCCGGCCCTTCACCTTCTTCGGCGCGATCAGCGGCGGCTTCCTTCTGACAAGCCTGATCTTCATGGCGCCGGTGCTCGTCGCCTATTTCGAGACCGGGCTCGTGGAGCGCATGCCGACCTGGGTCTTCTCGCTCGTGCTGATGATGATCTCCTTCCTCGTCTTCTCCGCCGGCATGATCCTCGATTCGCTCGCCCGCGCCCGCGCCGAGCAACTGCGCATCCACTACATGAATCTGCCGGCCGGCCGGCACGCAAGAACCGCCCGCATAAAGTCCGAGACGCCCGCCCGTCATCTGGCCGCCTGAGACGGATCGAACAGGACATCCATATGAACAGGGAAACGACAAACCGCATCCGCTTCGTGATCGAAGACGTATTGCCGCCGATCCTGCGCGATTCCACACTCTTTCGACAGGCAGCGAGCCTCGTCTGGGGGAAACATATCGGCAAGCTCGCGAAATTCCGCGAGCGCGCGCCTTTTCTCACCGCTGAAGAATATGCCGATCTCTACCGCGAACATCCACGCGTCCATGCCGGGACCGACAACTCCCGGGCATGCATCGACCGCATCGTGGCCTCGATTGCGGGCGAGAGCGTCTGCGATGTCGGTTGCGGCACTGGAGCTCTGCTGCGTCATATCAAGGTGGGCAACCCCGGGCTCAATCGCCTGACCGGCGTGGATTTCGTCATCGATGACGCGGCCGGAATAGATGGCGTCGAGTATGTCGCGGCGATGATCGAGAAGCTGCCCTTCGAGGACGGCGAATTCGATACCGTCGTATGCACTCATGTCATCGAGCACGTTCTGGAATACCGTCAGGCGATAGCCGAACTGCGTCGCATCGCTCGCAGGCGCCTGATCATTGTGGTGCCGCGCGAGCGCGAGTACCGCTACAGCTTCAACCCGCATTTCAACTTCTTCCCCTACACCCACTCCTTCCTGCGGGCCGTGCATCCCGTTCCCGCACGCCACGTCTGCGTCGATATCGGACGTGACATTTTCTACATGGAAGAGCGCATGGAGCTGGGCGCGTGACTTCGGGCGGTTATAGCCCCACCATCTGGGCGGGCCTGCTCGGTACGCCGCTCCTGATCGCTGCGGGGCAGGTACTCTTCAAGCTGACGAGTGAGACCACCGGGGAGTTCGGCGCGCGGGGTATCGCAGCCCTGCTGCTCAATCCTCTGCTTCTGGCGGCACTGGCAATCTACGGCACAGGCACGATCATCTGGATTTTCGTATTGAAGGCGGTGCCGCTCACAATCGGCTATTCCTTTATGGCGCTGACATTCTGCTTCGTGCCTTTGCTTGCGAGCCTCATCCTCGGCGAAGCACTGACAATGCGTTACGCCATCGGCGCCGTGCTGATCATTGGTGGAATGCTCGTCATCAACGGCTGACTTGCGGTTCGAAATGAGCCCGCGTCTGCGCATCGGCTGGGAAGAAGCTCTCGATCAGAACGCCCTGCACGAGGGCATCCTGCGCGGAGCCGAAGGAGGTGAGCGTGGTGATCCAGCTGAAATGCTTGGCGCCGATCCGCATCTCTATCGGCAGCACCGGCAGGCGTTCGGTGGCGGGAAAATCGTTAAGTGCCGCCCGCACGTCGTCAGCCGCCGCCAGCCGCTCGATGCGCTTGAGCAGCGGGCTGCGCGGCCCCTGGAGACGGGCTTCCGCGCGGATGCGGTTCACGAGGTCGGCGGCCGAGCGCGGCCAGTTCACGACGATGGATCGCAGCGGCGTGGGACCGAGATAGGCATCGAGAAAATTGTCGCCGGGTGAAACGGCAATCCCCGCCATGCCGGCGAGGCTCATGAAGGCCTGGTTGGCCGTCAGCACGTTGTATTCGTGGTCGAAAACCACGCCCGGATAGGGATCGTGCCGGTCCAGGATGAGGCCGATGGCCTCGACCACCGCCGCCGGAAGGGCTTCAAGGCTCGCCGAGGGCGTCGTGGCGAAGCGTGGCCGGAAGCCGGCGGCGGAAAACAGCGCACCCTGATCACGCGCGGGAATGTCGAGCACCGCGGAGAGCCGCAGTATCATGCCTTCCGACGGGCGCGACCGGCCGGTTTCCAGAAAGGACAGATGGCGCGCCGAAATGCCGGCCTCGCTTGCCAGCTCCAGCTGGCTCATGCGGCGGTGGCCGCGCCATTCCCTCAGATGTTCGCCGAATTCCATGCTTTCCTCCAGACCGGCGCGCAGTAAACAGCAGGCAGGACATGATTTCCATTACCTCCAAGGTAATTGGTTTGCTGCACGAGGGCCGGCAGGATGGCCCCATCGACAACGAAGGAGCCCATCATGTTTGCCGCCCTCAACCGCAATCTCCTGCAATCCGTCCTCTTCGCCGACGGCGTCTTTTCGCTTGCCGTCGCGGTACTGTTCTTCGCCGTTCCCGGGCCGATCGGGTCGCTCGTCGGACCATTCGCCTCGCCGATGCTCATCAACGGACTGGCGGCATTCTTCCTGCTCTGGGGCGCGTTCCACCTCGCGCTCGCACGACAGGCGCAGCCTTCGGCTGCCGCGGTTCGCCTCGCCATCGTCGGTGACGGGCTGTGGGTCATTGCCAGCATCGCCGTCCTCATTGCCGGTCGCGACGGCCTGACGCTCACGGGCATCATCCTTATCGCCGTGGCCGCCGTCGCCGTTGCGGATATCCTGCTTCTCAAGCAGATCGGCCTTGCCCGCCGACAACGCGCCGCCATGGCCTGACGGCCGACGCAGGCGAAGGGGCGACAGAAAACATTTCCCCTTCATCCCGCCGATTCCCCTTGCGCAAAAAATGCACTACCGTCGCGCCCGAATGAAAATGGGGAGCCCTTCATGCGCGTTATCTTTTCCGAGGACCACAAGCTCAGGAACGCCCGCAGCGAACTTCACGGCGGCGAACTGGTGCCGCCGTTCGAGGCGCCGTTCCGGGCGGAATGGATCCTGGCGGCCGTCAAGGATGGCGGCTTCACCAACATCGCCGCTCCTGACGATTACGGCCTGGAAACCGCGCTGAAGGTGCACGACGCCGGCTACCTGTCCTTCCTCGAAACCGCCTGGGACCAGTGGAAGGCGGCCGGCTACCGGGGCGAGGCCATCGCCACCTCCTTCCCCGTGCGCCGCACCTCGCCGCGCATTCCCACCCAGATCGACGGCCTGCTCGGCTATTACTGCAACGCCGCCGAGACGGCGATCTCGCCGGGCACCTGGGAGGCGGCGCTTTCGTCCATGCGCACCGCGCTGACGGCCACCGATATCCTCGCGTCCGGCGCAAAGGCCGCCTTCGCGCTCTGCCGCCCACCGGGCCACCATGCCGGTATCGATGCGTTCGGCGGCTACTGCTTCATCAACAATGCGGCCGTCGCCGCCCAGCGCCTGCTCGACAAGGGTGCCAAGAAGGTCGCCGTTCTCGATGTCGATTTCCACCACGGCAACGGCACGCAGGATATCTTCTACGAACGCGGCGACGTCTATTTCGCCTCGCTGCATGGCGATCCGGCGGAAGCCTTCCCGCATTTCCTCGGTTATGCGGAGGAAACCGGCAAGGGGGCGGGCGAAGGCACGACGCAGAACTATCCGCTGCCGCCGGGCACGCCCTATGCGGTGTGGGAACAGGCCCTGCACGACGCGCTGAAGCACATTTCCGCCTTCGGCGCGGAGGCGATCGTCCTGTCGCTCGGCGTCGACACGTTCGAGAAGGACCCGATCTCCTTCTTCAAGCTGACCTCGCCGGATTACGTCACGATGGGCCGGGCGGTCGCGGCAAGCGGCGTGCCTGTCGTCACCATCATGGAAGGCGGCTATGGCGTGCCGGAGATCGGTCTCAACGTCGCCAACACGCTGAAGGGCATCGCCGGCTGATCAGCCGGCGCACCCAGAAACCGGCCCCGATCCGGGGCCGGCCTATGTTTTCAGGCGGTAGCGCACATAGCCGTCGGCCGGGGCATAGCTGTCATAGAGTCGGCGGGCGCGGGCGTTGTCGCCGTTGGTGTGCCAGTAGATGCCGCGCCAGCCGTGGCGTTTCGCGATGACGATGAGATCGTCGACCAGCGCCCGGCCGATGCCCTTGCCGCGCACCGTCTCGTCAACATAAAGGTCTTCGAGATAGCCTTCCGGCGCGATGTCCCAGGTGCAGTCGTGATAGTGGTGGATGGCAAAGCCCACGAGCTGACCGTCCCCTTCCGCGACGCGCATGGTGACGCGCGAGGAGGGATCGAGGATACGGGCCCAGGTGAAGGCCGTCACCTCCTCGGGCACGTCGGCCGCATAGAAGGTGAGGTAGCCGGCCCAGAGCGCCCGCCACGCCGCCTCGTCCGCCGCCACCGCGTCACGGATCGCCACGACGGCGGTCACGCCCCTGCCCTGTCGAGCAGCGCGACCTGATCGGCCGACAGCGAAAGCGACGCCGCCCTGGTGAGGCTCGCCAGCTGTGAAAGGCTGGTGGCGCTGGCGATCGGCGCGGTCACGGCCGGTTTGGCCATCAGCCAGGCGAGTGCGATTTCGGCGGGCTTCGCGCCGGTTTCGGCGCCCACCTGGTCGAGGGCCGCGAGAATGCGCTGGCCCTTGTCGTCCAGATAGCGCTGGACGGCCTCGCCGCGCGCCGTGCCTTCCGTGTCCGCCTTGCTGCGGTACTTGCCGGTCAGGAAGCCCGAGGCGAGGCTGAAATAGGTGATGACGCCGATATCTTCCTTGCGGCAGAGATCGGCGAGCGGGCCTTCGAAACCGTCGCGGTCGTAGAGATTGTATTCCGGCTGGAGCACGCCATAGCGCGGCAGGCCCGCCTTGTCGGCGGCGTCGAACGAGGCCTGCAGCTGGCCGGCATCGAGGTTGGAGGCGCCGAAGGCGCGCACCTTGCCGGCGGCGACAAGGCTCGCATGCGCCTCCAGCGTCTCCTCATAAGGCGTCGCGTCGTCCGGCCAGTGCGAAAGATAGAGGTCGATGTGGTCGGTCTGCAGGCGCTTCAGCGAGGCCTCTACCTCCTCCAGGATCCATGACTTGCGCAGATCGCGGCGGCCCTGGCCCATATCGGAGCCGACCTTGGTGATGATCACCACCTTGTCGCGCGCGATGCCGGAGCGTTTCAGCCACTTGCCGATGATCGTCTCGGATTCGCCGCCCTTGTTGCCCGGCGCCCAGCTCGAATAGACATCGGCCGTGTCGATGGCGTTGAAGCCGGCGCCCGTAAAGGCGTCCATGAGGTCGAACGAGGTCTTCTCGTCGGCCGTCCAGCCGAAGACATTGCCGCCGAAAACCAGCGGTGCGATGGACAGGCCGGTCTTGCCGAGGGGTCGAAACTGCATGGGAGCCTCCAGGGGTACGTTCTCAAATCGGTGCGCCGACCATAGGACGCCGCGCGAGGCTTTGCACGCGGCGCGACGGATTTTTCCGAACTTGCGGGCGAAAGGCGGCGCGACTAGTCTCTGCCCGCAATCGGGGGCCGCATAAGGGAGTGACATCATGCTGCGTTTCGGAATTCTGTCGACGGCCAAGATCGGCCGCGAACTCGTCGTGCCCGCCATCCAGGACGCGGAGAACTGCGTCGTCACCGCCATCGCGAGCCGCGACCTTTCCAAGGCCCGCGCCATGGCCGACCGCTTCTCCGTGCCGCATGCCTTCGGCTCCTACGAGGAGATGCTGGCCTCCGACACGATCGATGCCGTCTATATCCCGCTGCCGACGTCGCAGCATGTCGAATGGTCGATCAAGGCGGCGGATGCCGGCAAGCATGTGCTGTGCGAGAAGCCGATCGCGCTTCATGCCGGCGAGATCGATGCGCTGATCGCAGCGCGCGACCGCAACAAGGTGCTGATCTCCGAGGCCTACATGGTCACCTACAGCCCCGTCTGGCGCAAGGTGCGCGCGCTCCTCTCGGAGGGTGCGATCGGCCGCCTGCGCCATGTCCAGGGCGCCTTCACCTACTTCAACCGCGACCCCGGCAACATGCGCAACGTGCCGGCGCTCGGCGGCGGTGGCCTGCCTGACATCGGCGTCTATCCGACGATCACCACCCGCTTCGTCACCGGTAAGGAGCCGGTCCGCGTGCAGGCCAGCACCGATCGCGACCCGGAATTCGGCACCGATATCTATTCGAGCGTGCGCGCCGATTTCGGCGATTTCGAACTGTCCTTCTACATCTCCACCCAGCTCGCCCAGCGCCAGGTCATGGTGTTCCACGGCGACAGGGGTTTCATCGAGGTCAAATCGCCCTTCAACGCCGACCGTTACGGCGCCGAGGAACTCGAACTGACCAACCAGAACCACGCCGAAAGCCAGATCTTCCGCTTCCAGGATGCCCGCCAGTACCGCCGCGAGGTCGAGGCCTTCAGCAAGGCGGCGCGCGGCGAAAACGAGGAGGTCGTGCCGCTGGAAAGTTCGGTCAACAACCAGAAGCTCATCGACGCGATCTACCGTGCGAGCGAAAAGGACGGCTGGGAGCCGGTGTAACCATCGCTTCGCTGCCTGACGACGTGGATCCTCGGGCCTCGCCCGAGGATGACAGGTCGAGGAGATGTACCGGACGCCACTGGCGTTGCGGCGGCGCAAACCATGTTTTAGCCGGCTAACTTATCTTCTCCGCCATCCGCGAGGCGAGGAGTGATCGACACCGTCTGCTACGCCTCCACGCCGACGCGCTTGTAGAAGAACGTCGTCGCGCAGTAGCGGCCGTCAGGATAGAGCGCGTAGTCGGGAATGACGCCGGCGCGCTGCCAGCCGAGACGCTCATAGACCGTTTCCGCCGGGCTGCCGGTCGCGGTATCGAGCACCAGCACCATCTTGCCGTACCGTGCGGCTTCCGCCTCGGCCGCCGCCATCAGCGCGCGGGCGAGGCCGCGGCCGCGCTCGCTCTCCAAGACGAGCAGCTTCTTCACATCCGCCCGGTGCGGCTGGTTCGGCATCTGGCGGATGCCGACCTGCACCGTGCCGACGATGCGGCCGTCGCGTTCCGCCACGAAAAGCAGCGTGGCTTCCTCGGCGACCGCCGCGATCACACCCTGCCAGAACGGCGCGGCATCGCCGGGCCCATAGGGCGCCATGAAGCCGACGGAGGCGCCGCCCGTCACGCAATCGGCCAGGACGTCGCAGAGTTCGCCGATGCGGGCTTGCGCTTCGGCAGGATCGAGCCTTCTGATCTCGCTCATCGGTTCCTCAAGGTCGGCCGCGGTCCAGCACCACGGCATAATGGGCCGGCGTGTCGCCGGGATTTTCGAAGACATGGCCCTCGGTGATGCTCATGTAGAGGCAATCGCCGGGGCGAAGATCATGCACGGCGTCGCCGACCGTCATGCGCAGGCTGCCGGAAAACAGCCAGACATGCTGCGTCATGCCGGCCTTGGCCGTTTCCGGCGGATAAGCGATGCGCGCGCCGGCGGGAAAGGTCACGTCGATGACCTCGACGCGCGACGGGGTGCCTTGCGGCGAGACGGCGCGGCGCTGATAGCCCGTCTCGGGATCGCGCCAGACCGTCTGCGACTCGTGCCGCGAGACGGGATCGTCCGTGCCCTCGGAAAAGGCGAAGAAGGCCGAAAGCGTCAGATCGAGCGCGGCGCAGAGCCGTGACAGAAGCTGCGCCGTCGGGCTCGCCTCGCCGCGCTCGATGCGCGAGATCATCGCCCGGCTGACGCCTGAAGCGCCCGCGAGATCGTCCAGCGTCATGGCGCGCGCGCCGCGCAGCAACCGCAGCCGCTCGCCGATGGCGCTTTCCAGAGGGTCGTTTCCGTTTTCCATTATAATGGAATAATCCTCCCGCATAATGGAGTCAACCGGCATCAACCCATCCCGAAATAATTCTCCGCCATGGCGCTAAGGCGACAATGCGACATGCGCCGCAGCGCTAAGTTGCCTTGAGGGCAATGGAGGGGCGGCGCAGATGACGGACGGGACACAGCGGGCATCGTCGCTCTTTTCCATCACGGCCATCGTCGTCTCGATGACGCTCGTCGCGATCGGCAACGGCATCATGCTCGCCTATGTGCCCTATGTACTGTCGCGCGCCGACGCACCGTCCTGGACGCCGGGCGCCGCCGTCACGGCGATCGCCTTCGGCGGCCTGCTCGGCTGCATCCTGGCCGGGCCCGTCATTCGCCGCGTCGGCCATGCGCGGGCCTTTTCCTGTTCCATGGCGCTGGTGCTCATCGCCGCCTTCCTCATCGCGCTCGGCGTCCATCCCATCCTGTGGATCGTGGCGCGCGGCATCTATGGCGTGGCAGGCAACGCCAATTTCATCATCGCCCAGAGCTGGCTGAACCATGCGGCCGACAACCGCTGGCGCGGCAAGGCCATGTCGTTCTTCTACATGGCCTATGTGCTGGGGCTCGGCGTCGGGGCCTGGCTGTTCGGCCGCATGCCGGCCGATGGCAATCTCGCGCCGCTCTTCACCATCTTCGTCACCACGCTCGCCATCCTGCCGATCGGCCTCACCCGCCTGCCGACACCGCCTGCCCCCGCCCGCGTCAGCGTGGATTTCGCCATGGCCTGGCGCAATTCGCCCGTCGCGCTGATCGGCGTTCTCGCCGCCGGCGGGCTCTCCATGGTCGTGCAGGGCTTCACGCCGATCTATGCGGCGACCAACAAGGTGGGGCAGCAGGACGTGGCGCTGCTCATGCTCGTCATGCAGTTCGGCCTCATCTTCGTGCAATATCCGCTCGGCACGCTCTCGGACCGCATCGACCGCCGCGTCGTTTTGATCGTGACCTGCCTGCTCATCACGGGCGCTGCCGTTGCCGCCCTGTTCGTCTCCTTCCAGGCGCTCGTCATTCTGATGCTGGTCTTCGCGCTGTGGGCCGGAGCGGTGGAGAGCGTCTATTCCATCGCAAACGCCCATGCCAACGACCGCACGGACCCCGAGGATTTCGTGCCGCTCGCCTCCACGCTGCTCGTCGCCTGGTCGGTCTCCGCGACGCTCGTTCCGCTTGCCGTGACGGCGCTCACGCCGAGCCTCGGACCGCAGACCTTCATCTATGCGGTGATCGCCGTCGCGCTCGCCTATATCGCCTTCGTGGCGCAGCGGTTGCGGCTGCGCGAGACCGTGCCGCCGCAGGCGCGCGAGGGCTTCGAGATCAGAAGCGCCCAGGTGCCGAATGCCGGCGCGCTGGTCGAAGGCGAGAAAGCCCCGGAATAGCGGCGCTTGCCGTTCGGAAACCCTTCATTTACCGCTTTTCGCGAGTCGTGCGCACTGCTATATGGCGCGCATGAGCACCAATTCCTCCACGCCCCTCGACCATATCCGCAACTTCTCGATCGTGGCCCATATCGACCACGGCAAGTCGACCCTCGCCGACCGGCTGATCCAGTCGACCGGCGGCCTTGCCGAACGCGAGATGTCGGAGCAGGTCCTCGACAACATGGACATCGAGCGCGAGCGCGGCATCACCATCAAGGCGCAGACCGTGCGCCTGCACTACAAGGCCAATGACGGCGAGACCTATGTCCTGAACCTCATCGACACGCCCGGCCACGTCGACTTCGCCTATGAAGTCTCGCGTTCGCTGTCGGCCTGCGAGGGCTCGCTGCTGGTCGTCGACGCCTCGCAGGGCGTGGAAGCCCAGACGCTCGCCAATGTCTACCAGGCGATCGACAACAACCACGAGCTCGTCACCGTGCTCAACAAGATCGACCTGCCGGCCGCCGAGCCCGACCGCATCAAGGAACAGATCGAGGAAGTCATCGGCATCGACGCGTCGGAAGCCGTGCTGATCTCGGCCAAGACCGGTCTTGGCATTCCCGATGTGCTGGAAGCCATCGTCAAGCGCCTGCCCGCGCCCAAGAGCGAGGGCGGCGACAAGGCGCCGCTGAAGGCGCTGCTGGTCGACAGCTGGTACGACACCTATCTCGGCGTCATGGTTCTCGTGCGCGTCATCGAGGGCCGCCTCACCAAGGGCCAGACCATCCGCATGATGGGCACGGACGCCAAATATACCGTGGAACGCGTCGGCGTGCTCACGCCCAAGATGGTGGCCATGGACAGCCTCGGCCCCGGCGAGATCGGCTTCATCACCGCCTCCATCAAGGAAGTGGCCGATACCC
>Ga0160495_100847_pt1 | contig 10637 bp, 10 predicted proteins | sample DID4MG_4_FD_108251 | JGI IMG/M metagenome (GOLD analysis project Ga0160495, IMG submission 108251) | Enriched soil microbial communities from UW Madison campus, WI, USA - DID2933_E24_FP4 MG | ecosystem: Environmental > Terrestrial > Soil > Unclassified | place: USA: Madison, Wisconsin | collected... | reverse complement strand
GAGCGCCTCGTCCTTCTTGCCGTCGCGGGCAAGTGTCAGCGCGGCCAGGAACTCGTCGCCGGCGGCGGATGCTTCCGAATCCCGCCAGTATTCGTAGCTCACCTTGCCGATTGTGCCGAGAACGACCAGTACGGCAATGCCGATGAGAATGCGTCCGAAACGCTTCCAGACCAGACGCATCTGGTCCGAGCGCAGTTCCTCATTCACCTCGCGGATAAAGCTGTCGTCCTGATTTACCATTCCCTGCCCGGCTCTTGCTGACGATTGGAGTTCGCGCCTTCTACTCCATTTTGGCCGCGTTGTAAGGGGGCAGGCGCGAAAAGCGCCGGTTCAGCCCCCGATCACGGCAGCGGCGCGACGCCGATCAACCATTCGTGAAGCTTGAAGAGGATCACGAGGTAGAGCGCCAGGCCAATGACGACGGAAATCGCATCGTATTTCGCCGACACGAAGACCGGCAGTTTCGTCTCGCCATTGGCGATGCGCTTCTTCAAAGTGATGCGCAGGATGACCGCCCAGGCGAGAATGGTCACGAAGAGCAGCACGGAATAGCTCTCGCCGTTGGCCAGAAGATGCGCCAGCGCCCAGATCTTGATCGCGACGAGGATCGGAAACTTCAGCTTCGTGCGGATATGACCGGCCGGGAGAAACCCGGCGACGAGACAGATCGAGGCGATCAGCATCAGCGTCAGCGCGATATGCGACAGGAATTTCGGCGGGAAATAGAGCATCTCCCCGCCATTCTCGCGCGCCTGGACAAAACCGTAGGCGATGAGCGCAAGGCTTACGAGCGAGGCGATGCCGTGCAGGGCCATCCAACCCGGCTTGCCGAACGCGGCGATGGCGGAATTGCGCAGCCCGGGCGCGATGGGCCTCAGCAGATGCGTGGCGATGAAGAGAACGAGACCGGCGACGAGCAGCGTCATGATAATGCCCCTTGAAGAACTTCCGGCCGCAGGGCCGTTTGCGCAGGAATATCCGTCACGGAACGATAATGCCAGCCCGATCAAAGGATTGCCGCATTCACAATCGATGACGGACCCTTTGCAAATTGTCGCGGGTGGTCCTCTTGTCGTTGTTTTCGTCTCGTTTCGTCCTTCTTTGCCTTTCCGCAGCCGTGGCCGCCGTGCCGGCGCTTGCCGAGGACAAGGCCGGCGAGACGGTGAAACGCAAGCAGCTCGTCATCGTCTCCTTCGACGGCGCGCATGACAATGCGCTCTGGGAGAAGAGCCGCGCCATGGCCAAGCGTACCGGCGCGCATTTCACCTACTTCCTCTCCTGCACCTTCCTCTTCCCGCGGGAGGACCGGGCCACCTATCAGGCGCCGCACGAAAAGCGCGGCCGCTCGAATGTGGGCTTTTCGCCGGACAGGCAGGATACGCTGCTCAGGCTCAGCGAAATCTGGATGGCGAAACAGGAAGGCCACGATATCGGCAGCCATGCCTGCGGCCATTTCGACGGCGGCAAATGGAGCGAGAACGACTGGGCGGCAGAGTTCGCTTTCTTCGCCGACGCGCTGAAGAACGGCTGGCGCAATGCCGGGGCGCCCGAGCGCGAGCCCGCCGACTGGCAACGCTTCGTGAAAGAGGACATCAAGGGCTTCCGCGCGCCCTACCTCTCCGCCGGCCCCGGCCTCGTCAAGGCGCTGAAGGCGAAAGGCTTCACCTACGATGCGAGCCTCGTCACCAAGGGGCCGGCCATGCCGGTCACCAGCGGCGATATCGCCCGCTTCGGCCTGCCGCTCATTCCCGAAGGCGCCTCGCAGCGCCCTGTCATCGCCATGGATTACAACCTCTATGTCCGCCATTCCAAGGGCAAGGAGAACCCTGACAAGAACGCGGCCTTCGAGGACAGCACGCTGAAAGCCTACCGCGACGCCTTCACCGGACAATATGACGGCGCGCGCATTCCCCTCCAGCTCGGCTTCCATTTTGTCGAGATGAATGCCGGCGCCTACTGGCGTGCCCTCGACCGTTTCCTGACGGAGACCTGCAGCAAGGAGGATGTGGCCTGCGTCAGCTATGTCGAGGCCATGGATATCCTCACCAAGGAAAAAAGGGCGGCCGGAGCCGCCCTCTGATCGTTTAAGGTCGAAGCGTTACGGCCGGTTGGCCGCAAGCTCCCCTTCGGCGGCTTCCCGCTCCAGGTAACGCTGGTCGATTTCCGGCAGCGGCTTGTCATCGATCGCCGCCTCGAAGGCTTTCAGACGCTTGTAGATGGAAAGCAGCTCGATGATGGTTGACCAGTAGCTGACGAGGTACTGGAAGGAATCCGTCACCTGGCCAAAGGCCGTGCTGATCTGCTGCCACAGACCCATCGTGATCTTGCCGGCAGCAACGGTGGGGATCAGGATGAAGGTGAGGAAGCTGCCGTCGAGCTGGTTGTAGCCGAAGCGCGCGATGTTGAAGTAGCAATAGTGCCAGTACATGCGGAAGTAGTTCTTGCGCACATTGTTGAACAGCTCCCGCACCGTGACGGGCTGCGCCCGGTCCGCATCGTCCTCGCCATAGACGAGTTCCTTACGATAGGCCGCCTCGACGCGCTGGTTGCGGAATTGCAGACCCGGCAGCTTGATGCCGGCGAGCGCCAGCAGCGCCGTGCCGAAGATCGACCAGCCGATGGCCAGCCAGAACAGCGAGTGCGGAATGGCGCCGAGAACCGGCACATCCGCCATATGCTCGGACAGCTTGAAGAGCAGCGGCAGGAACACGACGAGCGTCATGATGGAGTTGATGAAGACGACGCCGAGGCCTTCGACGATATTGGCGAAGCGCATCGTGTCTTCCTGCACACGCTGCGAGGCGCCTTCGATATGACGCAGCTTCGGCCAGAGCGACATGTAATAGTCGTTCATCGCGGTACGCCAGCGGAAGACGTAGTGGTTGGTGAAGAAGGCCGTCACGACATTGATGACGACGGCGACGGCACCGATCTGCAGGAAGTAGATCTGCATGTCCCACAGTTCGGTCGCGGTGACGTTTCCGGGCCCGGTCAGGCCTTTCTGGAAGAGGTCGAAGAACGGGCCGCGCCAGTTGTTGATGGCGACATAGGCCTGCACGGTGAAATAGGCGATGAAGATGAGGAACGCGGTGCCCCAGATCGACCAGTTCGTCCAGGGATGGTCACGCGCGATCACCTTCCAGGCTCCACCGAAGATCGCGACGAAGATCGCGAAATACAGGTAGAACCAGAGATTGTCGGGAGAGAAGAAGTAGGCGATGCCGAGCGGCGCGGCCTCACCGGGCGCCAGTGGCGGCAAGCCGATCGCCGCCCCCATTTGCGGCCCCACCGTATACCAGACCACCATGCAGATGATCGACCAGACGACGAAGGACGAGAAGAACAGCTTGGGCTGCGGGAAGAAGGAATGGAACAAGGGCGAGACTCTCGATCGTTCAGCGGCAGCGGCACCGCCAATTCACGCTGAATCTAGAGGAGTTTGCGCGCCGCAACAATTACCGTGGGCCGGCATTACGGAGATTTAATGGAAAGCGCTCCGCCGGCGACGACCGTCACCGCGGCGATCAGCAGGACGCCGGCTGCGACAAGGCTCGGCAGCACATAGCTGCCGGTCTGCGCGGCCAGTATGCCGGCGCCGAGCGGGCCGACGATCTGCCCCACCCCGAAGGCGGCCGTCATCAGCGCCAGCACCTGGCGTGGGCTGTCGCTTGCCAGTCTGCGCCCAAGCTGCAAGCCGTACGCCGTCACGATCATGAAGGTGAAGCCGAGCAGCGCGCCGCCGATGAGGGCCGATGCCGGAAACGGCAGCACGACGGTCGCCGCGACACCGACCGCTTCCAAAAGAAGCGCGGCCAGATAGGTTGCCGCCACGCCGAGACGGCGCTCGACCGGGCGCCATGCAAAAAGGGAGATTGCCGCAGCCGCGCCGGTCACGAGCCAGGTAAGGCATTCCAGCAGCGGATCATGGGCGCCCGCGCGCGCGATGGCCACGATGAAGGTGGCGGTGACGACATAGCCGATGCCGAACAGTCCATAGCTCGCCGTCAACGCCACCAGTGGCCGCGTCCACCTGATGGACGGCTCGCGCCGGGAGTCAGCCTGCGCGGCCGGACGGGGCAGAAGAAGCGCCACGGCTGCAAGGCCGACAGCCCCCAGAAGCCCGCCGGCCAGCCAGTCGATGCGCCACGGCGAAATCGCCGTGGGCGGAACCAGCGACAGGACATAGACGAGCACCGCCGAAACCGCGATGCCGCAGCCGACGCCGGAAAAATGCGCCCGCTGCACGCGCGGATCGCCGTGGCTGAGGCCGATGGAAAGCACGATGCCGGAGGTGAAGATCATGGCGAAGGCGCTGGCGAGCCCTGCAAGGAAACGAATGACGGAGAGCACCGCGACATCGGACGCCAGCGCCATGGCAAACAGCAGCAGCACGGTGGCGGCGAGCGCACCGATTGCCAGAGGCCTCTCCCGGCCGGTGGCCCAGCCGTGGGCGGCAAGCAGTGCTCCCAGCAGGTAGCCCGCGAAATTTGCCGCGGCAATCACGCCGGCCTCGGCCGCATCAAGACCAAGCCCCGTCATCATGCCCGGCAGCACGGGTGTGTAGAAGAACCGGCCGATGCCCATCGCAACGGCCATCGCGACCGCGCCTGAAAGCGCGGCCCGCACCGGCTCGCGGGACAGGAAATTTGTGCACTGCGTCATGGCGCGACCATGGCACCGCGGCGCCAGGCGAACAAACGAGATAAATTGATCCGTCGATCAGCGCCGTTGAAGCTCAGCCCGGCAGCGTGACGACGAGCGGCCCGTTGCGGGTGGCCACCACAGTGTGCTCGAACTGCACGGTCGGCGCGCTCGGCTCGCTGTAGAGCGTCCACTCGTCCTTGTCGCCGCTGCCCGCCCAGTTGGCGCCGAGCGACAGGAATGGCTCCACCGTGAAAACCAAGCCTTCCGTCATGCGGCGCTTTTCCTGCGGATCCGGCCAGGTCGCGATTTCCGTCGGCTCCTCATGCAGCGACCGGCCGACGCCGTGGCTCGCAAGATTGGCGATCAGCGTGTAACGGTTCTTTCGGGCGAATTCGCCGATGGCGTTGCCCACCTGCGCGAAAGGCTTTCCGGTCTTGACCTCCTTCAGCCCCACCCAGAGCGCCCGCTTGCCGTCACGGCAAAGCCGCTCCACGGCAGGTGTCGAACGGCCCAGGGTGAAGGATGCGCCCGTATCGGCAAAATAACCGTCCCGCACCGCCGAGACGTCGATATTGATGAGATCGCCGTTCCTGATCACGCGTTCGCCGGGAATGCCGTGCGCCACTTCCTCGTTGATGCTGATGCAGGTCGCGCCCGGAAACTTGTAGCAGCTCTCCGGTGCGGAGGTGGCACCCGCCTCCTCCAGCATGCGCCGGCCGATCAGGTCGAGTTCGCCGGTCGTCATGCCCGGCCGAACGGCCGTCGACATATGCTGCAGAACATTGGCGCAGATTCGCCCGATGGCCTTCAGACCCTCCAGGTCTTCATCATTTTCTAGAGTCATCGCATCTCTCTTTCGCGGGGCGTCCTAACACAACCGCGCGCCGCTGTCAGGCGGAAGCGGGCGCCTCCGCCGTCTTGTCCTCGGCCAGCATCTCGCGCACCAGCGGCGCGACCCTCGTGCCGTAGAGTTCGATCCCGCGAAGAAGCCGGTCATGCGGCATCAGCCCGATTGCCATCTGCAAAAGGAAGCGATCGTTGCGGAAAATCCGCTGATGCGCCACGATCTTGCGCGCCACCGTCTCCGGATCGCCCAGGAACAGATGGCCGTCAGGTCCGGTTGACTGGTCGAACTGCGCCCGGCTGGTCGGTCCCCAGCCGCGCTCGCCGCCGATGCGGTTCATCACCGCAGCCTGCGGGCCATAGAACGTGTCGGCAGCCTCCTGCGTGGTGTCAGCGATGAAACCGTGCACGTTGATGCTCGTCTTCAGCCCCGCTGCGTCCTGGCCCGCGCGGCGCGCGGCCTCGCGGTAGAGATCGAAGAGCGGCGCATAGCGCGCCGGCGTGCCACCGATGATGGCAAGGGCCAGCGGCAGGCCATAGGCGCCCGCGCGCGCCACCGATTGCGGCGTGCCGCCGACGGCAATCCAGATAGGCAGCCGGCCATGGACCGGCCGGGGATAAACACCAAGCCCGGGCAGCGGCGCGCGCATGGTGCCGTTCCAAGAGACCTTTTCGCTCTCGTTGAGGGCGAGCAGCAGATCGAGCTTCTCCTCGAAGAGCTTGTCGTAATCATCAAGCGCATAGCCGAACAGCGGGAAGGATTCGATGAAGGAGCCGCGCCCCGCCATGATTTCGGCCCGGCCACCCGAGATGAGGTCGACAGTCGAGAACTGCTGGAACACCCGCACCGGATCGTCGGACGACAGCACCGTCACCGCACTTGATAGCCGGATGGCCTTCGTGCGCGCCGCTGCCGCCGCCAGCACGACGGCGGGGGCAGACGCCGCATAGTCCGGACGGTGATGTTCACCAAGTCCGAACACGTCGAGGCCGACCTGATCGGCAAGCTCGATCTCTTCCAGCAGCTCTTTCAGCCGCCGCTCCCCGTCCCGACCCTTGTCGGCGGCATTGGGATCGACATCGGCGAAGGTATAGAGGCCAAGTTCCATGGGATGTTCCAGATCAGAGGATTTTCCCTGAAATATGGCGTCCGCGCCCCGGTTGAAAGCCCCGCTCGGGAAACAGTGTGTTTACGGAGCGTTTGAAGGCACGGCACCTGCGGCCATCTCACGCTGCAGGCTGTCGAGATGCTGGCGGATATGCGCGGCTTCCGCGGTAGAGGTGGCAAGTGCGATCGCCTTGCCGAAGGCCTCGCAGGCCTCGGAATAACGGCCAAGCTGTTTCAGGAGCCCGCCGCGCAGGCCGTGGAAGTAGAAGTATCCCGAAAGCGTATCCGCCAGCGGCTCCACCAGCGCCAGTGCGGCCTCCGGCCCCGCGCGCTTCGACACCGCCACCGCCCGGTTGAGCGTCACGACCGGCGACGGCTGGAGGCGTTCCAGTGTCTGGTAGAGTAGGTCGATCTCCAGCCAGTCGGTTTGCGCCGCCGTCGGCGCGCGGGCATGCAGCGCGGCAATCGCCGCCTGGATCTGGAATGGTCCCGGCGCGCGGTGGCGCAGCGCCTTGTCGATCAGCACCAGTGCTTCGTCGATCATGCCGCGGTCCCAGAGCGACCGGTCCTGGTCCTCCAGAAGCACGATCTGGCCGTCGCCGTCGAAACGCGCCTTGCGCCGCGCATGCTGGAGCAGCAGCAGCGCCGTCAGCCCCATGATCTCCGGTTCGGCCGGAAACAGCACCAAAAGCAACCGCGCCAGCCGGATCGCCTCCGCGCAGAACGGCGTATCGAGCTTTTCCGGCGCGCCGGCCGAATAGCCCTCGTTGAAGACGAGATAGATCATCGCGGCGACACGGCCGAGGCGTTCGGCGCGCGCCATCGCATCCGGCGTCTCGAAGGCAACGCCCGCCGCGCCGATCCGCGCTTTGGCCCGCGTGATGCGCTGCTCCATCGCCGCTTCCGATATGAGGAACGCGCGCGCGATCTGGCGCACGGAAAGCCCGGAAACGATGCGCAGCGCCAGCGCGATCTGCTGTGTCGCCGGCAGTTCGGGATGGCAGCAGACAAAGAGCAGCCGCAGAATATCGTCGCGGTAATGCGCGCCGTCCAGCCGGTCGGCCATGTCCGCCTCCCGGTCCTCGAGGTCGGAGAGCATCTCTTCGGGCGGCAGCGGCTGGGTCTTTGCCCGCTTGCGCACCTGGTCGATACCACTGTTGCGGCCCACGAAGATCAGCCAGGCCGCGGGGTCGCGCGGCGGTCCCTTTTCCGGCCAGGTCTTCAGCGCCCTGAGACAGGCCTCCTGAAAGGCCTCCTGCGCGAGGTCGAGGTCACGAAAATAGCGCAGAAGCGCGCCCATGGCCTGCGGCCGCGCCGATGTGAGCGCAAGATCGATCCAGCCGGGGTCCGTCATGCGATGGGCACTCCCGGCATGAAATATTGCAGCGGCCGGATTTCATAGGTGCCGTGCGCCGGATTGGCGGCGGAAAGCTCGCGCGCGAAGGTGATCGCCTCCTCCAGCGTCTCGGCCTGCACCACGAAGAAGCCGAGGAACTGTTCCTTGGTCTCGGCAAACGGCCCGTCCATCACGATGGCATCGGTCGCGCCCTTGCGCACCGTCACGGCCGCCGTCGTCGGCATCAAGCGGGCGACAGGCCCCAGCTTGCCGGCCTCGGCATAACGCTGGTTGACGGCGCCGAGATCGGCCATGACCTTGTCGTCCTGCTCCTTCGACCAGGCACAGACTTCACTTTCGGAATCGTAGCAGAGAACGGCATACAGCATGGAAACCTCCCGTTGGCTGGAAGACGTAGACGTAGCGCGTCCGCCGACAGGCCGCACCGGATTATTTTCACCGGATCAGATCTTGAAGACGTCGTCCTGCTGGAACACGATGACATAGCCGCCTGTCGACGCCCCCTGGTCAGCCCAGGCCTGCAACTGCGCGTGATACGGCTCCAGCCGCCAGATATCCGCGTGATCGGGATCGACCAGAACGGTGATCTGCGGCCCCTGCCGATAGATCATCATGTGGGAACGCGACGGGTCCCAGGCAGCGCCGAGCGCGACGTCCGTCATCCACAGACAGAGAAAATCCCGGCAGACGGACGGCCGCTCCTCGTAGATCGAACAGCCCTTGCCAGCAATACAATGCCGGCACCAGGCGTTGGCAGGCTTGTCGAACAGGTCGATATCGGGCAGCCGGCAGCACAGCGTGCAGCTACCGCACGCCCGGCCCGGCACGGTGGCGGGCGAAGGCGTCGCGCACCGGTCTTCGGCCTGCGGCATGGCGATCTCCATTGACGAACCGGCCGATCCATACCGCTCCGCCCGCCGTCATGCACCGATTTTCTGCACGCATCCGCCGCCGGGCTGGCAAACCGGAAAAATCGGGGCATAGTCGCCGCCAGACAGAGAGGACCGAACGCATGACGGTGTTGCAGACCAAGCAACTGACACTGACCCCGTGCACGCCTGACGACCGCGCCGATTTCATCGCGCTCGAAAGCGATCCCGCAGTCATGCGCTTCCTCAATGGCGGCCACCCGGTCGGAAAGGCGGAGAGCGACCCGGATGCAACCTTCCTCATGCCGCGCGGCACCGAGCCCCATGTCTGGACCGTCCGACGCACCGCCAGCCGGGTCTTCGTCGGCTGGATCTGCCTTTGGCCGGAAACGGGAAGGCTGGCCGAACTCGGCTACCGCCTGCGACAGGCGCAATGGGGCCACGGTTTTGCATCGGAAAGTGCCGCAGCCCTTGTGAACTGGGGGTTCGAGAACGCCGGCTACGATACCATCGTCGCCTGCACGATGGCCGTGAACCATCCCTCGCGCCGCGTCATGGAAAAGCTCGGCATGCGCCCCACGCGCACCGTCGATGTTACCGGCCCGGACATCTTCCCGGGCTGCGAACAGGGCGAAGTATGGTACGAGCTGAACCGCGCGGACTGGAAGGGCGCCAGACCGCCCTCCCCGTGACCAAAATCCTAGCCGGCGCTCAGCGTGCGGCGAACCGCATCTTTCCAGCCCTTGATCTTCGTCGCGCGGGTCTTCTCATCCATTTTGGGCTCGAAGCGCGTGTCGCGCGCCCAGGACTTGGCAAAGCCCTTGCGGTCCGGCCACACGCCGGCGCGCTGGCCGGCAAGCCATGCGGCCCCCAGCGCCGTCGTCTCCAGAATGGTCGGGCGGTCGACGGGCGCGTCGAGAATGTCGGCAAGGCGCTGCATCGTCCAGTCGGAGGCGACCATGCCTCCATCGACGCGCAGCACCGTTTCCTTGCCGTTCGCCTTCCAGTCCTTGTGCATGGCGTCGAGCAGGTCGCGCGTCTGGTAGCACACGGCTTCAAGCGCGGCGCGGGCGAATTCCGCCGGCCCCGTATTGCGCGTCATGCCGTAGATCGCGGCACGCGCCTCAGGGTCCCAGTGCGGCGCGCCCAGCCCCGTGAAGGCTGGTACGAGATAGACATTTTGCGTCGGGTCGGCCTTGGCCGCGAGATCGCCGGTATCGGCGGCCGACTTGATGACCTTCAGCCCGTCGCGCAACCATTGCACGGCAGCCCCCGCAATGAAGATCGAACCCTCGAGCGCATAGGTCGTCTCGCCGTCCAGCCGGTAGGCGATGGTGGTCAGCAGCCGGTTCTTCGAGCGCACCATGTCCGGGCCGGTGTTGAGCAGCGCAAAGCAGCCGGTGCCATAGGTAGATTTCATCATGCCCGGCTCGAAGCAGGCCTGGCCGATGGTCGCAGCCTGCTGGTCGCCGGCCACGCCGAGGATCGGGATTTCCGCACCGAACAGGCTTTTCTCCGTCACGCCGAAATCCGCCGCGCAGTCCAGCACCTCGGGCAGCATGGCCTTGGGCACGCGCAGGATGTCGAGGAGGTCGTCATCCCAGCTGTTGTCGGCGATGTTGTACATCAGCGTGCGGCTGGCATTGGTGGCGTCGGTGACATGGGCCGTGCCGCCCGTCAGCCGCCAGATCAGGAATGAATCGATGGTGCCGAAGCACAGGTCGCCCTTGGCCGCGCGGGCGCGGGCGCCCTTCACATTGGAGAGCAGCCAGGACAGTTTGGTGCCCGAGAAATAGGGATCGAGCAGCAGGCCGGT
>Ga0160495_100846_pt1 | contig 10659 bp, 9 predicted proteins | sample DID4MG_4_FD_108251 | JGI IMG/M metagenome (GOLD analysis project Ga0160495, IMG submission 108251) | Enriched soil microbial communities from UW Madison campus, WI, USA - DID2933_E24_FP4 MG | ecosystem: Environmental > Terrestrial > Soil > Unclassified | place: USA: Madison, Wisconsin | collected... | reverse complement strand
CGGACCTCTTTCCTCAAGGCGCTGTTCGGGGCCGATCCGCATGAGGCGCGCATGTCGCTCTACGGCCAGCCCTACAAGGCAAAGACGCCGCGCGATGCCATTGCTGCCGGCCTCGGCCTCGTGCCGGAAAGCCGCAAGACGGAAGGCCTCATCCTCGACGCGCCGATCTATCGGAACGCTACGCTACCCGCCATGCAGGGCCAGTTCCTCGCAAGGCACGGTCAGCTCAAGGCGAAGACGGTGCCGGTGCTCAGGCAGCTTTCCACCAAATACGGCTCACCCGAACAGAAGGTCATCCAGCTCTCGGGCGGAAACCAGCAGAAAGTCGTGCTGGCGAAATGGATCATCAAGGGCGCGAAGCTCCTGCTGCTCGACGAGCCCTCGCGCGGGCTGGACATCGGCGCCAAGGCCGATCTCTACCGGCTGGTCGACGAACTGGCCGCCGATGGGGCGGCCGTCATCGTCGCCTCGTCCGAGCTGGAGGAGCTCTACGCCGCCTGCGACACGATCTGGGTGTTCCATGAGGGGCGCAACATCGCCCGCTTCGACCCCGCCACCACCGATCAGGACACGATCCTGAAACATCAGATTCTCGGAGACCACCATCATGACTGACATTGTGACGGGCGTTGCGCCGGCACGCACTTCCGGGCGTCGCATCGCCGACCTTCTGATCGAGTACAATTTCATCGCGATCTTCCTCGTCGTCGTCGCGATCGCCGCGATACTGTCGCCGAACTTCCTGACACCCACCAACATTGCCAACCTGTTCCAGCAGGCGGCCGTGGTCGGCGTCGTGGCCGTTGGCATGACCTTCGTCATCCTCACGGGCAATATCGATCTTTCCGTCGGCTCCGTCGTGGCTTTGTGCGGCATGCTCGTCGCCGTTCTCCTGGCGGGCGGCATGCCGATCCTGCCGGCGCTTGCCATCACCATTCTGACCGGCGCGCTTGCCGGCGCGGTCATCGGCCTCATCACGGCGCTGGCCGAAGTGCCGAGCTTCATCGTTTCGCTCGCCGGCCTCGTCTCGTTTCGCGGCATCACCTATCTGCTGACGGACGGTGTGCCCGTCTCGGGTCTGCCGCCATCCTTCGGCGCGATCTCCTCGACCATGGTCCCGGTCCTGCCAGGCCTGCAGGTCAGCTCGATGGGCATCATCTTCGTCGTGCTGTGCATTGCCGCCGGCGCGCTGCTTCGCCTGACGGTATTCGGCGAGTCCGTCTATGCGACGGGAGGCAATGCCGAGGCAGCGAGGCTTTCAGGCCTGCCGACCACACACATCCTCGTTCTCGTGTTCACAGTGTCCGGCATCATGAGCGCGCTTGCCGGTATTCTTCTGACATCGCGTCTGCGCATCGGCCAGCCGACCGCCGCGCAGGGGCTGGAACTTGACGCCATTGCGGCGGTGGTGCTTGGTGGCACATCGCTGTTTGGCGGACGCGGCGGCGTCCTCGGAACGTTCTTTGCCGTCATGTTGCTGCAAGTGCTGCGCAATATCTTCAACCTGCTCGGGCTCGGTTCCTTCTACCAGATGACCGTAACGGGCCTGATCATTGTCGCGGCCATTCTTCTCAACCGCTTCATCGACATTCGCAGAGGCCGGGCATGAAACCCCAAGAAAAATCGCTGGAATCCACCATGACAGATCATTTTCCCCGCCCTGAGGGCACGCCGCTGACGCTCGACTGGTTCGAGACACACGCGGTCAACCTGTCGGCCGCGCAACGCCGCGCCGCGAGCCTGCCGACCCGGCGCTCGGTCAAGAAGGACTGGCAGGCGGCCTGGCTGCTGCGTGCGATCACCTGCATCGATCTGACCACGCTTGCCGGCGATGACACGGAAGGCCGCGTCCAGCGGCTCTGTGCCAAGGCGAAGGCACCGGTGCGCGCCGATATCCTCGAAGCACTCGGCATCGAGCGCCTGACGGTCGGCGCGGTCTGCGTCTACCCGACCATGGTGGGCCATGCGGTGAAAGCACTGGAGGGCAGCGGCATTCCCGTTGCCTCCGTTGCGACGGGCTTTCCTGCCGGCCTGACGCCGCTGCCGCTCAGGCTGGGCGAAATCCGCTATGCCGTCGAACAGGGCGCCAAGGAAATCGACATCGTCATCACTCGCGAGCATGTGCTGCGCGGCAACTGGTCCGCACTCTACGACGAGATGCGCCAGATGCGCGAAGCCTGCGGCGACGCCCATATGAAGGCGATCCTCGCGACCGGCGACCTCAAGACGCTTTCCAACGTCTACAAGGCATCCATGGTCGCGATGCAGGCGGGCTCGGATTTCATCAAGACCTCGACGGGCAAGGAAGACGTCAATGCGACGCTGCCAGTCTCGCTCACGATGGTGCGGGCACTGCGCGACTACAAGGACCGCACCGGCCAGATGGTCGGCTTCAAGCCGGCCGGCGGATTGAAGACTGCCAAGGACGCGATGAACTGGCTGATCCTCATGAAAGAGGAACTCGGCACGCGCTTCATGATGCCAGATCTTTTCCGTATCGGCGCCTCCTCCATGCTCGGCGATATCGAACGCCAGCTCGAACATCACATTACTGGCCGCTACTCGGCCGCCAACCGCCACGCGCTGGCCTGAGGTTAGAGACCATGCCTTCCATCAAGGACATTATGCAGACCATGGAATACGGCCCCGCTCCCGAAAGCAATGCAGAGGTCAAGGCCTGGCTTTCCACCCGCTCCGCCGGCATCGGCCACTTCATCGACGGCAAGTTCACGAGTGCCGACGGCGATCTCATCGATGTCGTCAACCCCGCGACGGAAGATGTCATCAGCCGTGTCGCCAAGGGTAGCGCGGCGGATGTCGATGCGGCTGTCGCGGCCGCGCGCGCAGCATTCCCGAAATGGTCAACGCTGCCGGGCCATGAGCGTGCGAAATATCTCTATGCCATCGCGCGCCACATCCAGAAGCGCGAGCGCTTCTTCTCCGTGCTCGAAACCATGGACAACGGCAAGACGATCCGCGAGACCCGCGACATCGATATTCCGCTTGTCGCCCGCCATTTCTATCACCATGCCGGCTGGGCCGAGCTCGTTGCCGACGAGTTCCCGCAGCACAAGCCCGTCGGCGTCTGCGGCCAGATCATTCCGTGGAACTTCCCGCTGCTGATGCTGGCGTGGAAGGTCGCGCCGGCGCTTGCGGCCGGTAACACGGTCGTGCTGAAGCCGGCCGACCTCACGCCGATGACGGCACATGCCTTCGCCGAGCTTCTCGTCGAGATCGGCCTGCCCGCCGGCGTCGTCAACATTGTCCAGGGTGACGGCGAGACTGGTGCCGCCATCGCCGGCCATCCCGATATCGACAAGGTCGCCTTCACCGGCTCGACGGATGTCGGGCGTATCATTCGCCGCCAGATCGCCGGCTCGGGCAAGAAGCTCAGCCTGGAACTCGGCGGCAAGTCGCCCTTCATCGTGCTTGAAGATGCCGATCTCGATGCCGCCGTGGAAGGCGTGGTCGATGCGATCTGGTTCAACCAGGGCGAGGTCTGCTGCGCAGGCTCGCGGCTCCTCGTCCAGGAAGGTGTCGCGCCGCGCTTCTTTGAAAAGCTCAAGGCACGCATGGCGACACTGCGCGTCGGCGATCCTCTCGACAAGACGATGGATATGGGCGCCGTCGTCTCGATAAAGCAGCTTTCGCGCATCAAGGCACTTCTCAAGGCCGGTGAGGAGGAAGGGGCGACGCTCAATCTCGCCCCCGTGGCCCTGCCGGAAAAGGGCGCCTTCTGCAGGCCGGGATTCTTTACGAACAGCCACCCCGCCAACAGCGTGTCGCAGGTCGAGATTTTCGGCCCCGTGGCAACCACACTTACATTCCGCACGCTGGACGAAGCCGTCGCGCTCGCCAACGATACCCGCTACGGCCTTGCCGCCTCGGTCTGGTCGGAGAACGTCAATCGCGCCATCGAACTGGCTGCGCGCGTCAAGGCGGGCGTCGTTTGGATCAACGCCACCAATATGTTCGACGCGGCGGCTCCCTTTGGCGGTTATCGTGAAAGCGGCTATGGCCGTGAGGGTGGCCGCACGGGCATGCTCGAATATCTCACCACCGGCTGGGACAAGCAGGGCAAGGTGCGCGCCACGTCGGCCGCACCCATCGATGTCGCCCCCGCCACGGGCAAGGCCGACCACGCGGCAATCGATGTGACGGCAAAGCTCTATATCGGCGGCAAGCAGGCGCGGCCGGATGGCGGCCAGAGCTACACGGTCTTTGGCAAGGGAGGTGCGGCCATCGGCGAGGCCGGCCTCGCCAACCGCAAGGATGTGCGCAACGCCGTCGAAGCTGCAAACAAAGCGAACGCATGGGGCGGCGTGACCGCGCACAACCGCGCGCAGGTGCTCTATTTCCTTGCTGAAAACCTCGAGCAGCGTCGTGATGAATTCGTGGCCGCACTCGCTGCAACGGGCGCTGTGGCAAAGCCGGAGGACGAGTTCGAAGCCGCGATCCGCCGGTGCTTCTGGTATGCCGCGCAGGCCGACAAGTTCGACGGCAGCGTGACCGCGACCAAGTCGCAGCATGTGACGATGACCGTCAACGAGCCCTATGGAACGATCGGCGTCGTGGCGCCCGACGAGGCGCCGCTTCTGGCCCTCCTGTCGCTCATCCTGCCCGCGATCACCATGGGCAACCGCGTCGTGGCGGTGGCCTCGCAGGCCCACCCGCTCATCGCCGCCCGCCTCTATCAGGTCTTCGAAACGTCGGATATTCCCGCCGGCGTCGTCAACCTGCTGACCGGTGAGCGCGACGTGTTGGCCAAAACGCTCGCCGAGCACGACGACGTGGCGGCGCTCTGGTACTGCGGCAGTGAGGACAGCTCGCGCATGGTGGAAGTGGCGTCGGCCGGCAATCTCAAGCCGGTCTGGTCAGATCTTGGTCGTTTGCGCGACTGGCGCGACCCGCGCTTCGGCCAGGGCCAGGAGTATCTGCGCCGCGCCAGCCAGGTGAAGACGATCTGGCTGCCCTACGGCGAATGAAGCAACCGGGGTGGGGAGCGATCGTCTCCCCGCCCCGCCGTCCCCGATCTCGATTTTTTGACACTCTGCGCCACGGCATATCGCATCCGCAGCGACCAGCGCATTCCAGGGCTTGATTCGTATTTGAATGGTGAATTCCCCTGTGGCAGTGTGGCTGCGCGGAGGAGGCACGCATCATGATCATCGATACCCACCTGCATCTCGTCTACCGGGATCGTCTGACCTATCCCTGGCTTGCCGACGTGCCGCCTCTCAACGCTGATTTCCCGCAGGAACTTTATGCACAAGAGGCTAGGCGTCTCGGTATTTCGGCCTCGCTGCATATGGAGGTGGATGTCACCGAGGTGGACATCGCGCGCGAGACGATGGTTATCAAGGAGCTCGCCTCCGCGTCGGGCAGCCTGCTCGTCGGAGCCATCGCGAGCTGTCGGCCGGAGCTGCCGGGCTTCCCCGCCTATCTCGAAGGCGTGCGCGCCAATCCCTTTGTGCGCGGCTTTCGCCGCGTGCTGCATGTCGTGCCGGATGATCTGTCGGAAGGTGCTCTCTTCCGTGAAAATCTCGCGCGGCTTGCCGGCAGCGGGCTCACTTTCGATCTCTGCGTCAAACCGCATCAGATCCAGCGTGCGATTGCCCTTGTCGACCTCGTGCCTGACGTGTCCTTCGTGCTGGATCACTGTGGCGTGCCGGATATCGCGGGCGGCGGCTACGATCTGTGGAAAGGTCCGGTTGCCGAGATCGCCCGGCGGTCGAACGTGACGGTGAAGCTGTCGGGTATTCCGGCCTATGGTGCAAAAAACTGGACGTTGGAGGACCTGAAACCCTACTTCGCCCATGTCGCCAAGTGCTTCGGGTTCGAGCGCATGATGTGGGGCAGCGACTGGCCGGTCTGCACGCTTGGCGGCGGCCTGTCTACATGGATCGGCGCCACGCACGCGCTTTTGTCGGGCGTCAGCCTGCCGGAAAAGGCCGGCGTTCTCTCCGACAATGCGCGCCGGTTATGGAATATCACCCCACGAGCTTAGTGCCGCGGTCAGAGCGTCTGCGGTGCAACGAACTGATAATAAGCCCAAACCAGCACGATTACGGCAAGGATGGCGAGCCAGATGCGGCCCCCTTGCAGCCTTGGCGTGGCTGGCTTCTTCTCCGGCTGCGGCTTGCGGCGTTCGAACTTCACTATATTGTCGTCGTCCAAGGCGTTCCTCCCGATACAGTGCCGCTGACTTACCGATGCTTGGCCATGCAATGCAAGGGGCGTCAGTCACGGCCGACTAGTCTGCCCTGCCGGAAATCGCCACGCGTTCGAAATGACCACGGCCGAGATAGCCGGCGCCGTCGCGTATATCGGCGGTGATGGCGGCCTTCAGTGCGTCGGCGTCCTGCCTTGCGATGGCTGTCAAGGCTTCCGCGTGACGATCGACCTGGTAGGTCTGAGACAGGTTTTCGCCGGCCCGGCGCATGAAGGGGCCTAGCCGCAGCCAGAGAGATTCGATCAGGGGCAGCATCACCGTTCCGGGCCTTGCCTCGTACAGGGCACGGTGGAAGGCGAAATTGGCTTCCACCAGCCGGCGGAAATCACCCGCGGCCAGTGCCTCGTCTGCCTGCCGGTCGAATGCCCGCATGCGAGCGAGCCCTGGCTGATCGATATAGGGCATCGCGCGTTCGGCGGCGCGTGTTTCCAGCGCGATACGCGCCTCCAGCACCTCATCGAAGCCGGCGGAGTCCAGGTCCGGCACGCGGACCCGGCGATTGTCGAGCAGTTCCAGTGCGCCTTCGGACACGAGCCGGTGCAGCGCCTCGCGCACCGGCATGGCGCTGACGCCAAGCATCTCGGCGAGGCCGTTGATCGTCACCGGTTCGCCCGGTTCGAAACCGCCCGTCATGATGCTGTGCCGCAGCACGCGGTACACCCACTGCTTGGCGGATTCGCTCTCTTCCCGCCGCTCGCAAACCAGCATGCCCTACCCTCCCGTGCGCAGCTCGGCCCTTCTGTTTCTACAGGCCGACTTAGGGCTGAATTCTCAGCGGACTGCACGCAGAACTGATAATGTTGCGAAGCCGAAAATGACCCTTTACAGATTTGATCAAATTATGATTTGTTGTGATCATAAGCAAGACAAGCATATCACATAAGAGCCGTGATCGACGGTCAGACAATGGTAAGCCGGCGATCCGGACAGAGGAAGTCTCGGGTGTCGGTCGACGAACGGGGAACCGATGACTGAATCGCGAACGACTGCGGCGCATGGCGGTGCCATTGGCCTGCATGGTATCAAGAAATGGTTCGGAAACTTCCAGGCCGTGGACAATGTCACGCTGGATATCCGCCCCAATGAATTCTTCACGCTCCTCGGCCCGTCGGGATGCGGAAAGACCACGCTTCTGCGCATGATCGCCGGTTTCGAAATGCCGACCGAAGGGCAGGTCCTGCTAGACGGGGCCGACATTTCGGGGCTTCTGCCCAACCAGCGTCCGGTCAACACGGTCTTTCAGAACTATGCCCTCTTCCCGCACCTCACAGTGGCGGAGAATATCGGCTTCGGCCTGAAGATGTTGGGCCGGTCGAAGGCCGAGATAACGTCCGTCGTCAACGACATGCTGAAGCTCGTCCATCTCGATGGACGCGGCCACAATCCCGTCACTCAGCTTTCCGGTGGCCAGCAGCAGCGCGTGGCCCTCGCGCGGGCGCTCGCGCCCCGACCGAAAGTTCTCCTGCTCGACGAGCCGCTGTCGGCACTCGATCTCAAGCTTCGCAAATCCATGCAGATCGAGCTGAAGCGTCTTCAACTGGAGACCGGCATCACCTTCGTCTTCGTCACGCACGACCAGGAAGAAGCGCTCACCATGTCGGACCGCATCGCGGTCATGTCGGCGGGAACGGTCCGCCAGGTCGGTTCGCCCTGGGATATCTACGACCGCCCGGCCGAGCGTTTCGTCGCCGACTTCATCGGCGAGACCAATTTCCTTTCCGCCGATGTCGTCTCGGTTGCAGATAACAGGGCGCGTGTGCGTCTTTCCTCCGGCGCTGAAATCTCAGCAAGCTTCCCGGCTGACGTTACGCCGAGTGGATCCGTCACCGTCGTGGTTCGGCCCGAACATGCGCGTGCGGGTGCGCCGACGGATACGTCGGCACTACGAGGCGTCGTGCACGATATCGTCTATCTCGGCACGGATACGCATGTTCATGTGCACCTCGACGACGGCACGGCGTTCATGGTCCGCCAGCAGAATGCGCGCAGTGGCCATTGCGGCTTTTCCAAAGGCGATACGGTCGGCATCGACTTCAGCGACGACGTCGCTCAGATTCTGAGGGACTGACGATGAATGGCGCAGAACAGGTCGCGATCGAGGCCAGAAAACAGGATATCCGCTCCCGCTGGCTCCTGAGCGCACCGGCCCTGATCATCATCTTCGTGGCGGCGATCGGGCCGCTCTTCGTGATGCTGCTGTATTCCTTCCTGGTCAAGGGCGATTACGGCGATGTCAAACCCTGGGAATTCTCGCTCGACGGCTGGACCTCGGTCTTCTTCCAGCGTGACATCTTCGACGATACGCTCGGGCTGGCGGATGCGCATGTGTCGATCATCTGGCGCTCCATCCAGCTATCGTTCTTCACCACGATCCTCACCCTGATCCTCGGCTTCCCGACCGCCTATTTCATTGCGACACGGCCGCCGCATACCCGCGAAATCTGGGTTTTCCTCGTCACCATCCCGTTCTGGACGAACCTTCTGATCCGCACCTTCGCCATGCAGCAGGTCATCCGCAACGAAGGCCTTCTCAACAATGCGCTGATATGGCTCGGCATCATCAAGAGCCCGCTGCAGATCATCTATACCGACACCGCCAACCTGCTCGGCATGACCTATGTCTATCTGCCGCTCATGGTGCTGCCGCTCTATGCCTCCATCGAAAAGCTCGATTTCCGGCTGGTTGAGGCTGGCTACGATCTCTACGCGACACGCTTCCAGGTGCTGCGCAAGATCGTCATCCCGCTGGTCAAGCCCGGCATCATCGCCGGCTCGATCCTCGTCTTCATCCCCTCGCTCGGAGCCTATGTCATCCCGCGCGTTCTCGGCGGCGGCAAGAACATGATGCTCGGCAACCTGATCGAGATGCAGTTCGGCGCCGGCCGCAACTGGCCGCTTGGCGCGGCCATGTCGATCACGCTGATGATTCTCGTGATGGTGGCGCTGATCGTCTATGTCCGCAACGCCTCGCGCGGAGGGTCCGGGCATGTTTAGGTCGCGTTTCGACATCAAGTCGCAGCCGGGATTCGGCTTCATCACGCTTTTCACCTTCTTCGCCCTTTATCTGCCGATCGGCGCGTTGGTGGTTTATTCCTTCAATGACGCGGAATCGCTGTCGCAATGGGGCGGTTTTTCCGGCCGCTGGTTCGTCGCGGCCTGGCAGAACTCTGCCGTGCAGGATGCGGCGATCCGCTCCTTGATCATCGCGCTTTGGGCAGCGAGCCTCGCGACGATTGCGGCCCTGATGGCAGCACTCGCGACAACCCGCACCGCGCCCTATCGCGGTCAGACGTTGAAGTATGCGATGATCAACCAGCCGCTGATGGTGCCGGAGATCGTTACCGCCGTTGCGCTGCTGATCGTGTTCTCGCGCATCAAGGTCTGGACCGGATATTCCGGCCTCGGATACCTCGTCCTCGCGCATACCGCCTTCTGCATTCCCTTCGCCTACCTGCCGATCCGTGCTCGACTGGAAAGCATGGACCTTACGCTGGAACGGGCGGCGGCGGATCTCTACGCCTCGCGTTGGCAGACCTTTCGTCATGTCACGCTGCCGCTTTTGCGACCGGCTGTGATCGCCGGTTTCATGTTGGCCTTTGTCATTTCGCTGGACGACGTTGTGATTACCGAGTTTGTCAAATCTGGCGGGCAGGATACGCTGCCGACCTACATGCTCGGACAGCTGCGCCGCGAAACCACGCCCGAGATCAACGCGATCGCCACCGTGTTTCTCGCGCTTTCGACCGTGCTGGTCGTGATCTTCTTCTTCATCAACCGGAAAAAACAATAGCCAAATCCGACAGACCAACGACAGAGAGGAACAGACATGAAATCGAAATGGATCACCACGACGGCAATAGCCGCGGTCGCCGCCCTGGCCTTCGCCAATGGAGCATCCGCCGCGGGCGAACTCAACATCTACAACTGGGGTGACTATACGAGCCCTGAACTGATCAAGAAGTTCGAGAAGGAGTTCGACGTCAAGGTCACCGTGACCGACTACGATTCGAACGACACGGCGCTTGCCAAGGTCCGCGCCGGCGGCCACGGCTTCGACATCGTCGTTCCCTCGGCCAACTACGTGCAGATCTGGGTAAAGGAAGGTCTCATCGAAGAAGTTCGGCCCGACCAGATGGAGAACTTCAAGAATGTCGATCCGCGCTGGGTGGACGTTCCCTGGGATCCGGGTCGTCACTACACCGTTCCGTGGCAGTGGGGCCTGACGGGCATCGGCGTCAACACCTCGGTCTACAAGGGTGATATCAACACGTCCGCCATCTTCCTCGATCCGCCGCCGGAACTGGTTGGTAAGATCAATGTCGCGCCGGAAATGAACGATGTGCTCTTCGCCACGATCAAGTATTTTGGCGGCGACTGGTGCACCACTGACAAGGAAGTGTTGCGCAAGGTCCGCGACAAGCTTGTGG
>Ga0160495_100845_pt1 | contig 10663 bp, 7 predicted proteins | sample DID4MG_4_FD_108251 | JGI IMG/M metagenome (GOLD analysis project Ga0160495, IMG submission 108251) | Enriched soil microbial communities from UW Madison campus, WI, USA - DID2933_E24_FP4 MG | ecosystem: Environmental > Terrestrial > Soil > Unclassified | place: USA: Madison, Wisconsin | collected... | reverse complement strand
GTGCAGGGCGCCGGCCGTGACCAGCTCGCCCGGGAAGGCGACCACGAAGGGCTTGCCACGGAAGGCGTGGACATAGGGCGCGACGGAGCGCAGCGATTTGACGAGGTCGGTCGGTTTTTCCATGACGCGCATTATAACCAGCGTCGCGCTTATCCGTTGGCCCATGGGCGTTTGCGGCCCGATTTCGGTCCTGGTTGTTGCAATCCGGAAGCAATCGACCCGGCAGCGCCCGACTGGACCAGCACCATCGTCCCCGCAGCCGCCTGCAGCCTGACCGGGCGGGCCGCGGCAGGTATAATGTCGGCCTCATGTCTGTTACCAAAGCCCCCACCACAGCCCCTGCCGCCCAGCCGCAGAAGAACCCGCAGCAGGAGCGAGCACGCGGACAGCGCGATGCCCGCGGCCCCCGCCGCAACGAATCTGTCGCCGAAGCCGCCCCCGCACCGCTGCGCAATCCCCTGCCGCCGGTCACCTTCCCGGAAGAGCTGCCCGTCTCGGGCCGCCGCCACGAGATCGCCGAGGCATTGCGCCGCCACCAGGTCATCATCGTCAGCGGCGAGACCGGTTCCGGCAAGACCACCCAGTTGCCCAAGATTTGCCTGGAGCTGGGGCGTGGCGAGAAGGGTCTGATCGGTCACACCCAGCCGCGCCGTATCGCCGCGTCGTCCACCGCCAAGCGCATCGCGCAGGAACTGAATTCGCCGCCGGGCGAGCTGGTCGGCTACAAGGTGCGCTTCAATGACACCCTGTCCAAAGGGGCGTGGATCAAGCTGATGACCGACGGCATCTTGCTGGCCGAGACGCAGACCGATCCGCTGCTGCGCCAGTACGACACCATCATCATCGACGAGGCGCATGAACGCAGTCTCAACATCGATTTCCTGCTGGGCTACCTGAAACAGTTGTTGCCCAAGCGCCCCGACCTGAAGATCATCATCACCTCGGCCACCATCGATGCCGACCGCTTCGCCCGCCATTTCGGCCGCGAGGTCAAGGGCGAGATCGTGCCGGCCCCGGTGATCGAAGTCTCGGGCCGACTCTATCCGGTGGAGATCCGTTATCGCCCGATCGATAATGCCGACCGCAGCGGCGTCTCCACTGAAGTGGCGCAGGCCCGCGCCCGTGCCGAAGGCCGCGCCAGCCAGGCCCAGAAGGACCGCGAACAGCGCGACCTGATGGATGCCGTGGTCGATGCCGTGGATGAACTGGCCCGTATCGGTTCTGGTGACGTGCTGGTGTTCCTGCCGGGCGAGCGCGAGATTCGCGACGCCGCCGAAGCGCTGCGCAAGCATCATCCGCCGCATGTGGAAATCCTGCCGCTGTTTGCGCGCCTGTCAGCGCAGGAGCAGGAACGCGTCTTCAAGATCAGCAATGCCCGCCGCATCGTGCTGGCCACCAATGTGGCCGAGACCTCGCTGACCGTGCCGGGCATCCGCTATGTGGTCGATGCCGGTCTGGCGCGCGTGAAGCGTTACAGCTACCGCAACAAGGTCGAGCAGTTGCAGATCGAACCGGTGGCGCAATCGGCGGCCAACCAGCGTGCTGGCCGTTGCGGTCGGGTGGCGGCCGGTGTGTGCATTCGCTTGTATGACGAACAGGATTTTCTGCAGCGTCCCAAGTTCACCGATCCTGAGATTTTGCGGTCTTCGCTGGCCTCCGTCATCCTGCGCATGAAGTCGTTGCATCTGACGGATGTGGAGAGCTTCCCCTTCATCGAACCACCGCTGGGCCGTGCGATTGCCGATGGTTACCAGCTTCTGCAGGAACTGGGCGCGGTGGAAGAGCAGGACGGTGTCAACCGCCTGACCCCGTTGGGCAAGCAACTGGCGCGCCTGCCGCTGGACCCGCGCGTGGGCCGCATGATCCTCGCCGGTCGCGACAATGCCTGCCTGACCGAACTACTCATCATCGCCGCTGCCGTCTCCGTGCAAGACCCGCGCGACCGGCCCATGGATGCGCAGAATGCGGCGGACAATGCGCACAAGAAATTCGCCGATGAAAAGTCCGAATTCGCCAGCTATCTCAAGATCTGGAAGTGGTTCGAGGACGCCATCGCACACAAGAAATCGAATCGGCAATTGCAGGAACATTGCCGCGAGAATTTCCTTTCGCAATTGCGCCTGCGCGAATGGCGCGATGTCCATTCGCAACTGCTGACCATCGTCAAGGAGCAGGGCTGGCGTCTGAATGAAGCTCCCGCCACCTATGATCAATTGCACCTGGCGCTGCTCACGGGTTTGCTGGGCAATGTCGGTTTCAAGAGTGAAGACGACGCGCAATATCTGGGCGCACGCGGTATCAAGTTCAACATCTGGCCCGGTGCGCACCTGACCAAGAAGCCGGGGCGTTGGGTGATGGCCGCCGAGCTGGTCGATACCGCACGCCTGTATGCGCGCTGCGTGGCCAACATCCAGCCCGAATGGCTGGAGAAACTGGGCGGCCACCTGTTGAAGAAATCCTGGGGCGAGCCGCGCTGGGAAAAGCGCGCCGCCCAGGTCACTGCCTCCGAACGCGCCACGCTCTACGGGCTGGTGGTGTACAGCCAGCGCCGCATCAACTACGGCAAGATCAATGCCGCCGAAGCGCGCGAGATCTTCATTCGCGATGCGTTGGTCGGTGGCGACTTCGAGACCCGCGCCCCATTCTTTGCGCACAACCAGAAGCTGGTGCGCGAGATCGAGAACCTGGAGCACAAGTCACGCCGCTTGGACGTGCTGGTGGATGATGAACTGATCATCGGCTTCTACGACAAGCTGATCCCGCACGACATCTGCAACGGCGTCGATTTCGAGAAGTGGCACAAGGAGGCCACTACTGGCGATCCCAAGCTGCTGTATCTGAATCGTGACGACCTGATGCGTCACGAAGCAGCGGGCGTAACCACCGAGCTGTTCCCCAAGACCATGAACGTGGCCGGTATTGCCATGGCCTTGAGCTATCACTTCGAGCCCGGCGCGCCGCGCGATGGCGTCACGCTCACCGTGCCGCTGTATGCGCTCAACCAGGTCTCGGCGGATCGCTGCGACTGGCTGGTGCCGGGTATGTTGAAGGAGAAGGTGCACCTGCTGCTGAAGTCCCTGCCGCAGAAGCTGCGCCGCCATTGCGTGCCGCTGCCCGATTATGCGGCCCGCTTCTGCGAGCACATGGAAGAGCGCAAGACTTTCGGCCGGGGCAACCTGATCGACGCCATCATTGCGGATATCCGCGAGCAGATCACGATCCTGGTCAAGCCCAGCGATTTCAAGCAGGAGACCTTGTCGGCGCACCATGCGATGAACTTCAAGATCGTCGATGAGCATGGACGCCAGCTGGAGATGGGCCGCAACCTCGCTGCCTTGCAAGCCGAGTTCGGCGGCCAGGCACGTCAGCAGTTCCAGAAGCTAGCCGAGCAGGTAGCCATTGCGCCGCGCGAGGAGGAGGATGCCGCAGCACTTGCGCCTGCTGCCGCGTCCGGCAAGGGGGGGGCGAGCGGGGCACCTGCTGCTGCCGCTGCGCCGGCATCGGTGGGCGAATACAGCAATCTCACCGGTTGGAGTTTTGGCGAGCTGCCCGAACTGCTCGAGATCACACGCGGCAGTGGCAAGCAGGCGCAGACGCTGATCGGATTCCCCGCGCTGGTGGATCGCAAGATGCATTGCGATCTGGAAGTCTTTGATGACCCGGCGGAGGCAGCGCGCTTCCACTTTGCCGGGCTGCGCCGCCTGTTTGCATTGCAGATGAAGGAGCAACTGAAGTACCTGGAAAAGAATATTCCGGGACTGCAGCAGATGGGCATGCAGTTCATGGCGTTGGGTTCGCAGGAAGAGTTGCGGGAGCAGATCCTCAATGCGGGTCTGGAGCGCGCCTTCCTGCAAGATCCGCTGCCACGCAATGCCGACGAATTCAATCGCCGCCGCGATGAAGGCAAGGCCCGCCTGGGCTTGCTGGTCAACGAGATCGCCCGCCTGTGCGGGCAGATCCTGGCAGAGTACCATGCACTGCCCAAGAAGCTGCAAGGCATCAAGGCGCATGCGCAGGCAGCATCCGACATGCAGGCACAGTTGTCGCAACTGGTGGGCAAGCGTTTCGTGGCCGAGACCGATTACGGCAACCTGAGCCACTATCCGCGTTATCTGAAGGCCATCAATGTACGGCTGGACAAGCTGCGCGCCGATCCGGCGCGGGATACGCGCTTGCTGGCGGAATGGAATTCGGTCGCACTGCCGTATCAGCGCGCCCTGAAGGACCGCGCCGGTCGGGTCGATCCCAAGATGACGGAGTTCCGCTGGATGCTGGAGGAACTGCGCGTGTCGCTCTATGCGCAGGAACTGAAGACGCCGATGCCGGTGTCGGTGAAGCGCTTGCAGAAGGTTTGGGAGAGTATGCAGCGGTGATTGCTGTTAGCGCCCGCCATGTGTTGATCGCTGCACCTCACTTGCCCTGTTCAGCGATCCGCGTGCGCCCCAGTTCTCCGGCGCTGGCCAGCAGCCTCAACCTGGCCGAACGCCATTCGGCCAGGGCGCGGATACGCTCATGGCTTGCATCGGCCAGTGCGGCCTGTGCATTTAGGATGCCGATGATGTCGCTGAGCCCCCGTTCATATTTGCGCTGAACGTCCTCCAGGGCCAACTGTGCGCTGTCCAGCAGACGCTGGGAAGAGACCAGGTTGCGTTGGGCAGCCTGATTTTCTGCGAATGCGTTGGCGAGTTCGCTGATGACCTGCCCCTCCGCTTCGAGTAGTTCGGCTTCCCGGAGGTCGATCTGCGCCTGTGCGTTACTTACTTTGTAAGTGTGAGAAAAACCGTCGAAGAGCGGGAAGTTCAAGGAGAGTGCGCTCACCGCCTCGCGTGTTTGCGTGCCCCCACTCCCCTGATTGGGGCGTCCGTTGACGTAGTATCCATGAGAAAAATCCAGACTGGGCAAGCCTTCGGCCCGCGTGGCCGCCAGCTTCTCGCGCGATGAGGCCAACTGCGCCCTTGATGCCAGCAAGGCAGGATGTTGCTGCCGCGCCGTCTCCATCCATTGCACCAGGTCTTGCGCGATCTGACCGGCCTCGATGGCCGAGTTGGGACTGTCGATGGTGACTTGCAGGCGTGGTCCCTGTCCTCGCAGTCCCAAGGAGATCGACAAGGTGACCAACGCTTTTTCATGCTGGCCGATGGCACGAGCATGTTCCAGTTCCGCTTTGGACAAGGAGGTCTGGACTTGCAACAGGTCGGAGCGCGCCGCCATGCCCCGTTCGGCACGCTTGTGGGTGGTCTCCATGATCTGGCGTGCCAGGCGTTCGTTCAGTTCACGGGCGTGGCGATTGGCACCGGCTGTTTGAACGTCGTAATAGGCGGCAATGACGCTGGTCATGGTCTTTTGCAAGATGACGTCATGACTGGCCAGGGCGGCGTCGAGCAAGGCATCGGCGGCGCGCAGGTTGGCGCTCCTGCCACCGAAGTCCAACAGGCGCCAGGTCAGCGTGTAGTACTGCGAGCGGGTCTTGCGTTGACTATCCAGCGGCGGTAGTGAATCGGGCTGGCGCACGCGCTCTTGCTGATAGCGCAGTCCAGCGTTGATGCTGGGCAAATAGGCAGCCCTGGCTTCGCCCTTCTGCGCCGCCTGCACCTTGATGCGCGCCCATCCGGCCTTCACCTGGGCGTGATGACACAAGCCCAGGTCGATGGCGTCCCCCAAGGTGAGCGGTGCCATTGGCATGGCAGGGCGGCCATCGCAGGCCAGGGCCTGGGCATCACCCGGAAGCAATTTGCCCTCGTCCAGCTCCGGCGGATGCACCAACAAGGGATCCTCAAGAGGCGTCGAGACACGGTCCAACCATTCACGTGCGTGAGCCATGTCCGTCAGGCATGCCAGCACTGCTGCCGTCAGGATCACCCAGACAGGTCTAACGTTCATTGAGTGACTCCCGCTGGTGGCGAATCAGAGGAGATAGCACGTACTCGATGACCCGCCGTGTGCCCGTCCGGATATCGACCGTGACCAACATGCCCGGTGCAAGCGCGAGGGTGCCGATGTTGTTGGCCAATGCGAAGCTGCCGATCTGCTTGTCTTCGCTGAAGACGTAGATATTTCCATCGACGTGGAAAGAGATATTGCCGTTGGAAGCGATATTGCCGCGAGAGATGCTTCCGGTGGCGCTCTTCAATTCATAAGTCGGCACGTCGTCGCTGCCGTTGAAGGTCTTCACAAGCCGCAGTGCAGCGGAGTCGCTCTTGGCATTTTCCTCAAGACCCATCGTGATGGCAGCGCTGAGCAATCTTCCTTGGCCGTCGATCAGGCCTTCCAGATGCATCGTGCCGCCGGTCTTCAACGGAAGATCTTTGACCGACTTGATCTTGCATTCATTGTTGATGCCGGCCTCGATCTTGATCTGATTGGGGAACACCTTTTCCCAGTCGATGGTGTTGGGATTGCTGATGCCGCATTTGGTCAATGCTGCGAAGCCCGCGTTGTATTCGTCATACGTCAGTTTCGGGGCGACGGAGCTGTTGGCTTTGCCACTCCAGCCACCAAATTTCTCTACCAGCGGACTTTTTGCGGAGACTGCGGCCAATGCCGCTTGAGTGTTCATTGTCCAAGTGCTGACGTCGGCGAAATCAGTCATGAGCGTAAACTCAACGGAGAGTGTTCCTCTTGGTTTGAGCTGATTATTGTCGCTGTAGCTGAATCCATTGGTTGAGCCCAAGCCCAATTGAAACGCAACGATCAATTCAGAAGTGAGGGCTAGGGCTCGTTTCATAAACAGGACCATCGCTCACAAGTGCTCCTCCTGAAATTAGTGTTCCGACAGATTCCTGAATAATGCAATTCGATAGTCCGTATGACTATTTCCTCAGCCAACAGGCCTTAAAAAAGCCTGCGACATTGAACCCTGATTTCATGTGCGAGACCATCGAATATTTACGGAAAAAGGAGGTCGACTTAATCGGACGAGAGTCCTTCGTCGCAGTTATGAAATTCAGAAAAGGCGAGTTTTTAGAATAATCAGAAAAATTAAGTTTTTGCCGACGTTTCTTATTGAGGATTTTCCGTCGGCCAAAACTTTTTGGAGGTTATACAAGAGTGTCGTCTGCCTCTGCGGGCAGGCCGAAAGACTGTCTTGTCAATATGGGTCAGTTCGAACTCCGCCCAATTGAAAGAAGAGAGCGGAAGCGTTGAACGCCGAAATTATTTGTCGAGGAGACGTATTCCAGCCGAAACATCGGGTTTATCGCAGATCAGAAGAGTTCCATTGATGACGGGGTAATTACAGATATGCTCAATGCGTGCGGGATGAACGGCTATCCTCAGCCGGTCCCTTCCAGCCGAATCAACATGCGCAACACCAGCATGCCACACCCGTCCCGACTCCCCCCAATTGACCCAACTTGACCCATTTTTCGCGTAAAATGCCGCATTCTCCAAATACGTCACACACCGAACAACCATGGCCATCAAGTCAGACAAGTGGATCCGCCGCATGGCGGAGCAGGAAGGAATGATCGAACCCTACGAGCCCGGGCAGGTACGCCTGGCAGCTGACGGGAGCAAGATCGTTTCCTACGGCACCTCGTCCTATGGCTACGATATCCGCTGCGCCAACGAATTCAAGATCTTCACCAACATCAATTCCACCATCGTCGATCCCAAGAACTTCGATGAAAAATCCTTCGTGGATTTCAAGGGCGATGTTTGCATCATCCCGCCGAACTCTTTCGCCCTGGCGCGCACCGTCGAATACTTCCGCATCCCGCGCAGCGTGCTCACCATCTGCCTGGGCAAGTCCACTTACGCGCGCTGCGGCATTATCGTCAACGTCACTCCCTTCGAGCCGGAATGGGAAGGCTACGTGACGCTGGAGTTTTCCAACACCACGCCGTTGCCGGCCAAGATCTACGCCGGAGAAGGCTGCGCCCAGGTGCTGTTCTTCGAGAGCGATGAAGTTTGCGAGACCTCCTACAAGGATCGTGGCGGCAAGTATCAAGGGCAGCATGGCGTGACCTTGCCCAAGACCTGAAAACGATATAAACAATATCGGCAACGCAAAAAAGGCTTCCTGCGGGAAGCCTTTTCTTGTATCGATCAGAGGATCACCCTACGTTTGCAATTTTCCGCTCACGCTCAGCGTCGCTTGCGCCCCGCACTCAGTTTCAGCGCCTCTTCCCGCATCAACCGCGCCGCCCCGCTGATGCTGCCGGTCCGGTAAGCCAGGTGCAACGGCGCTTTCAGGTCGGGCGCGCCGGTCAGCTTCAGGTACACCACACCCTTCGCATTGACCCGCGTCATCGACGCCGGAATCACCGCCACCCCAACACCCGCCGCCACCAGCGATAGCGTGGACAGATTCTTGCGCGCCTCCTGGATCACCTGCGGCGAGAAGCCGGCGGCATGGCAGGCGGCGATGATGGTGTCGTACAGGCCAGGGCCGTTGGGGCGGCGCGTCATGATGAAGGATTCCTCGGCCAGGGCGTGCAGGGCGATGCTCTTGCGCTTGCCGCCTTCCAGCAGCGGATGGTCGATGGGCAGGGCCGCGACCATGTCTTCCTCCAGCATGGTCTCTATGGTCAGGCCGCCCGAGTCGCCGACGGGGGAGCGCACGAACGCCAGGTCCAGCCGCTTGCCGCGCAGCGATTCGATCAGTTCATTGGTATTGCTCTCTTCCACCGTCATGGCCACATCCGGCGCATCGGCACGAAAGGCGCGGATCACCGAATGCACGAAGGGATGCAGCGACGCCGATTCGGTGAAGCCCACAGCGATGCGCCCCATCTTGCCTTGAGCGATGCGGCGCACGCTGGCGACCGTCGTATCGAGCTGCGCCAGCAGCGCGCGCGCATCGGTGAGCAGGGCCGTGCCGCTGTCGGTCAGTTCCATGCCGCGTGGTAGCCGGTTGAAGAGCGTTACCCCCAGTTCGCGCTCCAGCACGCGAATCTGCTGCGACAACGGCGGCTGCTGGATGCCGATACGCTCGGCGGCCTTGGTCAGGTGGCCTTCTTCGGCGACGGCGATGAAGTAGCGCAACAGGCGTAGGTCGATGGATGGTGACATATCGATAGAATATGGATAGGGTGTATGACATATATTAGACAAAAACCCTCCCCAAGAGTAGCCTTTCATGCATGCGGCAATCACGCCGCGCTTGCACGAGATGATGATGAGTACTCCTGACCTCCCGGCCGCTGAACGGCCTGTCCCCACCACCAGAGAATTGTTCCTGGGCTTTCTCGGCCTGGGCATGACGGCCTTTGGCGGCGCGTTGCCGCTGGCGCATCGCATGATCGTCGAGCGCCGCAAATGGCTGACCGATCCTGAATTCGTCGAGCTGCTGGGCCTGTGCCAGTTCCTGCCCGGGGGCAACATCATCAACCTGTCGGTGGCGCTGGGCATGAAGTTCCGGGGCTGGAAGGGGGCCGTGGCCGGCATCACCGGCTTGATCGCCGTGCCCTCCATGGTGGTGATCCTGCTGGGAATGATCTACCAGCATTTCCAGCATGATCCCAACGTCAAGCATCTCTTCGCTGGACTGGCGGCAGCGGCTGCAGGGCTGCTGATCCAGATGGCCGTGAAGATCGCGCTGCCGCTGCGCAAGAATCTGGTGCTGGCGGCTGTGGCGGTGATCTGCTTCATCGCCATCGCCTTCCTGCGCATCCCCTTGCTGTGGGTGATGCTGGTGATGACGCCCATCAGCGTGGTCCTCACCGCGCGCTACGGTGATCGCTTCGCGGCCAAGCCGCAGGGTGTGGCCGCGCAGCATGAGGGCAAGAAGGAGGGCGCGCAATGAGCCAGACCCTGATCGCACTGGCCATCATCTTCACGCAGTTGTCGGTGCTGGCCTTTGGTGGCGGCAATACCATCCTGCCGGAGATGCAGCGCCAGGTGGTGGAAGTGCATCACTGGATGAGCGCCGAGGATTTCAGTGCGCTGTTTGCGCTGGGCCAGGCTGCGCCCGGTCCCAACCTGATGGTGGTCACGCTGGTGGGTTGGCATGTGGCGGGTTTCTGGGGCATGCTGGTGACCAGCCTGGCCAAGTTCGGGCCGTCCTCCATCATCACCATCATCATGTTGCACGTCTGGGAGAGGTTCAAGGACAAGCCCTGGCGGCGTCACGTGCAGGCAGGCTTGTTGCCGGTGACCGGCGGGCTGGTGGCGGCCTCGGCGCTGCTGATTACGCAGGCCTCGATCACCCACGGTTTCCTGGCGGCGATCACGGCAGCCACCGCCATCATCGCCCTCAAGACCAAGATCCATCCGCTGTGGTTGTTGTTTGGAGGGGCCTTGGCGGGCTTCTTCTACCTCGGCACCTTCTGATCGGATCGATGCACGCCGCACCATGAAAAAAGCCGATGCCCTCGCAGGCATCGGCTTTTTTTACACGCAGAGGTGAGACTTACTGCCTGACGCAATCCACGAAGTAATCGCGGCGGCCATTGACTTCGCGCTTGACCAGGCCATGCACATCGGTTTCGAAGCCCGGGAATTTCTCGTTGAAATCACGCGCAAACTTCAGGTAATCGACGATGGTCTTGTTGAAGATCTCGCCCGGAATCAGCAGGGGGATGCCCGGCGGATAGGGGGTCAGCAGGATCGAGGTGACACGGCCTTCCAGTTCATCCAGAGGCACGCGCTCGATCTCGCGGTGCGCCATCTTGGAGAAGGCGTCCGAGGGTTTCATGGCCGGCTGCATGTCCGAGAGGTACAT
>Ga0160495_100844_pt1 | contig 10667 bp, 10 predicted proteins | sample DID4MG_4_FD_108251 | JGI IMG/M metagenome (GOLD analysis project Ga0160495, IMG submission 108251) | Enriched soil microbial communities from UW Madison campus, WI, USA - DID2933_E24_FP4 MG | ecosystem: Environmental > Terrestrial > Soil > Unclassified | place: USA: Madison, Wisconsin | collected... | reverse complement strand
TCGGCATGCGGCTCAACCCCGGCGTCACGCTGGCCGAATCGAGCGCGCTGGCCCGCCAGGCCGAGGTGCTGGTGCGCCAGGTGCCCGAGGTCACGCACGTGGGCCGGCGCAGTGGCCGCGCCGAGCTGGACGAACATGCCGAAGGCGTGCACGTGAGCGAGCTGGACGTGGGCCTGCTGCCTGCGGCGGAGCTCAAGCGCAGCATGGCCGAGGTGCAGGCCGACATCCGCAGCCGCCTGGCGCACCTGCCTGCCGCCATCGCCATCGGCCAGCCCATCTCGCACCGCATCGACCACATGCTCTCGGGCGTGCGCTCGCAGATCGCCATCAAGCTCTTTGGCGACGACCTGGACACCCTGCGCGGCCAGGCCGAGGCCCTGCGCGCGCGGCTGGCGGGCATCCCCGGCCTGGCCGACCTGGAGGTGGAAAAGCAGGTGCTGGCACCGCAGATCACCGTGCGCGTGGACTACGCCGCCGCTGCACAAATGGGCGTGCCCGCACCCCAGGTGCTGGCCGCGCTGCAGACGCTGGTGGAGGGCGAGAAAGTGGCCCAGGTGGTGGAAGGCAGCCGCCGCTTTGCGCTGGTGGTGCGCCTGCCCGACAGCGCACGCTCCATCTACGGCCTGGCGCGTGTGCTGATCGATACGCCACGCGGCCCCGTGCCGCTGTCGCGCCTGGCCACCATCGAAGAAGGCGACGGCCCCAACCAGATCAGCCGCGACGACGGCAAGCGCCGCATCGTGCTGTCGGCCAACGCGCAGGGCAGGGCGCTGTCCGACGTGGTGGCCGACATCCGCCAGGCCGTGGGCGACACGCGCCTGCCCGAGGGCTACTTCATCACCCTGGGCGGCCAGTTCCAGGCGCAGGAAAAAGCCAGCCGCCTGGTGGGCCTGCTCGCCATCGTTTCGCTGGTGCTGATGTTTGTGGTGCTCTACACCCGCTACCGCTCGGCCACGCTCTCGGCCCTCATCATGGCCAACATCCCGCTGGCGCTGGTGGGCGCGGTGCTGGGGCTGTGGGTGTCGGGCCAGCCGCTGTCGGTGGCGGCGCTGATCGGCTTCATCACGCTGGCGGGCATCTCGGTGCGCAACGGCATTTTGAAGGTGAGCCACTACCTCAACCTGATGCGCGTGGAAGGCGAGCGCTTTGACACCGCCATGATCGTGCGCGGCTCGCTGGAGCGGCTTTCCCCCGTGCTCATGACCGCCCTGGTCACGGCGTTTGCGCTGGCCCCGCTGCTGCTGGAGGCCGAGCGCCCCGGCACCGAGATATTGCACCCGGTGGCGGTGGTGATCTTCTCGGGCCTGATCAGCTCGACCCTGCTCGACACCTTCCTGACCCCCGCCCTGTTCTGGCTGTTCGGCCGCCACGATGCCGAGCGCCTGCTGGACGACAAGAACGTCGGGGCGTTCTGATTTTTGTCGCTGTCTCAACCACCCTTTGAAAGGATTTTCATGAACACCAAATACTTCTTTGCCGCGCTCGCGCTGGCTGTGAGTGGCGCTGCGTTTGCCGTCGGCAACCATGGCCACGACTACAAGCCGCTGCACGGCGGCATCGTGGTCGAAGCCAACGACATGGACTACGAACTGGTGGCCAAGCCAGATACCCTCACGCTGCACCAGCGCGACCACGGCAAGCCAGCCAAGACCGAAGGCGTGAGTGCCAAGCTCACCTTGTTCAACGGCACCGAAAAATCCGAAGCCCTGCTGGCGCCTGCGGGGGAGGGCAAGCTGGAGGCCAAGGGCGCGTTCAAGGTCGCCGCGGGCACCAAGGTGGTGGCGCTTGTGACACTGCCGGGAAAGAAGGCGGCGAATGTGCGGTTTGCGGTGAAGTAAGCCGCTGCCGTAGATAGAGAGCGTTGTGCATTACGCGCCGCCGCGCTGGCTTTGGCTGGCGTGGCGGTGTGTGGCGGTGTGTGGCCTGTTTCAGTGGCGGTGCTCCATGAGAATGGGCGAGATGGGCGCACCCGTCGTTTCAGTAGTGAGGTGTGCTGAAATTTGAAAAAGATTAGGCTCTACCGCTTGTCTGTCAATCGCTTATTGCTATCAAATTGATAGTGATTTGGTTGATGCTGGGCGCAGGGTGCTTAGCTTGCGTGGGCGGGAATAGGCAGATTTTTTGGGCGGAGTGTCTGGCCGTTTTAGGCTGGTTGCGGTCGTTTGCCATTGGCGCTAGAAGTGACCGCATTTGCCGATACCAGCCAGTGACCGAGTCTGCAAATGTGCATTTCACGCACGGCACCGCAGATGGAGCTCAAGCTGATAGGTTTCCTGGAGAAATCGGCCCGCTACCGAGAGGAGCGCCAGGCGGCTACGGCTAACCCTGGCCCTTGATGCATCGGGCTGCACCGCAAATACAGAGAGTCGTAGCTCGCAACGCTGGCTTAGATCGCGAAGCGGAGTACGCCCTGCGTGCACATACTGGTCGTTGCGCCTTAAGAAGTGGCTTAAGGCAACGCTGAACGGTTTTCCACACATGTATGCGGTGGATCGACAAACGGACTATCCCCTGATCCTTCTGAGCAGTGGCGTTGCTGATTGTCTAAGTACAATTTTTTACTCAAAAGTACAATGAAAGCTCAGCGTCGATTCACGGCGCAGGAGCTAGTCTTGGAGACTGAGGCATACGCTGAATGGCAGGTGCGTTCCACCCAAGGGTTCATAGCGCACGCTGGCCCCCTTTGGGCACGACGCGAAGGAGATAGCTGGGCGTATGGATTTGCGATCAGCAAACAGCACCTGAACCCCGCTGGCGTGGTGCATGGCGGCGCCCTACTCACACTCGTTGATCACGCGATGAGCACGGTGGCTTGGGAGGCCACTGGCAGGTTGCCTTGCGTGACATTGCAATTGGATTCGCACTTCGTCGCACCGGTGCTGGCGGGCCAATTTGTTGAAGCGCGGGCCCAAGTCGCCCGGCGCACTGGATCCCTGGTTTTCATGCGTGGCGAGCTTCGAGTGGGCGATAACTTGGTGCTGGGTGCCCAAGCGTTGATGAAGCCGCTGAAAGGGAATCCCTAATCCCCGGTGGGGCATCGCCATGCAGCCAGTCCGCCCTGCGAAGCTTATGAACGAGGAAACGCCATGGAAAGAAGCATTCCCGCACAGCACAGCCTGATGGCCTTATATGGCATGGCGACGGGCGGAGCATCGCCTGAAGCAGATGCAAATAGGGTTAATCTAGCCGGGTTGCAGCTCCAGAAGAAGCACTCCCGCATGGCATCCCGATCCATCTCAGCCGCCGCGCCATCACCCACCAAAACTGGTCGGACCGTGCGCGTGCGCCCCGTCCCGGCAGTGACACGCTCGATCGCTATCCTGCGGCTATTGGGCGAACAGAAGCAACCTCTCACGTTAAAAAGCGTGGCACAGGCCCTTGACCTCGTGCCGAGTACTTGCCTGCACATTCTGAGAGTGCTGGTCTCAGAAGACTTGGTCACATTGGATCCTGACACTAAACGCTACGCTCTGGGCACGGGCATGATCAGTCTCGCTCGCAGCGTACTTGAGGGCGGCGGGTTCAAGCAACTGGTACAGCCGGTGCTGGACCGCATGGCAGCGAAGTTCGGTGTGACCGCTATGGGCGTGGAGATTTCCGCCCGACAGACAGTGATGGTGCTGGCAATTTCGCAATCCAACCAGCCTTTTCGTGTGCACACCGATGTGGGTAGCCAATTCGATACCTTGGTCAGCGCCACCGGACGATTGATTGCAGCCCAAAGCGGGGAGGCATGGCCAGCGCTTAAAGAGAAGTTTGCCCAGGTTTCCTGGGACAAGGCGCCAAGCTACACAGCATGGAAGAAAGAAGTCGAGCTGACCCGCCTGCGCGGATGGGCTTTGGACCGAGACAACTTCATGGCCGGCATCACCGTAGTAGCGGTGCCGGTCCTCTCATCTAGTGGGCGATTGGTCTACACACTTGTAGCTGTGGGACTTACGAGCCAGCTGGGTGCGCCACGAGTTGAAAAAATGGCTCATGCAATGCAGCGCGAAGCGGCTGAACTCGCAGCGTTGCTGGACTTGGGAGCATAGTGATATGTCTACCAAAATCGAGACACCGAACTGGCATACGGCCTTAAAGACGATCACCATGCCTGCAGACATCGATGCCAGTGGCCATGTCCCCACAGGGTGGTTGCTGGCAAAGATGGATATGGCTGGCGCCGTTCTGCCAGGTCAACATTTTGGCGGCCCAGTTCAATTGGTTGGTCTGTCGGGCATCTCTGTTAGCGGGCGACCGCGCTTGGGACAGTGCATTACCTTTCGCTGTCATTGGATCTCGGGAGATATGGCCCACGCATTGCTTGACATCGAAGCTTTCAGTGAGGACAGAGGACAGGCTGGGGAGGAAAAATTGCTCAGCGCGCAATTGCGCTATGTTCCCGCTGTCGTGGAAGTGCCAGAGAACATCTTTCCAGGAAGCTTCTGAGCAGCTACTGTGCTCTTGGGGGCAGGTGCCAGATGTTCACTTCTACGCCCGTGCCATGGACGCACGGCGCATCTCGACGCAGCATTCTTAGTGGCGTTCCTAGCTTCCTAGATGCGTCGCTTTTATACCTGGCCCGCTTGACAAGCTTTGAGCGCGATCCATAGATTCAACTGCTCAACTGGGTTGAATATGGGAACTCTCAAAGGCCGCAGATCGTACGATTCAACTACTATCCTCGTAGCAATGGGGCCTAAGATGGGCGGAACGGCCTAAGCGCAAAGCGGGCGACACTTGCCGCCCGCCGTCGATCTTACTGATCAGCCCGGATGCCGGCAGCCTTGATGATGGGTGCCCAGCGTTCTCGTTCCTTTCTGGCAAATACACCAAGATAGCCAGAGCTACCACCCGCGGGTTCGAATCCCAAATCTAGCAGGCGTTGGCGCACATCGGGTTTTGCCAACACTTTGTTGACGGCTGTGTTGAGCGTTCGGGTGATTTCTGCTGACGTTCCCTTGGGGGCGTAGAGCGCATTCCATGCCACGAATTCAAAGCCAGGATGGCCTTGTTCTGCAACTGGCTTGACTCCAGGTACAAGACTGCTCGCAATGCCAGATGTGACCCCCAAGGCTCGTAGCTTGCCAGATGCCAGATGGGGGCGGAGTGCGAGTGGGGTGTCAATCGTTACGGAAAGCTGTCCACCGAGTACATCTGTCATCGCACTTCCAGAGCCCTTGTAAGGGATGCCGAATAGCGGAGCTCCTGAGCGCTCCTTCAGGAACTCCAGAACCAGACGCGCCGATGTGCTTGGCATGGCGATATCTGCCGAGCCTGGGGTGCGCTTGACCGCCTCCAGCACGTCGCTTACGGTGCGATAGGAAGTGTTTGCGCCAGCGGCAAGCACCATGGGAAAAGTCCCGACCATTGCGATGGGCTCGAAATCCTTGGCTGGATCGAAAGGCATTTTCGGATAGAGGAACTGGTTGAGCACATGGGTGGCATTCGTGCCCATGGTCAGTGTGTAACCGTCACCAGCAGCCTGGGCCGCCATCTCGGTCCCCAAAATTCCTCCAGCGCCTGCTTTGTTTTCCACAACGATAGGCTGCCCCAATTCCTTTGAGAGTTGCTCGCCCAGCAGTCGAGTAGCCACGTCGGTGCCCTGGCCGGCCGCGTAGGCGACAATGATGCGGATTGGCTTATTGGGATAGGTAGGTGACTGCGCCTGGGCTACCTGTACGCTGAAAAACAGCAGACTGGCGGCAGTCGTGGTGATCATTCTTGCAGCGATGTTTCGCATGCTTGTCTCCTTGTATTTGTATTCTGAAGGTCAAAGAGGGGAGTGGGTGCGAGCGATGCCCCTGTCGTAGAAATCTCTCCTCTGGGTCTCGTTGAATCCGAGATCGGAAAGCACCTCGTCTGCGTGCTGGCTGAATCCCGGTGGCGGATCGCCCGGCGACGCCGGTGTCCCGTAGAGGCGCATCGGCCCCCTGAGCGCGGTGAACGCACCTCGCTGAATGATCATTTCGCGATGTGCGCAGTGCTCTTGCGCTAGCGCCTGAGGCACGTCGTTGACTACACCTGCAGGCACCCCCACGCGCATCAGTTCCCTACACAGGGTCTCGGCATCGTCTTTGGCAATCGCGCCTTCGATCAGAGTTTTGAGCTGCTGCCTGTGCGCCAGCCGCTCGGCATTCGTTCGAAAGCGCGGATCGTCAGGCAGTTCGCTACATCCGATGTGGCGGCTGAACCGGCGGAACTGGCCATCGTTGAGAATGCCGATGAACACGTGAGCATCGCGCGCTCTGAACTTGTCGTAAGGCGCGATGTTCGGATGCGCGCTGCCGAGCAGGCCCGGCGTCTGGTTAGATGCAAACCAGTTCGATGCATGCGGAAGTAGCAGGCTGAGCGCGGTGTCGTACAAGGTTGCCTCCACCCGCTGGCCCTTGCCACTGACTTGCCTGCTACACAGCGCCATGAGGATGCCGGTGAGCGCGACGTAGCCGGTCAGGTGATCCACGATGGGGATGCCCATGCGTGTTGCCCCGCTGGAGGACTCGCCGTTGATGCTCATCAGACCGCATTGCGCCTGCAGCACCGCGTCGTACCCGGGAAGGCCACCGAGCGGGCCGTCGCGGCCGAAGCCTGAGATGGCGCAATAGATAAGCCGTGGGTAGCGCGTAGCCAGTACGTCCTCGTAACCCAAGCCCCATTTCTCCATGGTGCCTGGCAGGAAGTTCTCCACCAGCACGTCAGCACCATCGAGCAGGCGGTGCAGTACCTCTTGCGCCTCGGGCTGGGAGAGGTCCAGACTCAGCGCTTTCTTGCCACGGTTGAGCGCCGCAAAGTAAGCAGAGTTCCCCATTGCGTCATACGGCGGGCCAAGGTGACGAGTCTCGTCACCTCCTGGAGGCTCTATCTTGACGACGTCGGCACCGTTGTCGGAGAGCATCTGGGTGCAAAGGGGGCCTGCGAGTACCCGGGTCAGATCTACGACCCGCAGGCCCCCCAGCGCAGTGGATGCGCTGGTGGTCGCCATAGTGCTCACCCGCGGCTGGGCAGAACGACCACGCCACCGCCTACTGCGGACTGTTCGCCGTCCTGGTTTTGCGCTTCCTGCTCAATCTCCACCATGTGCTTGCCGTTCTCCACGAACTTGCGAGTCACCTTGCCCTTGATGAACACCATGTCTCCCTCGGGATTGTGGCGACGGACCTTGCAACTGGCCTTGTGCAGGAAGCCTGTGTCGCCCATCCAATTCGTCAGGTGGTGCGTCATCCACGAGGTACGCTCCGGGCCATAGTCGTATGCGCCGGGAGCCCCTACTTCCAAAGCAAAGTCTTCTTCCCAGTGCACTCGCTCTGGTACGTCCGGGATGCCAAAGCGGTTTTTGATGCCGACACCAGGATGCGCGTCGATCAACTTCCAGGCCAGCTTGTTGGCACGGATGTAGAGGCCGCCCCAGCCTTGTGCGTAGGCGACGAAGCCAGTCACCGTCATGGGGCCCTTGAACATGGTCGGCAACTCGTCACCTACGTTGACGTCTTCCCAATAACGGGGCACAGCGCCGCGCACCTCTTCATCGCGGTACAACTTGTAGGCCTCGCCCAGTTCCTCGTCGGTGTAGCGACGCACGCCACGCTCACGCACTTCGCGGTATTTGGTGCCGTTTTCACGAGCATGGTCGCGTTCCGTACGGAAGCACCAGCTATCGGCCTCGGCCACCTTGTCGCCGCTCTGGTTGAAGAAGTCCACGTGATAAATCTGCTGGATGGCGCGACCGGCAAAACGGGTTTGATGCTCGACCAAATCCTTGAGGTATGACTCGGTGGAGATCACGTCGTTGCGTCGCACTTCCTTATGCCAGGTCCAGTCGGCGCCAGACCACATGGCGTGCACGCCTGGCAATCCGCCTACATAGCCGGACACGATGCGGCTGGTGGAGAACAGAAAGCTGGGCAGCGCCACAATCCCCCCGTAGTGACTCTTGGCCGCGTAATCGGGGTCGCACCACAACGGGTTGTCGTCGCCTATTCCGTGAGCGTAGTGGCGAATGTTGTCGCGCGTGGCCTCATAGCACCACGGTTCAGCGGTCTGTCCAATCTTCACGCCGATGCGCTGGCGAAGTTCGTCCAGGCCGCTATCGGTGATCTTGGGAAAGGTGCGTTGCGTTTCGGTTGACATGTGTGTCTCCTTTTATTGCGGTTGGTTGGAACGGGAAATGAATCTGCGAAAGGGGTGCGGCATGAATGCCGACTCAAACAGGGGAAGCAGTCAGAGCAGCGGCCTCGCGCTCGCGCAGGACTTTGCGGTGCACCTTGCCAGCGGGGGTCTTTGGCAACTCCGCCACGAAGGCGATGTGGCGCGGGTATTCGTGCTGGCTGAGCTTGGTCTTGACAAGGCTCTGCACCTCGTCGACAAAGGCATCGCTGCATGCTCGGTCTGAGACCACGAATGCCTTGACGACCTGACCACGGATTGCGTCCGGAACGCCGATAACGGCGGCTTCGAGGACGTCCTCATGCATCAGGATCACGTTCTCTATCTCCACCGCGCTCATGGTCCAGCCGGCAGAGATGATCACGTCGTCTGCTCGGCCACCGTGGTAGAAATAGCCGTCCTCATCGGTACGGCCCAAGTCCTTAGTAGGTACCCACTGGCCACGACGCAGCACCATCAGCTGGCCGGTAGTGCCATGAGGGCAGACCTTGCCCTCGGAGTCATGTACCTCGACCACCGTGCCCGGAACGGCTTTGCCCAGCGAACCTCGCTTGACGGGAAAGTCTTCTGCTCCAGGGTAGCTCGCCAGCACCACTCCGATCTCAGTGGTGCCGTACATGCTGCACACAGGCAGACCAAAACACTCTTGTACGAAGTCAGCCGTGTCGTCGTCGATGGGCTCGCCGGTGAAGGACAGCTTCTTGAAGTGGTAGTCGTAGTCACCTGCCTTGCCACAGTTCTTCATCATGCGGTAGTGGGTAGCTGCCGCCGACATATTGGTGAAGCGATGTGACGATAGAGCCTGCAACAACCGTTCAGGGTTGAATCGGCCGCTGTAACTTCCCACCGTGAGGCCTAGGGCCAGCGGCGCGAGCGTCCCATGCCACAGACCGTGGCCCCAGGCGGGGGAAGATGGGCACATGAAGCGGTCTCCTGGGCGCAGCCCCGTTCCATAGAGCGCAGCCACCATCAGGGTGACCAGCGCCTTGTGTGTGTGCTTCACGGCCTCGGGCAGTTCGCGCGTAGTACCTGAGGTGTACTGGAACACTGCCAGCTCGTCGGGGGACGACTGGATTTCATACATTGATGGCAGGACGCCAAGCTCTTGCCAGAGGGCGGAATTGAAAATTTCGTAGGGTGTAGTGCCTAGGCCGGCCGCCACTTCCCGCTTGTCCTCGTTGGTTACAAGGAGGGCTGGCTTGCAATCGCCAACGCGCAGACGCACGCCATCGGGTCCAAACAGAGTGAAGAGCGGGACTGCAATGGCGCCGCGCTTGATCACGCCGAACATGGCGGTATAGAACTCACGCGATGGCTCCAGCATGATCGCAACGCGATCACCTTTTTGCACACCCTTGCGCTCCAGGTAGTGCGCAAACTGCGACGAGTCGCGCGACAAATCGTCGAAGCTGATCTTCTCGTCCGTGCCATCCGCGCGGCAGACGATGACCGCTTCGCGGTCTCGGCCCGCATGGCGGTCTACGCACTCGTGGGCGATGTTGAAGACGCTGCGGTCGCCATCGAAAAGTTCCCACAACCTCTCAGTAGCGAAGTGGCTCTGGGCATCGGCATAGCTCGTGTAGTCGGTAAGGCGTTTCATGTCTGCATGGCTTCCTTGTGTTGGTGCATGCAGTCTCGATTTCTAGGTTCAAATTGTCAAATACAGAAACGTGTTGTATATAGACAATGGCTTTAAAGGTTGATTGGCAGCTCTTTTGCCGCTATTCGGGGGTGCGGATGCGCGTGCGGGAGTGAAGGAACCGGGTGCGCCGGCATCGTGCGGTGACCCAAGTGCTGCTTGAATGTGGTGAGCGCGTTGTAACCTTGGATCGACTCTTTCTGCTAAGACGACTTGGTGCGCCAATCAGAATTACGTTGCGCACAGGGGCTGCTACGCTCTTTACGTCGACCAAGGTGCAGAAGAATCAGAATTCGATCTAATTGTCTATACGCAATCGAATTGCATACTTTGACATTTGGATGCCGGTCTCGTGACAATGGGAGTGTTCTTGCTCATACACCCACAACGCCCCGAGGTCAGGATGCGCCAACTCAAGACTTTCGCTCAACTCCGCACACTGATGGTCCATGAAGCGCAGCAGCACAATCACCTGGGCGACCTGCAGCCGTTGTTGGTCGCCTTGCCGGAGCGCGACGCTAGCGGATGCAATTGGGCAGTGGAAAAGTGGGCGACGTCTCAGGGAGAAGAGCGGACGCCATGCACGCAGTTGCAGGCGTTAGTGAAGGCTTGCCAGTTGCAGTTCAATGCTGTCGGCAGGTCCCCGGGCAATGCCACTGCAGTTCTATTACCCCTGAACGCTAGAGCAACCGAAGTGCCTGTTCACATAGCGCGCAAATCGCGCCCCCTGCGCTGAGCCATGAATAGCTCCCCGTGGAGCGGGGATGCGGACAAAAACTTGGACTACCAGGAGGTAGTTCATGTATTCCTACGAAGATCGAATCCGAGCCGTTGAGCTCTACATCAAGCTGGGCAAGCGCGTCAGGCCCACCATACGGCAGCT
>Ga0160495_100841_pt1 | contig 10680 bp, 8 predicted proteins | sample DID4MG_4_FD_108251 | JGI IMG/M metagenome (GOLD analysis project Ga0160495, IMG submission 108251) | Enriched soil microbial communities from UW Madison campus, WI, USA - DID2933_E24_FP4 MG | ecosystem: Environmental > Terrestrial > Soil > Unclassified | place: USA: Madison, Wisconsin | collected... | reverse complement strand
CTGCCGGTCAACCAGTTCGTTTCCGAATACGGCCTCGGGCATTTCGATCTGTCGCTTGCGCTTTTGAAAGCGCTGACGCCGCATTTCACCGCCGAATTCGGCATTCGCCGGTTCATCCATGCCGATCAGGACCGGGCGCTTGCCGAAATCTCCGGCTGGGTGAGCGACGACAATCATCATGTCCGCCGCCTCGCCAGCGAGGGCACCCGTCCCCGCCTGCCCTGGGCCATGCGCCTGCCCGGCCTCGTCAGGAGCCCTGATCCGATCCTGCCGATCCTGATTGCCCTTCTCGACGACCCCGAGGACTATGTGCGCCGCTCGGTCGCCAACAGCCTGAACGACATCGCCAAGGACCACCCTGCCCTCGTCGCCGACTTCGTGGAGCGCCATATCCAGGGCGCCTCCCCGCAGCGCCGGCAATTGCTGCGCCACGCCTCGCGCACCCTGCTCAAGAAGGGCCATGAAAAGGCGCTCGCCAATTTCGGCTTCGCGGCCGCCAAGGGCGTCACGGCAGCGCTGACGGTCGCCACGCCCGTTGTCGTCTTCGGCGACAAGCTGGGCTTCTCGATCGATGTCACGAACGGCGACACGGCCCCGCAACGGCTGATGATCGACTACGCCATCCATCATGTGAAGGCGAACGGCACGCTGGCGCCGAAGGTCTTCAAATGGAAGCAGCTCGACCTGCCCGCCGGTGCGCGCCAGACCATCATCAAGGACCACGCCATCCGGGCGATCACCACACGGGTTTATTACCCCGGAACGCACCGCATCGAGGTGCTGATCAACGGCGCGATATCGGCTGCGGCCGACTTCGATCTGCGCATGGAGTGACGGTTGCGCTTTCGCAGCTGCGAAAACAGGACTTGACTTTTTGCCGTAAAACAACGACATGAGCCCCAGCGTCGCCCTTCGGCCGCCGCGTGAGCGAGCCTGCGATTTCCCACTTTCGGGATGCTAAGAAGGACAAGCGCAAGAGAACGATCCGTCTCCCATTTTTCGGATGCCTGCGCAGACGACTGCCAACCAACCCACAAGTTCCCAATTCACGCGGGGTTCTTGACGCCGAACGAAACCGGAAACGCATGGTGCGTTCCGGCGATTTGCGTTTGGCGCCCCGAAAGGTATTTGACTTGACCACTTTTCACGACCTCGGCCTCTCGAAGACCATCGTCGATACCCTTACCGCCCTCGGTTTCGAAAAAGCCACGCCCATCCAGGCGAAGGCCATTCCGCTCGTCCTCGAAGGCTCCGACCTGATCGGTCTCGCCCAGACCGGCACCGGCAAGACGGCCGCTTTCGGCCTGCCGATGATCGAGAAGCTGCTGGCCGACGCCCGCCGTCCCGACCCGCGTAACATCCGCGCCCTCATTCTCGCCCCGACCCGCGAACTGGTGAACCAGATCGCTGAAAACCTGCGCGACTTCGTGAAGAAGACCCCGCTGCGTGTCGTTACCGTCGTGGGCGGCGCCTCCATCAACAAGCAGTCGGAAATGCTTTCCCGCGGCACCGACATCCTCGTTGCCACGCCCGGCCGTCTGCTCGACCTCGTCGCCCGCAAATCGGTGACGCTGACGCAGGCCCGCTACCTCGTGCTCGACGAGGCCGACCAGATGCTGGACCTCGGCTTCATCCACGACCTGCGCAAGATTTCCAAGATGGTGCCGAAGAACCGCCAGACGCTGCTCTTCTCGGCCACCATGCCGAAGCTGATCGGCGAACTGGCTGGCGAATATCTCGTCAACCCGAAGAAGGTCGAAGTGACCCCTCCGGGCAAGGCGGCCGACAAGGTGGAACAGTATGTCCACCACGTTCCGGGCAAGGACCAGAAGGCGCAGATCCTGCGCAAGACGCTCACCGACAATCCGGATGGCCTGTCGCTCGTCTTCTCGCGCACCAAGCATGGCGCCGAGAAGCTGATGAAGCATCTCGACCATATCGGCTTCAAGGCCGCCTCCATCCACGGCAACAAGAGCCAGGGCCAGCGCGAGCGCGCCCTCAAGGCCTTCCGTGACGGCGAAATCCGCGTTCTCGTGGCAACCGACGTTGCTGCCCGCGGCATCGACATTCCCGGCGTCACGCATGTCTACAACTACGACCTGCCGGAAGTGCCGGACGCCTATGTCCACCGCATCGGCCGCACGGCCCGCAACGGCCGCGACGGCATCGCGATCGCCTTCTGCACACCCGACGAAGCGCACCTGCTGCGCGACATCGAAAAGCTGATGGGCATCCAGATCACCGTTGCCAGCGGCGAAGCCCCGGCTGTCATCACCGCCGGCCCCGGCGGCAAGTCGCGCAAGGGTCGCGGCAACGGCGGCGGCGGTCAGCGCTCCGGCAGCGGCCGCGCCGGCCAGCGCCCGGCCCGCAAGCCTTTCAGCGACGGTGCGCAGGCAGCGGAAGGTGCGGCCCCTTCGGGCGCCAAGCGCCCGCAGCACGGCCGCCCGGCCCAGAAGCAGGGCGAACGCCAGAATCGCAACCATGGCGGCGGCAATGGTCGCCCGCAGCAGGGCAAGCCGCGCCGGTCCGAAGGCCAGCGCCGCGAACAGGCCTGAGCCCACGACAGAGATGAACACGAACGGCGGGCTTTGGCCCGCCGTTTTCGTATGTGGAACACGCGCTTCATCGCTACGAAAGCGTTAAGCCGTCTTTGCCAATTTTAAATGTATATTAATGCAGTTTTAACGGCATCCGGCCATTTGCCGGGCCTTCCGTTGGCTTCCGGGCCGCCAGCATGCAGGCTTACGCTTCGTTTCCATGCGTGAGTTTTGCCCGAATGATATCCTTCATCGTCAGGCTGAGGAGCCGCGCCCATTTCACCATACGGGCCAAGGCGAACCGCGGCGTGCTGCTTTCACGGCCTGATCCGCGCCGACGCATCGCCTTGCTCATTGTCGGCTTCATCTTGCTCTATACCGGCGTCGGCGCGCGCCTGGTGCAATACGGTCTCACCGATACGCTGACGGCGGGTGCCATCAACTTCAACCAGCACACCGTCGCCTCGCGCCCCGATATCCTCGACCGTCACGGACAACTCCTGGCGACGGATATCAACACCGTCTCGCTCTATGCCGAGCCGCGCAGGGTAATCGATGCCGACGAGGTGATCGAGAAGCTCGCCACCGTCATTCCCGAGCTCGACTGGAGCGAGACGCACCGCAGGCTCAAGTCGAAGTCGGCGTTTCAATGGCTGCGTCGGCAGCTCACGCCGCGCCAGCAGGCCGACATTCTCGCACTCGGTATTCCCGGTATCGGATTTCGCCCGGAAAAGAGGCGCTTCTATCCCGGCGGCTCGACCGCGGCCCATGTCGTGGGCCACGTGAACATCGACAATCTCGGCCTTGCAGGCATGGAACGCTATATCGATCAGCAGGGCTATGCCGATCTCAGGGCGGCGGGGCTGACGAACGACACGCGCATGGAACCCGTTCGCCTGTCGATCGACCTGCGCGTCCAGCACATCGTGCGCGATGTCGTCCAGAACGCGATGACGAAATACGAGGCGGAAGCGGCCGGTGCGGTCATCGTTGATGCCGAGACCGGCGAGGTGCTCGCCATGGCCTCCGTGCCGGATTACGATCCCAACCAGCCCTCGCGCACGCTGGCCGACGGCAGCATCGACCGGGAATATGAAAAGGGCTGGTTCAACCGGGTCAGCAACGCCACCTTCGAAATGGGCTCGACGTTCAAGGGCTTCACGCTCGCCATGGGACTGGATGCGGGGCATATCACGCTGTCTTCGGTGGTCGATGCCTCACGCCCCATCCGCATGGGCGGCTTCACCATCCGCGATTTCAGGGCCAAGAACCGGCCTCTCACCATCCCCGAAGTGTTCCAGTATTCCTCCAATATCGGCACGGCCGCCGTTGCCGACCGGGTCGGCATGGACGGGCATCGCGAATTCCTGACCCGGCTTGGCCTGTTGTCGAAGATGGAAACCGAGATGCCGGGCGTTGCGACCCCCACCCAGCCGCGGATATGGAAGAAGATCAACTCCGTCACCATCTCCTTCGGCCACGGCGTCGCCACCACGCCGCTTCAGACGGCGGTTGCAGCGGCGGCGCTCATCAACGGCGGAAACCTCATCAATCCGACCTTCCTTCCCCGCTCGAAAGACGCCGCAGACGAGATCGCCCGCGCGGTGGTGAAGAACAAGACCAGCGACGACATGCGCTTCCTCTATCGCTGGAACGGCATGAACGGCTCCGGCCGCTCCGCGCAGGTCGAGGGCTTCGACGTCGGCGGCAAGACCGGCACGGCCGACAAGGTGATCAACGGGCGATACGCCAAGGACATCAACTTCAATGCCTTTATCGCCGGCTTTCCGATGGCGAAGCCACGCTATGTCGTGCTGACATTCGTCGACGCGCCGAAGACCGGCGAGAACGGCGGACGCACCGCGGCCTCGACCGCCGCACCCATAACCAAGGAGATCATTTCACGCTCGGCCGCCCTTCTCGGCGTGCAACCCACGTTCGGAACGACGGACAATCCACTAGAGCTTGTGGACTACTAGCAAGCTGTGCAGAACGGTGTTCGGTCACGCCGCAGCGGCGATGTCCTTGCGGTTGGTGAGATAGACACCGGCGACCACGATGGCGGTGCCGAGGATCATGGGGACGGTCAGTTCTTCTCCAAAAACCGCTGCGGCCTGAAGGGCTGCGAGCGGCGGCACGAGATAGATCAGCGAGGCCGCGCGCGAGACCTGGCCGCGGCGCAGAAGATAGAGCAGCAGCAGGATCGCTCCCATCGAAATGCCCAGCACGGACCAGGCGAGCAGCGCGACGAAGGCAAAGCCGAAATCGACATGCTGGGTCTCCAGCGCCAGCGCGAAGGGCACGGTGACGATCACCGCGCCGATATATTGCAGCGTGGCGATCGCCCTGATGTCGCCCGTGCGCAGATATTGCTTCTGGTAGATCGTGCCATAGGTGACGGCGGCCATGCCGAGCATATTGATGATGATGGCGAAGGCAGGAATTTCCGACGCGCCGTGGCCGAAGAACTTCGGCACGACGGCAAGCAGCACGCCGGAAAAGCCGAGACCAAGGCCCGCCTTCTGTGTTGTGCTCAATCGCTCGCCGATGAAGAACGGGGCGGCGAGCGCCGTCATCAGCGGCTGCAGCGCGGCGATGATGGACGAGAGCGCCGCCGGCACCCCTGCCCGATCGCCCACCACAGCGCGCCGAGATACAAGCCGTGCAGGAAGGCGCCGGAAATGACGGCGTGGGCGACGGTGCGCCCATCACGCGGCCAGGACACGCCCGACGCCAGACACAGGCCGGCAAACAACACCGCGACGACGAGATAGCGGATGCTGAGGAAGGTCAGCGGTTCGGAAACGATCGTTGCATATTTCGCGACGACCCAGCCGGTCGACCAGAGCAGAACGAAGATGGCAGGCGCCAGGCGGTCGAGCGACATGGGATTACCGGCAGGAGGACATTCGTACGCGAGCGATAGGACCAGACCCGACACCGGTCAAAGGAATTTCCCTGAAACTTAGGTTCAGCAAAAGCGTGGCCGATGAGCCTTTCGGCATCTGCCGTTTTTTTCGGCAATCAGTTTTCTAGTCGATGCCACCAGCTGCTCTGCGTGGCCCCGCAGGCGGCAGCGAAGGGCCGAGTCATCGGGCGGAGCGGGCAGTCCAACTCCGACGCGAATTCTTCATAGCTAATTGAGCATGGTTCTTGCATTGCCCCTTGTGTTGTACTCAAATGGGAAAAAAGGGGAACACGCCTTTGGCATTTGACGAAATGATGAATGCGGTTTCAAATCCGCGCCAGCCTTACGAAAACTATCATGAATGGTACGAGGGGCAGGATCGGGCCCGCCTGATTGCCAAATCGAAGGAAGCCGAAAACCTCTTTCGAAAGACCGGCATCACCTTCGCGGTCTACGGTCACGAAGACAGCTCCGAAAAGCTCATCCCCTTCGACATCATCCCCCGCATCATTTCCGGCCGAGAATGGCGCAAGCTCGCCCAGGGCATCGAACAGCGGGTCATCGCCCTCAACGCCTTTCTCGACGACATTTACCACAAGCAGGAAATCATCAAGGCCGGCCGCATTCCCCGCGAGCTGATCGAGCGCAACGAGGCCTTCCTGCCGCAGATGATCGGCTTCAAGCCGCCGGGCGGCGTCTACACCCATATCGTCGGCACCGACATCGTGCGCACGGGCGAAGACCAGTTCTACGTGCTGGAAGACAATGCCCGCACCCCTTCCGGCGTCAGCTACATGCTGGAAAACCGGGAAACCATGATGCAGATGTTCCCGGAGCTGTTCCACATCAACAAGGTGCGGCCCGTCGAGGACTATCCCAAGCTTCTGCGCCAGAGCCTTGCCTCGCTCGCCCCTCCCGGCTGTTCGGGCAAGCCGCGCGTGGCGGTGCTGACGCCCGGTATCTTCAACTCCGCCTATTACGAACACGCCTTCCTGGCCGACATGATGGGCGTGGAACTGGTGGAAGGCTCGGACCTGCGCGTCGTCGACGGCAAGGTGAAGATGCGCACGACGCGCGGCTACGAGGCCATCGATGTGCTCTACCGCCGCGTCGACGACGATTTCCTCGATCCGCTGACCTTCCGGCCGGATTCCGCACTCGGCATCCCCGGCATCATGGACGTCTACCGCGCCGGCAACATCACCATCGCCAATGCGCCCGGCACCGGCATTTCCGACGACAAGGCGATCTATTCCTACATGCCGGAGATCGTCGAGTTCTATACCGGCCGCAAGGCCATGCTGGAGAACGTGCCGACCTGGCGCTGCTCGGAAGAGGACAGCCTGAAATACGTTCTCGAACACCTGAGCGAACTCGTCGTGAAGGAAGTGCACGGCTCCGGCGGCTACGGCATGCTGGTCGGCCCCACCGCGTCGAGGAAGGAATGTGCGGCCTTCGCCGAGAAGCTGAAGGCCCGGCCCTCCAACTATATCGCGCAGCCGACGCTGTCGCTTTCCACCGTTCCCATCATGGTCAACAAGGGCATCGCGCCGCGGCACGTCGACCTTCGACCCTATGTGCTCGTGTCCGACAAGGTGCAGATCATTCCCGGCGGGCTGACCCGCGTGGCGCTGAAAGAAGGCTCGCTGGTGGTCAACTCCAGCCAGGGCGGCGGCACGAAGGACACCTGGGTACTGGAGGACTGAGCCGATGCTGGGACGCACTGCAAACGGCCTATACTGGATGTTCCGCTATATCGAGCGGGCTGAAAACATTGCCCGCCTGATCGACGCGGGCCTGCGCATGGCGCTCACGCGCTCCGGCTCGTCGGACGAGGACTGGGACGGCGTGCTGCAAAGCGCAGGCGTGAGAGAGGATTTCGACGCCGTGCACGCCACGCTGACAAGCGCGGATGCGATCGACTTTCTGCTGCGCGACCGCGCAAACCCCTCGAGCGTGATGTCGTGCATCGATTCGGCGCGCAACAACGCCCGCATGGTGCGCACCGCGCTGACCCGGGAGACCTGGGAAGCGACCAACGAGTGCTGGATCGAGCTGAAACAGCTCCTGTCCAGACGCGCCAAGCCGGCCGACATGCCCGAGATCATCGATGTCATCAAGCGCCGGACCGGCCTTATCCGCGGCGCGTTCCACGGCACCATGCTGCGCGATGACATCTATAACTTCTCGCGCATCGGCACCTTCATCGAGCGGGCGGACAACACCGCGCGCATCCTCGACGTCAAGTACTACGTGTTGCTGCCGGCCATCGCCAAGGTCGGATCCTCGCTCGACAACAAGCAGTGGGAGTCCATCCTGCGCTCCGTCTCGGCGCACCGCTCGTACAGCTGGGTCTATGACGGCGACTATTCGCCCGCCAACATCGCGGATTTCCTGATCCTCAATGACCGGATGCCGCGCTCGCTGGCCTATAGCTACGACAAGATCGTGACCAATCTCGGCTATCTCGCCAGGCTCTACGGCGAGAGCCACGCCGCCCATAACACGGCGTCCTCGACCATGCTGCTGCTGCGCAGCCGCGCCATGGAAGACATCATGGAACAGGGCCTGCACGAATTCATCGAGGAATTCATCGTCTATAACAACCGCCTCGGGGAAGAGATCTCCGAAGGCTACCGTTTCTATCGCTAGCGGCTGACGAGGGGCAAAGGATGCGACTGAAGATCAGCCACACGACGGAATATCATTATGACGACCCCGTGCAGTACTCGCTGCAACGGCTGCGCCTGACGCCCAGGAACTATCCGGGCCAGACAGTGCGGGACTGGAAGACCACCGTGCATGGCGCCAATCTCGAGGCAGGTTATACCGACCATTTCGGCAACCACGTCGATCTCGTCAGCACGGACGCCGAGCAGGTGACGATCCGCATTGTCGCTGAAGGCGAGGTGGAGACGGAAGACCGGGCCGGTGTTTTCGGGCCGCACCAGGGTTTCGTGCCGCTCTGGCTCTACCTGCGCGAGACGCCGCTCACCAAACCCGGCAAGCTTGTCCGCGAACTGGCAAAGTCTTCTGCCGGCGAAAGCGAGCTTTCGCGCATGCATGACCTGATGGCGAAGCTGCACGAGGCTGTCGCCTACCGGCAGGGCGAGACCGCGGCGGACACGACGGCCGAACAGGCTCTGGAGAAAAAGCAGGGCGTCTGCCAGGACCATGCCCATGTCCTCATTTCCGCCGCGCGCCATCTCGGCCTGCCGGCCCGCTATGTCTCGGGCTACCTGCTCATGGACGAGCCGGCGCAGACAGCGAGCCACGCCTGGGCGGAGGTTCATCTGCAGGGCCTCGGCTGGGTCGGATTCGATGCGGCCAACAAGATCTGCCCCGACGAGCGCTTTGTGCGGCTGTCGACCGGCCTCGACTACAGGGACGCGGCCCCCGTTTCCGGCATGGTAGTGGGACTTGCAGCGGAGACGATGAATGTCGCGATCCGCGTGGAAGAGACTGGTCAGAGCCAGTCGCAAAGCCAGAGTTGAGACGTGGCGGCCGGAAAGGCCGCCACGTCTGTGCCACTAGCGGGATGCCGTTTCCAGCAGACGGCAGAGCGACACGAGACTCGCGTCGTAACCGCCGCTATTCACGCTGCGGCAACGCTTGATGAGCTGCATGCGCTCGCTGCGCGACATCTGCGAGAATTGCCGCAGGACATCGCGATCACGGCCCCTTGGGCCCGTCGACGTGCCACCGCCCGGATTGCTCGGCGTGACGCCCGTGCCTCCACCAATGCCGACATCAACATTAGCATCAAGCAGGCCGCGTCCGCCGACATTCGCACCGACATTGGCACGCAGCCCGTTGGCACCGCCGACACGCGCATTCACGCCGGCATCAACCAGTCCGCGGGAGCCGCCGACATTCGCATTCACCCCGGCATTCACACCGTTGCGGCCGCCGACGGAGGCGGTCGTGCGGGAATCCGCCAGTCCGCGCGAGCCGCCGACCGTTGTGTTCGAGCGTGCGTTGATACCGTTGGAACCGCCGACGCTGGCACCGACGCCAACGCTTGCAAGGCCCTTGCTACCCCCGACATTGGCACCGACACCGGCTTTCACACCGCCGACGCTGACGCCAACGCCGACTCCAAGTCCGCCACGGCTTTTCTGCTGAGCAAGCGCGTGAACGGGCACGGCAAGAACCACCGCCGCCAGCAACACACCCGTAATTCTGGGGATCGAAACGCCTTGTGATCTTTCAAACATGGGAACCTCCCTTTCAGCGAACGGGCCGGGATTGGACCGTATCGTAAGTTGAAAGGATGCGATGGCTCGCCGGTTCCGTGCGGGAACGAAAATGACTGGTAAAGGGGAAAAAAATCGTTGCCAGCGGAGTGAGACATCCACCGACTGTCTCGAAACGATACAAATCGGGCGCGGCTCCTGGAACCGCGCCCGCGAAAGCTCAGTGACTGTCTTTGCCGACCGCGCTGCCACGGCAGCCCTTGAGGAAGTCGAGGTCCGCGCCGGTATCGGCACCCTGCACGTGCTGCTGGTGCAGCCAGGCGTAGCCCGAGGCGGGCTGCTCGTGGTTCGGCTGCCATTCGGCGAGGCGACGCGCCAGCTCCTCGTCCGAGATGTCGAGATGCAGGCGACGGTTCGGCACATCAAGCTCGATCATGTCGCCATTCTTCACGACCGCCAGCGGGCCGCCGACGGCGGCTTCCGGAGAGGTGTGCAGGACGACGGTTCCATAGGCCGTGCCGGACATGCGGGCATCGGAGATGCGTACCATGTCGGTGATGCCCTTCTTCAGCACCTTGGGCGGAAGGCCCATATTGCCGACCTCGGCCATGCCGGGATACCCCCTCGGACCGCAGTTCTTCATGACCATGACGCAGGTCTCGTCGATGTCGAGATTGTCGTCGTTGATCTTGGCCTTGTAGTCGTCGATATCCTCGAAAACGACGGCGCGGCCGCGATGCGTCAGAAGATGCGGCGAGGCTGCAGACGGCTTCAGCACCGCGCCCTTCGGCGCGAGATTGCCGCGCACCACGACGATGCCGCCCGACTGCGTGAGCGCCTTCTCAGCCGGCAGGATGACGTCCTCGTTCCAGTTGACGACATCCTTCACCTCGTCCCAGACGGTCTCGCCCGAAACGGTGATGGCATCCTTGTGCAACAGGCCCGCTTCGCCGAGACGCTTCAGCACGACCGGAAGACCGCCGGCATAGAAGAACTCTTCCATCAGGTACTTGCCCGACGGCATGAGGTTGACGATGGT
>Ga0160495_100837_pt1 | contig 10820 bp, 7 predicted proteins | sample DID4MG_4_FD_108251 | JGI IMG/M metagenome (GOLD analysis project Ga0160495, IMG submission 108251) | Enriched soil microbial communities from UW Madison campus, WI, USA - DID2933_E24_FP4 MG | ecosystem: Environmental > Terrestrial > Soil > Unclassified | place: USA: Madison, Wisconsin | collected... | reverse complement strand
GCTGATGGCCGGTGGCGGCATGTTCGAGACCGGAGCCGGCGGTTCGGCGCCGAAGCACGTGCAACAGCTGGTCGGTGAAAACCACCTGCGCTGGGATTCGCTGGGTGAGTTCCTGGCCCTGGCCGTGTCCATCGAAGACGTGGGCATCAAGACCGGCAACGCCCGTGCCAAGATCCTGGCCAAGACCCTGGATGCTGCCACCGGCAAGCTGCTGGACAACAACAAGTCGCCTTCGGCCAAGACCGGTGAACTGGACAACCGTGGCAGCCACTTCTACCTGGCCATGTACTGGGCGCAGGAACTGGCCGCGCAGAAGGACGACGCCGAGCTGGCCAAGCAATTCGCTCCGCTGGCCAAGGCACTGGCTGAGAACGAGCAAAAGATCGTCGAAGAGCTGAACTCGGTGCAGGGCAAGCAAGTGGATATCGGTGGTTACTACATGCCGGACCGCGCGAAGACCTTCGCTGTGATGCGTCCGAGCGCCACGCTGAACCAGGCGCTGGAATCGCTGTAAGGCGCTTTCATCTGCCGGAGGGTAGTTGGAGCACCCTCCCGCAGTGAAAACGGAAAGGCCGCGAATGCAAGTTCGCGGCCTTTTTGCTTTGTTCTTTTTGCGGGCTGAGCCTGCATGGCAGGCGCATGCGGGGAAGCAACTGGTGAATCGACTACCGTTCGGACTAAGTAGCCGCATGTCAGTGCGGCGTATCGAAGGCGCGCATGCTGGTGAGTCTTCGATACGCGGCACAGCCGCTACTCAGCCCGAACGGCTGCCGGGGCATCATCCAGGCGCGAGGTACGGCGCCGGTTTAGTCTCCCCCGAGCAGGAAATTGTGCCGCACATCCAGTTCGGCGCCCTCACCGGCCGTCTCATCCTTCAAGGCCACACCCGACAGACCGCGCTGATGCGCCTGTGCCATCAGGTAATGCAGCTTGTAGGCCGCTTCCGGATAAGGCAGACCTTCCGGGCGCACATTGGAGATGCAATTGCGGCTGGCGTCCGTCAGTCCGCGCGAAGGCATCCAGGTCAGATACAGGCCCATGCTGTCAGGCGAACTCAAGCCGGGCCGCTCGCCGATCAGGATCACCACCAGCTTCACGCCCAGCAACTCCCCGATCTCGTCGGCCACCGCTACCCGTCCCTGCTGCACGATCACGGGCGGCGCCATCGACCATCCTTCCGGTGCGATGCGTTGCATCACCTCGGCCAGGAAAGGCGCGGCATTGCGCACGATGGCCAGCGCCGACAAGCCATCGGCGATCACGAAGCCCACATCGAAGCAGCGTTGCGGCTCGGTGCCAAAACGGTCAAGCAACTGCTGACGCGATTTTTCCGAGAGCTTGCGGCCAAAGTCAGGCCGCTGCAGATAGACCAGGCGATCCGCTGCGGCGCTCTGCACATCCAGCACTTCTTCGGCGGCGCAAATCCCTTGCTGCTGCAACTGATCCTTCAACCCAGCTACCTCCAGCGGCAAATGCACGGCATCGCGCGCCTGCGCGTGCGCCAGCTGGAAAGCCAGCTGCGGACTGGTCGGCAGGCTCACACCGCTGCGCCCTAACGCAATACGGGCAGCAGTAAATCGGCGCAGGGCTTCCCACGGATTGGTCGTGACGTTTTCTGCACCGGGGCTGAGGTTTTCTGCACCTTGCGGTGAAATGGGGTGGTCGTCCATGGTCATTGAAGGCGCAGCAAGGTCTCGCGAAAACCGGGCGGCATGTCGGCATGCAGGCGGAATGCCTGCTCCTGGCCACCGGCGTTGAAGATCTGCATCCGGTGCAGCCACTCCTCGAATTCCGGTGCCGGCCGTGAACCCAGCACCCGTCTGGCGTACAGGGCATCATGGAAAGATGTGGTCTGGTAGTTGAGCATGATGTCATCCGAACCAGGGATGCCCATGACGAAGGTGCAGCCGGCCACCCCCAGCAAGGTCAGCAGCACGTCCATGTCATTCTGGTCGGCCTCGGCATGGTTGGTGTAGCAGACATCGCAGCCCATCGGCAGGCCCAGCAGCTTGGCGCAGAAATGGTCTTCCAGTCCGGCGCGGATGATCTGCTTGCCGTCGTAGAGATATTCCGGCCCGATGAAGCCCACCACCGTATTGACCAGCAGCGGCTTGAAGGCCCGCGCCACCGCATAGGCACGCGCCTCGCAGGTCTGCTGGTCGATGCCGTGATGCGCATTGGCCGACAGCGCACTGCCTTGCCCAGTCTCGAAATACATGACGTTCTCACCCACGGTGCCGCGCTGCAAGGACAGTGCCGCCTCGCGCGCCTCGCCCAGGATCGCCAGGTCGATGCCGAAGCCGCGATTGGCCGCCTCGGTCCCGGCAATCGACTGGAACACCAGATCCACCGGCGCACCGCGCTCGATGGCGGCAATCGTGTTAGTGACGTGGGTGAGCACGCAGGATTGCGTGGGGATCTCGTAACGCGCAATCACGTCGGCCATCATGCCCACCAGCTTGACCACCTGCGGCACATTATCGGTGGCGGGATTGATGCCGATGACCGCATCGCCGTTGCCATACATCAGGCCGTCGAGCATGCTGGCGGCGATGCCGCTGGCGTCATCGGTCGGGTGATTGGGCTGCAGCCGGGTAGAGAGCCGTCCCGGCAGGCCGATGGTATTGCGAAAGGCAGTGACCACGCGGCACTTCTTGGCCACCAGGATCAGATCCTGATTGCGCATGATCTTGGACACGGCCGCCGCCATCTCCGGCGTCACACCGGGCGATACGGCGGCCAGCACTGCACTGTCAGTATCATCGGCGAGCAGCCAGTTGCGGAAATCGCCGACGGTCAGATGAGCGATCGGCGCAAAGGCAGCACGGTCATGGCTGTCGAGGATGAGCCGGGTGACTTCGTCCTCCTCGTAAGGGATCAGCGGCTCTTCAAGGAAAGTGGTCAGCGGCAGATTCGCCAGCGCCATCTGCGCGATGGCGCGCTCCTCGGCGCTGCCCGCTGCCACACCGGCCAGCAGATCCCCCGAACGCGCCGGGCTGGCCTTGGCCATCACTTCCTTGAGATCGCGAAACACGTAGCTGGCGCTACCCACACTGTGCCGGAAACGGTGTTCGGCCATGATGATGCTCCTCCTGGATCACCGCTGCCCATCGGGGGCAGCGGTGTGTCATACGCGCACGCGGCTGGTCAGCTGGTCAGCAGTTGCGGTGCGGTCTTGCCGTACTTGATGCTGGTTTCGGCCGGCAGCCAGTTGCCGGTCGACTCCTGCCGGCCCTGTAGCAGGAAGCGCGGCTGGGTGGCACTGATCTGATCAGCCGCCAGTTTGGACAATTCACCGATCTTGCCGTTCTTCATGCGATTGACGATGAAACCATAACGCGTCTCGGGGAAGTCCCGCAGCATATCGTAATCGCCATCGCTGTCGCCCGCCACGAACAGCGGGCCGTACCCCTTCTGTGCCACCAGCACCTGCTTGATGGCGACTGTCTTGCCCGGCCCCCAGGTCAGCGGCCAGTCCTTCAGGTAGGCATTGCGGAAGTTCTGCCCGTTGCGTTCCAGACGCAGACCGATGATGTTCTCACGGGTGACGTGATAGCCATACTTGGGATGGGTGGCAAACACAGCCACCACATCTTCCAGCGAGGCGGTACAGACATAGACATCGATGCCATTGCGGCGCAGGGTGTCCATGAGCGTAGCGATTTCGGTGCATAGGCGGATGCCATGGAAGTGCGACACGCTCACCACACCGGCCCTGCCCGCGCGGCCTGCCGGGCTGGTGTACTTGACCTTGGTCAGCGCCGCACCCAGGGCGGCATCGTTGGAGGCTTCGGCCAGCGCGCTCACTTCAGCCACGCTCATGTTGGCGAAGAAGTAGATCACCCAGGGATAGCCGACCGCCACGCCGTGGGTATCGTTGACGGCTTCATAGAGGTAGTAGAGCTTGGCGCGGAAGTCCTGGAACTCCAGCGTGGCGCTGACTTCTTCCAACGACTTGCTACCGGCCATGCCCTTGTAGTTGGCATACAGAAACGCGTAATCGGCATCGAGGTCGGCACAGATGGCGTCGAGGTCCACGATGTTGCCTGCGGCATTCTTGAAGTCCTTGCTGAACGGACCAGGCGGCACGTTCTGGCGGATGATGGCGGCGAACTCGGAGGGCGTGAGCTTGAAGGACAGCGTATTGATCTGGTACATCAGCAGTGCTTCTTCGCAGTCATTCATGATGCTGGTGTTGTCCCAATCGAAGACGGCATAAGGCCGCTTGCCGCTCTGGTAAGCGGAGGACAGCTTGCCATGCTCGGCAATCATCTGTGCCACCATCTCGTGATTACGGGTAGCCCACTTGGCGCGGTCCAGCGCCACTTCTGCGCGGGCCGCAGCCTGTGCGGGCGTGGCGATGGTCGTGAGCGCACCACCGGCTGCAGCCGCCAGCAGTCCTCCCAGGAAGCCACGGCGCTTGAGAGCGGGTGCGGCGATGTCGGTCGTCGGTTTGTGATTGTTGTTCATGATGGCCTTGAAGAGTGATCGGTATAAAAGATTGATGGAGTTCAGAATTCCGCAACCGCCGCCGTACCTTCGGCACGCTGGCGCGCCGTTGCCAGGAACCAGGCATAGCCCAGCGCCAGCAAGGCCACGAAGATGCCGAAGATCAGCGGGTTGTAATAGATCATGGTGGCCATGCACACCAGCGCGCCGAAGAGCGCGAAGGCCGGGAAGTACGGATACATCGGCGCCCGGAAAGGCCGCTCCAGGCCAGCCTCGGCACGGCGCAGACGGAACAGCGACAGCATCGACAGGATGTACATCAGGATCGCGCCGAACACCGACATGGTGACGATGTTGGCCGTCAACGTCTGGCCGCCGATCTTGATCAGTTCGTCGCTGTAGATGGCGGCAATCCCGACCACGCCCCCGGCCAGGATGGCACGGTGCGGCGTCTTGAAACGCGGATGGACACGGGCGAAATACGCCGGCAGATAGCCTTCGCGGGCCAGCGCAAAGATCTGCCGCGAGTAGCCCAGGATGATGCCGTGGAAGGAGGCCACCAGCCCGAACAGCCCCAGCCACACCAGCATGTGCAGCCAGTTGCTGTTGTCGCCGACGATCAGTTTCATGGCCTGCGGCAGCGGGTCGTTGATGTTGGCCAGCTTGGTCCAGTCGCCCGCACCGCCGGCAAAGAGCATCACGCCGATGGCCAGCACCACCAGCGTGAAGATGCCGGTGATGTAGGCGATGGGAATGGAGCGTTTGGGGTCCTTAGCCTCTTCGGCGGCCATGGCCACGCCTTCGATGGCCAGGAAGAACCAGATCGCAAACGGAATCGCCGCGAACATGCCCGGCACTGCCGCCATGCTGAACCCATCACTGCCGGACCAGCCGCCCTTGGTGAAATTGGCCAGCGAAAAGCCCGGCGCCACCACCCCCATGAAGACCAGCAATTCAAAGATGGCCAGCAGCGTCACGAAGAGTTCAAACGTGGCCGCGATCTGGACGCCGACGATATTGAGCGTCATGAACACCAGATAAGCGCCGAGCGCCGCCAGCTTGGGATCGATAGTGGGGAACTGCACATTGAGATAGGCACCGATGGCCAAGGCGATGGCCGGTGGCGCAAACACGAATTCGATCAGCGTGGCGGCCCCGGCCAGATAGCCGCCAACCGGTCCGAAGGCACGCTTGCTGTAGGCAAACGGCCCGCCCGCATGGGGGATGGAGGTGGTGAGTTCGGTAAAGCTGAAGATGAAGGTGGCATACATGGCCGCAATGAATAGCGCCGTGACCGTGAAGCCGAGCGTACCGGCACTGGCCCAGCCATAGCTCCAGCCGAAGTACTCGCCGGAAATCACCAGCCCGACCGCGATGGCCCAGAGCTGCAGGGTGGACAGGACGGGCTTGAGCGTATGGCCCTGCCCTGAAGAGCTTGCATTCATCGGATTCTCCCTTTGGCGCGTAGGTGGAGCCGCTGCGTGGCGGCTCCTGTGAAAGGACGGGCGGGCATGGCGTTTGCTTGATCTGACGCAATGCACCGCCCTGCCGACGCAATATAGCAACGGCGATTTCAGCGGCGTTATCGAAATTCGGCAAAACTGCGCGGCTTGCGGGCCGCCGGTCGATCAAGGAGTCCGTCCATGTCCTCTCTCGCACTGTCCCAAGCTGACACACCTGCCACGCACAGCCAGCGTGCATTGCGCACCGCCATTGCGCGCGATGTGGATGAGCATGCACACAACCTCACCGACTGGGAACAGCGCTACGACCAGATCACCTGCGGCGCGTTTGAAGGCGTGCTGCAGGAATGGCAGAGCAACGGTCTGCAGATCTTCCGCGAGGCCAGCAGCCGCGCCGTGCGCCAGTCCTGTGAGGTATGGCCGGAGGCGTTCTGGTTCGGCATCGAGGTGCACACGAGCGGCATGCGCATCAATGGCCGCCAGGTCGGTGAGGATGTGGTGATGACGCGACCTGGCGCCTGCGAATTCGAACTGGTGACGCCCGATGCGCACGAGATCTACGGCATCGTGGTCCAGCGCGACGCCTTGCAGGCCAGCGCCGCACGGCTGGGCTGCCAGCCGGACTGGAGCCGCCTGGGCCAGGCCGAACTGCTCAAGGTCGATCATGACGGCCTGGAAGATTGCCGCCAGCAGATCGCCGCACTGCTGGCCATGGCCGGCCAGGCCAACGGCGCGCACGCGCATGCCGCGCTGCAGCTGCGCCAGGAGGCCGTGCTGGTGGCGTTGCTGGCCATGCTCGATGAGGGCGAGATCGAGGCCGAAGCCGGCGCCAGCTTCCTGCGCCGCCGCCGCATCGTCAACGATGCGCGCGAGTTCGCCATGGCCCATCAGGACAGTCCGGTAACCGTCCCCATGCTGTGCGAAGCGGTCCATGTCAGCCGCCGCACCCTGCAATACTGCTTCGAGGATGTGCTGGGCATGAGCCCGATGAGCTATCTGCGCTCGCTGCGCCTCAATGGCGTGCGCCGCGCCTTGTGCGAAGGGGATGGCAGCCATGCCGTGGGTAGCATCGGCGACATCGCAGCGGCCTGGGGCTTTGCTAATTTCAGCCAGTTCTCCTGCGACTACAAGAAGCTGTTCGGCCAGACTCCTTCGGCCATGCTGCAGGCGCGCACACGCCATTGAACGTAGGGAGGTTTTTCGGGCTATATTGCCGTGCTGTGCATGTGCATGCTCAACCACAACCCGCCATGATCCTCTCGCTTTTGCGCCTGCGTTCGCTTCCTGCCCTTCCTGCCCTTCCTGCCCTGCCCGCCCTTGTCCTGATGGCCTTGCTCATGCTGCTGGCGGCGCTGCCCGCCAGTGCAGGGCCACTCCCGCAGCAACTGGCCCTGCCCGGTGCCGCGCCCTATGCCCTCATGCTCTACGCCAACGCCGACCTGGCTCATCCGCCGACCCAGGTGCAGCGTGCCGTGGTGATCGTCCACGGGATCAACCGCAATGCCGATGATTACTTTGCCATCGGCCAACGCTTGCTGTCGGCAGCACAGCTGTCACCGGATACCACCCTGCTGCTGGCCCCGCGCTTCATGAGCGTCAAGGATAGCGGCGCATCGATGCAGTTGCCGCTCTGGTCCGGCAGCGGCTGGATGGAGGGCGACGCCTCGCAGGCAGGAGTGACCGGCGTCACCAGCTTCCAGGCGCTGGACGACCTGCTGGGCTGGCTGTCCGAGGCCGGGCGCTTTCCCGCCCTGCGCGAGATCGTGCTGATCGGCCACTCGGCCGGCGCGCAACTGATGCAGCGCTACGCCCTGCTGAACGGACTCGATGAGTCCTTGCAGCAACGCAACATCCATCTGCGCTACGTGGTGTCCAGTCCATCCTCGTATCTCTACCTCAGCCCGGAGCGCCCCGCCGGCGGCAGCTTTGCGCGGCCCCAAGCCCAGGCCTGCCCGGGCTATGACGATTACCGCTATGGACTGCTGCAACCGCCGCCCTATCTGACCCGCCAGGCGATGGATGGTCCCCGGCTGTTGGCCCGCTATGCCGCCCGCGACGTGCGCTATATGGTCGGCGCGCGCGATACCGATCCACAGCATCGCTACCTGGATCGCCGCTGCGGAGCGATGCTCCAGGGCGCGAGCCGAGTCGCGCGCCAGTTGACCTATGTGGCCTACGAGCAGTTCCTGGGACAGCAATGGCAGGTGACGGTGCGCCACCAGCAGCGGCAGATCCCCGGCGCAGCGCATGGCTCGGAGCGGCTCTTCGGACGTCCCGAAGCGGTCCGTTGGATCTTCCCTGCTGCCACTGCCGCTCAGTAATGCTGGCTTGCGCCCTGCCGGGACGGCACAATGCGCTCTGCCCACCTGTTGACGATGAGACCAAGCGATGACGGCCAGCTCCGCACCCACGTTTTCCCTGGAGAACTTCGAGTACCTCTGCTACGCCCGCCAGCATGAAGCCGCCGCGCGCGAGCTGGTCAGGCTGCTGGCGCTGATCGACCGCCATTATGGCCAACTGACCGGACAATTCCCACTGGCGGTGTCGCCAGCCGTGCCGCCGGCGGCGCTGGAACAGCACATCCTGAGCCGCATCACCAGTGCCATCTCGGCGCTGTTCTCGGACCCAGGCTTTCACATCAGCCCGGATGGCTTCGGCCAGCTCATCCACTTCCAGCGCTGGCTGGCCTCGCTCTTTGCGGCCAGCCCCTTCATCCATGCCGACCACATCCTGCGCGCGCTCAACCCGGGCGGGCCGCAGGCCGAGGTGGTGGAGGTCAAGCCGCTGGATCTGGTCAAGTTCTGCCTGCTCTACTCGCCCGAGTCGGAGCTGTCTCTGGACGTGGAAATGCTGTGGCAGCAGAACCGGTCACTGGCGGCCGCCCTGTTCCTGGCGCTGATGTCGCCCCGCTTCCTTGGCACGCCTGCCGCGCATTCCAAGCGCGAGGCCCTGCTGGGCTGGCTGCCGGAACGTCTGCGACAGCTCGATTCGCTGGCCGGTCTGCCGGTGGCGGTGCTGCACGACGTCTATATGCATTGCAGCTATGCCGACCTGCCGCAGCGCCATCGCATCAAGGCGGCCATCAATGACCTGGTGCTCAAGACCCTGCGCAGCGAAGGCCTCGACGACCTGGACCAGGACGGCAGCGCGCGCGTGGGCGGCAAGCCCGTCATGCTGGTGCTGGTGGAATGGTTTTCCGGCGGGCATTCGATCTACCGCACCCACTCCAGGACCCTGGAGGCGGCGCGACGGCATTTCCATCTGGTCGGACTGGGTTTCGAGGCCAATACCGATGCGCTGGGACGCGCCGTCTTCGATGAATTCATCGACCTGGGCAAGCCATCCGACCTGATCGGCAGCCTCCGTCAGTTGCACGGCATCGCCTGCCAGCGCCAGCCTAGGCTGTTCTACATGCCCAGCGTGGGGATGTTCCCCATCACCATGTTCGCCGCCAACCTGCGCTTGGCACCCTTGCAAGTGGCAGGGCTGGGTCATCCGGCCACCACGCATTCAGCGTGCATCGACTACATCAGCGTGGAAGAAGACTTCATCGGCGACCCCGCCTGCTTCAGCGAGCAACTGTTGCGCCTGCCGGCCGACGGCCAGCCCTACCGCCCCTCGGCGATCCCCGTCGAGATCGCGCCACGGGAGCGCAGCGACCGGCCCGAGGTCCATGTCGCCATCGCGGCCACTACGATGAAGCTCAATCCGCGCTTCCTGCAGGCCTGCCAGCAGATCGTGGCGCTGGCGGCCAAGCCGCCGGAGGGACGGCCTGGCAGGCAGGTGCGGCTGCACTTTCTGGTGGGACAGGCGCAGGGCTTGCTGTATCCACAACTGCAACGGCTGATCCTGCGCTGCGTACCCAGCGCACAGGTCTATGCGCACCAGCCTTACCAGCAGTACCTGTCGATCTTCAATCAGTGCGACATGTTTCTCTCGCCGCTGCCCTTCGGCAATACCAACGGCATCATCGATGCCTTCACGGTCGGTCTGCCGGGCGTCTGCAAGACCGGGCCGGAAGTCTTCGAGCATATCGATGAGGGCCTGTTCCGCCGCGTCGGCCTACCCGACTGGACCATTGCCGCCACGCTGGACGACTACATCCTGGCCGCCGTACGCATGGCCACCGACTATGCGGCGCGTAGCGCCTTATATGCGCACCTGGCCGATCCGCGCGCCTTGCAGAAGCTCTTCGAGGGACGGCCGGAATCGCTGGGCGACGCGCTGGCGGTGCTGTGCCAGCAGAGCGCACCGCAGTAGGCGCTCAGGCTGGCAACCCGGCGACGACCCGCGCGCAGCTTGTCGCCCCCCAAAAAAATCAACTTCCCTTGCGCTCCTTGAACGCCGGCACGAACATCTCATGCCACACCGCCGGCTTGGTCTTGATGGTGCCGGCTTTGCTCATGAAGACCACGTATTGCATGATGTCCACCGGAGTGGTGGTGAACTCGGTGCCGGGGTCGGCCAGCATCTGTTCCACTTCTTCCTGCGGCAGCTTGAGCTTGGACACACGCAGGAATATCTCAGCCGCGCCCTTGCGGTTCTTGATGATGTAGGCGTTGGCCTCTTCCTGCGCGGCCATGAAGGCCTGGGTCAGCTTGGGGTTCTTGTCGGTAAAGGACTTCAGCGCAAAGACCACGTCAATGGTGATATGGCCCAGCACATCGGTGGAGTTCAGCACGCGGGTGATGCCGGGGGCCTTGGCTTCCTGGTAGGAGAACGGCGGCGAGGTGAAGTGCGCGGTGATCTCGGTCTTGCCCGACACCAGCGCGGCCATCGCCTCTGGATGCGACAAGCTCACCGTCAGCGGGTCCAGCTTGGCGTAGTTCTCGATGCCGAAGGTCTTGGCGGCGGCCATCTGCAGCAGCACCGCCGACAGCGAGGTCTTGATGCCAGGGATGGCGATCT
>Ga0160495_100834_pt1 | contig 10848 bp, 7 predicted proteins | sample DID4MG_4_FD_108251 | JGI IMG/M metagenome (GOLD analysis project Ga0160495, IMG submission 108251) | Enriched soil microbial communities from UW Madison campus, WI, USA - DID2933_E24_FP4 MG | ecosystem: Environmental > Terrestrial > Soil > Unclassified | place: USA: Madison, Wisconsin | collected... | reverse complement strand
TCGCCCTTGCCCGCGCCCACCATGGTATGCAGCTCGTCGATAAAGACGATGGTCTGACCTTCGTCCTTGGCCAGTTCGTTGAGCACGCTTTTCAGGCGCTCTTCAAACTCGCCCCGGAACTTGGCACCCGCAAGCAGCGCGGCCATGTCGAGGCTGAGCACGCGCTTGCCCTTGAGGCTCTCGGGTACTTCGCCCGCCACAATGCGCTGGGCCAGGCCTTCTACGATGGCGGTCTTGCCCACGCCGGGTTCGCCGATCAGCACGGGGTTGTTCTTGGTGCGGCGCTGCAGCACCTGGATGGCACGGCGGATTTCGTCGTCGCGGCCAATCACGGGGTCCAGCTTGCCAAGGCGAGCGCGCTCGGTGAGATCCAGGCAGTACTTGGCCAGCGCACCGCGCTGGCCTTCGGCCTCTGCGCTGTCCATCTTCTGCCCGCCGCGCACGGCGTCGATGGCAGCCTCCAGGCTCTTGCGCGTGAGGCCGTTGTCCTTGGCGATTTTTGCTGCGTCTCCCTTGCTGTCGATCACGGCGAGCAAAAACAGCTCGCTGGCGATGAACTGGTCACCCCGCTTGATGGCCTCTTTCTCGGTGGCCTGGAGCACACGCCCCAGCTCAGGGCCGCCTTGTACCTGGTCGTTGCCCTGCACCTGAGGCAGGCGCTTAACCGCCGCCTCGGCCCCCGCCAACAGGCCGGGTACGTTGGCGCCCGCACGCTGCAGCAGCGCCTTCGGGCCATCGTCCTGTTGCAGCATGGCCTGCAAAACATGCACAGGCTCGATGTAGGCGTGGTCATGGCCCAGCGCGATGCTTTGAGCATCGCTCAGGGCTTCCTGAAATTTGGTGGTGAATTTGTCGAGACGCATTGTCTATGTCCTCCGAATTGCACTGAACTTGAGGCGGCAAGTGACCCTTTTCAAGACAGCGCTTGCGACGGTTCGTTGACTTTCATCAGGAGTTAGCTGCGAATTGCGGTTAACGACTACGGCCTAAAACGTCCTCCTCAAATCGATGGCGGATCTAGCTTGGCACCACTCGGCCCCACAATGCGCCACCTCGTAAACAGGAGGCATTCAGAGTCCAGTCGCGCGGGAATGCGCGATGCAATTGCTTCCTCGGGGGGCTCTACATTCGCCTTGGCGCGAATGCCTACTTTTACTTTGATAGTCTCGTGCGGCTGGACCAAACAAGGCGCCCAACGCAGGGACCTTGCCAAGCGCACTGTGCTTGCGGCACCCTGAGACAAGACTCCGACGTGCGTGCTGTAGTTTGCATAGAGCCGCCCCTCTTGGCAGCTTGCATCCCCGAAGGCGTGTGTCCCCAGCCCAGACTCTGGAGGCAATTTGCCGCCCCCACTCGGCCAGTACAACGCACTGTACGCACCAAGCCCGCATCCAAGTCCGTCATGGCATGCGCCTTTGTATTGAAGCGCCATCGGTTACCCTGATTGTTTTGCCCCATCGCGGAATCACGCTCACTGCTTTTTGGTCTATGCGTGGCATCCGCAACTCTGCCTGCCCTGGGCAGCATCCTTTTGGCCAGTAGCAAAGCAGTGGGGGGTAATGCGGCTCTGATGGGCCCACTTGGACACTTCAGGCAGCAACAACGCACAGGATGCACCACTCGCAGGGGATCCCCTCATCCCGGTACATCAGCCCGACAAAGTAGCGAAAGGCCGGCATCTCGCGCAATGCGCCTTCTAAGAGTTTGGCGCTCAGTTTGGCCCGTTCAAGCCAAAACAGATGCCAGCAGAGTGGCCACTTCTAAAGACCTCCCATTTCGAGGCCTAGATTCGAGGGCTTGTGGCTGTCTAGCGAGATATCCTCCAGAACTTCCGGCCCCACTGGGTGACGAGATCCGTGTTAAGTGGGGGCTTGACTTTATCGCTCAGGAAACTATTTACGCCACTCGGGTGCCGCTTGGGCCTAGACCTGTGCAATCGGACTACTTAAGGAACGTGAAGACGATTCCAAGGGCTACAGTAATTCAACGCGGCCCTCAGTGGGCATAGCGCCGGTCCCACACTAACAAATCGATCGGCGGCGCATTTTAGCTAACCGGCCATACAACCCCTCGCGGGAAAGCAATGCTCTCTACTGGGTTGCGGAACTAGTGCAGCTTGAATCGGTGCTCGGCTTACATGTTCTCACGCGCCCGGTCCGGGCCACCACCACGCGCCTGGTTTCCTCCAAAGCACTTGAGGACGACGCATCTGTCCGTGCAATGGTCAAACTTAACGCAACCGGAGAGGCGCTGTTATCTATTGAATATCCAGAATTATCGAACTTAATATAAGGCGTGGAGCCCGCTGCAATGCTATTGCCCGTTATATTGAAATAACTCTTCAGAGCACCCTGCGTTTGAACGGCAACGTCAGTGCCCTCAGTGAATGAATTATCACGATTCACATCCACATACACTAGCCATCCACTATTCCAACCGGAGCCTCTCGGCACAACAAAAGCATTTCTTCCAGTTTTCATGGCTTCACCTTTTGCTGCGTTGACAGCAGCCAAAAGCGAGTTGGTCAGCGACGAAAGCTCTGAATTACGCTGATATTGAATAAAACTAGGCACCGCAAGACTGGCCAAAACAGCCGCAATAGCTATGGTGACAATCAGTTCAATAAGCGTGAAACCAGAACTACGAAGTTTCATCATCATGGCCAACAAAGTTTAGGGTCAGTCGATGCGGATGTGCCTGTACATGACTTTGTACCAGTGGTAGTCATCTGTAAGGAACCAACTTTAGGATCAGCTTTGACGGGCGTTGCAATAACTCTGACGCAATCTCCAACTGAGAGGGTGCCAGCCCCGGCTGGGCAAGCATCCGCGCTCAATAGGTAATGCGAATTACTCAAAGTATCACCTGAAAAAGTCTTGAAAGGCACGGACGCCGCCGTGACTCCACCGCATGCTGCACCAGGAGACGTAGCAGTCGCAACACCTGCTGAGTTCGTGGTGAATCCGAGGTAACAATTCTGTTGCGTAATATAGCGCTCCTGTTGCTGCAGCAATTGTGCTACCGCAGCCCTGCCCTGTGCTCTGCGCCCCTTCAGGACTGAGTCAGTGTAGGCAGGATACGCAACAGCAGCCAAAATACCAATAATTGCCACAACAATCATGAGTTCAATCAGCGTGAACCCCGCAGCATATTTTTTAATTTTATTCATGGCGCATTCTTCATATCTTGGTAGTTAAAAATTTGTCGCCAGTTCAAACGCCCGATAGTTTCTTTTGTCGTGACAGGAGGGGCACTGGTATCGATACCACTCTGAGCCTGAGTAAAGCGACGAAGTGTCGTCGTGCGAACACGTCTTCCAGTGCTGTCCGACGGAGTGACAACTGTCTCCGAATCATTTGACAGTAATACCGGAGGGCCAAGTAATCCAAGACTGGATGGCACGTAAGATCCAGACCCATTATTAATACTTAAAAAATACTGATTGCCGCTACCAAGCGTGTTAGAGCATGAGCCAGCGCCAGCTGAGGTAGAACCTGGAATCTTGGAATTGATTGCAGCATATAACGTACCCAAATCCAGTGCCGCTTGATCTACTCTCTCCCCAGAAACAGGCAAATCAAAATACCAGCCTGCACGGCTCGTCAGGTCTGCGTTAGTGGTCGGTCGCCCCCATTTAAAAGCACTTACCGTAATAGTTTTCGCTGTTGTATTCACCGTTCCGGCCTGCAAGCGCCCCCGCCCCGTAATTACACTAGCGCTGGCAGGCGAATTATCAGCCGTTGTACCTCCATTATCATACACAGCATAAATCGACTGAGTAGTCGTAGAAATATTATCACTGGATTCAAGATATTTCCCCGTTCCAAAGACAATATAGAAAGATTCCAAACCACTCACAATGGGACCCGCAAAAGGGGTGGGCGCCGCAAAAATAGGTTGGACCTTAGGGGTTGCATCACCCGTTCGAGCGACATACAGAGGATAAGGAATTGGACTACCAGCACTGCCTTTATCAAAATACGACAATTTACCCATATTCCAATCAGCAGGTAATTGTCCGGCAAACTTAAGTCTCCACAATGCCCCATGGAGATCACCCATATAGATATCTGTCATCTCGCCTTGGGTGCCATACAAGGCGCTAAAGTTGGTGACACCAGTGGCATTAGTTGAAGCGAGAGATGAATCGGTGGGCACCGAGACCTTGTAATAATTGGTACCTAGCGACCAAGCATCTCCAGAAGGTTTATCGAGGGCTAGCAGAAATAGCGCAGGCTTGCCGGTGGAGCTGAACCTGTTGTCAGCATCAGGGACATAATTATTCACCCCGCTACCGACAACAGCAAACCATCGATAAGTAACCGTTGAACTTGTTCCACTCGTTTTGATTTTTAATATTTTTGGCTCACCAACAACCTGACCCATATCCTCATCATCAGCACGAGTGAACTCCCACATAACATTGGATGCACTGAAATTAGTAGGGTTAGACACATCAAGCGCAAACACACCAGACCCACCGCCACCTGTGCCGGACACCAAGACTGTTTTCCAATCCGTGCTTGCGCCAGTGTTGGCTACTTGTGCCTCAGAGACTACGGAAGGAGCATCTACATAATTTTGATGATTATTAGCAAAAGTAGGGTCTGTCAGTGCCGACAAATTACGACCCAGCCAACTTGGAATATATGCAAACAGCTCGTCGCCCGTAGTAGCGTTGAATGCGTGCAACATACCATCATTGGCCCCAGCAAAAACCGCAGCGGTGCGTGAATCATAGGCAGCACGGAATGCGGTATATCCCGTACCAGTGAATGACTTGGAGGGAGCCCCTGAGTACGAAATATTAGAGTTGACAATGTCGCCCAGCAAAGAACTTCTCACCCGGAATGGTGCCCCTTCTTTCGTCCGGTCCCCGCGAAGATAAGCAAGACGGTCTGCACCCAAACCATCTGCAGCTGCGGCCGGGCTCGCTTTATCAAGCTGTGCTTTCAATGTTGCATCGATCGCACCCCATGTAAAGGCAGTGGCGGTGGTACTCGATGTTGCGCCCACGCGTCCCACAAAAATCTTGCGGTTAGCAGCAGGTGAAATCATGTTGTCCAACCGCTGAGCAGCACTCCAAAGCTGCGTGCCAATAACTAAATTATTACTTGCATCTTGAGTGATGGGCTCAGCAACCACATCTCCACTCCAGTTACTGGTGTCGAATTTAGCAGAATAAGAAACTGAATTACTGGTCACTTTGCTGCCGGTGCTCAAACCACCACCTGCAACACTTCGAGCACTGGTAGATGCTCTACTAAAAATCTCATCAAATGCGGTGAGCACCTCGCGCGCCGGCGAAGTTTTTGATGTGTTGTAAACATAATAAGTGCTTGCCTCTCCGGGCTCAGCAGCTTTTTGCCACACATTATTATTATTTACATTATTTTGATCTTTAAAAGGATTGCCTTTGACGTTATAAGGTTTTTGCCCGGGATTGGTTGGATCCGTTTCAAAGCCGCCGTATTTGGCAGCCATGAAAAACTGATTTGCCGTCCGCCGCGTAGTGTCGTCGTTTTGCGCGCCATATTCATTGACGTCAAAAAGAAAAGTCTTCACCCGGAGCCCAGGACGCTGCTTGGCCGTGTCAGCAGTCCAGCCAGAACCTCGGATGTCGTGAGTTCTCGCCCAATACGCTGAGCCCATTATTTGGCTTGTGCTTGTACCAGAAGGAACACTGTTGTTGGCGGTATTAGGATTCGCAATGCTCTGACTAGCTCCCTGCCCATCCACATACGTACCAGCAGTGTTCTTCTCAAACTTCTGTACTATACCTCGCCAGTAATTAATATCTGGAATATTATTGGCAGCACTTGCAGTGGGAAGACGATTGCCGTCGTGAGTGTTGATATCACCGACAACCACAATGTTGCTCTTCACACACGAATAATCGCTGGCATTGCTGCGACCATCCCCGTATGGATCGGTCCAAGTAGTGAAATATGGAAAACCGTCAGCCATAGTGGCCGTGATCGTTCCACTGATTGCATCAGCGCTAGGCTGAAGCCCCTGCAAATAGCGAAGCGCCTCATAATGCAACTCCCCAACCGGATCATATTTTTTGTACACTCCAGGTGTAGGCCCAGTCCGTCCGAATTTATTTAGATAATTTATAACCCCGCTGATAGCCGGCGTTGCATTGGAATCGGGGTTATCAATAAATACGCCAGTGTTGGCATTCCATTCCGCCTTCGGGTTACCCCCTGTCGGAGTGTTGTCTTGACCGTTAATGTTGTATGTCTTCGCCCCCACATACTTCATGGGCGCACGCAAAACACCACCATATCGCCCCCCAGAATTATAACTAGCCGTTTGGTCTAACAAATAACCAAAGGCTGCCAATCGAATCTGGTCGCTATATTTTTGAATTACGCCGGTGGGCTTATAATTACCGCTAGGATATTGCTTGCAGAAATTATAATTTCTAGTGTCCTGCAAAGTACCCGATGTGGAGTTACAAGCCTGCACTCGGGCGTAGAAGAATCCATCGGTATTGAAAGTACCTGCGGTAGTCGGAGGAGTCCATGTTCCTGAATAATCGAGTATGTAACACTCTTTAGCCTGCCCAGGATATGGATCTCCAAAAGTTATCGAATTACAACTCACCCCATTGTAGGCAGGCGCAACATACCAATTATTGGTAGTCCCATTCTTTTTCCCATACCAAACCATCTTGGTACCTGAAAAGGTACAAAATGCGTTCTCTGCAGAGCACAGGACGGAACTGACTGGGCGATTTCCAGTTTGCTTGGTGATTGGGCCTATAGTGCTGCCAAGCCTGTAGCCGGTGTTGTCTGTACAGTTTCCTGTCTGCGACGTGCCAAAATAAATCCTATTTAACGTGTTGGCCACATAAATATCACCGCCATTTGCATTAGCGATCATTGACGCCGGCACCGCCCCCCAATAACTACCCGCCCCACCGCCGTCTTTGGACAGTCGCTTACCAGGGAAGTTTGTAGAGTTCCACATGCAGGTAGGATCCCCGTTAGGGATAACCGCGCGCTGAAGTATGGTCAACGAAGGCGTGTCAATATATCTGTCTCCACCAGACAGCGCCAAACGAAGCATATCGATGGCTGAGTTAGACGCCCAGTTCAAAAAGTTGCCACTAAATGCATTGGTACATTTGCGCCCAGTCGCAGCTCCAACGCGATCAAATCTCTTGTAATCAGTCGCTGTTTGGCTGGCGGCGGGGGTTTCGCTGGGTGAATTGTTGTAGGAATAACAACTCTCCGCATCATAATATCCAAGATACTCCTTAGCGGTATCATAAGTATTATCCGTACTCCCACCTGGGGTATATTGAGCACCCACCGTTGGGAACTCCACAGACAGGGCAAGAGCCATGGCGGGCTTATCAACTACCACAGCAGCATAGAGAGGCTCGGTGGCAAGGGCAATGGCTGGAATGGAGGGTGGAGTACCGCTACCAATCGCAACAAATGAAACAGCGATAGCGAGTGGCGCCAATCCCCACGCGGCGTACGCAGCACGTCTACCCTTGAGCAAATTTCGAGATTTGTGAAGTGCTCGCTCGCCAAGAGCGGCTAGATTTTTAGAGAATTTTGACATGTTTATCTCACCGCTTAATTTCTATAAATCATCTGGAGCACTCCTTGAGTTTCTCCGTTGGGGCCAAAACCCATGGATGTGACCCTATACACATAAGACGGACCAGAACCAGCTGCGGGATCCGTAGTCCTATAAGACTTAACCCCATATCGATCCAGGATAGGCTCGACGATGTACCGAGGTGGTTTGGCCGGCTGCGTCCCCTTCACACCGGACGGAAAGTCTCGCCCGGTGTATGTACCCAATTCCACCGCCTTCGCACCCGTACCGGTTGCCGTGAAATCAACTGTCAGCCAAGCCGGTTTTCCAGTTTCCTTCAGCGCACATAGGCCAATGCTCTGTCCCGAATCACCGCAGTTATCAATGAACTTGGCCAGGTCCACATCGCCGCGCTTGAACACCACATTTCTCTTGTTTGTTGACGCAGCAGGAAGCCCTTCAATATCAAACTCGGCATCTATCAATCCAGCCTCGGCCCCTTGCCAGGCGATCTGCATATCTCTGTCATTACGGGTTCCCCGTTCACCCATCATGGAGATCTGTATACCGCCGACTCCCAAAATTGAAACCACAATGAGTATCAACATCACGATAATCAACGAAAGCCCCTGCTCACTCATTGATGCCGAACGTTTCTGATGTAAGGGTATTTTCGTCATTTCAGTACTCACCCTGAAAATTTCGCAAATGCACAGTAAATGTGACCACTTGCCTTAAGCGACTATCGACTGTGGGCGTGTAAGCAGTGCCGGGATCTGTTGAATTGTTGGCAAAACCCGACCCTGGTGTACCGCTTCCCGAGGCTTTGGAAACCCCCAGGGGGTAAAACGTCTGACTTGCATTATCGATAGCTGACCCAGGTGGCCCGCGTAGCACAACACCAATTCGAATGCTGCGAACGCGCTGCCAGTTGGCATAGGTGGCAGCGTCGTTGCCTGCAACCGTCAGTTGGTCTGCCCGCAAATATCGCTCGGGAATCGAGTCCGCCGAAGCAGATGGAATAGGAACCGTAGTATTTCCGGGTCCAATACCATCCACTCCGTAAAGCACTTGGAAATTCTCAACACCAGAAATAATCGGCTGTACGTCATAGGGCGCCGCCCCAGTATCCGACCGCGAACACAGAAGTGCCGGCTCGCCGTCTGATCCCACACCCACGTGGAGAATACTGACCAGTTTGTCATCCAGCCCCGTGGGGACAGCGGTTGACGCCACGCCGGCACAGTCAATCATGGTTCCATCAGAGCTTGTCGCATCTGGAGTCGATGAGCTAGTCTGATGCCGCAGCACTAGGATATCGCTGCCATAACCAACTTGCCCCGAAGTACGCACGGTGCCTGCATCCCAGGTCGCAGTGGACGTTCGGGACGCATTATTCAATCCAAAAATATTTGGGGGAGGAGCAGTCGCCCCGTAAGCTTGGTTGGCCTTGGCAGTCGTATCCGTTGCAAATTTGACATCTCTGTAACCCGCCTGCACGCCAAGGCGCTGGGTAAGGCTTTGCAGATATCGCCCGTTGTCACGCAACTGCGAAGCTGCATCCACTGCGGCGAACCCTTGGCGAGAAACCAGCAGGGCAGCAGCAGCAGCAAGCGCAATCAAGAGCCCCAACGCCATTGCCACCATCAACTCAACAAGCGTTACGCCCTTTTGGCGACTATCTTGACGTTGCGCGCCACCAGAGGCGAGAAAAGTTGACCATTTCATCATGTTGCGTTCCCACTAGTCACAGGAACTACGACATAAGGGCGGCTGCCACTGTCGTTAGCTCTTTCGAGAGCAGCGCTACCGGTTTGACTCTTGTCAGTCACAGTCCGTGTCCAGCCAATTTTGATGAACACAATTTCGTCAGCACCCGTCGCATTGCAGTTCCACTGAGGCAGTCCATTGGCGTCATAGGGCGCTCCATCGAAACAAACCGTGACACGCGCATCCGGTAGCTCAGCCGCCACGCGGGCCAACCAATCCGTCATTTCTGCGCTGGCTACATCCAACGTGGATGTACACCCAGTAGAGGCATTGGCGACTCTCATGCAGTAGCTTGGCGACGCCATCGTCATTGATGTCACCAAATACGGGTTGGCGGCAGCAGTAGTCTTGACCGCAATTTCCTTATTCCCGCGCATCATTTCCGCCAACTCACGCGCAAAGACCACCGCCTGAGCCTGGAGGCGTGCGTCGCGGTTTGCCTGGAGTGCAAATGCCTGCATGCCTACGGTTCCCAACATGCCGAAAGCCAGAATTACGATGGCGACCAAGACCTCCACCAAAGTGAAGCCCCGCTCTTCGCGCGACAAATCCACACATTGAGCGGATACTGGTTCGCGTATGTAGCCGAATGAAGATCGATATTTCATAGGCTTATCTTACGGAGCATGCCCTCTTAAGGGTAGGTGGCAGCGAGCCGTTTGTGCGTTTGGATTGACCGCCGGGCGCCAAAAAGAAGAACGGCGCTGCTCAATGAGTGAGTCTCCTCAAACGTCTACACTCCCGCGCTTTTTAATCAACTACCGACGTAACGCGATGGTGAACGTATCTGGATCATTCTGCAGTCCTCGGATCTGGACCACGGAGCGTGCGTTCTGGTTGCGGTCCCGTCGGGGGGCTTCCAGACAAGACGGATCTGACCCCAGAACATGATCGCGCAGGTAGGGTGATGTCAAGCAAGGGATCAGCCACCAAGGGCATTGACCATGACGGCCACCGCAGGGCTTTCCTCGCGGGGTAGATTGGCAAGAATCCTTGACGAATCTTCCTCTGCCTCTGCGCGCCGGATAGCCCCGCCGACAGCCTCTCCAACCCTTATCTCGCAAGCGCTTTATTGGTCTGTGCGTCACAGCGCTGGCCCGGGGCTTATCGGGAAATCACGGCGCGCGCCAGTCATACTTGTATATATCCGCAGGAAAACTTAGACAACTCCTATTGCCGCGTGTCGACCGGGATAAATCAGCCTTGTTTCTGCTCAAAGCCTGTTTGGTGTTGTCCGCATCTGCAAGGACAATGTTGTTCACCATGACCTTTCCGCAAAGCCCAGAAAATCCGCCCCCTGCCGACGCATTTGACCCGGATTCAACCCTGGCATTCCAGCGCCGCATGGAGCGAGCGCCGGAGTGGTTTTGTTCTTTTCTCGCGGGCAACAGCAGAGAAAAGAGCCGCTTGCGCCGCGAGATGGCCACCATGAAAGGCTCGGTGGTCTGGCTGGTGCAGCAGCGCCGCCAGGGCACCTGGAGTGCCGAGGAACGTGCCCACCTGCGGGATGTGATGCGG
>Ga0160495_100833_pt1 | contig 10857 bp, 12 predicted proteins | sample DID4MG_4_FD_108251 | JGI IMG/M metagenome (GOLD analysis project Ga0160495, IMG submission 108251) | Enriched soil microbial communities from UW Madison campus, WI, USA - DID2933_E24_FP4 MG | ecosystem: Environmental > Terrestrial > Soil > Unclassified | place: USA: Madison, Wisconsin | collected... | reverse complement strand
TCTTTGCATTTGATACAACGGTCTTGCGCCGAACTCAGTGGCGGATGATAGCAGATTCCATGCCACCAACCTTTAGGGTGCGCACGCAATGAGATATTTTAGGGAGGACGCGGCCTGCAGGCCGATCCCTGCGGTGCAGCGCTTGTGAAGGACTGCATTATTTTGGTGCGATTTTACTGAATTGCACCATAGAAATGCATAAATGAAGAAGAAAAACTGAACTGCCCTATTTTGGTGCCTGCGCTTTTCTGGGGCGGTGCTGGCTGCTGCCGCCGGTTCGCACCAAAGCGGTCAAGCCGAGCGACCAGGACCGGGGCCTGGCCGGTTTGGATTTAGAATCTGTCCCTACGGCGCGATGGCCAGTGCGGCTTGTCCTGGCGGGCGCCAACGATCCCCCTCAACGATCATTGATATCACTGATAGCGAATCCAGCATGAGCACTCAAGACATCCTCACCACCGCCACCCAACGCGCTGCCGACGGCCAGCTCCCCTATCGCGGCGCGGTCACCCCGGCCGAAGCACTGGCCCTGCTGCAGGGCGATGCCGCCATCAAGCTGGTCGATGTGCGCACCCGCGCCGAGCGCGACTGGGTGGGCGTAGTCCAGATCGCGCCGGCGCAACACCTGGCGGTGCAATGGAATCTCTATCCTGAGGGCAAGCCCAATCCGCAATTCCTAGAAGAGTTGCGGGCGGTCACCAACCCCGACGATGTGCTGCTGTTCCTCTGCCGTTCCGGCGTGCGCTCCAAGCACGCAGCCAAGCTGGCCAGCGAGCATGGCTATACCCAGTGCTTCGATATCCTGGAAGGCTTCGAGGGCAACAAGGACGCCGCTGGCCACCGCAAGACCGTGGAAGGCTGGTGCAAGGCGGGATTGCCGTGGGTGGGAGCCTGAACATTGAGCTGAACATCGGCCAGGAGATCGGCCAGGACAGCGGCAGCACTGCTGTCCCCAAGCGCGCTTAGCCGGGCGCCGCGTTCGCAGCCAGCACCTTCTCCAGCGACGTCAGCAACAGGACAATGGCGTCCTTGGCGTCGTCATCGTCCTGCATGGCTTCTTCCAGGCATTCCAGCAGGGCCACGATCTCGCCGCGCTGCATGGTCAGCGCCGCGCCCTTCATCCGGTGCGCCAGCTTTCCCATGGTCGCCAGGTCGCCTGACTGGTGCGCCTGTTGCAGCGCCGCCAGGTCGTGCTGCGAGGTGCTCAGGAACAGCCGCGCCAGGTCGTGTGCGTATTGCTCGCGTGGGGGTGCCGCAGCGCCCTCTTCGCCACATTCATGATCGCACCAGAGCGACAGCATCTTGCGCAGGTCAGCGGTCTGCACGGGCTTGTCGAGCATGCCATCCATGCCACCGTCAAGGCACAGGCGCACATGCGCCGCATCGGCCTCGGCGGAAATGCCGATGAGCGGCGTGTAGGGACGCTGCGGGTCTTGCTGCTCCAGCGCGCGCACCTGCCGCGCCACCTCATGGCCGGGCAGGTCCGGCAAGAAGCAGTCCAGCAGCACCAGCGCTTGCGGCTGGGCGCGGATCGCCGCCAGCGCTGCCGCGCCGTCGGCCACCGTCTGTACCTGACAGCCCAGCGATTGCAAGCGGTTCTGCATCGCATAACGAATTGTCGCCGAATCATCGACGAGCAAGACCCTTGGCTCACTGCGGTTCATTTTCTGTCTCCTTGCAGATTTACAGGTCCTTGATCTGGTATTCGATCTTGAACAGTTCGTTGTCGCTGCGCACGCCCAGCTTGCGGAACGCCGATTGTTTCTGGCCGCTGATGGTCTTGACGCTGCGCGCAAACTTGTCAGCGATGGCCGTGACCGAAAGGCCATCCAGGCAGCAGCGCAGCACTTCGCGCTCGCGCGGCGACAGACTGGGCATCTCCGAGAGCGAATCGCTGGAAGGCGGGCTGCTGCGCTTGCGACGCGCGGGGCGCGCGAGCGGCTGCTCGGGCGCAGTCGCCGGGGTGTCGCTAGCGAGCATGGCGGTGAGCTCGCGCGCCATGGCGGCGTTGAGGTATTCACGCCCGACCGCGACAGTACGAATGGCCTGCACCAGTTCGCCCAGCTCCTGCGCCTTGCCAACAAAGCCGCGCGCACCTGCCTTCATCGCCAGCGCCACCGTGGCCGGATTATTGTGGGCCGAGGTCACCAGGATCTTGCTGCGGGGGAAGCGCACGCGCAGCGCGCGGATCAGGTTGAGGCCATCGATGTCATTGCTGCCCAGCGAATAGTCGATGAGCAGCAGGTCCGCCGGCGCAGCGCGCAGCGCCGTCATCAGCTCATTGCTGGTGGCGAAGCTGCCGACCACTTCCAGATCGGGTTCCTCGGCCAGGCGAGCCGCCAGGCCATAACGGACCACTGCGTGGTCGTCGAGCAAGGCGATGCGCATCCGCGATGCCAGTGTCCATATCATGCTGCTGTCCTGTCCCCGTTTTCTTGTGTGGCGTCCATGGTGTCGTTTCGCACTGACGCCGGCTTCCTGCTTGCGATGCAGCACAGGCGCTATTGTCCCGTAGCATGAGCATTTGCCGCATAAGAATCGTCTCAAAAAACCACAGTCAAAGCAGGATTTGTCATCATCGCGGGCCAGAGTATCCCAAGCGCTAAGAGACTTGCCAGTCGTCATTCGGGTCTCTTCCGCCTGCGCATGTATGAAGTAACAACAAGCGCATGAAACAAGCGCAGAAAACAAGGCGATCAGGCCTTGCGCTTCACTTCGGCAGCAGGTCATGACAACCACAATGCAGGGGTTGGCGTTAAGCTCCCAGAGCTGCGGCTGCGGCTGCGGCTGCGGCTCATTACACTTTATTACAGCCGGGCTGGTGGCCTTTCTCCATACTGGCCTCCACGATTTTCTCAACTGCGAGGCTCATTCATGCGCCCGTTACGCCAAACCCTACCAGCCGCCCCATCGGCGCGCTGGCGTACGCTGTTCGTGCTGGCCCTGCTGACGCCCCATCTGCCGCTGGCGCAGGCGGGCGCACCGACTGCCGGGACGGCGCCGCTGACGGAACAGGAACGTGCACTGCACGTGCTGAACCGGCTGGCCTATGGCCCACGCCCGGGCGATCTGGAAGATGTCGAGCGCGTGGGCATCAAGCGCTACATCGACCAGCAACTGCATCCCGAACGCATTCCCCTGCCGGCACAGTTGCAGGCCTCGCTAGCGGCCCTGCCTGGCTTGCAGATGACGCCGGCGCAATTGTTCGTGGACTATGGCCCGCCCTCCTTCGACAAGAGCGCCAGCAAGGAAGAGCAGCAGGCCGCACGCCAGCGCGCGCCGCGCGAGCTGACCCCGCAATTCCACATGGCGCGGCTGCTGCAGGCCACCGAGAGCCCGCGCCAGCTGGAAGAAGTGATGACCGAGTTCTGGGCCAATCACTTCAATGTCTTCGAGGGCAAGGAATGGGTGCGCTATTGGGTGGGCGATTATGAAAAGAACGCCATCCGCCCCTACGCGCTGGGCAATTTCCGCGATCTGCTGGGCGCGGTGGCGCATCACCCGGCCATGCTCTACTACCTCGACAACTGGCTCTCCAGCGGTGCTGGCACACGTGGTGCGCGTGGCCGCTTCAAGGGTCTCAACGAGAACTACGCCCGTGAACTGATGGAGCTGCACACCCTGGGCGTGGACGGCGGCTACCAGCAAGCCGATGTGATCACGCTGGCACGCATCCTGTCGGGCTGGACCATCGACGTCAATGCGATGAAGGCCGGCGCTGCGCCCTTCTCGTTCGCCGCGCAGCGCCACGATGAGAGCCCCAAGATCTTCCTCGGCAAGCCGCTGGCGGCCACCGGCTACCAGGAAGGCGAGGCTGCGCTCGACATCCTGGCCAACCATCCCGCGACGGCGCGCTTCATCTCGACCCAACTGGTGCAGTATTTCGTCTCCGACCAGCCCGATCCGGCGCTGGTGAAAAAGCTGACGCAGACTTTCCTGGCCACCCATGGCGATCTGCGCGCTGTGCTCAAGACCCTGTTCGACAGTCCTCAGTTCTGGGCGCGCGGCAATTACCAGACCCAGTTCAAGACGCCCTACCAGTTCGTGGTCTCGGCCTTGCGCGCCAGTGATATCCGGGTGCGCAATGCCAAGCCGGTCAACGGCGCGCTGGCACAGTTCGGCATGCCGCTGTATGGCTGGCTCACGCCGGAAGGCTACAAGTATTCGCAGGCGGCCTGGCTCAATCCGGATGCGCTGCTGCGGCGGATCAACTTCGCCGGCAACCTGGTCAACGGCAAGTCGCCGATCGCCCGCCCCGAGGGCGAAGCGCCACCGTCGAACGCCGATGCGCAGCCGGTCGATCCGCAACAGTTGCTGCGCACCCTGGGACCGGCCCTCGCGCCGCAAGCGCTGGACAAGATCCTGGCCGCCCCCGGGAACGTGCAGGCAGGCCTGATCCTGGGCAGCCCCGATTTCATGAAACGCTGATCCCAGTGCGAGGACCGCCATGAACCGTCGTGATTTCATCCGCTATCTCGGAGCCGCCACCAGCGGCGCGATCGTGCTACCGGTCGGCTTGTCCGGTTGCGCCGTTGCCCCTACCAGCGACAAGCGCATCAGCCGCGCCACACAAGCGCCGCTGGCCTATGGTTCACCGACGCCGCGCACACACGCCAATGGCGATGGTGCGCCGCGCATGATCGTGGTGTTCCTGCGCGGCGCAGTCGATGGCCTCAACGTGGTGGTGCCACATGGCGATCCGGAGTACTACCACGCCCGCCCCAGCATTGCCGTGGCGCGTCCGGGCCAGGCCAATGGTGTGCTCGACCTGACCGGCTACTTCGGCCTGCATCCTGCCCTCGCGCCACTGCTGCCCTACTGGGAAGGCGGGCAACTGGCCTTCGTGCATGCTTGCGGCTCCCCGGACGGCTCGCGCTCGCACTTCGAGGCGCAGGACTACATGGAAACCGGCACGCCCGGACAGCACACCACCCGCGACGGCTGGCTCAATCGCCTCATGGGCTACCTGCCACCCTCGGAGTCGCCCTTGCAGGCGCTCAATGTGGGCGACGCTACCCCGCGCATCCTCAGCGGCCACAACGTCGTGGCCAACCTGCAGACGGGACGCGCAGCCACGCGTCCCGGCCTGATCGACCAGCCGCGCATGATGCAAGCCTATGGCCCCCTCTACGAGGGCGACGACGCCATCGCCAAGGCCTATCGCGACGGCATCGCCGCTCGCCACGAGCTGATGGCCGAGATCAACAGCCAGGAACAGCAGATGGCCAATAACGGTGCACCGCTGCCCAATGGCCTGTCGATGGATACGGCGCGCCTAGGACGCCTGATGCGCCACGATCCGCGCATCCGCCTGGCCTTCCTCGCCGTGGGCGGCTGGGATACCCACATCAACCAGGGCAATGGCACCGGCCAGTTGGCCGCACGGCTGTCGCCTCTGGCCACCGGCCTGGCCACGCTGGCGCACGAGCTGGGGTCGGCCTTCAATGACACGGTGATCGTGGTGATGTCGGAATTCGGGCGCACCTTCCGAGAGAATGGCAATGGCGGCACCGATCACGGACACGGCAATGCGATGTGGCTGATGGGCGGCAATCTGCGCGGCGGCAAGATCTACGGCCACTGGCCGGGGCTGCATCAGGCGGCCTTGAATGAAGGGCGTGACCTGGCGATCACGACCGACTTCCGCGCGGTCTTGTGTTCACTGTCGCAGCGGCACATGCGCATCTCCGATCAGGCATTGGAGAAGATTTTTCCGCAATACGCGTCGGGCGGCAAAGGATTGCCTGATCTCTTGATCTGACATCGCTGCGATCACCGAAACTCGGGGTGCAAAAAAACCGCATCGGTGTGTGGATGCGGTCTTTGATTGCGGCAGCGCCTGTCAGCTCTAAGCGCTACTCTGCTTCGGCCATCCAGGCCGCCTGAATGGCTTCCAGGATGCGCTCGCCCGAACGATTGGGATCATCCTCGAATCCCTCCAGCTCCATCACCCAGCGATGCAGGTCGGTGAAGCGGATGGTCTTGGGATCGATCTCGGGAAACTTGTCGTAAAGCTCCTCGGCGATCTGCTGGGTATCAGTCCATTTCATGTCGCTCTCCCCGGCGCATTGTGCGCCGAACGTGAATCCCGGAAGATCAGTGATTTTCCGAGGCGTGATTGATGGTGTACTTGGGGATTTCGACGGTCAGGTCGTCTTCTCCCAGCACCACCTGGCAGGACAGGCGAGACGTGGCTTCCAGGCCCCAGGCCATGTCCAGCAGGTCTTCTTCCTTGTCGGTCGGATCATCGGGGGTGGCGGAGCCTTCGCGGATGAGGCGGTGGCCGGTGGTACAGGCGCAGGACTTCTCGCAGGCGTGTTCGCTGTCGATGTCGCTGTCCAGCAGCGCATCGCACAGGGTATTGCCAGCGGGGGCATCGATCACCGAGCCTTCGGGGCAGAGGACCGGATGGGGGAGGATGACGATCTGGGGCATGGTGGCTCTCGTGTCTTGGTGTCTTGTCTAGAGTGTGCGGGTGAAGAAATCGCTCAGGCGACTTCATCCAGTTTCTTGCCGGCCAGCGCGGCGTGGACACTACGGTCCATGCGCCGTGCGGCGAATTCTTCGGTGCCTTGCGCCAGTGCCTCCACCGCTGCCTTGATGGCGAGATGGTCGCTGCCTTGCGCGGCGGCGGTCACGGCCTCGATCTGGGCTTCGATGGCGATACGCTCCGCGTCGCTCAGCAAGGCGGCATCGACCTGCAGCGCCGAGCGGGTGGCCAGGACGATGCGTTCGGCTTCGACCTGTTCTTCGCGCAGGGCACGGCGTTGCATGTCTTCATCGGCCGAGCTGAAAGACTCCTGCAGCATGCGCGCGATCTCGTCGTCACCCAGGCCATACGAGGGCTTCACGGTAATGGAGGCTTCCACGCCCGAGGTCATCTCGCGCGCCGACACGGCCAGCAGACCATCGGCATCGACTTGGTAGGTCACGCGAATGCGCGCTGCGCCGGCGGTCATCGGCGGAATGCCGCGCAGCTCGAAGCGCGCCAGCGAACGACAGTCAGCGACCAGCTCGCGCTCGCCCTGCACCACGTGGACCGCCATGGCCGTCTGGCCATCCTTGAAGGTGGTGAATTCCTGAGCACGTGCGCAAGGGATGGTGGAGTTGCGCGGAATGACCTTCTCGGCCAGGCCGCCCATGGTCTCGATGCCCAGCGACAGCGGGATCACGTCCAGCAGCAGCCAGTCGTCGCCAGGGGCGCGGTTGCCGGCCAGCAGGTTGGCCTGCACGGCCGCGCCCAACGCGACGACCTTGTCGGGGTCGATGTTGGACAGCGGATTGGTCTTGAAGAATTCGCCCACGGCACGGCGGATGTGCGGCATGCGGGTAGCGCCCCCGACCAGCACGACGCCATCGACGTCTTCCACGGTCAGGCTGGCATCGCGTAGGGCCTTGCGCACCGGGCTCATGGTCTTGGCGACCAGGTGCTGGGTGATCTCGTTGAATTGCGCGGCGGTGATCGTCAGATGGACTTCCTCGCCGGACCTGAGCACGGCGTCGATCTGCACTTCATCCTTGCTGGAGAGCAGTTCCTTGACCTCGCGCGCCTTGACCATCAAGAGGCGCGTGTCTTCATCCGACAACGGCTGCAGTTGCGCTTCGTGGCTGATCCAGCAGAACAGGCGATGGTCGAAATCATCACCGCCCAGCGCCGAGTCGCCGCCTGTAGCCAACACTTCGAACACGCCGCGCGTGAGCTTGAGGATGGAAATATCGAAGGTGCCGCCGCCCAGGTCATAGACCGCGAAGACGCCTTCGGACGAGTTGTCCAGGCCATAGGCAATGGCTGCCGCAGTCGGCTCGTTGAGCAGGCGCAGCACATTGAGGCCGGCCAGTTGCGCGGCATCCTTGGTGGCCTGGCGCTGGGCGTCGTCGAAGTAGGCCGGCACGGTAATGACCGCGCCGACCAGGTCGTCGCCCAGGGCATCCTCGGCGGTCTGGCGCAGCGTGGCCAGGATCTGGGCCGACACTTCCACCGGGCTCTTCACGCCGGCCACGGTCTTGATCTGCACCATGCCAGGCTGATCCTGGAAGTCATAGGGCATGTTCTCGGCGTGGGCGATGTCCTTCAAGCCACGGCCCATGAAGCGCTTGACCGAGACGATGGTATTGCGCGGATCAGTGGTCTGCGCAGCCTGCGCCTTGTAGCCGATGTTGGCGTGACCATTGGGCAGGTAACGCACCACCGAAGGCAGCAGCACGCGGCCATCGTCATCGGCCAGGACTTCAGGAATGCTGTTGCGCACGGTCGCCACCAGCGAATTGGTGGTACCCAGGTCGATGCCGACGGCCAGACGACGCTGGTGCGGCGCAGTGGACATGCCCGGTTCGGAAATCTGCAATAAAGCCATAGGAATTGGACTCGTCGTGGAACGGTGTTGGGCGATGTGACTCGCCGTTATTCAGGTAAGGCCATCCGGATGCCCAGGCCGATGAAGGCGCAGCCTGCCAGGCGGTTCAGATGGACGGAAGCTGTAGCGCGACGGCGGAAATACGCACCGACCGCGCCCGAAAAAAGTGCGATGGCGCTAAAGATGGCGAAGGCCTGGGCGATGAAGACCAGCGCCAGCACCAGCATCTGCAAGGCCTCATGGCCAGCGTCCCGCTGCACGAACTGCGGCAGGAAGGCGATGAAAAACAGCGTCACCTTGGGATTGAGCATGTTGGCCAGCACGCTTTGCCAAAAGATGCGGCGCAGCGGCGCGGCAGCGGTGCCCTGCCCGTCTGCGCTCAGGGCGATGCCAGCGGAGGCTGAACGCAGCGTGCGCACGCCAAGATAGGCCAGGTAAGCCGCGCCCGCATATTGCAGGGCATGGTAGGCAGGCGGATAGGCCTTGATCACAGCGGCGAAGCCCAGCACGGCCAGCAGCGTGTGGAAGATCAGTCCCGAACAGAAGCCGGCAGCGGCCACCAGTCCAGCCTTGCGGCCCTGGGCGATGCCGCGCGTGAGCACGTAGAGGTTGTCCGGGCCGGGGGCCAGGGTCAGCGTCATCGCGGCCAGCAGGAACAAGAACAGATCAGGCATGGGCGGCTCCGGAGTTCAACCTTCGATCAGGGCGAAGGCATCGCCGATCTCGGCACCGAACTTGTCGAGGAACATCAGCTGGCGCACCAGCTTGCCGGCAGCGGCATAATCACCGGCATCCAGCAAGGCTTCGATGCGGCCGGTCTCGGCCTTCTTCTCGGCCAGCAGTTCGCTATTGAGCTGTTCCAGCGCGTCGAGGTCCTTGGCGGCCTTGGCGTCATCCAGCGTCTCGCGCCATTCCATCTGCTGCATCAGGAAGGCCGGCGCCATGGCGGTATTGGATTCGGTCTGCAGGTCCACCCCATGCAGCTCGCACAGGTAGCGCGCGCGTTTCAAGGGATTCTTCAGTGTCTGGTAAGCCTCGTTGGCGCGGGTGGCCCACTGCATGGCCACGCGCTTTTCGGCGTCGCTGGCGTGGACGAACTTGTCCGGATGGGCCTGGCTCTGCACACGATGGAAAGCCTGCTCCAGCGCCTTCAGATCGATGGCGAAGCGTTGCGGCAACTGGAACAGATCAAAGTGGTTTTGCATGGCTGAAAAATAAAAAGCCTGTCGGACTGCAACAGGCTTGGCACATCTGGGACGGCGTAAGGTGACCGGGTCAACCCCGAGCGGGAGCAATCACGAGGCTGTCACGGTATTGGCTAAGCACTGACCACGCACGGCAAAGCCGGTGCGACGGCATCGACAAGGATCAGATACAGATCAGATGCGGAAGCTCTCGCCGCAGCCGCACTCGTCCTTGACGTTGGGGTTCTGGAACTTGAAACCTTCGTTCAGGCCTTCGCGGGTGAAGTCCAGCTCGGTTCCGTCAATGTAGGGCAGGCTCTTGGGATCGACGAAGACACGCACGCCGCGCGACTCAAAGACGGTGTCCTCGGCCGATTGCTCGTCCACGTACTCCAGCTTATATGCCAGGCCGGAGCAGCCGGTGGTGCGCACGCCCAGGCGCAGGCCGATGCCCTTGCCACGGCGCTCCATGTAGCGGCTGATGTGTTTTGCTGCCTTCTCTGTCAACGTGATTGCCATGATGCTTGCCTTACGAAATCGAAAACCGCGGATACCTGCCGTCGCAAAAAGCCGATCAGGCTGCCTTCTGTTCCGCGCCGTGCTTGGCCTTGTAGTCCTGCACTGCAGCCTTGATGGCGTCTTCGGCCAGGATGGAGCAGTGGATCTTCACCGGCGGCAGGGCCAGTTCTTCGGCGATCTGGGTGTTCTTGATGGACAGGGCTTCGTCCAGGGTCTTGCCCTTGACCCACTCGGTCACCAGCGAGGACGAGGCGATGGCCGAACCGCAGCCATAGGTCTTGAACTTGGCATCCTGGATGACGCCATCGGCGCCCACCTTGATCTGCAGCTTCATCACGTCGCCGCAGGCCGGGGCGCCGACCATGCCGGTGCCGACCGTGTCGTCGCCCTTTTCGAAGGCGCCGACGTTGCGGGGATTTTCATAGTGATCGAGTACTTTTTCCGAATAAGACATGTTCTTGCTCCCTAGATGATGGTTTCGACCATCGCCCCTGCCCTGCTCTGGCTGCTGGCGATGGCTGGCAGTATTCTGATTAGTGGGCCGCCCACTGGATGGTGGACAGGTCCACGCCGTCCTTGTACATATCCCACAGCGGGGACAGTTCACGCAGCTTGCCGACCTTGCTCTTGATCAGATCGATGGTGAAGTCGATGTCTTCCTCGGTGGTGAAGCGACCGATGGTGAAACGGATCGAGCTGTGCGCCAGTTCGTCGCTGCGGCCCAGGGCGCGCAGCACGTAGGACGGCTCCAGGCTGGCCGAGGTGCAGGCCGAGCCGGAGGAGACGGCGATATCCTTGAT
>Ga0160495_100832_pt1 | contig 10885 bp, 11 predicted proteins | sample DID4MG_4_FD_108251 | JGI IMG/M metagenome (GOLD analysis project Ga0160495, IMG submission 108251) | Enriched soil microbial communities from UW Madison campus, WI, USA - DID2933_E24_FP4 MG | ecosystem: Environmental > Terrestrial > Soil > Unclassified | place: USA: Madison, Wisconsin | collected... | reverse complement strand
GTTCTTACTGGGCTCGATCATGGTCTTGCTTCCATCGTCTACCGCCCGTTATCTTCCTTTTGCCCAACATTACCAATAGTCACTCAGCGCCAGCATGCTACCAATTGGTTTCCGTATAATGAACTCTAGCGGAAACTGTTCCGATGAGGAACACACTCAGGGAGAACGAAATGTCACTGTCCACCCGTATCGCACCGCATCTCGCCTATTTGAGGCGTTTTTCCCGGGCTGTGACGGGTTCCCAGACATCCGGCGATGCCTATGTGGCCGCCATGCTGGAAGCGCTCGTCGCCGATATATCCCTTTATCCGCAGGGCCGTAGCGATCGGAATGCCCTTTACCGGCTCTATTGCACGCTGTTCGAGAACCTCGACATCGCGCTGCCGGAAAACACCTCTCCATTCGGCTGGGAGCGGCAGGCCGCGGCCAACCTTGCCAATCTGCCGCCGGCAGAGCGCAAGGCCTTCCTGCTTGTTGCCGTCGAAGGCTTCGACGTTGCCGAGGGCGCCGATATTCTTGACGTTTCGGAGGAAGAGTTCGCCGCACTTCTGGAAGAAGCGTCCCGTGATATTTCCAGCCAGGTCGCGACCGATATCATGATCATCGAGGACGAACCGTTGATAGCCATGGACATCGAAGACATGGTCCGGGGTCTCGGGCACAACGTGACGGGTATCGCCCGCACGCATGCGGAAGCCGTGGAGCTCTACAATCGTACCGCGCCTAGCATGGTGCTGGCCGATATCCAGCTCGCCGACGGCAGCTCGGGGATCGATGCGGTCAACGACATCCTCAAGACCAGCACGATCCCGGTGATCTTCATCACCGCCTTCCCGGAACGCCTGCTGACAGGCGAAAAGCCGGAACCGGCCTTCCTTGTCACCAAGCCATTCAATCCAGACATGGTGAAGGCACTGATCAGTCAGGCCCTGTTCTTCGATGAGCAGTCCCGCCTGTCGAAATCGGCCTGACACGACAGGCTCCTACAAAAAGGCCCGCTTGCGCGGGCCTTTTTCATTTCAGTCTCGTGGCCGGGCTCAAAGTGCAGCGACGACGATGACTTCAACCAGGTAATCCGGCGTGGCGAGCTTGGATTCGCCGGTGGCGCGGGCCGGCGTGTGGCCCTGCGGCGCCCAGGCGTCCCAGACGGCGTTCATCTTGGAGAAGTCTGCCATGTCGGCCAGCCAGATCTGGGCGGAAAGGATGCGGGTCTTGTCGGTTCCGGCAAGCGCCAGCAGGCGGTCCACTTCAGCCAGGGCCTGCTTCGTCTGTTCGGCAACGTCGGAGCCGGCTTCGCCGACCTGACCGGCCAGATATACGGTGCCATTGTGCACGACGGCCTGGCTCATGCGCGGGCCGGTTTCAAAGCGTTTGATGTCCATGTCTCGTTCCTGTCAGGTGTGGGAAATCTGTCCGCAAAAGCGGTAGCCGTCTATACGGGGCCACCGGCAGCGACGCCAGTGGCAAAATCCGCCGGCACGGATTCGGCCGGCGGATTGTCGCGTCACGCGACGCGTTTGCGCCGTTCGATGCGGGCGCGAATGGCGTCCACGTCAACGCGCGGCGTCGCGGCAAACAGCGTCTTGGTGTAATCGTGCTGCGGGTCGTCGAAGACCTGATCGCGGCTGCCATATTCAACGGCCTCACCGAAATACATGACCATCACATCGTCGGCGATATGGCGCACGACCGAAAGGTCATGACTGATGAAGACATAGGTCAGCTGGAACTCGTCCTGCAGATCCGCGAGCAGGTTGAGCACCTGTGCCTGCACCGACAGATCGAGCGCGGAAACCGGCTCGTCCAGCACCAGAAGGCGCGGATTGAGCATCAGCGCGCGGGCGATGGCCACACGCTGGCGCTGGCCGCCCGAGAACATGTGCGGGTAGCGCCCGTAATGCTTCTCCTCGAGGCCGACCTTCCTGAGCATCGCCATGGCCCGATCGCGCCGCTCGCCGGCCGGGACCTTGGTGTTGATGACCAGCGGCTCGGTGAGGATATCGCCGATCTTCTTGCGCGGATTGAGCGAACCATAGGGGTTCTGGAAGACGATCTGCACCTTGCTGCGCATTTCCGGCGTCAGCGGCTCGCTGGCAATGTCGATCCTGCGGCCGTCGATGAGCATTTCGCCCGAGGTGATCGGGTCGATCATCGTGATCATGCGTGCCACGGTGGACTTGCCGCAGCCGCTTTCGCCGACGATGGCGAGCGTCTTGCCCTGCTCGACCTTGAAGCTCACGCCCTTGACGGCATGAACGGTCTTGGACGGTTTCAGCATACCGCCGGGGATATGGTAGTCACGCTTCAGATTCTTGGCTTCGAGAACTGGGGTCATCGCAAGGCTCCCGCGAAAATCTCGGCGTCGGTCAGCTTTTCCGTGATCGTCGGCAGGCGTCCGCCCGTTGCGTTTTCCGGCAAAGCTGCCAGAAGGGCCTTGGTGTAGACGCTTTTCGGAGCCGAGAAGAGCGACAGCACATCGGCTTCCTCTATCTGGCGGCCCTTGTACTGCACGATGACGCGGTCGGCGGTTTCGGCGACGACGCCCATGTCGTGGGTAATAATGATGAGGCCCATGCCGTGTTCGGCCTGGAGCTTCATCAGGAGGTCGAGGATCTGCTTCTGGATCGTCACGTCGAGCGCGGTGGTCGGCTCGTCGGCGATCAGGAGCTTCGGATTGCAGGCAAGCGCCGTCGCGATCATTACACGCTGGCACTGACCGCCCGACATCTGGTGCGGGAAGTGGCCGAGGCGCTCTTCCGGGTTCGGAATACCGACGGACTGGAAGAGCTCGATTGCACGGTCCCGCCGCGCCTTGCGCGAGAGATCGGTATGGATGCGCAGGACTTCCTCGATCTGGTAACCGACCGTGAAGCACGGATTGAGGCTGGCGATCGGTTCCTGGAAGATCATGGCGATGTCCTTGCCGATGATCTTGCGGCGCTCTGCATCCGACATCGCCCGCATGTCACGGCCGTTGAAGGTCAGAACGTCCGCCGTCACCTTCGCCGTCCAGGGCAGAAGCCCCATGGCGGCGAGCATGGAGACCGACTTGCCCGAACCGGATTCTCCGACGATGGCGAGAACCTCGCCATCGTCGACCTTGAGCGAGACACCGTCCACCGCGCGGAAGGGGCCGGAGGCCGTCTGGAATTCGACGGTGAGGTTTTTGACTTCGAGAAGCGACATCAGGACCTCTTAAGCTTGGGATCGAGGGCGTCGCGCAGGCCGTCACCCATGAGGTTGATGGCAAGCACGGTGATAAGGATGGCAAGGCCGGGGAACGTGACGACCCACCAGGCGCGCTGGATGAATTCACGCGCTTCGGCGAGCATCGTGCCCCATTCCGGTGTCGGCGGCTGGGCGCCCATGCCGAGGAAGCCGAGGGCCGCCGCATCGAGGATCGCCGCCGAGAAGGCGAGCGTTGCCTGGACGATCAGCGGTGCCAGACAGTTGGGCAAAATGGTCAGGAACATCAGGCGCAGCGTGCCCGCGCCGGCGACCTTCGAGCCGACGACATAGTCCTTCGACTTTTCGGTCATGACCGCCGCGCGCGTCAGACGCACGAAGTGTGGCTGGTTGACGAGCGAGATGGCGATCATGGCGTTGACCAGGCCAGGTCCCAGAACAGCCACCAGCACGAGCGCCAGCAACAGCGAGGGAAACGCCAGGATGATGTCCATGATGCGCATGATGAACGTATCGACCTTGCCGCGGAAGTAGCCCGCGACAAGACCGATCAGCACGCCCGAGACCACCGACAGCGTGACGACGACAAGGCCGATGAACAGCGAGAAGCGCGCGCCGTAGATGATGCGCGAAAGGATGTCGCGCCCGACTGCATCCGTGCCTAGGATGTGCCCCCAACTGCCGCCCTGCTGGAATACCGGGGGCATGAGGAGAAGGTCACGATTCTGGATGCTCGGACTGTGCGGAGCAACCAAGGGCGCGAAGATCGCCATGAACAGGATAAAGAGGAAGACAAAGAGGCCGATGACGGCGCCCTTGTTGCGTGAGAAGTAATACCAGAATTCGGAAAGGCCGGAGGGCGGCGTGCCACCCGTCTTGGTTTCGGCCGTGTTCTGAACGATGCTCATGGGCCGTCTCCTAGTGCCGGATGCGCGGGTTGATCCAGCCGTAAAGCAGGTCGACCACGAGGTTGACGATCATGATGACGCCGGCAATCAGCATCAGGCCACCCTGCACCACGGCATAGTCGCGCTTGAAGACGCTATCGACCATCCACTTGCCGATGCCCGGCCAGGAGAAGATCGATTCCGTGAGAATGGCGCCCGCAAGCAGTACGCCGACCTGCAGGCCGATCGTGGTGATGACGGGGATCATGGCATTGCGCAGGGCGTGCACGCCGATCACGCGGAACGGCGAAAGACCCTTGGCGCGGGCGGTGCGGACATAGTCCTCGCCGAGCACCTCGAGCATGGCCGAACGCGTCTGGCGTGCGATGACCGCCAGCGGGATCGTCGCCAGCACGGTTGTCGGCAGGATCAGATAGGTCACCGCTGACTTGAAGGCGCCCGCCTGCCCAGAGATCAGGCTGTCGATCAGCATGAACCCCGTCACCTGCGGGAAGAAGTACATGAAGGATATGCGCCCCGAAACCGGTGTCCAGCCGAGATAGCCGGAGAAGAAGATGATGAGCAGAAGCCCCCACCAGAAGATCGGCATCGAATATCCGATCAGCGCGACGCCCATGATCGATTGGTCGAGCCAGGTCCCACGCTTCACCGCAGCAAAGACGCCGGCGGGAATGCCGAGCAGCACCGCGACAATGATCGCACAGAACGCCAGTTCCAGCGTCGCCGGAAAGAGCTGCAGGAAATCGTCCAGAACCGGGCGCTTGGTCACGATGGACGAACCGAAGTCGCCGGTGAGCAGGCCGGTGAGATAATCGAAGTACTGGATGTATATCGGCCGATCGAGCCCCAGCTGGTGCATGATCTGGGTATGCCGTTCCGGCGACATCACGCGTTCGCCCGACATCAGCATGACCGGGTCGCCCGGCAGAAGTCGAATGAAGGAGAACGCGATGATCGATACCCCGAGGAACGTGGGTATCAGGACGGCGAGCCGTCCGAAGATAAAGCGAAACATGGGAGCCAATCCCTTCTTATTTTTGAAAAACCGGCGGCCCGAAAATCTCGGGCCGCCGGCCATTGCACGCTCTTTGCGGCGTGCCGTTCTTCCGTGCGATCTTACTCGGCGATATCGACACCGTCAAAGCGGTGAATGCCGAGCGGGTCCATCTTGAAGCCCGTGACCTTCTTGCTCATGGGAACGACGACGAGCGAGTGGTCCAGCGTGTTCCAGGGCGCCTCGCGCTTGAACACGACCTGCGCCTGTTCATAGAGCTTCGTACGCTCGCCGATGTCGGCGGTTTCCTTCGCCTTGGTCACCAGCGCATCGAACTCCTCGTTGCACCACTGAGCGCGGTTGTTGCCGCCCACGGCATCACAGCCGAGCAGGGTATCGAGGAAGTTGTCCGGGTCGCCGTTGTCACCCGTCCAGCCCAGGATGGCCGCGCCGTCGCGGTCCTTGGCGGACGAGAGCTTCAGGTACTCGGCCCATTCGTAGGAGACGATCTCGGCCTCGACGCCGATCTTGGCGAGGTCGGCCTGCATCAGTTCTGCTGCACGACGCGCGTTCAGCATGTACGGACGGGCGACCGGCATGGCCCAGATCTTCATCTTGAGGCCGGAGACGCCAGCGTCTTCGAGCATCTTCTTGGCCGCTTCCGGATCGTACTTGTCGTCTTCGACGGCATTATTGTACGACCACATGGTCGGCGGGATCGGGTTCTTTGCAACTGTCGCCGCGCCCTGGAAAACGGCGTCGACGATGGCCTGGCGGTTAACGGCCATGTTGAGTGCCTTGCGGACCTCGACCTTGTCGAACGGCGGAACCAGCGTGTTGTAGGCGAGGTAGGCGACGTTAAGGCCTTCCTGCTCGACAACCGTCAGGTTCTCATCCTTCTTGAGCTCTTCCACGTCAGCCGCATTCGGATAGGCCATGATGTGGCACTCACCGGCCTTCAGCTTCTGCGCACGAACGGCAGCGTCCGTAGTGATGGCGAAGACGAGGTCGTCGACCGGCTGCTTGCCGTTCCAGTAGTCCTGGTTGGCCTTGTAGCGGATCGCCGCGTCGGTCTGGTAGGCGACGAAGGTGAACGGACCGGTGCCAAGCGGCTGCTGGTTCAAAAGCTCCATCTTGCCGTCAGCCTGCAGCTTGTCGGCATATTCCTTGGAGAGGATCGAGGCGAAGTCCATGCCGAGGTTCGCCAGGAACGGCGCTTCGGGACGCTTCAGCACGAACTTGACTGTGAGATCGTCGACTTTCTCGATCTTTTCGATGAGTTCCGGGAAGCCCATGCCCGCGAAGTATTCCCAGGAAGCGCCGGCAACATACTTGTTCCAGGCATTGTCTTCCTTGTACTGGCGCTCGAACGAGAAGATGACGTCGTCGGCGTTCAGCTCGCGGGTCGGTGTGAAGTACTCGGTCGTCTGGAACTTGACGCCCGGGCGAAGCTTGAAGGTGTATTCCTTGCCGTCAGCCGAAACTTCCCAGCTCTCGGCGAGGCCCGGCTCCAGTTCGGTGCTGCCATGCTTGAACTCGACGAGGCGGTTATAGGCGGTGCGAGATGCGGCATCGAAGGTCTGACCGCCGGTGTAAAGGCCGGGGTCGAAACCTTCCGGCGACGCTTCCGAGCAATAGACCAGAGTCTTCGACCAGGCGGCCGTCGCCATCATCGAGGCGAGCGCCGTCGCTGCGAGGAGAGTAGTCAGCTTTTTCATAGTGAGCTTCCCAGGTTTGCTTTTTTGTTCTCTTGTCAGGCTCATGCGCATGTCCTGCGCCAGCCTTGGGCTGGATGGAACGACATTTGCCGCCGGATTGCAATAAGTCGGACCACAATTTTGTCCAAACGGAAAAAACCGGAAGAACATCCTTCTCCACAGCCTCGATACTGGTCGCAGGTCCCGCGGAACCGGGCATTCCGGTCACATGTTATGCTTCCATTTCTGACTGGCGGGGCGGCAATACACCACAGCGTAGACTGGAAGCGGCACCACACGGCCCCAACTTAAATTATCCATACAACTCAACACATTGTGCTGATATCTCCGAGAAAACTGGAGAGACACCATGAATTTGTCCCGCAAAACCCTTTGCTGCCAGAGATTGCGGCGTTAGATTGCTCACGTGGACTCTGGGGGTGGACGCCACGTGATTGCATTGAACGAACATTTCAGAAGGTATGATTTTGAAAGCGACCTTGAGAAGGCTCTCAACCGTGTCGATTTCTTCCGTATCTTTCACACGATGGCTCTTCGGTACGGCTTCGAGCATTTTGGCGTGCTGCAGCTGACGAACGAGCATGAGACGAGCCTGCTGGCGCAGCGGCTGACGCTGCACGACCTGCCCGCCGGCCTTGCCGAAGCCTATGACAAGCGCCATCGCTTCAACGACAGCGACCTCTTCAAGAGCTTCTATGTCTCCACGATCTCCACGGTCTGGCGTGATGGAGATCCCGCTGCGGACCAAGGCAGTCCGCATGAAAGTTTTCTCGACCAGATCGGTTTCGACATGGCGCTGTCCGTGCCGGTGCACTCTGTCGCCGGGACGCGGTTTGTGATTCTATTTCTCGGCGATGGCGATGACATAGGCAGAACCGAGCATTTCGAGATCTGCTACGAGGCGGCCTGCGCCTTCGACTATTTTCATCGACAGGTCCTCGCCAACAAGGCGGGCATGGGCCTCACGCCACGCGAAACGGAGATCCTGCGCTGGATTTCCTACGGCAAGACCGCCAGCGAGATCGCGCTTATCGTCTCGGTCTCGGAGCATACGGTCAACTCGCACACCGCGACGATCCTGAAGAAGCTCGATGTGGTCAATCGCACGCAGATGGTGGCCAAGGCGATCCGCGAACAGATCATCCAGTAACACTGTAAGAGAATGGTACAGCGTTTGGGATAGTAGACTTAGGGACTTGTTAATATTCACCGTCTGGACAAGAGTAGTCGCGGCGAGACCAAAGCGTTCGCAAACAGGTTCATTCCCACCATGGCAGCACACGTAAATATTCTGCTCGTTGATGACGACCCGGCTGAAAACGTCATTCTCAGCGCTCTGATGCGCAAGGTCACGAGCTACGCGATCACTCTGCACTATGTGGAAACGATCGATGGGGCGCTGGATTTCATCCGCTCTTCGGGCATCGCACTGGATATGATCCTGATGGACAACCGGCTTCAACCGCAGGCCGATTTCCGGGAAACCGTGCCGGAACTGCGCCGCGCCGGTTATATCGGCCCGGTCGGCGTCATCTCGTCATCGATCAGCGACGCCTATTTCCAGAAAATCGACGACTACGGGGTCGACTTCCGTATCGACAAGGCCGAACTCGATCCTACCGCGATCGAATTCCTCCTGCGGGAATACGTCCGGCGCGAAGCAAGCGCTGGCTAGCAAGCAATTCGTTTATAATGGATTTTAATGCCAAGAAGCGATCCCCATTGCGGAGGGAGCGCCGAAGGCGGAAGCCTGAATTCAGGCTGCAGGCTGGCGGGCTGCCGCCGTCGCTTCCAAACCGAGCAGCATCCCGATTTGCGGACGCGCCTTCACAAGATCGTCGATGGTGTACTGCTGGAGCACCTCGAAGAAGGCGTTCAGCGCCTTGCGCAGCGCGGCGTTCAGACCACAGCTGTCGACCAGCGGGCACTCGATCTCGCCTGCCTCGAAGCATTCCGCCATGGCGAAGGAATCCTCGGTCACGCGCACCACGTCGAACAGCGTGATTTCGCTGGCAGGCTTGGGCAGACGCACGCCGCCGTTGCGGCCACGAACGGTCTCGATGATGCCTGCGCGCGTCAGCGGCTGGAGGATCTTGAACAGGAATAGTTCGGAAACACCATAGGCCCTGGCAATCTCGGGGATGCGGCTGAGCCTGTCACCATTCGCCGCACAGTACATCAACATGCGTACGGCATAGTTGGTTTGTTTCGTCAGACGCATCGGGAACTCCGAATCCGGGTTTCAGTGAGATCACATATAGGGCACTTCGTGGTTTAGAACAATTCCAAAAAGCGGAAAATCACAGTCATGTTATGATGGGTACAGTTGACTGCGGTTGGCAAGCCTTTAAAGGAGACTTTTGCAGTAAAGAATAATGCACCAGGAGGACCCGATGCAACTGCTCAAGACTTCTCTCGCCGCCCTTGCCCTCTCGGCCGCTGGTCTCGCCATTGCGGCACCGGCGCACGCAGACGGTGAAGTCAACATCTATTCCTATCGCCAGCCGGACCTGATCAAGCCGCTGCTCGACGAATTCACCAAGGAAACCGGCATCGCAACCAACGTGCTGTTTCTCGACAAGGGTCTTGTCGAGCGCATCCAGGCGGAAGGTGCCAATTCGCCGGCCGACGTCATCCTGACCGTCGACATCTCGCGTCTCACCGAAGCCAAGGATGGTGGCGTTACGCAGCCGGTCCAGAGCGACGTCATCAACAAGGACATCCCGACGCAGTATCGCGATCCCGACGGCGACTGGTTCGGCCTGACCACCCGTTCGCGCGTCGTCTACGCCTCGAAGGATCGCGTTGAGCAGAACGAAATCACCTATGAGGAACTTGCCGATCCGAAGTGGAAAGGCAAGATCTGCACCCGTGACGGCCAGCACTCCTACAATATCGGCCTGATCGCCTCCATGATCGCCCATCACGGCGAAGCCGAAACCGAAAAGTGGCTGACGGGCCTGAAGAACAACCTCGCCCGCAAGCCCGACGGCGGCGACCGCGACCAGGCGAAAGCAATCCTCGCCGGCGAATGCGACCTCGCGCTTGGCAACTCCTACTATGTCGGTCTCATGCAGACCAACGAGAAGGAGCCGGAACAGAAGGAATGGGCAGCTGCCATCAAGGTGCTCTTCCCGAACGTCAACGACCGCGGTGCGCACGTCAATGTTTCCGGCATGGCCATGGCCAAGAACGCCCCGAACAAGGACAACGCGCTCAAGCTGATGGAATTCCTGTCGGCCGGCACCGCACAGCAGATCTATGCCGAGCAGGTCTACGAATATCCGGTTCTGCCGGGCGCCGAGCCCTCCGACGTGGTCAAGGCCTTCGGCACGCTCAAGGCCGATCCGCTGCCGCTGTCGGAAATCGCGGCCAATCGCAAGAAGGCCTCGGAGCTCGTCGACAAGGTCGGCTACAACGACGGCCCTTCGCAGTAATATCCCTGCCTCCCAAGGCAAACGGAAACGGCGGCCTCTGGCCGCCGTTTTTGTTTTCCGTCCCTCGCTGCCGGTGTCGTGGTGCCTTATTGAAGGTCCGGGTCCGACTGGCCGGAAATGATCCGCGCGTAATCAGTGATGTCCTTCTTGCGCTCCGGCGTACCCGGATGCGTCGAGAGGAGGCTGGTGTTCGACCTGTCACCCAGCTTCTCCTCCAGCAGGCCGAAGAACCGGGCAATCGCCGCCGGATCGTAGCCGGCCTTCGCCATCAGCTCGACCGAACGCCGATCGGCCTCCGCTTCCGCCGCCCGCGAATAGGACAAGGCCAGAAGGCCGCCGCCTTGCACCAGCACGTCCTCCATCGCCGAGCCGACATCGCCGGCGATCAGCATGATGAGGCCGGTCATGCCCGCAGCGCGATAGAACTGCCGCAGGCTGTGCTCGAGTTCGACATGGCCGATCTCGTGGGCCAGCACGCCGACCAGCATTTCCGTGTCGGTGCCCGCCAGTTCCACCAGCTGGTCGGTGATAACAAGCGTCCCATCGGGCAGAGCGAAGGCATTCGGCCCGATGAAACCGCCATCTCGGAAGTTGAGATTGTAAGCCTTGGCACCGCGTGGCGACTGGGCGGCAATCCTGGCG
>Ga0160495_100829_pt1 | contig 10985 bp, 9 predicted proteins | sample DID4MG_4_FD_108251 | JGI IMG/M metagenome (GOLD analysis project Ga0160495, IMG submission 108251) | Enriched soil microbial communities from UW Madison campus, WI, USA - DID2933_E24_FP4 MG | ecosystem: Environmental > Terrestrial > Soil > Unclassified | place: USA: Madison, Wisconsin | collected... | reverse complement strand
CTGCGCATCATCCAGGAAGAGGCCATGAAGGAAAACTCGGCCGCCATCCATGTGCAGGCGCCGGTGGACGTCGCCGCCTTCCTGTTGAACGAGAAGCGCGGTGAAATCCTGAAGATCGAGACACGTCACCGTGTCACGGTCATCATGATCCCCAACAAGCACCTGGAAACCCCGCACTACAAGATGGAACGGATCAAGCACGACGATCCGCGCCTGGACGACTCCCAAGCCAGCTACGCCATGGCCGAACAGGCCGATACCGACATCGGCTACAGCAAGCGTCAGAAGGAAGAAGAGCGTCCACGCCAGGAAGCCATGGTCAAGGGCATCACCCCGGACCAGCCGGCCCCGATCGTCGAACGCAAGGCCCCCGAAGCGGCCGCCGCCCCTGTGCCGCCGCCGACGCTGGCCCCGGAATCGGGTCTGCTGGGCAAGATCTTCAGCTTCTTCCGCAAGAAGCCGGTTGCTCCGATCGCCGCCCCCGCACCGGCGGAAGCCAAGGCTCCCGTCAAGCGCGAAGGCGAGCGCAATGGCCGTGGCGGCGACCGCAATGGCCGCAACCGCAACCGTAACGAGCGCGGCGATCGTGGCGAGCGCGCAGAACGCAACGGCGAACAGCGCAACGGCCGCAACGCAGTTGCTCCCGAACTGAAGGCAGGCGAAGCCGCTGAAGGCAAGCAGGTTCGCGCACCGCGTCCGCCGCGCGAACCCAAGGAAGGCCGCGAGCCGCGTGAACCGCGTGAGCTCCAGGCCCGCGAAGGCCAGGAAGCCAAGGAAGCCCGCCGCAACGATGCCCGCGAACCGCGTGAAGGCCGTGAGCCCCGCGAAGCGCGTGAACCTCGTGAAGGCCGCGAACCCCGCGAAGGCCGTGAACCGCGCGCTCCCCGCGAGCCGCGTGCGCCGCGTGGCGAACGCAAGGAAGCCAAGTCGGAAGAAGGCCTGCCGCTGGAAGTCGCTCTGGCTGCCGGCGCTGCCACCGCCACTGCCGGCGTGGCCGCTGGAGCAGTCGCCATCGCCAGCGATGAGCCGTCCACCCAGGATCAGGCAGAAGCAGGCCAGATCGAGGCTGGCGAGGCCGCTGAAGGCGCTGATGCTGCCGACGGTGCGACCGAACCGCGTCGTCGTCGCCGCCGTGGCGGTCGCAACCGTCATCGCCGTGAACGCGACGAGAACGGCAACCTGATCGAGAACGCCGAAAGCGGCGACAGCGCCGAAGGCGAGGCCGCCGAGGCGGCAGAAGGTGTTCAAGCCGCTGCACCGACCTTCGTGCCGGTGGCTGATGCTGCCGTCGCGTCGGCGCAGGCCGCCGTGGCGCAAGCCTCCTTCGCTGCATCGCCAGTACCGGCCCCGGCCGCCGAAGAAGCCAACGTTGCCGAAAGCGCAGCCAAGGTCGAAAGCGGCGTCAACTCGGTGGAAGCCGTGGCTGCCGCTGCTGCCGAAGCCACCGAAGCCGTGTTCTCGCGCCAACAGGCCATCGAGCCGGTCGCCACGTCCATCGACGCCAGCTTCGTGCCGGCGCCGCTGCAGGCTCCGATCACGGCCTCTGCAGCCCCGGAAACGCCCGTGGAAGTGGCTCCTGTGGCTGTCGCTGCGCCGGCTGCTGACGCTGTCGTGGCTCCGGCCCCGGTAGTACAGCAGCAGATCAGCCTGCTCGACGCTGTGGAAGCAGCCCCCGTGGCTGCCGCCGCGCCCGCGCCGCAAGCAGTCCCTGCCCCGCTGCAAGCCGCTGGCAATGGCGCGCAGAGGGATTCGATGCAGCAGATGCTGTCGCAGGCTGGCCTGACCCTGGCGACCACCGACCCGGTCAAGCTGCGTGCAGCTCAGGAAGCTGCCGCCGCCATCGTACCGGCGCCGCGTGTGCCGCGCGAGCGCAAGCCGCTGCCGCCGCAGTCGAACGAACCGCTGGTGCAGGTGGAAACACGTCACTGATCGATACGACAAGCGTCTGACCGATCAGAAAAAAGGGAGCTTCGGCTCCCTTTTTTCTTGGGCTCACGCGCTCCGGTCACCTCTTGCCATCGGCAATACAGCCCCTATTTGGTGACAGTTGGCGAGGCCCCCGCGCGATACAGTGCAAGCCTGCTGCCCAAGCCCATCCCGCCTGGGCCGCACCGGTACTGGCATTGCGCGAAGCAGATCGTTCAGACGCAGGGAAATATGCATGAACATGCATCTACGCCGGGTCGCCAGCCGTGCTATCGTTACACACCTGTTACCGCCAGCCAGCATGAACAAGCGCGTCATTCCCATCGTCGATTACCGGCAAGCCATCCCCGCCAGCGAGGCAGGACGGCACGCGCCGATCACCGTCCAGCCCACCGGCTGGCTCAGTGACAGCCTGGGCCGCCCGCTGCATGACCTGCGCATTTCGGTCACCGACCGCTGCAATTTCCGTTGCGTCTATTGCATGCCCAAGGACGTGTTCGACAAGCAGTACCAGTTCCTGCCGCATGCCGAGCTGCTGACCTTCGAGGAGCTGACCCGGGTGGCGGCGCAATTCGTCGCCCATGGCGTACGCAAGATCCGCTTAACCGGCGGCGAGCCCTTGCTGCGCAAGAACATCGAGACCCTGATCGGCATGCTGGCAGCCCTGCGCACACCTGACGGCGAGGCCATCGACCTGACCCTGACCACCAACGGCACCCTGCTCAAGCAAAAGGCCCAGGCACTCAGGGACGCCGGGCTCAAGCGCGTGACGGTATCGCTGGATTCGCTGGATGATGAGAACTTCCGCCGCATGAATGATGTGGACTTCCCGGTGGCGCGGGTGCTGGAAGGCATCGAAGCCGCCCACGCCGCTGGCCTGGGGCCGGTCAAGATCAACATGGTCGTCAAGAAAGGCGTCAACGATGACCAGATCCTGCCCATGGCGCGGCATTTCAAGGGAACGCCGGCGATCCTGCGCTTCATCGAATACATGGACGTGGGCTCGTCCAACGGCTGGCGCATGGATGAAGTCCTGCCCTCGGCCGAGGTGGTGCGGCTGATCGCATCCGAGATGCCGCTGGAGGTGGCCGACCCCAACTACACCGGTGAAACCGCCGAACGCTGGCGCTATGCCGATGGCAGCGGCGAGATCGGCGTCATCTCCAGCGTGACCCAGGCCTTCTGCCAGGATTGATCGCGCGCCCGTCTGTCCACCGAGGGCCGTGTCTACACCTGCCTCTTCGCTAGCGAAGGCCACGACTTGCGCAGCATCGTGCGCAGCGGCAGCAGCGATGCCGAGATTGCCGGGGCCATCGCGGCACTCTGGGGCCAGCGCAGCGACCGCTATTCCGAATTGCGCAGCGCCCTGCCGGAAGCGCCGCTGCGCAAGGTCGAGATGTCCTACATCGGCGGCTGAGCCGGAGCCGGTCATGCGCTCCGCCGCCCCTCCCCCCATCATCACCGCCAGCCACATCACCGGGCTGGTGCTGGCCGGCGGCCGTGGCACGCGCATGGGTGGCGCTGACAAAGGCCTGCAACTGCTGCACGGCAAGCCGCTGGTCCAGCATGTGCTGGAACGGCTGGCGCCCCAGGTCGGCACGCTGGCCATCAACGCCAACCGCTCCCAACTGGACTATGCCCGCTTCGGCTATCCGGTCTGGCATGACCAGCAGGCGGGCTTTCCCGGGCCGCTGGCCGGTCTGCATAGCGGGCTGCTCCATTGCAGCACCGATTTCCTGGCCAGCACGCCCTGCGACTCGCCGCTGATTCCCTACGACATGGTCGCCCGCCTGGCCACAGCACTGGCCGAGGCTCATGCCGACGCCGCCGTTGCCGTCACCCTCGGCACACAGGGCCGGCAGCGCCATCCTGTATGCTCCCTGCTGCGCCGTTCCACGCATGCCTCGCTGACCGCCTTCCTGGCCGCCGGCGAGCGCAAGATGGACCACTGGTTCGCCACGCTGGCCTGCGTGGAAGTCGAGTTTCCCGACGAACGCGCCTTCTGCAACATCAACACCGGGCTGGAACTGCAACGGCTCGAAGAAGAACAATGACCCATCCTTCCCTGAACGATATCGTCAGCTGCATCAGCGGCTATGACCCGCACGCCATGACCGTGGAACGCGCCCAGGCGGTAATCCACGAGTTCATCCATCCCATCGATGCCGTCGAAAAACTGGCGATCCGCAGCGCCCTCTCGCGCGTGCTGGCGCAAGACATCGTCTCCCGCATCGACGTCCCCGCGCACGACAACTCGGCCATGGACGGCTACGCGCTGCGCAGCCAAGACCTGGCCGACGGACAAGACCTGCACCTGCAGGTCATCGGCGAAGTCCATGCCGGTGATCGCTTCCGGGGCCAGGTCGGCCAGGGTCAGTGCGTACGCATCATGACCGGCGCGCCTATGCCCGAGGGCTGTGACACGGTCGTCCCGCAGGAGTTGACGGCCAACGCCGGCCAACACGCCGTGACCATCCCGGCCGGCCGCGTGCGCGCTGGAGAAAACCGTCGCCTGCGTGGCGAAGACCTGATGCTGGGCAGCGTGGCACTGCCGCGCGGGCGTATCCTGCGACCTTCCGACATCGGCCTGCTGGCCTCGCTGGGCCTGGCCGAGGTACCGGTGCAGCGCCGCCTGCGGGTGGCGTTCTTCTCGACCGGGGACGAATTGCGTTCAGTGGGCGAGCCGCTGGACGAAGGCTGCGTCTATGACTCCAACCGCTACACCCTGCACGGCATGCTCACGCGGCTGGGCTGCGAGGTGCTCGACATGGGTGTGGTGCCGGACGATCCGGCGGCGCTGGAAACGGCCTTCCGCAGCGCCTGCGAACAGGCCGATGCCGTCATCACCTCTGGCGGGGTGTCGGTGGGCGCGGCTGACTATACCAAGCAGATCATGGCCAGCCTGGGCGAGATGACGTTCTGGAAGATCGCCATGCGTCCGGGCCGCCCGCTGGCCTTCGGCCGCATCCGCTCGCGAGGGCGCGAAGCCTACCTGTTCGGCCTACCGGGCAATCCGGTGGCGGTGACGGTGAGCTTTTCCTTCTTCGTGCGCGACGCCCTGCTGCGGCTGGCCGGAGCCGAAGCCAAACGCTTGCCACGCCTGCGCGTGAAGACGGCCACGGCCATCCGCAAGAAGGCTGGCCGCACCGAGTACCAGCGCGGCATCCTGGCCCCCGATGAGACCGGCTGCTGGAGTGTGCGCCTGACCGGCATGCAGGGCTCGGGCATCCTGCGTTCCATGTCCGACGCCAACTGCATCATCGAGCTGGAGCATGAGCGCGGCGATGTGGCGGCGGGAGAAGACGTGGCGGTGGTGCTGTTCGACGGGTTGGTCTGAAACCACCAGGATGGAAGGATGGAAGAATGAAAAAAGGGACGGCACGCCGCCCCTTTTTCCATTGCGGCAATAAGACCCGCTTCTAGGGCGCCTCGTCAGGCTCGCCCAAGTCCAGCTCTGCCGTCCCCAGCAGCTTCTGCGCATTTTCGGCAGGCAAGGCTTCCACCGACTTGAGCTTGCGGGTCATCTGACGGGTCCGGGTCTCGGCCTGGTCGATGTTGCGGGCGGCGCGTTCCAGTGCGGTCTTGGTCGAGGCCAGCACTTCGCCGAACTTGCCGAACTCGGTCTTGACCGCGCCCAGCACTTGCCACACCTCGGAAGAGCGCTTCTCCAGCGCCAGGGTGCGGAAGCCCATCTGCAAGCTGTTGAGCAGCGCCGACAAGGTCGATGGCCCGGCGATGGTGACCCGGCAACTGCGCTGCAGATCATCGGACAAGCCGGGCCTGCGCATCACCTCGGCATACAGGCCTTCGGTGGGCAGGAACAGGACGGCGAAATCGGTGGTCAGGGGCGGCGACAGGTACTTCTCCGCAATCGTCCTGGCCTCGGTGCGCACGGCGCGCTCCAGCTCCTTGCCGGCGGCGGTTACACCGTCGGCATCGGCACGCTCAGCGGCATCGACCAGGCGCTCGTACTGTTCCTTGGGGAACTTGGCGTCGATCGGCATCCAGACCGGCTCGCCCTCTTCCTTCGCACCCGGCAGACGGATGGCGAATTCCACCCGCTCACCGCTGCCGCGTACGGTCTCGACGTTCTTGCCGTACTGCTCGGGGGTCAGCATCTGCTCCAGCAGGATTTCCAGCTGGACTTCGCCCCAGGTGCCGCGCGTCTTGACGTTGGTCAGCACGCGCTTGAGATCGCCCACGCCGGTGGCCAGCTGCTGCATTTCGCCCAGGCCCTGGTGGACCTTGTCCAGGCGATCCGACACCAGCTTGAAGGATTCTCCCAGGCGCTGCTCCAGCGTGGCATGCAGCTTTTCATCGACGGTCTTGCGCATCTCGTCGAGCTTTTGGGCATTGTCGGTCTGCAGGTCCTTGATCTTGGCTTCCAGCGTGGCGCGCACCTCACCCATGCGTTGGGCGTTGGACTCGGTCAAGGCCGACAGTTGCTGGTTCAGGGTATCGCCGAAGCGCTTGAGCGAAACCGCCTGCTCTTCGCGGCTGACCTGGGCTTGCAGCGTGATGGACTGACGCATGCTGTCCAGTTGCAGGTCATCGGTCTCGTTGAGCTTGACCAGTTGCTGGGCGAAGCCATCGATCTGCTGGTTCTGCAGGCTGGCCACGCTGGCCATCTGGGTCGCCAGCGTCTGTTGCAACTGGGCGAAGCTGGCGCCCAGCTCCTGGCGCGTGCTCTGGGCGCTGGCCTGGACCTGGCTGCGCAGCTCGCGCTCGGTGCGCTCGCCGATGTCCTGCTGGTGGCGCTGGAGCACCTGCTGCAGGTGCTCCAGCATGTCCTCTATCTCGGCGCTGTTGTCCTCGCGCTGGCCCGAACGCAGCAGCACCAGCACCTGTAGCACTAGGCCGACCACCACCAGGCCGGCCAGGATCATCTCGAATGTGTTCATGAGGCTGACTTACTCGGGCTTGTTGCGCATCCAGTCAGCGGTCTGGTAGAGCGCTGCCAGCAGGCGTTTCATCAGATCTTCAGGCAAACCCACATCCTGCATGGCCCAGGTCATGCAGCGCAGCCACTGGTCGCGCTCAGAAATGCCGATAGGGAAAGGCAGGTGGCGCGCGCGCAGGCGCGGATGGCCGAATTTTTCCATGTACAAGCTGGGACCGCCGGTCCAGCCGGAGAGGAACATATAGGTCTTCTCGCGCGACCCCTCCAGCGAGGCTGGATGCAGGGCGCGAATGCCGGCGAATTCCGGCTCCAGGTCCATCAGGTCATAGAAACGGTCGACCATCTCGCGCAGCTTTTCCGCGCCGCCGATGAGTTCGAAAGTGGTGGGTTGATTGGGGTCTTCGATTTGCATAAGAGCGTCATGATACCGCAGCCGGCAGGCCCACGACGGGCCGCCCGGGGGCAATATGCTGTGGAATTGACCTGGCGCGGATCAGACCTCGCGCAAGGTCTGCAAGGGCGGGCGGCGCAGCACATGGCGCAGTCCAACCCAGCCGCCCAGCGCCGAGCAGGCCGCGCCCAGGCCCATGCCGGCCAGCCATACCAGCGGGCTGAAGCTCCAGTCGAAATTGAAGACGTAGTGCGCCAGCGCCCAGCCAATGGCCGCCGCACCGCTGGCCGCCAGCAAGCCCGCCAACGCGCCCACCAGCAGCACTTCGATGCGCTGGGCGCGCGCCAGCTCGACGCGGGTGGCGCCCAGCGCGCGCAACAGTCCGGCCTCGCGCACTCGCTCGTCCTGCGAGCCGGCCAGCGCGGCGTACAGCACCAGCACCCCGGAGCAGAGCGTGAAGAGGAACAGGAACTCCACCGCCGAAATCACCTGCCCCACCACGTCCTGGATCTGGCGCAGCACGCTGCCGATATCGACCACGGTGAGATTGGGATAGTCCCGCGTGAGGGTGTTGCCCAGCGCTTCCTGTTGCTCACTCAGATGAACGGCGGTGATCCAGCTCTGCGGCGTATCGCGCATAAGCGCGGGATTGAGGATGACGAAGAAGTTCACCCGCAGCGAGCCCCACTCCAGCTTGCGCAGGCTGGTCACGGGCGCTTCCACCAGTTGCCCGGCGATGTCGAATTGCAGGCGGTCGCCCAGCTTGATCCCCAGGGTCTGGGCCAGGCCGCGCTCTACCGAGGCTTCCGGTCGGCTGTCGTCGTACCAACGGCCCGCCACGATGCCATTGCCGGGCGGGATCTCGGGCAGGGTCGAAAGATTGAATTCGCGGTCCACCAGACGCTTGGCGCGATCCTCGGCGTAATCGGCGGCGTTGACGGCGCGTCCGTTGATCTGCACCAGTCGCCCACGGATCATGGGATACAGTGCGACCTCAGCCACCCCGCCCTGGTGCAGCAACTGCTCCACCGCCTGGCGCTGGTCGGGCTGGATGTTGAGGATGAAGCGGTTGGGGGCATCAGCTGGCGTCGCCTGACGCCATGCCCCCACCAGATCGCCGCGAATGACCGTCAGCAGCAGCAGCGCCATCAGCCCCAACCCTAGCGCCACCACCTGCATCACAGCGGCGGCCGGCCGGCGTTGCAGGCCATCGATGGCAAAGCGCCAGCTCTGGCGATCCACCAGGCCGCGCAGGGAACGCAGCGCCCGCAGGCACAACCAGGCCACCAGGGCAAACAGCGCGAAGCCGCCCAGGAAGCCGGCGATGGTCAGCAGGCCCAGCTTCAGATCACCTGCCTGCCATAGCAGCAAGCCCGAAAACACCAGCGTACCCAGCCCGTAAGTGGCCACCGTCAAGGGCTGCGGCGCGAGCTGGTCGCGACGGATCACGCGGTTATGCGGCACGTTGCGCAATTGCAGGATGGGCGGCAGGGCAAAGCCCAGCAGCAGCAACAGGCCGGTTGCCACGCCCTGCACGGCTGGCTGCCAGCCGGCCGGCGGCAAGGCGGTCGGCATGAAATTGCCCAGCCATTGCAGCAGCGCGAAGTGGGCGGCATAGCCGATCAGCATGCCCAGCAGGCTGGCGGCCAGGCCGACCAGCAGGAATTCGCTCAGGTACAACCGCGTCACCTGCGCCTGCGTGAGGCCGAAGCAGCGCAGCATGGCGCAGGCGTCCAGGTGACGCAGCATGAAGCGGCGTGCCGCCATCGCCACGGCCAGCGCGGCCAGCATGGCCGAGAGCAGGCCCACCAGAGAGAGGAACTGCTCGGCGCGGTCCAGCGTAGCGCGCATTTCGGGGCGGCCGTTTTCCAGCGATTCAAGGCGCACGCCGCGCAGCTTGTCGGCCTCGATCTGCTGCTCCACCTGTTGCTGGAATTGCTTGACGGTCGGTGCCGCCCCCGCGATGAGCAGGCGATAGGTCACGCGTGAGCCGACCTGTACCAGGTGCGTGGCGGCCAGGTCGCCCTCGCCCAGCATCACGCGCGGGGCAAAGTTGACGAAGGCACTGCCCCGATCAGGCTCCACGGCGATGACCGCAGCGATCTTCAACGGCAGGTCGCCCAGCTTGAGGGTGTCGCCCAGCCGCAGATCCAGTTGCGACAGTATCTGCGGATCCACCCACACCGTGCCGGGTGGCGGAATGCCGTCGGCCGGCCGGTCACCGCCATCGGCCGTGCGCAGACGCAACTGGCCGCGCAGCGGATAGGCTGCACTGACGGCCTTGATGGACGAGAGCACTGCGCGCGCGGCATCGCCCTCCCCGGCCTGCGCCATGCTTGGAAAGACCTGTGTCTGCGCCTGCTGCAGGCCCTGCATGGCGGCCCGCTGCGCCCATTGCGGCGGCAACGGCTGGTCCGCCGCCACCAGCAGGTCAGCGCCCAGCAACTGGTGGGCGTCGCGGGTCATGCCAGCGCGCATCCGGTCCACGAAGAAGCCGACCGAAGACAGCGAAGCCACTGCCACGATCAGGGCAATCAGCAGAAAACGGAGTTCACCTGTGCGCCAGTCGCGCCAGGTCATGCGCAGTGCTTGTCGGAACATGCGGAAAATATCGGTGATGGAATCAAAACAGCGTCGAACCGCGTCGGCTAGACCGCTTCAGGGTGCTTGGCAAGGTATCACGGCTGATCGGCAGCCTCAGCCGACTCAGCGCCACCACAGCGCCGCCAGCCCCAGCGCCAGTAGCACGCAGAAGGCGCTCAGCATGCGCAAGCGACGGCGCATGCCATCGACGGTGGCCACCAGCTGCGCATTCTGCTCGGCCAGGGTATTGATCAATTGCGTAGCGTCAAGCTGCTCGGCTTCGAGCTGGCCGATGCGCTGGGCCATGCGCTCGGCATCGCTGGCGGTGGGCGCGACTTGCTGGGCCTCGGCCGCGGTATTGGCCTTGCGCGTGCGCGACCACAGTTCGCGCGCGCCTTTGACGATGCCCGGGGTGGCCTGGACCACATCGCCCCAGGGAATCATCTTGATGGCAGACAACCAGCTCAATCCCATCGCTACCTCTCCTTTTCGGCTCATGCCGGATACGGCTTGTTGCAAATGACCGAGAACCTCAGCCTTGCGCGTTCTTCTAAGACACGCAAAATATGATTTTATCCCGACGAAGTGCGAGATGCGGCTCTCACCCAGCATTCCCTGCGGCTTCGTCCTCGCCAATGGAGTCCACCCACGATGAAAGCCTTCCTGCGTTCCCTGCCCCTGCTGGGCGCATTGCTGGTCCTGGGCAGTCAAGCTGCCCAGGCTGCCGACTGCACCAAGGCCACCACCCAGGCCGAAATGAATACCTGCGCCTCGGAGACGCTGACCCAGAGCGACGCCGACCTCAACGCCACCTACATGGCTTACCGAGACAAGCTCGACCGCGCCCGCCAGAACGAGTTGCGCGAGGTGCAACTGGCCTGGCTGAAGTACCGTGACCTGTCCTGCCGTTTTGAAAGCGCCGCCAACGCCGGTGGATCGGTCGCCGCCACGGTGCGCCAGACCTGCCTGGCCGAAAAGACGCGCCAGCGCGCCGACGAGCTCAAAGCCCTGGCCGGCTGCCAGGAGGGGGATGTGGCCTGCGTGCGCTAGTCAGTTGCAAACTTTCATGCTGTAATGCGCTCGTCTGAATTAACAGACATCTCGCATCCACCAGCCCAGGGAGAATTCAATGAAAAAACTGCTCTTCGCCATGACCACTTTCGCACTGGCCGCACCGCTGCTGGT
>Ga0160495_100827_pt1 | contig 11001 bp, 10 predicted proteins | sample DID4MG_4_FD_108251 | JGI IMG/M metagenome (GOLD analysis project Ga0160495, IMG submission 108251) | Enriched soil microbial communities from UW Madison campus, WI, USA - DID2933_E24_FP4 MG | ecosystem: Environmental > Terrestrial > Soil > Unclassified | place: USA: Madison, Wisconsin | collected... | reverse complement strand
CGCCTTCGTGGTGTTCCAGGCCGCCGGGCCCGACGTGCTGCCGCCGCAGACCACCTCGCTGCTGATCGGCGCGGTGGCGCTGTCGATGCTGCTGTCGCCGCTCTTGCTGGTGCTGCTCGACAAGTTCGTGCTGCCGCGCTACAGCCACGCGGGCGGGCCGCAGCTCGAAGAGATTTCGGAGCAGCAGGACGCCAAGGTGCTGATCTGCGGCTTCGGCCGCTACGGCCAGATCGTCGGTCGCCTGCTGATGTCGCAGGGCCTGCGCGTGACGGTGCTCGACCACGACGCCGACACCGTCGAGGGCCTGCGCCAGTTCGGCTTCCGGGTGTTCTACGGCGACGCCACGCGACTGGACCTGCTGCGCACCGCGGGCGCCGGCACGGCGCGCGCCATCGTGGTGGCGGTGGACGACATCGAGCAGTCGCTGGACATCGTCGACCTGGTGCGCGAGAACTTCCCGCAGGCGCGCATCATTGCGCGCGCACGCAACGTGACCCACCTGTTCCAGCTGCGCGACCGCGGTGTGCAGGACATCGAGCGCGAGGTGTTCGAGTCGTCGCTGCGCAGCGCGCGCTCGGCGCTGGAGGCGCTGGGCTGGCCGGCGGCCGAGGCGCGCGAGGCCTCGATGCGTTTCCGCCAGCGAAACCTCAAGCTCAGCGACGAGATCTACCCGCACTACAAGGACCGCGCCAAGCTGATCGCCGCCAACAAGGCGGGCCGCCAGCAGTTCGAGGAACAGATGGCGCGCGAGCGCGAGGAGCGCAAGCTGCGCTCGGGCCAGGACTGGGACCGGCTCGGCGAAGACGAACCAGCGGGCGACGCGAAAGCGCCCTGAGGCCCCAGGTCAGACGGGCACGGTCAGGTACACGCCCTCGCGGCCGATCACCGGCGCGCGGGTCGGCATGAAGATCGTGCAGCCGTCGCAGGGCGAGCGGATCTCGCGCCCGGCCTGCACCGCGATCAGCTCACCTTGGTCGAAGGTCTCGAAACCGAGCACGGGCCGCACGAAGGCGAAGTCGTCCGACGTGACCATGTGGACCTCGAGCAGCCGGAAGCGGCGCGCGGCCACCGGCACGCGCGGCACCGGGTCGACGAGCCCGAGGTGCGCCAAAAAGCGCAGCGACACATCCGTGGCCAGGTCGGCCGCCGACTGCGCGAAGTGCTGGCCGCACTCGACCACCACTGCACCGCCGTCGATGCCCGGCTCGCCGTGCCGGCCATACGCCGTCACGCCCGTGCCGGGCGCGGCGCCCACGGGCATCACGAGGTGCACCGCCGGGCCGCCGACGGCCTGCGCCAAGCCTGCATTGCGCTCGAACTCCGGGTAGACCCAGAAGGGCTGCACGGGCGCGCGCGTGGAATGGATGTCCAGCACGTAGTCGGCCGCGTCGAGCACCGACCGCAGCTCGCGCGCGCGGCGCAGCTCGGGGCTGTGTTCGGTGCCGTCGAGCAGCTCAGGCGACCAGATGCGGTTCAGGTTGTGCACCAGCTGGCGGTTCTCGTAGGGCCGGTCGATGTCGAAGGCCTCGTAGGCCTCGACGTTCGCGAAGCTCACGGTGAGCGTGCCGATCTTCGGGCGCACGCCGGTGTCGAGCAGGTGCGTGGCCGCGACCATGCCGCAGATCTCGTTGCCGTGCGTGAGCGCGTTGACGAGCACGTGCGGGCCCGGCTTGCCGGACGCGAAGCGGTGCACGTAGTCGATGCCGGTGTTGCCCTGGCGGTAGGCCGAGAGGTCGCGCGGCAGCACCTCCAGCGGGGCGGTGTCGGGAGCGAAGGCCTGCAGTGTCTGCGTCATGGAACCAGCCGCCCGCAAACTCGCCGCGGATGCCGGCACGCTTGACCATTTCGCCGTACAGCGCGAGCCGCTCCGACATCATGGCCGTGAACTGCGCGGGCGATTGCGCCTCGGGCGCGAGCGAGCCGCGCGCCAGCAGCGCCTCGACCATCGTCGGCTGCTCGGCCACCGTGCGCACGGCCTTGTGCAGCGCGGCGATGACCTCGGGCGGCGTCTTCGCGGGCGCGGCCAGGCCGATCCACGAGGTGGTGTTCAGCACCGGATAGCCCAGTTCGGTGAAGGTCGGCACGTCGGGCAGCGCCGCGACGCGCGTGGGCGAGGCCACGGCCAGCGCGCGCAGCTTGCCGGCCTGGATGTGCGGCAGGAAGGGCGCGAGGTTGTCCAGGCCGAACTGCACTTCGTTGGAGATCAGCGCGGCCACCAGCGGACCGCCGCCGCGGTAGGGCACGTGCGTGGCGTTGAGCTGCAGCTGCGACTTCATCAGCTCGACGTTGAGCTGGCCCATGCTGCCCGGCCCGGCGCTGCAGAAGTTGAGCTCGCCCGGGCGCGACTTCACCAGCGCCACGAACTCCTTGAAGGTCTTGGCGGGCACGGCCGGGTTCACCAGCAACACGTTGATGGAGCGCGCGAGCTGGCTGATGGACAGGAAATCCTTGATCGGGTCGTAGCCCGGGTTGGCCTGCGTCAGCGGGTTGGCCAGGTGCGAGCTCTGCGACGACACCACGAGCGTGTAGCCGTCGGGCTTGGCGCGCGCCACCTGGGCGCTGGCGATGGAGCCGCCCGCGCCGGCGCGGTTGTCGATGACCACCGGCGCGCCCAGCGCCTTCGACAGCGGCTCGGCATACAGCCGCGCGATCAGGTCGACCGAGCCGCCGGCCGGGAACGGCACCACCAGCGTGACCGGGCGGGCCGGAAAGGCCTGGGCGCGCGCGGACAGGGGCAGCAGCGCCGCCGTCAGGCCGGCGCCGAGGATCTCGCGCCGACGCAGGGCGGGCACGGCGGGGGTGGTGGAACGCATGGCAAGGTCTTTCTGCAGAAGAAGCGGGCAATCGGGCGGACAGGTCCGGCCGAAATCGTGCATTCATTTTTGCAAGGAGGTCCAATTTTTGCAATACTCGTTGCAAATATGAGGTTTCTCCGATGCCGCACGCAGACACCCCCGCCGCCCCCAGCCTGAACCAGCGCATCTCGGGCTACGGCAAGAAGCTCACGAAAAGCGAGCGACGCCTGATCGAGGAATTGCAGGCGCACCACCCGCAGGGGCTGCTCGAATCTGCAACGAGCCTTGCAAGAAAGGTGGGCACCAGCGCTTCGACCGTGGTGCGGCTGCTCGCCAAGCTGGGCTACGAAAGCTACGCCCAGGCGCAGATGGAGGCGCGCGCCGAAGTCACCGCCCTGCTGGCCTCGCCCGCCACGCGCGCCGACGCGGTCATCGGCGACGACACCTCCGTGCGCAGCTGCCTGGACAACGCGCTGCTGCACGACCAGCACAACCTGGCCGCCACCTTCGCGGCGCTCGACGTGGGCGCGTTCGAGGCGGCGGTGAAGCTGCTCACGCAGCGCAAGGTGCGCGTGCACGTGCTCGGCCAGCGCAACGGCCTGCCGCTGGCCAGCCACCTCGCGCTGAACCTGAACCTGTGCCTGCCCGACGTGCGGCTGCTGGGCGGCGCGGGCGCGCTGCCGCTCGAAGACCAGCTGCTGCGCATCGACGACAACGACCTGCTGCTCACGCTCACCTTCCGCCGCCACTCGCTCGCGATCGCGCGCACGGCGGCCTACTTCCGCGAGAAGGGCGCGAAGGTCGTCATGGTCACCGACAGCCCCACCGCGCCCGCGGCGGCCTCGGCCGATCACCTGCTGCTGGTGCGCACCTCCAGCGCGTCGCCCTTCGATTCGTACACGGCGGCGCTGTCGGTCTGCAATGCGCTGATCACCGCGGTGGCGCAGCGCCGCAAGAAGGAGCTGGCCGCCGTGTTCGAACGCGGCGCGGCGCTGTGGGAGCCGCACTGGAACGAGGCGGCGCCGCGCGCCGCCTGAGCCTCAGGCCGCCGGGGTTCCGAGCCCCAGCAGGCGCACCGCGTTGTCCTTGAGGATGCCGGGCATCACCTCGGGCTTGAAGCCGGCGGCCTCGAAGTCCTTCATCCAGCGGTCGGGCGTGATCAGCGGGTAGTCGCTGCCGAACAGCACGCGGTCCTTGAGCAGCGTGTTGGCGTACTGCACCAGCTGCTTCGGAAAGTACTTGGGGCTCCAGCCCGACAGGTCGATCCACACGTTGGGCTTGTGCGTGGCCACGCTGAGCGCCTCGTCCTGCCAGGGAAAGCTGGGGTGGGCCATGACGATCTGCATGTCGGGGAAGTCGATGGCCACGTCGTCCAGGTGCATCGGGTTGCTGTATTCGAGCCGCAGGCCGCCGCCGCAGCGCATGCCCGAGCCGATGCCGCTGTGGCCGGTGTGGAAGATGGCCGGCAGCTTGTACTCGGCGATCACCTCGTAGATCGGCCAGGCCATGCGGTCGTAGGGGTGGTAGCCCTGCACGGTCGGGTGGAACTTGAAGCCCTTCACGCCGTGCTCCTCGATGAGCCGGCGCGCCTCGCGCGCGCCCATCTTTCCCTTGTGCGGATCGACGCTGCCGAAGGCAATCATGATGTCGCTGTTCTGCTGCGCGGCCTCGGCGATCTCTTCGTTCGGGATGCGGCGGCGGCCCATGTTCGACTCGGCGTCGACCATGAACATCACCAGCCCGATCTTCCTTTCACGGTAGTACGCCACGCTCTCGGCGATGGTGGGGCGGCGGTTCGAGCCGAAGAACTTGTCGGCCGCGCGGTCGTATTCCTCGCCGTAGTTGTCGAAAGGGTTCCAGCAGCTCACTTCGGCGTGGGTGTGGATGTCGATCGCGATCAGGTTCCGTGGGTCCATGTCGTTGTCTCCGGTTCGGGTAAGTCCCTAGGTTTCGGGAGGCTCCAATGCCTTGAATTGATTATTTCTCATAACCATAATCCAACGCAACCCCGCACACCATCATGACCAATCCAGACCTCCACCTCGACATCCGCGACGACGTCGCCATCGTTCGTCTCACGCGCGGCGCCAAGCGCAACGCGCTGTCCGACGGCCTGATCCTCGCGCTGCGCGACACCTTCGAGACGCTGCCCGCCACCGTGCGCGCGGCCGTGCTCGACGGCGAGGGCCCGCATTTCTGCGCCGGCCTGGACCTGAGCGAGCTCAAGGAGCGCGACGCCGGCCAGGGCATGCAGCACTCGCGCCTGTGGCACAGCGCGCTCGACCTGATCCAGCACGGCCCGGTGCCGGTGGTGGCAGCGCTGCACGGCGCGGTGGTCGGCGGCGGGCTCGAATTGGCCAGCGCCTGCCACATCCGCGTGGCCGACCGCTCCGCCTTCTACGCACTGCCCGAAGGCTCGCGCGGCATCTTCGTGGGCGGCGGCGGCTCGGTGCGCATCCCCAAGCTGATCGGCGTGGCCCGCATGACCGACATGATGATGACCGGCCGCGTCTACAACGCCGAAGACGGCGAGCGCGCCAACTTCGCGCAGTACCTGGTCGACGAAGGCACCGCCTTCGACAAGGCCTTCGAGCTCGCCAAGCGCATCGCCACCAACGCGCCGCTCACCAACTACGCGCTGATGCACGCCCTGCCGCGCATCTCCGAGCAGTCGGCCGACCACGGCTTCTTCACCGAGGCGCTGATGTCGGGCATCGTCCAGGCCGCGCCCGAAGCGAAGGCACGCGTGCGCGACTTCCTCGAAGGCCGCGGCGCGAAAGTGAGCAAGGGATGACCGCCGTCCGCTACCGCCCGCTGGCCTTCGGCGTGACGCGCGCGGTGCTGCGCGACGGCGCACCGGGCACGCGCTACCTCACGGCCGAGACGCCGCTGCAGGCCTACCGCGAGCGCATGACCGACCGGCTCGCGCACTGGGCGCAGGTGGCGCCCGATCGCACCTTCATCGCACGCCGCGAGCGCCTGCCCGACGGCCGCACCGGCGACTGGCTGCGCGTGAGCTATGCGCAGGCGCTGGAAGAAGCGCGCGGTATCGGACAGGCCCTGCTCGATCGCGGCCTGAACGCCGAGCGCCCGGTCGTGATCCTCAGCGAGAACGGCATCGAGCACGCGCTGCTCGCGCTGGGCTGCCTCTACGCCGGCGTGCCCTACTGCCCCGTGTCGCCGCCCTATGCGATCGTGAGCCAGGACTACGACAAGCTGCGCCACGTCATCGACACGCTCACGCCCGGCCTGGTGTTCGCGGCCGACGCCGCGCGCTTCGCCAAGGCCATCGCGGCCACCGTGCCCGCCGGCACCGAGGTCGTGCTCGCCGAAGGCACGCTCGAAGGCCGCGCCACCACGCGCTTCGACGTGCTCGCCGCCACGCCGGCCACGCCCGCCATCGACGCGGCGATGCAGGCCACCGGCCCCGACACCATCACCAAGTTCCTTTTCACCTCGGGCTCGACCAAGATGCCCAAGGCGGTGATCAACACGCACCGCATGTGGTGCGCCAACCAGCAGCAGCTGCGCCAGTCGATTCCCGCGCTGGGCGACGAGCCGCCCGTGCTGGTCGACTGGCTGCCCTGGAACCACACCTTCGGCGGCAACCACAACGTGGGCATCGTGCTGGACAACGGCGGCACGCTGTTCATCGACGACGGCAAGCCCACGCCCGCCGGCATGGCCGAGACGCTGCGCAACCTGCGCGAGATCGCGCCCACCATCTACTTCAACGTGCCCACCGGCTTCGAGGCCATCGCCAACGCGATGGAAAGCGACGCCGTGCTGCGCCGCAACCTGCTGTCGCGCGTGAAGATGTTCTTCTACTCGGGCGCGGCGCTTGCGCAGCCCGTGTGGGACAGCCTGCATCGTACGCAGGAGTCGGAAGTCGGCGAGCGCATCGTGATGGGCACCGGCCTGGGCATGACCGAGTCGGGCCCCTTCGCGCTGTACGTGACCGGCCCCGACGTGAAGTCGGGCGACGTGGGCCTGCCGGCCGCCGGCATCGAGCTCAAGCTGATCGAGGTCGACGGCAAGACCGAGGTGCGCTACCGCGGCCCCAACATCACGCCCGGCTACTGGCGCACGCCCGAGGCCACGGCCGAGGCCTTCGACGACGAAGGCTTCTTCTCCACCGGCGACGCGGTGAAGTGGATCGACGACCGCGACATCCACCGCGGCCTGCGCTTCGACGGCCGCATCGCCGAAGACTTCAAGCTCGCCACCGGCACCTTCGTGAGCGTGGGCCCGCTGCGCGCGAAGATCATCGCGGCCGGCTCGCCTTATGTGCAGGACGCGGTGCTCACGGGCATCAACCTGAAGGAAGTCGGCGCGCTGATCTTCCCGACGCAGAAGGTGCGCCAGCTCTGCGATTTGCCTGCAGACGCCCCGCTGCAGCAGGTGCTCGAAAGCGCTCCGGTGCAGGCGCACTTTCAGCAGGTGGTGGACACACTCGCGGCCGGCGCCACCGGCAGCGCCAACCGCATCGCGCGGCTGCACCTGATGGCCGAGCCGCCGTCGATCGACAAGGGTGAAGTGACCGACAAGGGCTCGATCAACCAGCGCGCCGTGCTCAAGCACCGTGCCGCGCTGGCCGACGCGCTGCACGCCGACACGCTGCCTTTCACGCTCAACCCCCGCTAACCCATTCAGGAGACAACCCATGAAGATCGAAGGACAAGCCGCACTCGTCACCGGCGGCGCCTCGGGCCTCGGCGAGGCCACCGCGCGCGAACTCGCGCGCCTGGGCGCCAAGGTCGCGGTGCTCGACCGCAACGCCGCGCTCGCCGAAAAGGTGGCAGCCGAAATCGGCGGTGTCGCCTGCGTCTGCGACATCACCGACACCGACAGCGTGAACGCCGCGCTCGACAAGGCGCAGGCCGCACACGGCCCCGCGCGCATCCTGATGAACGTCGCCGGCATCGGCAGCGCCAAGCGCATCGTCGGCAAGGACGGCAACCCCGCGCCGCTCGAAGACTTCGTGCGCGTGGTCAACATCAACCTGATCGGCGGCTACAACATGGCGCGCCTGTTCGCGGCGCGCTGCGCGAAGCTCGACGCGCTCGACAACGGCGAAAAGGGCGTGATGCTCTTCACCGCCTCGGTCGCAGCCTTCGACGGCCAGGTGGGCCAGCAGGCCTACAGCGCATCGAAGGGCGGCCTCGTCGGCATGACCCTGCCGATGGCGCGCGACCTCGCGCAGCACGCCATCCGCGTGTGCACCGTGGCGCCCGGCCTCTTCGCCACGCCGCTGCTGCTGGAACTGCCCGAGCCGGTGCAGCACTCGCTGGCCGCATCGATCCCGTTCCCGCCGCGCCTGGGCAAGCCGTCGGAGTTCGCCGAGCTGGCCTGCCACATCGTCACCAACGGCCACCTCAATGGCGAAGTGATTCGCCTCGACGGCGCCTTGCGCATGGCGCCGCGCTGATTCCCGCCCCCCGCAGACAACCAGGAGACAAGACCATGACCACCCGACGCCAATTCACGGCGGCGCTCGGCGGCACCGCCGCGCTCGCCGCATTGCATCCCCTCGCCGCACTCGCCCAGGCGGTGCAGCAGCAGGTGAAGATCTACTACGGCTTTCCCGCTGGCAGCGCGGGCGACAGCGTGGCCCGCCGCGTGGCCGACAAGCTGGGCAACACGCCCTTCACCGCCACCAACCCGGTGGTCCAGAACAAGCCCGGCGCGGGCGGGCGCATCGCGCTCGACACGCTCAAGACCTCGCCGGCCGACGGTTCGGTGCTGTGTCTCGCGCAGGCCTCGGCGCTGTCGATCTACCCGCACATCTACACCAAGCTCAGCTACGCCATTCCCGACTTCGCGCCCATCTCCATCGGTGCCGTCATGACGCACGGCCTGGCCGTCGGCCCGATGGTGCCGGCCAGCGTGAAGACGCTGAAGGACTACATCGCCTGGGCCAAGGCCAACCCCGGCCAGGCCAGCTACGGCTCGCCGGGCGCGGGCTCCACGCCGCACTTCCTGGGCGCGCTGCTGGGCCTGAGCACCGGCACCGACCTGCGCCACGTGCCCTACCGCGGCTCGCTGCCCGGCATCAACGACGTGGTGGGCGGCCAGATCGCCTCGTGCCTGACGCCCGCCGGCGACTGCCTGCCGTTCGCCAAGGCCGGCAAGCTGCGCGTGCTCGCCACCTCGGGCGCGCAGCGCCCGGCCTACCTGCCCGACGTGCCGACCTTCACCGAGCAGGGCTTCCCCGAGATCGTGGCCGACGAGTGGTTCGGCTTCTTCGCACCCGCGAAGACGCCGGCCGCGACCATCGCCGTCGCGAGCACCGCGATCCAGGCCGCACTGAAGGACAAGGCCGTGGCCGACGGCCTGCTGTCGGTGGGCCTCATCGCGCACGGCTCCTCGCCCGAGGAGATGAAGAAGTCGCTGCAGTCCGAGTACGAACGCTGGGGTCCGCTGGTCAAGAAGATCGGCTTCACCGCCGAGTCCTGAACCCCATGCATTACCAGCCTCGCCCCGAAGACGTCCGCTTCCTGTTGAACGCGGTGCTCGATGCGCCCACGCGCCTGCGTGCCCTCGCGCCCTTCGCGGAGGTCGACGAGCCGCTGCAGTCGCAGGTGCTCGAAGAAGCCGCACGCTTCGTCGGCGAGGTGATCGCGCCGCTGAACCGTGAGGGCGACGAGGTGGGTTGCCGCTTCGATGGCGGCGAGGTCGTCACGCCACCGGGCTTTCGCGCGGCCTACCAGGCCTTCGTGGACGGCGGCTGGCCGGCGCTCTCCGCCGCCACCGAAGACGGCGGCCAGGGCCTGCCTGCGGTGATCGAGGCAATCCTCTACGACTGGCTCAGCGCCGCGAACCACGGCTTCACCATGGCGCCGGGGCTGCTGCACGGCGCGTACGCCTGCCTCAAGCACCACGGCAGCGACGAACTGAAAGACCGCTACCTGCAGAAGATCGCGACCGGCGAATGGCTCGCGACCATGTGCCTCACCGAAGCGCATGCCGGCAGCGACCTCGGCCAGGTGCGCACGCGCGCCACGGCGCAGGCCGACGGCAGCGTGCGCGTGAACGGCAGCAAGATCTTCATTTCGGGCGGCGAGCACGACCTCACGCCGAACATCGTGCACCTCGTGCTGTGCCGCCTGCCCGATGCACCGGCGGGGCCCAAGGGCCTGTCGCTGGCGCTCGTGCCCAAGCGGCTGCCCGACGGCGCACGCAACGCCGTGCACTGCGAGCGCATCGAAGAAAAGATGGGCCTGCACGGCAGCCCGACCTGCACGATGCGTTTCGACGACGCCACCGGCTGGCTGGTCGGCGAACCCGGTCGCGGGCTGGCCGCGATGTTCGTGATGATGAATGCGGCCCGCCTGCACGTGGCGCTGCAGGGCATCGGCCTGCTCGACGCCGCGTGGCAGAAGGCCGACGCCTACGCCGCCGAGCGCCGCCAGATGCGCGCGCCCGGCGCCGCGCCCGTCAGCCGCGGCACCGAAGCGGCCGACCTGATCGCCGAGCACCCGGCCGTGCGCCGCATCCTCGACACGCAGCGCGCCTGGATCGAGGGCTCGCGCGCGCTGGCCTACCGCAGCGCGCTGATGCTCGACATCGCCACGCACGACAGCGACGCCAAGGCCCGCGAGCGCGCGCAGCGCTGGTGCTCGCTCGTCACGCCGGTGCTCAAGGCCGCCTGCACGCAGCAGGCCTTTCACGGCGCGAGCGACTGCCTGCAGGTGTTCGGCGGCCACGGCTACGTGCGCGAATGGGGCGTCGAGCAGGTGGTGCGCGACGCGCGCGTGACCATGATCTACGAGGGCACCAACGAGATCCAGGCCATCGACCTGCTGGTGCGCAAGGTGCTGCCCGACGGCGGCGCGGCGCTGTCGGCCGTGCTGCTCGAGCTGCGCGACACGCTCGACGCCTCGCGCGAGGCCGACGCCGACGTGCAGCGCCGGCTGGCGCAACTGCGTTACCTGGGCACCACGGTGGCGATGGCGGCGCACGCCAACCCCGTGCTGCCTTACGAGGTGGCGGACGACTTCCTGCGCGTGACCGCGCTCACGCTGATGGCGTGGGCCTGGGCCCGCATCGAAGTGGCCGCGCCCGACGATGCGGATCGCCTTCGCGCCGCGGCGGCCTTCCGGCGCTGGGTGCTGCCCGAGTTCGAGATGCGCCTGGGCATCGTCAAGCGGGCTTGTGAGGGTGTCGCACTGGCGCATTCCGCACAAGAGGCGTCACGCTAGTTGTT